>Ga0247669_1000004_pt1 | contig 324570 bp, 249 predicted proteins | sample CNK10_metaG_FD_182734 | JGI IMG/M metagenome (GOLD analysis project Ga0247669, IMG submission 182734) | Soil microbial communities from Purdue University Martell Research Forest, Indiana, United States - CNK10 | ecosystem: Environmental > Terrestrial > Soil > Temperate forest > Bulk soil... | reverse complement strand
AGTGGATTTGCTGAAAGCGCTCGGCGCCGAAGTGATCGTTTGCCCCACCGCTGTCGAGCCGGAAGACCCGCGAAGCTATTACAGCGTGGCGAAAAAACTTGCGCGCGAAATTCCCAACGCGTTTTACCCGAATCAGTATGACAATCCGTGCAATCCCGCGGCGCACTACAACACCACCGGCCCGGAAATCTGGGAAGACACCGAAGGCAAGATTACGCATTTCGTCTGCGGCATGGGCACCGGCGGCACCGTCAGCGGCGTGGGTAAATTCCTGAAGGAAAAGAATCCCAACGTTAAAATTATCGGCGTCGATCCGGAAGGCTCGCTGTATTTTGATTTTCACAAGACCGGGAAGATTGCCAAGGCGCGCACCTACGTCGTGGAAGGCATCGGCGAAGATTTTTTCCCCACCACGATGCACATGGATATTCTCGACGACGTGATTCAGGTGAATGACGAAGAGTGTTTCGTCGTGGCCCGGCGCCTGGCAAAGCAGGAAGGAATTTTCACGGGCGGGTCGGGCGGCGGCTGTCTGAGCGCCGCATTGCGGCTGGCGAAGGATCTCGGGCCGGACGATTTTGTGGTTGCGCTGCTTCCGGATACCGGTATGCGCTATCTGAGCAAAGTTTACAACGATGAGTGGATGCGCGAACGCGGCTACGTGGAATCGAGCGTGCCCATCACCGCGGCGGAAGTGGTGAACGCCAAGCGCCAGTCCGGCAAGGTGCGCGAACTTGTGATTGCGCGGCCGTATCAGACTGTTTTTCACGCGCTGAAGACCATGCAGGAGCAGGACATTTCGCAAATTCCGGTATTCGAAGAAACGCTCCCCATCGGGACCATTTATGAGGACCAGATTCTTACTCTCGCGCTTCAGGGCAAAGACCTGCGCAAGCTGGTGGTGCGCGAGGTGATGAGCAAGCCGCTGCCGCGGATCCCGGGTTCTTCACCGGTGGAGCGCGTCACCTACATGCTCAGCCACGAAAACCCCGCCGTGTTCGTCGAGATGGACGAAGCGAAGTTCGAAATCCTCACCAAATACGACTTGATGAGCACGGTTGCCGGCTTGATGGAACAAAAACGCTAGCCGCAATCCTCACCCGCGGCCCAGAGCACAGGAAAATCGAAACGTGAAAATTCAGGATTTCAATGATCGGCTGAAGGATTCCATCCTTATTGCGGATGGCGCCATGGGATCCATGCTCCATGAAGCGGTGGGATCGGTGCGCTGTTTCGATGAATTGAACGCCACCGAACCCGAAGCGGTGTTTCGCGTTCACCAGGCTTACATTGAAGCCGGCGCGCAGATCATCGAGACCAACACGTTCGGGGCGAATCGTTTCAAGCTGGCGCCCCTGGGACTTGGCGACGAAGTGCAACGCTTGAACAGCCGCGGCGTGAAAGTGGCCCGTGAAGCGCGGGAAGCGGCTTCGCGCGAAATTTTGATCGCCGGCTCGATGGGGCCGTTGGGCATTGGCGTTCAGGCACGGCACCCCGAGCCGGACCAGATTCGCGCGATTTTTCACGAGCAGGCGATGGCGCTGGAAGAGCGGGGCGTGGACCTCTTCATCCTCGAAACGTTTTCCTACGTTGAAGAAATTCTGCTGGCCATTGAAGCGATCCGCTCGTTTTCCAGTCTTCCGATTGTGGCCCAGTTGACTTATTCCGAAGAAGGCACCACCTTCGGCGACGTTCGGCCGTTTCTGGCAGCTTCGCTCCTGAAAGACAAAAATGTGCAGGTGATCGGCGCGAATTGCACGCTTGGCCCGCAGTCGTTGTTGCCTATCCTGCAGGAACTTTCGAATTCACAGAGTTGCTGCATCAGCGGCATGCCCAACGCCGGTTTCCCCAAGCGCGAAGGCGACCGCATCGTGTACCCGAAATCCTCGCCGCAATATTTCGCTGAATTTGCGCGCGAAGCCGCCGAACTTGGGGTGCGCATCCTGGGCGGATGCTGCGGCACCACTCCCGCGCATATCCGCGCGATGGCCGACGCGGTGAAATCTTTGCGTCCGGCAAAGACGCATGCTTCGGTGACCGTTGTGGCCGCGGCTCAGCCCGCCGCCCCAGTGCAGGAGCGCGATCCCGAAAGCAAGTTCTGGAAGCGGCTGCAGAGAAAAGAGTTCACCGTGTGCGTGGAAATCGATCCGCCGAAAGGCATCGCGCTCGATCGTATCTACGAACAAGTGGACCGCGTGATGGCTTCAAAGAAGGTGGACGCCATCGATATCAACAGCGGCGCCATGGCTCGCGTCGGGATGGACGCGATGGTGGTGGCCGGCGCACTGGAAGGGCGCGGCGTCGAAACGGTGCCGCACCTTACGACGCGCGATCAAAATATTATTGGGCTGCAGGCCATGCTGCTGGGTGCATGGACGGTCGGCGGCGTTCGCAACGTTCTTGCGATTACCGGTGATCCGCCGTCGGTCGGCGACTATCCGGAAACCAGCGGCGTTTACGAAGTGGATTCGGTCGGCCTGGTGAAGATTCTTCACCGCCTGAATCAAGGCACGGACTGGGCGGGAAAAACGCTCGGCGGCCAAACCAATTTCACGATCGGGGTCGCCGTGAATCCGGTATCGGATGATCTGGACGTGGAAATCGCCCGCTTCCACGCCAAGGTCGAAGCCGGGGCGCACTTCGCCATGACCCAACCGCTTTTCGATCCCGAGCACTGGCACGCGTTCCTGAAAAAACTCGGCGGCAAGGTGCCAATCCCGGTGCTTATCGGCATCTGGCCGCTGAACAGTTACAAGCAGGCTCTGCGGCTCAACAACGAAGTACCCGGCATAGTGATTCCCGAAACGCTGCTGAAATCCATGGAAGCGGCAGGCGCGGCGGCGCGCGATCGCGGATTTGAAGTCGCGCGCGAAATGCTGGCGTGGGCGCGCACGGAACTGGCCGGCGCGTATTTGATTCCGCCGTTCAAGCGCTACGAAGAAATTCTCGAAATTCTGTAGTTCACTCCTCAGGGGTGAGGATTTACCCGGCGCCGGCAAAATCGCGCGTAGTGGGCACGAAACCCCTTAGGCCTCGAAGGCCTGAGCTACATTCCGCGGCTGCGTACGCTACTTTGTTTCGGGCGGGCTCTGCGTGGTGTGGTCGTGAACGATCCGCCAGCCTTCGGGGAACCTCTGCAAAACCAATGTAAAGATTCCGCCGACGTCGCCGGCCTGCCGTTGCAGGTGCCACTTTCCAAGGACCAGCGCGGAGTCCGGCCCGAGGGAGCGCAGTTCGAGTTCCTGAAAATCCAGCGTGCCCATCGCCGCTTTGTCGGCGTAGTTCTTTTCGTAGCGCGCCATCACGGGTCGCCACCCGCGCGTAAAGCCGCGCGTCCCCGCAAACGTCAGTTCCGGGGAGTTCCAGTAGCCGGCCATGAAGCCGCGGATATCGCCCTTGTTCCAGTCGTTCTGCTGGCTGGTCAGCACCGCAACGATGGCGGCGCGGTCGGCTTCCTTTAATGTCTCAGCGGCGGGTCTGCCGGAGGCGGCCACCAAGAGTGCTCCCAGAAGGGAGGCAAAAATGAGGCAGGAAACTACCAATTTCATGTTCATGGAGGCCCCTCTAACTGCTTGTATAAGAATAGGATAGGAGGGGCCCCGGAGCAAGGGTTGGATTCCGGCTGCCGGAAGGACTATGCCTGTAGTACTCGAGAGCTATTGGGGTAACAGGGCGGGGCGGGAATAATAGTGGGTGAGGGAAATGATGTTCTCCGCAGCTCTATTATCGATCGCGGTCGTGGCCATGGGGCAGTTCGCCCTGTACTACTGGCGCGCCGTGTTCACCGGGATGGCCAGCATGCCGATCTCCAGCCGGGTGCTGGAAGCGGCGCAGGTGCAGGACGAGTCCATCTGCGGGAACGACTTTGAGAAGTTTGCCAGCCTGTTGACGCTGACTCCTGAATTGAAAGAGACCAAAAGCGGGTTGGGCATGGTGAAGGCTTATTACTCGGTGATTCAACAAGCCGAGAAAATCTTCGCGAGCTTCTCGCCGATGCTGGCCGGGTGGGCCGAAAAAGAGCGCATGCTGTGCGCGCGGATTGCCGCGGTGCACATTGACCGGCGGCTGGAAGCGAATCTGATCCAGGCTGCTTCGATCCGTTCCATATAATTCTCCCCAAATTTTTCAACAAGGAATTTTAGCCAAAGGGACTAGTACGCCCAGCGGACCAGCGTGGCGCCGGAGGTGAAGCCTGCGCCGACGGCGGCGAGGAGGACCAGGTCGCCCTTTTTGAGTTTCTTTTCGTCGAGGGCGGTCTGCATGGCGAGGGGGATCGTACCGGCCGTGGTGTTGCCGTAGTTTTCGATGTTGATAATCACTTTGTCCAGCGGCATGCCCAGGCGTTCGGCGGTGGCGGTGATGATGCGGCGGTTGGCCTGGTGGGCGATGAAGCAGTCCACGTCCTTGCCGGTGAGGCCGTTTTTTTCGAGGACGCGCTCGGTCATTTCCGCCATTTTCTTTACCGCGTATTTGAAAACGTTTTTGCCGTCCTGGTGGATGTAGTGCATTTTCTTGTCCACGGTTTCATGCGAAGCGGGGTTCAGGCTGCCGCCTCCGGGCATGTAGAGAAACTGGCCGCCCATGCCTTCGATCTGCGCGACGTGATCGATGATGCCGGGTTCGCCCTCGGCGGCGGGTTCCAGCAGCACGGCTCCGGCGCCGTCGCCGAAGATGATGCAGACGGCGCGATCGGTGAAGTCGGTCATGGAAGAGTTGACGTCCGAGCCGATCACCAGAACTTTTTTGTATTGGCCGGATTCGATGAACTTGGTGCCGACGTTGAGCGAATAGAGAAATCCGGAGCAGCCGGCGGAAACGTCGAAGCCCCACGTGTTGGTCATGCCCAGTTTGTGCTGCACCAGGCAGGCGGTGGAGGGATACATCATGTCCGGGGTGACGGTGCCAACGACGATGAGGTCCACGGATTGAAGATCGAAGGGATGCTTGCACTGGAGCTTTTTCACGGCTTCGACGGCCAGGTCGCTGGCGGCGACGCCTTTGTCGGCCAGGTGGCGTTCGCGGATGCCGACACGTTCCATGATCCAATCGTTGGTGGTGTCCACCATTTTTTCAAGATCGGCGTTGGTCAGGAGGCGCGGGGGAACGTAACCGGCTACACCCGTGATTTTTGCGGCGATGCGGCGAGGCATGTCTCTCCTTGCGGAAAACTGGCAGCAAGCGGGAAAGATTGATTGTAAAGGATGGGGTTTGTGGGAAACAAGCGCGGACGGATTTTTGGGGTGATGGCGCGTGGCTTGGTCATTTTGCGCCGGGGGCCGCGGGGGGAAGAATTTCGTAGCGCCAGGTGAAGGCGGCGGTTTTCTTGAGCATGGCGGCGACGGAGCAGTATTTTTCCTCGGTGAGAGACATGGCGTGTTTCACGGCGGCTTCATCGAGCGTGCCGCGCAGGCGGAACAATACTTCCAGCTTGGTCCAGACGGTGGGCGGCTCGGCGGCGCGTTCGCCGGAGCAGAGGACTTCGAGCGACTCAAGTTTCTGGCGCTTTTTTTCGAGGATCAGGACCATGTCCGTGGCGGTGCAGGCGCCGAGCGCCATCAGCACCATCTCCATGGCGCCGGGAGCCTTGTTGGATTCGCGGTCGGAATCGAACGGGACCGCATGGCCCGAGGGGCTGACGGCGAGGAATTTCTGCTGGCCGATCCATTGGATGGAGGCTGTTTGCATAAGGACCTTTCCGTGTCGGCGGGATGCGGCTAATTTGATGCGGCTGCATGAATAATGTAACAGAAGAGGGTGGAAGAAGCGGACAGTCCACAGCCTATAGTTCGGATTGGCATGGCCTTTCCGTAGCGTCTCCGTAGCGCCGGAGGCGCGGCATAAATTAGCCCAGCGCGCCTGCCCTGAGCGGAGTCGAAGGGTAAGCGCTGGGTAAATAGTGTATAAGGTAATTAAGCGCCGGAGGCGCGACACGTGTCCCACACGTATGCGCAAAACGTAATTCACGTAGTATTCAGCACTAAAGATCGCCGCAAACTCATGCCGAATGAATTTCGGCCGCAAATGTGGGCCTACGCAACGGGTATTTGCAAAAAATTAGACATTCTTGTTCTAGCCGTGGGAGGGATGGAAGATCACATCCATTTGCTCCTTCGAATTCCCCCAACTTTGGCGCTGGCCAAGGCGGTTCTCGCCATCAAGTCGAATTCCTCGCGATGGGCGAGTGAGGAAGGCCACAAGTTCACGTGGCAACAGGGCTATGGGGCCTTCAGCGTCAGCAGCTCGGTTGCTCCCACAGTCATTCGTTACATTCAGAATCAGGAAGCGCACCACAGAAGGATGAACTTCGATGCGGAATTTCTCGCATTGTTGAAAAAACACGGGATGGAATACGATCCAACGTTTGTTTTTGGCTAGGTGCCGCGCCTCCGGCGCTTGGGACTATCTCGACATCCGTACCCAGCCCTCACGGGCTGGGCTAAGTTCTGGCACGCCTCCGGCGTTCGTCGAGATTCAGAAAAGGTGCCGGTGCGGCATCCTCTCCCTCCGCTTCAGACGCTAGCTGAGATCTTCCCCATAGCACCTCTCCAGCGCCAGAGGCGCGGCATAATCTAGCCCAGCGCGTCAGCGCTGGGTAGGTAGCGTATAAAGATGTCAAGCGCCGGGGGCGCGACACACGTGTCCCATACGTACGCGCAAAACGTAATCCACGTAGTATTCAGAACCAAAGACCGCCGGATGCTCATGTCGGGTGAATTTCCGCGAAAATTTGTTTTTGGCTAGGTGCCGCGCCTACGGCGCTCGAGCTTATCCTGACTTTCGTTCCCAGCCCTTACGGGCTGGGCTAACTTCTGCCACGCCTCCGGCGTTTGTCTGGCTGATGAGTTCAGCAAGATCCGTTAACGCTCTTTGGGTGAAGAGGAGCCGGTAATCCGTCGGGGCAGGAGCTTGCGAACTTGGTCAAGGGGTGTAGTGCGCCCGGCTTTGGCGTCCCGGATGCCCTCATCAATAGCAGCGAGGGTCGCCTGGTCTTCGTCATCCACGGCAGGCGCCTGCTTCTCGAGTTCAGATTCCTTCGCCTCGGCCATCCCGTGATCCTAGCCCCGGTCCCCGCTCGATGCAAGAAGACTCGCGGAAATCGGGGACGGGAAATCGGGGGCAAATGGGAAGTTCTCCTCAAATTTATCGAGCTGGTGAAATCTAAGAAAACTTTTCGGCCGTCCCCGGTCTTCAGTGTTGTCATGAAGCGAGAAAAGGCCAAGACCCACCCTTAAACTTCAAGGGTGGGGCACCCGGCTATACGGTCGGCGGCAGCGGTTCCTACTGCGGACCCATTAAGTAATAATAAGGAAGGGGGAATTCTTCATGGGTCGTTATTTCATCGTCATCGCTTTCTCTCTCGGAGGCAGCATCGCCGTGCTCCATGGAATCCTGATGCTAGTGACGCCGGGAAGACACAGACGATTTCTCGCCTGGATCGGTGGGATGGGAGCTTGGTCGGATATATTTAATTCGACAATTGAGTCGGGGCTCGAACTTCAGAGTCGGTTGGCTGGTCTCGGCCTGGCCGCGATAGGAATTTATTTCATTTGGTTCATCTGGAAGGGGTAGGGAGTGAAAGCCTCCGCTTTGGCTTTTAGCAAATATCCAACGCTCGTTCCGTTCCTCGCAGGGGTGTTTTGCCTCGTAGTTGGTTTCTCAATTCTCATCAAACCAGAAGCGTTCGTCCAATGGAGCAAGAGACATCAAGTAGACCCGAGCAGTGTTCCCGAATCTACATTGAGAGTGTGGAGGAAAGGAGCCCCTTGGGTTGGTGGTGCGTTTGTCCTGAGCGGGATCTTTGCTCTGTTGCGATCATTCCAGTAATCGGGCGGCTGGCGCACCCTGTGAACTTCTCCGCTACTAAAGCCTGAAACGCACTTGTCCAAACTTGTCTATCTGAGAGCGGTCCGGAAACCGATAAGTGACGCCAGGACAGCGACTTAGGTTGAATTATTTCCTGGTTCGGGACCAGGAGGTCGAAGGTTCAAATCCTTTCGCCCCGACCACTTTCCTTATCTTGGGATTGAACTACTTCATCAATTCAGATTGCGGATGGCCCTGACCGCCTGCCAGCTACTCCAATGGGAATGGGCCAGACACCTTGCGGAGGCTAGTACCCACTTGTCCGGTAAGCGCAGCGTTAATCGGGCGCTGAGTTGAGTCGGCGGCAAACTCGGTAGCCAGAAACGTACTAAGGTCTTTACTGGATTGCTACAGGCCGGGACGAATGGTATCCACGTGAGGCGCGGCATAGCTGAAGAGGATTCCAGGGGACTGCGAAGGGATCGAATTCCGTAACACACCCAGGAATGATCAGCGAGCCAATCAAAATGCATCCGCCAGACTGGACGTAGGTCATGCTTCAGGACAACACGCTGATCGGCAGAAAGGAAAAGCGGCTTCCTATCATTGTTGTAGTGTCGCTTGCGGACTTAGGACGCACGAATACCGATGGAGCAGAGTGGACCTACACCGATAACATCAGTGCGCACGGGGCTCGCGTATTCTCCAAATACGTCCGGCAGCCCGGTGACGAGATAACGCTCACTCCGTTTAAAGAAGAAACAGCGAGCGGGAACGTCATCTATTGTCAAAAGATAACGAGCGACCGATATTGGGTCGGGGTGCGGCTTAAAGATCACCCGGTCACGTGGAGGGCTATAAGAAGGTATGACGGCATACCAATGAGCGCCATGGTGGAATCTTAGTAAGTTACATTCATCCAAGCATTTCAAATGCCGACAAAGCCGCCCGCCGCCGAAATAGCGGGACGGGTCGTTCACAAGTCCCGCTTGCCCGCCTAGCGCGTTAAACAGGAGTCTGCCCGACTCAGAGGCATTGCGGAGAACAGCCGAACGTGGTCTGATGCGGAGGTGAACTACTCGCTCAAGGGGCGGAATCAGGAGGTTGCAAATGAACATTACGACAAACGTCCGGCAAGTCGGTGACGTTGCGATTGTGGACATCACGGGGAATATCGTATTCGGTGAAGAGAGCGCCGCATTGCACGAAGTGGTTTCTGGCCTTTTGAAGAAGGGGCAGAAACAGATTTTACTCAATCTTGGAGCTGTCAATTACATAGACAGCATGGGGATGGGTGCTTTGGTCGGTGCCTCTACGAGCGCGCGGAAACAGGGGGGAGAACTGAAACTTCTCAACCTCTCCAATAAGGTCGCTGACTTAATGCAAATGACAAGGCTTTATACCGTCTTCGACGTGATGACTGATGAGGTGGCGGGCGTGAAGTCTTTCGGTCAATCAGCATCGGCGGCGAAGGGCTGAAGGGAAAGATAACCGGACATCTTGATCCTAGTGGCCACTTTCCCGGTTACGGCGTTGATCGGGACCTAGACAGTAGTGGCAACAAGCTTCTCAATTCACTGAGCGTCGCACCGTAAACAGAAGGCCGCGGCGCTGTGCCTCTGATTTCCAAGATCAGGCTGGCTAGTCGATCCGCATAATCTTGGCCTGTCTGGCTTCGATGGCGATGGGCGTATCTGTTTTCGCTGACTGGCCGGAAGGTCAGAGTAACGGATACGGGGAGTACCGTACCTGCCGAGCCTCGAAGCGCACGACACAGCGTGGCCTACTACAGTCAACCCAGCGCCCACCCCCAGGAAAGGTCACAGTATGAAATACAAAAGTCTCGTTCTTGGTGCGGCCGGAGCCGCGATTCTGCTCGGCGCCGTTAACGTGGCCGCGCGTTCCTACAATCCCATGAAGTGGATCAAGAAACCGACCGCCAGCCAGGAGCTTACGGCGAACAGCGCGGAGGAAAAGACGCTGGCGCTGCAGTTGCAGGCGCTGCTGCCCGCGCGTACCACGCTGAAGGACGCTTGCACCCTCTTCAAGACCTTGGACGATTGCGTTGCTTCGCTTCACGCCAGCGGCACCCTGCAGATCAAATTCAACTGCCTGAAATGGAATATGACCGCGGTGCGCCCCAGCGGTGATATCAAGTCGTGCCAGGCGCCCCCGAAAGCCCTTAGTTTGGAGAAAGCCATCCTCGCTCTGAAGCCGGATGTGAATGCCAGGGGCGAGGCGCGGAACGCCGAGAAGAGCGCGCGCGAAGACATCAAGAACGCCCGCTCCTGACGCGGGAAAACAACTCCGCAGAGTGGCCCGGGTTCCGGTTTATGGTGCCCGGGTCTTGGGGTTGCTTCAGCTATTCACTTTTTTTGGATATTGGACCTTTAACTTTTGACTTTCAAGTTCCGATCCGCGCCGGTTACTTTTTCAGCGCAAAATCGTCCCAATACTACAGAATTTTATTGCCTAGTTGTTACTAACGCGAAAGAACGGGCGATGCATGCCCTGAGTGGCTTGTGCGAAGGGTTCGCGCGGGGATTGGGCTCTCTACACACGCCGCCGCTTCTCGGGCGAAAATTCTCCTCAGTTAAGTCCGGTGTTCCCATCAGTTCAAAATTGATAGAAGGCAAAGGAGTTCAATTCCATTTTTCCGGTCACTTACGAAAAACAGGGAGGAGGGGGAGTTCCGGCTATTACATACCGCTTGAATGATGGCTACGAGTTACTGAAAGAAACGTCATCAAAGCGCTTGTCACCTCGCAAGATATTACTGTCCGCGGCGGTCCAGCCTTCGCTGCTCGAAATGGAAAAAGAGACCGTGACGTCTTTGTCGGGGTGGTCGAGTGTAGCGAACTGAGCCCCGTTGTAGAGCACTTGCCCGGGAATCCAATGGGTTTGATCGATCAGCTCTTTGCCGTCCACGCCCAATGAGAAACTCGCGATGAGGGCCAGTCCGCCAACGGGCACCTGCAAGTCGTAGCTTGCCTTGACGCTCGCGCCGTCCTTTTCAAAGCGAATCTGATAGCGGACAGGAGTGGCCATTTTCCCTCATTCAGTGTCGCAAGCAAAACTTGAGCCGGCGAAATCGATCGACAACAAGTTGTTGAGCACGTTCCATTAGGCATAACGAACTGAGAACTGTCAATGTTCGGCGTTGCGAGCCGCTTGTGTGTGGCACCTCCGGTGCTTGGGATTTTTCTTGTTGGGGTTCCAGCCTTTACCGTTCAGATTCGCTCAAGACAGGCAAAGTGTGGCGTGAAGGAAGATGTCGGGCCGCTGCGCTTAGGATGACAGAGAAGAGAAAAAAATTGGCGCGATGCGCGTAATACGAGCGCGATTTGCCGTTACAAATTGTTTACACAGGATTCTGGAACCCGATATTGAGGAATCCATCTAACAGTTTGTGTGACGTGTTGAGGAAGATTGTTGAAATGATTCTGAATCCAGCCTGAAGAGTCAAAACCCTCCAGCACGCAGTTGGCTTCGATGACGGTCAAAGAGTGGGCCGCGTCCGGAACTATTCGCTGAAGCGAAAAGTGATCCGACGGCGGCAGGACGAATGGGTGTGTTCGAACGCGTGGCGAAGCAGCCAGGCGAATGCAATCGCAGGATCGAACACAAGGAGAAAGAAAAGATGTCAAGGACAAATCGAAGCGTGTCGTTGTCAAAAACGGTGTTGGCGGCCGCACTTTTGTTGGTCTCGGGGCTCAGCGCGCGAGGCCAGTCCGATGATGCTCCGCCGGGACAATGGCGAATCGCCGGACAGAATCTGAATAATAGTTGGAGCCAGCCGGCAGAGCATACCATCAGTCCCACCAACGTCAGCGGGTTAAAGCCGAAATGGGTGTTCACAACGGGCGCCGATGTTTCCGCGACGCCGACGGTGGATGGCAACGCGGTGTACTTTCCCGATTGGAGCGGCAATCTTTACGCGGTGGAGAAAGAGAGCGGCCGGCTGATCTGGTCGCACAAGATCTCCGATTACGACGGCGTTGAGGGAGCGATTTCTCGCGTGAGTCCCGCGGTAGACGGCAACCAAGTGATTATCGGGGACATTGAGAGCTCCAAGCTGGTTCACAAAGGCGCAAATGTGATCGCAGTGGACCGCCAATCAGGGACAATCCGGTGGATGACGCAGGTGGATCCTCATCCGGCGGCAATCATCACTGGATCGCCGGTTATTTTCGACGGGATCGTTTATATCGGCGTGTCGTCGAACGAAGAAACCTTGGCGCTGGACCCGGCGTATCCGTGCTGCAGCTTTCGCGGAAGCATGGTGGCGCTGAATGAAAAGACCGGAGCGATTATCTGGAAGACGTTCGACATGCCAGACAATGGCGGGCAGGTTGGAGGATACAGCGGCGGAGCGATTTGGCAACCACCCGCGATTGATGCAAAGCGCGGCACGCTGTTCGTCGGGACCGGAAACAACTACACGGCACCGGCGGATGTGGAAGCTTGCCAAAACGCAACTCCGCTGGCGAACTGCGTTGCGGCGGACGATTTCTTCGACACCGCGCTGGCGTTGGATTTAAAGACAGGAGCGATCAAGTGGTCGAAGATGCTCCAAAGCTTCGACACCTGGACGGTGGCCTGCATTTTGCCGGGAGGGGCAACAAACGCGAATTGTCCGGTACCGGTCAGCCCTGATTTCGATCTGGGAGGGTCAGGCCCCAATCTGCTGGATAATATTGTCGGGTTCGGACAGAAAAGCGGAATCTATTGGGCGCTGAATCCCGAAAACGGCAACATTGTTTGGAGTACACCGGTGGGGCCAGGCGCTTCGCTCGGAGGCATCGAGTGGGGAACGGCGACGGACACCAAGCGGATTTATGTCGCCATCTCGAATAGCGACATGCTGCCGTACACCCTGGTGCCCTCTGGACAGAAGATCACCTGGGGTTCATGGAGCGCACTGGATGTTGCCACGGGTAAGATCCTTTGGCAGACAGCAGACCCCACGCCTGGTAGCACTGACAGGGGTTCGGTGAGCGTTGCGAACGGGGTCATGTATGCCGGCTCTAATTCAGGGCAGATGTATGCGCTGGATGCGACTAGCGGAAAAATCCTGTGGAACTTCGCGAGCGGGGGCTCTGTGATTGATGGGCCATCGATCGTGGACGGCACGCTCTACTGGGGATCCGGTTACCGGGAGATCGCTGGAACCGGGAATAACAAAGTGTTCGCATTCGCTTTGGCCGGAGAGAAGGAGCATGGCGGGCAATCGGGCGACGGCAATAACCAACCCGGCGATCACAACGGCAAGAAGTGATGGCTAGCTTGAAGCGACGCATCAACGAACGATGCGTCGTTTGCGAGAGAGAATTCACCTGGTGATCGGCCGGACAAGGTCGCAATCCAGTCGTGAATTTTCGGTGGATCGAACCCGGGCGAATCGCGGTTGGCCGCGATTCGCCCGGGTTTTTTGTTGTGGGAAGCGGGCTGTCTTTCTGATTGGAAGCTAGATAACCAGGTGTACAATCTGCGTACCCCAGCCTGTGGAGGATACCGTGAACAGTGTTTGGGGCGTGGTGTGCGCAGGTTTTCGTGGAGTGGTGATATTGGCGTTGGCATCTACATTGAGCGATGGAGCGTTTGGGCAAACGAAAGAGAAGACGGAGCCGAAGTCGGGGCCGAAGGCTGGGCCGGTGGATCCGGGGGTGCGCGGCGGGGCGGCGGGCGTTGGCGGGCCGCTGACGGGGTTGACGGCGGATGAGACAGCTTTTTTTGTGGATGGGATGGCGCGGTTTGCGGAAGTGGAGAGTGTGACGAAAGGCGCGAACAACGGGCTGGGGCCACGGTTTAATTCCAACCAGTGTTTGTCGTGCCATTCACAGCCGGAGTCCGGCGGTTCGAGTCCGGCGGAAAATCCATTGATTGCGGTGGCTACATTGGATGGAGCGAAGAACAAGGTGCCGTGGTTTATCACGGCGAAGGGGCCGGTACGGGAGGCGCGGTTCAAGCACAGTTCGGATGGAACGGGCGACGGCGAGGTGCACGACCTGTTTGTGATTACCGGGCGGACGGATGCGGTGGGTTGCAATATCAAGCAGCCGGATTTTTTGCCGGCGGGGAATGCGCTGACGGGCAAGGGCGGGAATCCGAACATTATTTTCCGAATACCGACGCCGGTGTTCGGGGCGGGGTTGATCGAGTCGATTCCGGACTCAGCGATTCTGGGGAACATGAAGGCGAACGCGGCGGCGAAATCGGCATTGGGAATTCATGGACGCGCAAACGCACACTTGAGCGGGAACGTGAATCGCAACGCGAACGATGGGACGATTTCGCGGTTCGGGTGGAAGGCGCAGAACAAGTCGCTGCTGCTGTTTGCGAGCGAGGCGTACAACGTGGAGATGGGCGTGACGAACCAGCTGTTCACGCAAGAGCGCGATGAGACGCCGGGATGCGTGTTCAATGCGACGCCGGAGGACACGCTGAACTTCACGCCGGGAGCCGGGGGCGGGAGGAGTGCGAATACGGCGGTGATTTCGGATATTGAGGCATTTGCGAATTTCATGCGGCTGCTGGCGCCACCAGTGCCCGCGGCGGCGACGCCATCGAGCGAAAAAGGGCGGGCGACGTTTGCAAAGATTGGATGTGCGCACTGCCATACGGCTTCGCTGACGACGGGGGCGAAGATTGCGAGCGGGTCGGCAACGAAGCCGAGCGCGGCGCTTTCAAATCAGACGGCGAATTTGTACTCGGACCTGCTGGTGCACCACATGGGAAGCGGATTGGCGGATGGGATTACGCAGGGCGGCGCGGGGCCAGATGAGTTTCGGACGGCGCCGTTGTGGGGAGTTGGGCAGCGGGTGTTTTTCCTGCACGATGGGCGAACGAGCAATCTGGTGGAAGCGATTCGGGAGCATCGGAGCAAAGGGAGCGAGGCCAATCGGGTGATTGAGCATTTTGAGAGGTTGAGTGTGAAGGAGCAGCAGGAGGTGATCGATTTTTTGAGGGCGCTCTGACGAGGTTGGGTAATCACATCGGGCGAGGTTGGACTTCATGTGTTGCCTCGGTCCCACGACTGCGCAGCCCGACGCGCCAAACCACGGCGCGGAAAAGAAAGTCGGGCCGCTCCTCTCGGGATGACGGAGAGTAGGAGAGGGGACCCACCCTTAGCAAACTGCATGAAGGGTAGAACATTCGGGAGAAGAGTTAGGAGTTATTTAGATTTATAGGCAAAGGAAAGTTTGGTTTCTTCGTTGAGGACGAGGGGACGAAGAAAACGGTAGGAGGCGCCGGCGCGGGGGATGTCGACGGCGACAGGGAGGACGCCTGCTACGCGCTGCTGGAGGTTGTAGACGTTGGAGGAAGGTGGCGGTGGCGGGGCTGGCGCGGCAGCGTTTTTGTTTTTCTTTTCTTTGCGGCCGCCAATTTGCGCGGTTAAGGTTTCGATGAGAGGGCTATCCGAAGTCACTTCGACGGTATCGGTGACGTTGGCGACGTTGAGGCCGATTTGATAGGCGCGTGGATTGGACGAGTCGTAGGCGAAATAGTTACGCATGGTTTGAAAGCCCTGGGCGTGGGCAGTGATTTGATAGCTGCCAGAGGGAAGATTGGGAAGGAGCCAGCGGCCGTCGGAAGCGGTGGAGGCGGTCCAGGTGGCGTTGGTCGAAAGATTTTTCACTTCGACGATGGCTGAGGAGACGACCGCGCCGGAAGGATCGATTACCACGCCGCCGAGTTGGCTGGGCGCGAGTAAGATGCCTGGCGAGAGCGTCATTAGTCCAGCGATATTGCGGCCGTTTATGGGGAGATTTACGATGGCCGCGCCTCCGGTGGCGCCAACTCCAACGCCGGCTTGAAAGCTGCCGCTGCCCGTTCCGGCGCCCATTCCCTCCACAAAGGTCTCCTGACCAGAATACATTGCCCGTGATGAGGGCCAGTAACCGGCCGCGAGAGCGTCGCCGCCGAAATCCTTCACTTTGTATTGTTCGGGCAAGAAAACTTCCCACTCGAGGATGCTGATGGGGATGTCCATCTTTGGAAGGGAAAGGCCGGCGCCGCCTTTTTTGGCGAAGGGCGAACCAGCGTGGAGAAAGACAAAGGAGACGGTGTAGGCGCCGGCGGGACGGAAACCGGTGCGCAGAAGCGGAACGCGGCTGCCGTCGGCACCCTGCACAGGTTTCACTTTTTCACCGGCGACTTCGGCGGTGAGGATATTCACGCCCGCGGGAAGATCCACTTTCAGAAAAGGTTGAGCCTGATTTTTCACCGTGAGCTTTATTTCGGTGAGGGATTTGCCTTCGGAAGTGACGAGCGTGGTGACGACGGCGCGTTCGGCGACGGCGGCGAGGACGCTGGCGTCCGGGAAACGCGTCCAGTCGAGCGCGAGAGTTGGGGATTCGTCAGGCTGGCGATGATAGCGAAACGCGGCTTCGAGCGAGTAGCGGGAGAGGGCGCGGAGGTAGGGATTGATCTCTTTGATGTCCAGTCGTTTGAGGCCGCCGGATTCGTGGGCGGCGAGTTCGAGAGTGCCCTGGCCTTCGACGAGGACTTCGCCGGTTTCGCGCTGCGCGTCCTTGAAGGCGAGGAGGGGAGCGGCGGCTTTGGCGTCGGAGAGCGGGCGTTCCATGGAGATAAGGAATTCGTGCGTGGAATGGCCGCGGCCTGCGACGTGAAGAAGGAGAGAGCCATTCTGGATTTCGCTGGACTCGAGGGAAGCGCCGTTGACGGAGGTGACCTCGAAACCTTCGGGAATGGCGACGGAGAACTGGTCGGCGTCACCCTGGACGACGGTGAGATTTGCGAGGGCGGCGATTTGGAGATCGGACTCGCTGACGGAGACGAGAGTTTTTACGTCGGAGAGGAAACGGACTTCACGAGGCGTTACGGGAGCGACGACTTCGCGGGTGGCCCACCAGATGTTCGCGGGCTGACCGGGAACGAGCGTGGCTTCGATTTCGGTGTTGCCTTTGACGGAGGCGCGATGGGTGATGATGCCGTGATTTATCTGGACATTGGCGCGGTCGCCGGGAACGGTGAGCGAGAGGCGTACGCTGCCGGCAGAGGGAACGGGAAGAAGAAACGAAGCCCGGCCGGTTTCGATGGAGAGCGGAAGACCGGCGTCGAGATTGACGGAGAATTCGGATTCGCCGGGAAGAACGGCAACGTGGGTGCCGTTATCCAGGAGGAGAGGGAGAGGACGCGAGCCGTGGCGGGCGTCGAGGATGGTCATGCCGGAGACGAGCGGCACTTTGGCGGAGTTGGCGCCGAGGGTTTCGCCTTCGAGCTGGACGGAGCCGAGGACATCGTCATTGGAGACACGGAATTTCAGGTCGGCGCGTTTGAGGATGTAGGGAAGCGGGGGAAGTTCGGAATGTTTTCCGGGGCGATTGGCGAGGGCCAGGAGGCGATTGTACTCGTCGAGGGAAAGGGTGACGTTGCCGGTGGGGGGCAGCGGCGATTCGAGGCTTTTTTGGGCGAACGCGGGAATCGCAAACGAAATAGCGAGGGCGAGGATGAATAGACGAGTTTTCACTTGCCACCTGCCTTTTTGTCCTGCTGATAGTTGAATTCAGCGGATGGAGATTGATTTTCACTGGTGAGTTCGGAAACGAGAAAGAGAGAAGGGCCGTAAGCGGGAAAATCCACGCGGACGGGAAGAATGCCGGTTGCGCGAGCGCCGCGTTCGTTGGCGCGGAATTTATCGATGAGGGATTGAGATTGGGCGGAGAGGCGTTTTTCGTCTTTGGCTTTGTCGGGCCTGAGCAGGTCTGCATCTGTCATTGCATACACGGTATCAATCTCCGGAGAAGCGAGGGATGCGGCCGGCGATGCGAGGGCCGTGTTCACGGGCGGTTCGGCAATGGATGCGACGAGGACGGACGAGATTGGGTTCGCATAGTTTTCAGAATGAAATGAGCCGGCTTCGGAAGCGAGCCGGAAAAGGGGCGGGAAGAAAACCTGCAGACCGGTGCGCGAGACGGGCAGGTCCAGCGCGGGAAGAGAAAGTTTCAGGCGACCTTTGTCGGCCCAGGAAGCGCCGGAGAGAAGATAGACAATTTCGAGAACGAACTCGGAAGCGTCTTCGCCGGCGCGGGATTTGGCGAGAGGAAGAAGGAGGCTGCCGTCTGGCGCGGAGCCGGGGCGGACGGGTTTGCCGGAGAGAGAAGCGCTCCAGAGCGTGGCGCCTTGCGGCAGAGTGACTTTGACGAAATTGCGCTGGTTGTTGCGGATGGCATAGCGCGATTCGACGAGGGATTTTCCGTCCTTGGTGAGCAGGATGCGATAGCGGGCTTCCTCGATGTTGGCCATGAGGACGGCTTGCTGGGCGTAGCGGGCGACGGCGATGTGCAGCGAGCGCTGGGATTTGGCGTCGCCGGGGCGGGTGCGAAAAGCGAGCAGCGCGGGTGATTGCCGGTTGGTGACCGGTTCGCCAAGATCGGTGGCGTCGGCGCGCTCGAGGCCTTGCGTCTTCACCGAGTCTTCCTTGATTTCGCCGGCGCCGAGAACGTCGACGGCGATGCCGCCGGAGTCGCGTTCGGTGCCGGAGAGGCGGAGTAGAGGAATATCCATCTGTCCATCGCGGGGCATGGCGGCTTCGCCGGTGATGACGAAGCTGGCGGATTGTTCGACGGGTTCGAGGAAAGTGACGAGGAGTTCGCCCGATTTCATTTCCCAATCGGCAACGAGAGCGCCTTGCACCTGGTTGACGGTAACTTTTTCGGGAAGCTGGATGTGAGCTTCTTTTGCAGCGCCCTGAGTGATTTCGAGATTCACGTTGGCGGTGAGGGATGTGGAGTCTTCGCCGAGGTCGACGAACTGGGTGAGCGTGCCGCGCATGCGAAGGGGAAGCGTGGCGTGATGGTCCTCGGTTTTGCGTCGCCAGGCGAAGGTCATCGGCTCGGCGCCTTTGCCGTAGGCGGTCCACTTGTTGCCGCCGTTCGGGAGATCGGAGGTTTCGGAGAAAAGGCCGCCGTAGAGGGAGAGGTCGACGCCGGCGCGGGGAATTTCCAGGGCGACTTTGGTGACGCCCGAAAAGGTGGAAGGAATGGAGAGGCGCTCTTCGCCAGCGGAGGAAGAGATAGGCAAGGCGATTTCGAGAGTGATCACCGAGCGGCCGGGATGAGAGAGAAGCGCGGAGAGTTGCGAGGCGTCCTTTCCGGCGGCAGGCGGAGCGAGGGAGAGGGACTTACCGTCGAGCCTGGCTTCGCGGACGAAAAGTCCGGCGGGAATGGGGACGCGGACCCAGCCGTTTTTAAGGACGTCAACGGTGAGGATGGCGCGCCCGGAGGCGAGATCGGTGTCCACGCGGAGGTCGTAGTCGACGCGGGTGAGGGTAGCGTCGACGGGAGGAGATTCGGGTTCGCGCTCGGTGGGATAGGCTTTCACGCGGAGGGCTCGATATTCGGGGACGGAGATGACGACCCAGCCGGGGGAGTGGTTTGCATCCTGCGCGAACAAAGGCTGTGCGGGACATAGAGCGAGCAGGCCGACGCTTGCGAGGAGCATTGTTGCCTTGGGGAAGGTGCGGAACGACACGAGGAGACGGTGGTGCGCGAGAAAGGTCATAGGTTGTACCTCACTTGGAAGGAGAACGTACTCACAGAGATTTCTTGCAAGGGAAAATGGTTGCTTGAAGGTGTAATTATTGGGGAAGGAACGGCAGGCAAGTGAGGGGCGGGTGGCGGGTTCCGGGCCGGAAGGCACTATGCAGTGATGAAGGGCGCGGGGAGTCCAGATGACCGGAGAGATTCGTTAGCTAGCTGGAGACGAGATTTGCGCCAAGCCACTCGCGCAAAGATTCGGCGCCGCGGAATGTTTTGGAATCGGTCAGGCCCCGGGCATTGGTCCAAAAAACGGTGGCGCTTTTTGTCACGGAGTCCAAACAGAGGCGCTGATGCGTGCCCGTTGACGGATCTGCAGCCATTTTTCTGAACCACTGGACCGTGTGGTCCCTGGATTCGTTGGCGACAACGAACCCGCTTTCGCGAGCAGCAGCCTGAAAGGATTGAAGCTCTTCCATGACTTCTCCTGTCCATGCCCGCAAGGGGATGAAGGACGCGCTTGCGGACATGCGTATGAATAAAATGCGTACATCCCGACGGCAGGGCCGCTCAAACTTCGAGGTGAGTGCTGCTGAAACAATTTTCATCGCGCACGGATTGGGCTCATTAGCGGATGGGAATCATGGGCAATAGAAATTCCTGGAGTCTCTCGCTCTCTGCAACGGAGAGCTGGTCAAGCTGAATGCCCATTACATTTCCATCCAGAACGCGGACAACGGAGCCGGCGGCGACAACCGGCTTCATTTGGGGAGCCAGCTCCAGGCTGACGCGCACGGGTGCACCCCGCGAGAGGGCACGATTCGCCTTAACGAGAAGGCCGCATAAACTGACGTCAATTGTTTCGCCTTCCACCAGTTCGCCGCCGGAGCTGAGTTTCACCTTGGATTGAAGGGCAACGCGGCGAGTGCGGCGGCGGCCGTAGTCGATGGTCCCCTGGGTGGCGCGGATGAGCTTCAACAAACGTTCTTTGTCGATTGGTTTATAAAGAAAAAAATTTGCGCCGGCTTCAAAACCCACGGACATCGCGCTGGGACGAAGATCGTCGCTGATCAGGATGACGGGTGTGGTGCGGTTCCAGGAGGAACGGCGCAAGTGCCGCGCGAGCTCCATCCCGTCGGGAGAGGCCATATGCAGGTCGAAGAAGGCCATCTCAAATTTTTCCTGATTAAGAAGATCGAGAGCCTGCGAACTGCTTGTGAGCGTCAGCGGCTCCATGCCTGCCGCAGTCAAAACCTTGCCAACCATCTGGCAAACCGCTTCCTCATCATCCACGATCAAGACCTGTTTTTGCATGCAAGCATTCTCCGTTCGCAGTCTCCGAGAGTAGCTTCAATCGCTTCCACTAATTGCTCGGATTATTTCTTGAAGCCCCTACTCCTCCAGGACCGAGGTTTCCCGGAGGCGAAATACGAATGGATGTGCCGACAATCTGACGGACCGTCTGACAGTGGTCTGATACAGCCACTTTCATGTGGTGCTCCTGGCGATGCGAGAGGGGAGTGACGTGGACCGAATAAGAGAGGAACGTGTATTTACACTGGACCCGAGGTCCGCAAATAGCAAGAGTACTAATCATTAGATGCGGCTGGGAAAGAACCATTTATTAGCACATATTAATCTGGCGCCGTTCGGCTCGGGCTCCTGGATCGCATCTGTCGCGCCTACGGCGCTGGGATGTTGGGGGTATGGTGGTCCCAGCCCTTACGGGCTGGGCTAATTTTTGCCGCGCCTCCGGCGCTTTAGGAGCACAGACTGAAGCGTGTGCCATCTGCACGCTCAGGAGGAGCGGGAGAGGAGGGAGGCGATTTCGATGATGGGGTTGGGGAGCTGGCGCATGGCGCGGACGAAGGCCTGGACGAGTTGGGGATCGAACTGGGTGCCGGCGCAGCGCTCGAGTTCGGAGAGGGCTTGTTCGGCGGTGCGGCCTTTTTTGTAGCTGCGGTCGCTGGTGATGGTGTCGTAGGAATCGGCGATGGTGATGATGCGGGCGCCCAGGGGAATGCGTTCACCAGCAAAGGCTTCGGGATAGCCGGAGCCGTCGAAAAATTCGTGGTGATGCAAAACCATTTCGCGGATGCGGGCAAGCGGAACGAGCGGCTCAAGAAGTTTTCCGCCAAAGGTGACGTGGGTCTTCATGGTGTCCCACTCTTCGAGGTTGAGCGGGCCGCTCTTGTTGAGAATAACTTCCGGGATGCCGACCTTGCCGACGTCGTGGAGGACGGCGCCGAGGCGGATCTCCTCGACCTCGAGATCGTTCATGCCGAGTGCTTCGGCGAGAAGCGCGGCGTAAGCGGAAACTTTTTGCGAATGGCCCTGGGTGTATTGATCCTTGGCGTCGATGGCGTAGGCGAGGGACGTAACGGTGTCGAGAATGGATTGCGGGAGCGCGCGAGGGCCTTCGGGCGGTGGATCCTGGGCGATTTCGGTGGAGGGCAAGGAATCGGTGAACTGGCGGAGGCGGAGATAGATTTCCTCGAAGGCTTCGGGGCCAGTGGTGAAGAGACGCTTGAGAGTGACGCCGAGATAGGCTTCGAGAACGTCGCGCTTCCAGCGGCGGGCTTCGTTGGGGTCGACGTGGTCGGCGGTGGAGACGGTGTTGCCGCCCTGATGCTTCGAAAGGTACATGGAGGCGTCGGCGACCTGGATAAGTTCCTGCGGCGAAGCACCGTGGAGCGGATAGCAGGCGATGCCGAAGCTGGCGCTGATATTTTTTTCACGGAGGAGCGGATCGGCGGCGACCCAGCCACGAAGTTTTGAGGAGAGCTGGCGGGCCTGTTCCATGGTGGTTTCTGGCATGAGGATGACGAATTCGTCGCCGCCGTAGCGGGCGACGACGTCGGAGCGGCGGCAATTTGTTTCAAGAATCTGGCCGACGCGCTGGAGAACAAGGTCGCCTTCGAGGTGGCCGTAGAAATCGTTGACGAACTTGAAGCGGTCGAGGTCCATCAGAACAAGCGCGAAAGAACGGCTTGCGCGGGAAGAGCGCTTCCATTCGGAGGAGAGCGCTTCCATAAAAAAGCGGTGAGTCTTGACGCCGGTGAGGCCGTCGGTGATGGCCTGTTCCTGCGCTTTCTGGAAAGTCAGGGCATTGTGAAGCGCGCCGGAAATCAGGTCGGCGAGGGTACGGAGGAGGAGAGTCTCTTCCTCGGAGAAGTCCACCGGCTGGAGAGTTTCCACGTAGAGGACGCCGTGGAGATGATCGGCGTAGAAAATCGGAAGGCCCATGGAGGCGGCGGAATCGGGGAGAACGGGCTTCGCGCCGCTCTGATTGTTAGGGAACGCGCGAAACGTGGCGGATTTTCCAGTGCGAGCCACCTGGCCAATCAGACCGGTGTCGAGAGGCAGGCGGCGGCTGAGGGCGCCGCGGCGTGCGCCGCCCTCGGCCTGGATGACCAGTTCGCGGGTGGTGTAGTCCAGCATGGCGATGCCGATATGGTCGTAGTTGAGGCCGTTTTCAAGTTGCTCTGTGATTTTGGTGAGGACTTCCTCGGGGTTTAGAGTGGCGATGGCGTCGCGCGAGATGAGGTTGAGCAAGCTGAGATGGCGGGCCTTGGTGCGTTCGTTTTGAAAGAGGCGGGCGTTTTCGATGGCGATACTGGCTTCGCTGGCGAGGACGCGGAGAAGTTCGAGATGGCCTTCGTCGAAGGCGCGTTCGTGATCGGAGAAAATGCAGAGCGCGCCGATGGCCTGGTCATAGGCGACGAGGGGCACGCCGCAGAAGGAGCCGGTGGTGCGGATGGGATCAATGCCGAGCTTGCGAATTTCGGTGACGTAGTTTTCGCGGATGAGAACGGGCTGGCGAGTGCGGATGATGTATTCGGTGACGTGATTGCCCGCGGGACGCGAGCGCATGGGCATGCGAGTGCCGCCAATCATTTCGAGATCGAAGTTGATGGCGTCGCGGACAGGGTCGGGAGAGGCGAGATAAAGATTTTCAACGTCGAAAAGGCGGCGGAGCTCTTCCCAGATTTTGCGTAGAAGGTCTTCCTTGTTCAGAGTGGAGCTGAGGGCGCGGCCGATTTCGTTGAGGACGTGGAGTTCCTCGGAGCGGCGGGAAGTCTGTTGAACGAGGTAGCTGTTTTCGACGGCCATACCGATCTGGTGGCCGAGTGCGAGAAGCAGGCGGAGTTCGGCGGGAGTGAAGCGGCGATTATCGGGAGTGCCGAGGAGAAGCAAACCGAAGGCGTGCTCCTTGGCCTGGAGACTGATGACGACCACGCTGCGAAGGCCGTGCTTTAGAGCGAGTTCACGGAAGCGGCGGAGAGGCTCGTCATTTTCGAGAGAGGTGAGATTGTCGTCGCGCAGATCGCGGAAGCCGAGGAGGCCGCCGAGACGGGAAACGAGGCCGACGAGATAGTCGTCGAGGCCTTCTTCTTGGGCGACATTGCAGAAGGCGTCGGGAATGCCGGCGGAGACGACGGAAGTGGGGCCGGAGGTGTCTCCGTGATGGAGGAACAGAGCGCCGGAAGGAAGGCGGACGACGCCAAGGACGCGATCGAGAGCCTGGGCAAGCATGCGCTGAATTTCGCCGCCGACGAAGCTGGAGGTGGCGAGATTGAGATTGGAGAGGGCGAGCATGTTGCGCTCGACGCGGCGCTTTTCTTCCTCGTAAACGGCCATGACGAGGAGCATGCAGACAAAAGCGACCGGGATCGCGGAGACGGACAGGATGGAATCTCCGATCAGCTTCTGCGCGGACTGCAGGAGGAAGAATCCTAGAAAAACGACGCCCCAGAGGGAGAAGGCCAGGCCGAGGAGGCGGTCGGCGAGAGTTTCGTGGTGGCGGCTTTCATTCCAGAAAATGAAACCGACGGCGACATAGATGAGGGAGGCGGGAATAAAGGAAGAGATGGGAAGAATCTGGAAGGCGTTGGCGACGGACCAAAGAATGAGGAGAGCAGCGGCGCCGAAGGCGGGTTTAAGCCAAAGATTGTGATGGGTGTATAGTTGCGCGCCGAGAAAGAAACAGATGGCGGCGAAGCCGAAAAGGGAGTGATTCAAGGAACTGAGGACGATGCTGGTGCCGATCCAAGGAGAGAGAGCGGGGCAGAGATAGTGAAGGGCGTAGAGAGCCCAGCCGACAGTCCAGTAAACGAGGTAATTCTGGCGTTTGAGGGAATAAATATAGGCGAAGAACACTCCGACGAGGAGAGTTCCGAGAAGCAGGCCGAGGGCGATTACGCTTTGCGACATTCGGGCTAGTCAGGTCCTTCCGCAGGGCGCAGGAATTCCGAAGGCGACGGGAAGAAGGAGTGGGTGGGGCACTCGCGCAATTTTAAGATGGCCTGAAACGAAGTGACACACACCCGGCTTTTTCTACCAGTGACCCCCAAACCCTACAGAAAACGAATCATTCAGAATTATGAGGCAGGGGAAAAACGAGGAGCAAACCTACAGAGGTACTGGTAGCGAAAGAGGTAGTAGGGGGAGGGACACGGGGAAGGGATGCTGGAAGGCGGAGTGGCGGCCGGTCAGGCGCGAGGTGCTGTGGCCTGCGCGAAGTTGGTACCATTAGGCCGATGAAAACCGGCTTGGCCGAATTGCGAGAGTTTGCAGGGCGCTACACCGCGGCGTGGTGCAGCCACGAAGCCAACCGCGTGGCCTCATTTTATTCCCCCGAGGGATCATTAACCGTGAACAGCGAAGCTCCCGCAGTGGGGCGAAGGGCGATCGCCGAATTGGCGCAATCCTTCATAACGGCGTTCCCGGATTTGCACCTCACAATGGATAAGTTGGAGGTGCGGGAAGAATGTGCTGAGTATCACTGGACGCTGACCGGCACAAACAACGGGCCAGGGGGTGGAGGGAATCGAGTGCGCATCAGCGGCTTCGAGCGATGGAGATTGGGAGAGGATGGACTGATCGTTGCGTCGCAGGGCCAGTTCGACAGCGCCGATTACCGGCGGCAACTCGGATTGCTTCCAGGTTCCGCGTGATTTGGTCATGAGCCGGCGCTTTGATCCTGGTTAGCTCTTGCGGATTCCCGGGCGCGAAGGTACGAGGCAATTTCTGTGTTGCCGGCGTATTGGGCCCAGCCGGCGGGCGTGGCTTGCCAGAGAATGTCTTTTTGATCGAGTTTGGCGCCTCGTTCGACAAGGAGATGGACGAGTTTTGCATAGCCGGAGCCTGCGGCCTGGTGCAAAGGTGTGGTGTGAGAGTGGCCGCCGACGGGATTGTAGCGATCGGGATTTTCACCCGCGTCAAGAAGCAGGCGGACGATTTCAACATTGCCATATTGAGATGCCAGGGCGAGAGCCATGTGACGAGCTTCGCTGGAGGCGGCGGGAAGCAAGCGGCGGAAATCGTCGAGGCGGTCGAGAGCGGCGGCGACGGGAAGATCGATGGGGGCGCCGCGTTGGAGCAAGGCGTGAACGGATTGCAACTCGCCGTGCAAGGCCGCGGGCTCCAGGGCGCTGGCAGGACTCGCTCCGTAATCGCAAAGCAGATTGATTAAGGGAAGTTGCAAGCCGCATTCGCGTGGAACGCTGCCGGTGGCGACGAGCATAAGCGTTTCGTTGAGTGCGGAGAGTTCCACACCGAAATCGAGAATGACTTTGGTGACTTCCACAATGTTGGCCGGCAACTTGCCATGGCGGACCGGATTTTCGGCTATGAATTCCAGCAAGGCCGGATTCCTGAAATAGTTTCCACCTTCGAATACGACGCGGCTCCGCAGCAGTTGCGGATGCTCTTTCAGATAGGAACGCAAGCCCGCAGGATCACCGGAATCGATGAGTTCCACCGCGCGACGAAATGCGGGGTCTTCAATTCGCTGGTGGTGAGGAAGATTGAGCTGATCGGAGAGCGTGGGTTTTTCGATGTGGCGTTTCAGCCGCGCCCAACTCTGAAATCCATACTCGCGGGCAATGGCGAGCTGCGCGTCACTGAGGCTTAATCCGGCGGCGAAGATTTCGTCGTCCGCGGCGCGCGGGAAACGCGGATGAAATTCGCGGAGCCGCTGGGCCGCGCGCTGATCGCAGGCAGCATGGGCTTTCAGCAAGTCTTTCGCCTGATACTTGAGATGGGCGAGATTGGGATTTGACGGCAGGGCTCTTACAGGCATGACGAACTTCCTTTCGTAAGCCCAAGGTCCGCATTTACGGGCAGAAAGTCAGTTCGTGAAGACGGATTGTGATGATCAGGTGGACTTCTGTCCTTTCCGCGGACCGGATGCGCCCTTAACGCGATTCCGATAGTAACACGGAGATGGCGGATTCGGGCGGATGGACTGCCCGTTTCAGGGCGTCGAGACAAGTTGTCGGAGGACGAGACCCGGCATGAGTGCACGAGCCCGTGCGGAATCGATCAGATACAACCAGGGCCGAAGAGCCAAACGAATGCAGCGTAGGTGGCCTCCGCGGCGGTCTGCCGATCTGATGGTGCGTTCTCGCAGGTCGTTTGTTTGCCCGGCACGTACGCGGCTGAGCGGGAAGTCTCGGTCGATTGCCGTTGGGTGGAATCGTTCTCTGCCAAACACCATTGAATTGACTGCATGATTTTCTCCTTTGCTTTCGAAAGTGGGGCAGATTCGCTGTGACCATTAACTCTCGGCGGGGGCGAAATTGTCCTTTGCCGGGGCTGAATTTTTTCTGCTATTTTTCTGATTGATTTTCGGATGCCAACCGGGGCGCGGAGCGATGGTGCCGAAAATCTAAAGGTTGCGGATTGAAGTAGTTGGCGGAGGGGCGGGCTGGCCACCCATTGAGCTGGTGCGGCGCAATCCCGGAGGTTGGACGGGTTGCGGGCGGTTCCGGTAAACTGGACGTTTCGAGGAAGAGAGCGAGACGGTACTGACCATGACAGACGCGGGGAAAACACAGGCGGGAGGCGCGCGGGTGCGTTTTGCGCCGTCGCCGACGGGTTATTTGCACGTGGGTGGAGCGCGGACGGCGCTGTTTAACTGGCTTTTTGCGCGCAAAGAGCGCGGCGTTATGATCCTGCGGATTGAGGATACGGACGCGGAGCGGAACAAGCCGGAACTGGTGAATGGAATTATAGAGGGGCTGAAGTGGCTGGGTGTGGATTGGGACGAGGGACCGTATTACCAGTCGCAGCGGACGGAGCTTTACCAGGCGGCGGGGAAAAAGGTGCTGGCAAACGGGAGCGCGTTTTTGTGTTATTGCCCGCCGGAGAAGTACGTGGGCGGGGACCACGCGGAAGAGGGAGCGGAAGGCGCGAAGGTGCGGCGGATTACGCGCTGCTCTTGCCGCGACGGGAAGCCTTCGACGCCGGGGACGAAGCCGGCGGTGCGGTTTAAAGTGCCTGTGGGTGGCACGACGAAATTTTTTGACGCAGTGTTTGGCGAGCGGGAATTTTCCAACGACGAGATTGAGGATTTCGTCTTGCTTCGTTCCGGGAAAGAGGGCGAGGAGTTCGGGCAGGCGATGTACCAGATGAGCGTGGTGGCGGACGACATTGATATGAGGATCACGCACGTGATTCGCGGCGCGGACCACATTTCGAACACGCCGAAGCAGGTGCTGCTGTATCGCGCGCTGGGAACGGAGCCGCCAATTTTTGCGCATGTGCCGCTGATTCTGGGGGCGGACAAGTCGCGGCTATCGAAACGACATGGGGCGACGGACGTGAACATGTACCGGCGGGAGGGATTCTTGCCGGAGGCGTTCCGGAATTTTCTTGCGCTGCTGGGGTGGTCGCCGGGCGGGGACGAGGAGTTTCTGCGGACGCCGCAATTGCTGGAGAAGTTTTCGCTGGAGGGAGTAAGCCGGACGAACGGGGTGTTTGACCGGGCGAAGCTGGAGTGGTTCAACACGCAGTATCTGCAGAAGCTACCGATCGAGGATCTGCTGCCGGAAGTGGAAGGGCAGTTGAAGCATGACGGATTGTGGAAGGAAGAGTGGGCGGGGGGCGCGGGGCACGAGTGGTTTGCGAAGACGGTGGATTTGCTGCGGCCGCGGATCCGGTTGCTGCCGGATTTTTCGAGCTGGTCGCGGGCGTTTTTCAGCGATGAGTTTCCGATTGACGCGGCGGCGAAGGCGAAATTCTGGAAGGACGAGAAGGTGCCGGGGCTGCTGGCGAAATTGGCGGATGCGTTGGCGGCGTTGCCGGAGTGGAATCACGATGCGTGCGACCACGCGTCGCGGCAGGTGGCGGAAGAGGGCGGCGTGAAACCAGGATTGCTGATCAACGCGACGCGCGTGGCAATTGTGGGGCAGGCAGTGGCGCCGCCGCTGTTCGACACGATGGTAGTTTTGACGCAGGAGCGGGTCGTGCGGCGGCTGCGGGCGGCGTTGCCGTTGGCGGCCGGTGCGGTTTAGGGACGGGCTTCGTAGACGACGTTAAACGGGGTTTCGGCGGCACGGCGGAAACGGGTGAAGCCGGCCGCGGTGACGACGTCGCGAATGCGCTTTTCGCCGGACTGCGCGCCCAGGCAGAGAGCAACTTCCTGTGAACGCGAACAGGGCGTGCACAACAAAGTGGAAAAAGAGTAGTACACGCGGCCTACCGGATTCAGATTGTCCTTCAGATCATCGTTGGCGAAAGGTTCGACGATCATCCAGGTGCCATCCTTACTGAGTGAATTGAGCACGTGGGATGCGGCGCCAACGGGATCGCCCATGTCGTGAAGACAATCGAACACAGTAACCAGGTCATAGTCCCTGCCGGGAAATTCCTTAGCCTTTGCGACGCCAAAGTTGACACGAATTCCGAGACCCTGTTTATCGGCGGTTGCACGGGCGGCCTGGATGGAACCTTCGTGATAATCGAATGCGAAGAATTGCGACTTTGGAAAAGCTTTGGCCATTAACACGGTCGAGGCGCCTTTGCCGCAGCCGACATCGGCGACGCGGGCTCCGGTTTCCAGCTTTGCCCGCACGCCCTGAAGCGAGGGAATCCAGGAAGCCACAAGGTTGGCGGCATAGCTGGGCCGGAAGAATTTTTCGCAACCGTGAAACACGTCGTCCTGGTGCTCGTGCCAGCCCATACCCGCGCCGGAACGAAAGGATTCAACGATTCTGGGGACAGCGGCAAGAGAGCCGAGCGCCAGTTGGAATGCTCCGGGAATGTAGGCGGGACTGTCTTCGTCGGCCAACGCAAAGGCCTGCTCTTCGCTCAGGCAGAACTTGCGCGTCTCCGCGTCATAGGTGACGTAGCCACCCGCGGCCTGGGAAGCAAGCCATTCGCGCACATAACGCTCGTCGGTTTTGGTTTTTGCGGCGAGTTCGGTCGAGGTAAGCGGTTTTTTCGCAAGTGCTTTGTACAAACCAAGCTTTTCGCCAATCACGACCATACCCGAGTGGACGGCAGCTCCGAGATCTCCCACGAATTGGCCGACGAAGGCGTTCAACTTATCCATATCAACTGGCATACGACTTCTCCTTTGAGGTGGTGAATGCATTGGTTGCTTAGCGCCCGTACTGGTGAATTCGACGAAACTGCACGGGTGGAGCGAGCCCGGGGCGCGGTGAAAATCACTTCCTGGGCCGCTCGGCACACGTTTAACTGCGTTACGTTTTAACGATTGGACTCACGGTTTCTGCTGGGGTCGTCGTCGGGATTGACGTAGTTGAATTGCAACGGGGAGTGGCCGTGAACCTGGACGATGGTTTCACCGCAAGCCATGGCGTAGTGGTGCATGTCGGGGTCGAGAAAGGCAAAGCTGCCGGCTGTGAATGCGGCCATCTTGTTGGCGTCGAACTCATCGCCCATCCCGACTTTAAAGGTGCCGGAAATGACGGTGACGTTTTCGCGCTGGGGATGCCAATGCGGGGAGATGCGGAAGCCGTCCGGCATCTTCAATCGGATGGTAAAGTCACCGGTGGAAGCGGTCGGGTCGCCTTCGAGCACAGCGAACTGTGCGCCCGGGCGGACCACGGGAGGCGCGGGCCCCCAGGGAATGGTGTCGGGAGTAAATGTGTTTTGAACGTGAGAATGGTCATGCGCGGCGGTGGTGAGAAGTCTTCCCGCGGCGGTGAAAGTTGCTGCCGCGACAAGTGCGAGTAACAAATACTGCTTCATGTTTGAGCCTCCGTTGCTCTGAGTGGAACTTGGTACAACCAACGTGCGAAAGGATGCCGCGGGGCGGAGGGGGAGGCCATGAAGAGCGCGTACAGTTTATATATCTTTTATATATCGCTATAAATTATTGATTCTTATATGATAAGCACCCTAAGTTGGGAACATGCGACGGACAAGACCGGCGGCAAAAGAGATCGAACTGGACCTGGGGCGCTACGAGCTTCGCCGCCTGGGACGACGGGTAAAGCTCGAGAAAAAACCGATGGAGCTGCTGATTCTGCTGGTAAGCCGGCGAGAACAGCTGGTCTCTCGTCAGGAAATCGTGGCGAAATTATGGCGCTCGGACCTGTTCGTGGATACTGAGCTAAATATAAATAACATCGTGAGGAAGATTCGCGCGGCCCTGGGCGACGACGTTGCCAAACCGCGCTTTCTGGAAACGGTGGTGGGGAAAGGGTACCGCTTCATAGGGCCGGTGCGGGTGATCGATGCGCGGTATCCGCGTTTCGAATCCGGATCGGGCGAGGCGCGAGCAGCCAGCGCGGAGAACGCGGAAGGATGGAGCGAGCGTTCCTCGCTGGCCATTTTGCCGCTGATGCTTCTGGGAAATGTGAAGGACGACAATGGAATATGCCTGGGGCTTGCGGATGCCCTGGTCACGCGATTGGGGAATATTCAAGGCGTGGACGTCTTGCCAACTTCAGCGGCGGTGCGCGTGGGGGTTGGAGCGGCGGTGTCGGAGACCGCTGCCCGCCTGGGTGTGCGTTTTGTGGTGCGCGGCGCGATTCGGATGTCAAAAGGAGTGTGGCGCCTGTCGATAGAGATGTTTGACAGCCAATTGCAGAGTGTTTGCTTTTCGCGGAAGCGCGATCTGGATTTGAACCGGCGATCCGAGCTTGAAGACGAGATCGCGAAACAGATTGCGGCCGCATTGAACCGGCCGCTGGGTACTCCGATTGTCCAACGACGGCCGCGATACAGCCGGGACCCGATGGCCTATGCGGAATACATGCGGGGCTACCGGCTGAGTCTTTCGGGCGATGGAGCGCTGCAGGATCAAGTGGCCGAGCATCTGACCAATGCGGTCACGCGAGATCCCGGGTTTTCCCTGGCGCACGCGGCCCTTTCGTTTGTATGCGCGACTCGCCACTATGAACTGGACCCGGCGAGCGCCTGGCTGGAGAAAGCCGAATTTCATTGCCGGCGGGCGCTTGAACTGGATCCGGAGCTTGCCGAAGGGCACGTGGCCAAGGCCTTCCTGCTGTGGGGCCCATCAAGAAATTTCCAGCACATAAAAGCGATTGCGGAACTGAAGCGGGCGCTGGCCCTGCAGAACAATCAGCCCCACGCCTACAACCGGCTGGGCACAATCCTGGCTCACATCGGGCTGCTGGACCACGCGCGCGAAATGTATGAGAGGGGGCGGCCGTTTCAGCCAGGAAAAGCGGTGAGTCACAGTATCGTGCAAGTCCATGTGTGGAACCATGAGTACGAAGCGGCGCGAGAGGAGATTCAAGCATGGCGGGCCGAGAATCCGGGGAACAAGTATCCCGTCTACTTCGCCGTGCAACTGGCGATGATGACCGGGGAAATAAAAGAGGCAAGCGTGCTGCTGGAGGAAGCGTTGCAGGTTTTGCCGGAAGAACCGCTGATCGCGAGTTTGCAGGGAGTATATTTCGCGCTGGCAGGGAAAGAAGGGAAGGCGCTGGACTGCCTGACGAGGGCTTGCGCGATTCCAAAATCCTTTGGGCACGCACACCACAGCCATTATCAATGCGCCTGCATTCTCTCCATTCTGGGGCATCGTGAAGCTGGGTTTGAATGGCTGGAGCGGAGCGTCAGCAGCGGATTTGCCTGCTGGCCTTTTTTTGAAAAAGACCCGTTCCTGAAAAATATACGCGAGGTTGCAGGGTTTGAGACACTCGTAAGTTCGTTGCAGGCAAAATATCCCGATGAGTTGGGAGTGTTTTAACGATGCCCCCTGGATGAGCCAGTGCAGAATAGCAGGGATGTGGCTCGTTGACGAAGGCTTCACCGGATGCAACCCAACTTCCGCTGCGGGAATACGCGGACGCAGTTGGCGAACTGGGGACGCGGATATCGCAGGTCGTTCCCTAAGTTAAGTGGAAAGCTCGAACGGTCGAAAGAGCCGCTCTTCGGAGCGGCTCTTTTTTTGTGTTCAAAACCGGGCAGGGGCCTACGGTACTTATGACAGTGTCCCCAAAGAGAGGTGGAGGAATACCATGCGCAGACCGGGCAGAAGGTAAGGCCGTCGGGACGATCGGGGCCGGATGTGTGCGCAGCCAGGATCGTGCAGGAAGGAGATTGTCAAATGCGATTGATCCTTGGCCCGCGGGGAGGAAATATTCAGGGTTTCGGCCGGGTGGCGCTTCTTTTGTGCTGCACATTTTTGGGGTTGGCCACGCAGATATCTGCTCAATCGCAAATTCCCGCGAAAGCCACGAATCCGTTTGACGCGGCTGTGGACGCGCTGATCAAGAAAGTTTCGCCGAGCGTGGTGCAGATCATCGTGACTGCTTACGCGCCGCTGGAAGAGGCCGGACGGGGAAATGCGGGAGTCATCCTGGGGAGACAGCGCGCCAGCGGTTCCGGATTCATTATTGATCGAGACGGATACATCATCACCAATGCGCACGTGGTGAATGGCGCGCAACGCGTGCAGGTTGTGCTGCCGCCCCTGAACCCGGATGGATCACTTGCATCTGCGCTGTCGTCCAGGATAGATGTCGTTGCGGCGCGAATTGTCGGAGTGGCACGGGAAAAAGACCTGGCGTTACTGAAAATAGAAGGGACGAGATTCCCCGCGCTGCCGCTCGCGTCGTACCGTGACTTGCGGCAGGGGCATGCCGTTTTTGCGTTTGGCAGCCCGGAAGGATTGCGCAACTCCATCAGCCATGGAGTCATTTCGGCCGTCTCGCGGCAACTTGAGCCAGATTCACCGCTGATCTACCTCCAGACGGATGCTCCCATCAATCCCGGAAATTCGGGCGGGCCGCTGGTAAACATGGATGGGGAGGTTGTGGGGGTAAATACTTTTATTCTTTCGCAATCGGGCGGGAATGAAGGGTTGGGATTCGCCATCCCGTGCGCGACGGTGCGAACGGTCTATCGGCAATTGAAGGAGTTCGGTCGCTTGCGTCGGCAGGAAATCGGAGTGGGAATCCAGACCATTACACCAACGATGGCGGCGGGGCTTGGACTGAAAAGCAGTTACGGGGTGATCATTTCCGATGTTCTGCCGGGGGGACCGGCGGAGGCAGCAGGGTTGATGGTCGGCGATGTGCTTGTTTCGATCGACGGGGAAGCTGCTGATAACCTGCCCAGCGTGAACTATCATTTTTTGCTGCGGGATTCTTCGGACAAGGCCCGGGTCACCGTGCTGCGAAAAAACAGCCAAGAAACTTTCAGCATTGCTCCCGTCGAGGAAGGGCGCGACATCGATCAACTGATTTCGATGGCTAATCCGGAGAAGAATCTCGTGCCGGGACTCGGTATCTTGGGCGTGGAGCTGGACAGAAAAACCGCTGCGATGATGCGCGGGCTTCGAGACCCATACGGAATTGTGGTGACGGCGCGAGTGACGGGCTCGACGGGGGATGTGCCACTGCAGCCTGGGGATGTGATCCGGAGCTTAAACACCCAGCCGATGACCACGCTGGACCGTTTGCGGGAGGCCGTGAAAGCCGTGCCCCCCGGAGCGCCCATGGTTTTACAAATTCAGCGTGACGGGAAATTGCTATACGTTCCCATCACCCTGGAGTAACAAAGACCGTCAACTTACTTGCCTTACAGTCGTTTCAAATCCACCATAAATACTTTCTTTTCGGAATACGCGCGCTACAATGCGGGCGTTGAGCGGGAGGATTGGGAGCTTATTTGAACCCTCGGGCAGCTCGTTCTTTTATCCCTTTGATTCTTTTTACGGTGATTGTGACTGCGGCGCGATGTGTGCTTGCGTCGCATTCGCTCAGCTTATCCCCAGGCCCGGACAAACTGACTGTAGTCTTTCAACAGGTGCTGGTCGCCACCTGGGTCTATTTCGACCGGCAAGGGCGCGATCTCGGATTGCCTTTCGAGTTTGAGGCATTTGTATTTTTCGCCTGGCCGATCGCGCTGCCGTATTATCTGGTCAAGTCTCGCGGATCGCGCGGACTTCTACTCTTCGCGATTTTCTTTGCTTTGCTTGTCGTTCCTCCCGTGGTTGCACAGGTGGTTCGGCTCCTGCGATAAATACTGAGGCTTGAATTAATTACAATTAGGCAGTCCCCACAGCGAGGATTTCCAGGCAGGGATTTGTTCCGAGTTAGGAGGAGAGCGAATGAAGCGAAGGAATTTTATCCGGGCAGCTGCAAGTACAACTGTGGCTGTGGGTCTCGGAGATGCAATTGGCTCGGCGGCGAGCGCGACTGCGAATTCGGCGGTGATGGAATTTCGGGTGGCGCTGACTACGAAAGAGTTTGATCGGTTGGCGAGTTTCTATCGCGTCGGATTGGGGATGGAACCCTCGCAGGTGTGGCCGGCGGAACAGGGGCGGGCACTGGTGCTGGATATGGGCCGGGCGACGCTGGAGGTGTTTGACGAAAAGCAGGCGCAGACGGTGGATCAGATTGAGGTGGGAAAGAGAGTCAGCGGGCAGATCCGGTTTGCGTTGCGAGTGCCGGATTTGGAAGCGGCGGTGAAGAGGTTGCAGGCGCATGGTGCGACTGTTGTGCATGGGCCAGTGGAGGCGCCTTGGGGGGACAAGATGGCGCGGTTTGAGGATCCGGATGGGATGCAGATTACGGTGTATCAAGCGCGAGAACAAGTCTGAATAAAGGTTTGCCGCGACTCAGTTCACGGAATCAGACTCCAGTTGATCCAGGCGATGATTTAGGAAGGCGAGATCGTCCTTCAGTAGAGAGTCGTCGAACAAATTGATGCTCAGATACTGCTGGAGAAGGACGGCGGGCGGGGCGTCGAAGCCGTTTTTGAGGAGTGCGACGTAGTGCGGCAAGAACTGCTCTCGATCGGCGGTGTACAGCCGGTAGTACTTCAGCGCGAGAAGGCCTCCGTAAACGTAGTTAATGTTGTATAGCGGATCCTCGTACATGAGGGAAATCGTGGCCCATCGATTGCGGAGTTCGGAAGTGGTGGCGGGAAACGTGGAGAACTGGCTATCGACCTGGAGAGTGAGCTTGTCGAGGTCGTCCGCGCTGCGAATGCCGCCCTTGGAAACGCCTTCATAAACTTGTTGCTCGAGCATTGCGTCTTGCGCTCCGTAGAAGGCGTCCAGGCCTTTGATGCGCATCCATTGTTCGAGGTAGTAGCGGCGCAGGCGTGGAGCTGAGGAGTGCTCGGCGAAATAGTCCGCGAGCACGAGTTCGTTGAAAGCCGCGAAGGATTCAAAAAGAAAATTTGGCCCGTTGGCGTAAATCGGATTGACGCCATTGGCGGACATGAATGCGCGATGGGCCGCATGGCCGCCTTCGTGTGCAATCACCGATAGGTCTTTGAAAGTGCCGTCGTAGCGCCCGATGAAGAGCAAGCTAGTGCTTCCCGCAAACCCCGACGAAAAACCTCCCGTGTACCGGTTGGGTGTTCCGCCGGGCAAAATATCGGCCCGCCCGTTGAGAGGATTCAGCAGCGCGTCGAACGATTCCTGATACTCGCGGCCGAGTCTAGCGAAGGCTTGATGGAAAATCGCGGGAGCATCGGTGAGAGGAGTGATAGGAATTGGCAAGTCTTTGCGGGGAGCGGCGAGGTCCCAGGGCTGGAGTTGGGAGTGATTTGCGAGCTGGTATTCGACGGCACGGATTTTTTCAAACCGCTTGGCGACGTCTCCGTGCTGCGCCATCGCGGCCAGCAACGCGCGGGTGTGCTCCGGGTTCAGGTACAAGCTGGCGTATTTGCGCGCGGGCCCGTCCGGATAATGATGCAACTGCGCAAGGGCGTTCTGCGCTTGGACGGTGTGGATAAGGGCGAAAGCGAAAAGGTCGCGGCGGCTGGCGAATCCGTCCATGCGGCGCTTGAACGCCTCTTCGCGGATGCGTGGATCGGCGTGCGACGCAAGCAGGTTTCGCTGGCGGACGACGTCCAGCGAACCGGCCGGGGTTTGCACCGTGCCGAACGAGATGCCCGCGAGGATCTGCTGGTACAGATCGTATTGCCAGTCTGCAATTTCAGGCTGAAGCCGATCGAGGAAGCCCTGTTCGAATCCGGGCAATGTATGTAGTGAATCGCGACGGATATCCTCGAGAGCGAATTGGTACGATTTCAGGCCCGGCTCGGTGGCCTTGAATGCCTGTAGTTGCGCTTCGGGAATCGCCAGAATTTCCGGGGATAGGAATGCAGTCGCTGCGTTGACTTCGGATTCGAGCTTTGAATTGGCCGCGCATGCCGGATCTTTGCGGTTCTGGGAGCAGCGCAGCCGCAGATAAGTTTCATGACGCCGGTAGATTTTCTGAACGTCCTCGGACGATTGCAAAACGTTGAGCAGGTGCTGCCCCGAATTGATTTCACCGTAGAAAGTGCTGACGTGTTTTAGAGCGGCGTCCAGGTCTGCGCGCGCCGCGATTTCCGCTTCTGGGGAGGCAAAGTAGTAGCGGGCCAGGTCGGCGGAGAAAACGACGGGTGAGACAGACTGTGCAGCCGTTGTGGGGACGTAGTTCGCCAGACAGAGGAGAAAAACAAAGGAGAGCCTGATCCGCATCGTTCCGCACCCCGCTTTGAATTGTTCGTGTTTATAGACGTCTGTAGCAGGAGATTCGTCTGAAGGAGTTTTTATTTGGGGGAGAAGATTTGGGGGTTGGCGAGTTTGGCGGCGGAGGTTGCGGAGACTACGTTGAAGGTGGCGTCGACTTCTTTGGTTACCGGGGGGAGGCAGATTTCAGTGCTGCAGGCCTGGTAGCGGAGCTTCATGGGGATATGTTGGGTACCCAGAGGGGCAGTGGCGAGGACGGTGAGCGGAAGGAGGAGGGTGACGCTGCCGGAGTAGACGTTGAGTTGTTTATTTTTGGAGAAGGTGAAGTTTTGGAGCGTGCCTTTTGGATAGGCGACAGCGCCGAGTTTGAAGCCGGCGGGAATTTCGGCGCGAAGATCGGTGGGGATCAGGTAGTCTTCGGTGACTTCGCGGGCGTTGACGTGAAAGCCGGAGCGGATTTTGAGGACGACGGCAACTTGAAAGGACATGCCGCGGGCGACGGGATCGTGGGACGCATAGGCTTCCGGGGCGACGACGTCTTTGCCGGAGGGAGTTTGCGAGCCGGCAGGAGAAGAGAGAAATAGAGCGGCGGCGAGAAGTGAGGCCGCAAATCTGGGGATTCGTCGATTCATACCGTCACCTGAGCACCGAGTTGTTGAGAGACGACACGGCTCATTACGGCGTGGAGGTCTTCGCCGGTTTTTTCCAGGACAAAGGCGTTGCGTGATTCGGACCAGCCGAGTTTGAAACTGGTGGAGAGAGCGGAGATCCAGATTTCGCGGATGGGCGTATTCGGTGAAATTACAAATTTAGCTGGCTCGGGCTCTTCGAAGATGACTTCGAGCTTGCCGCTCTCGCCTTCCACGTCGAAGCCGTGTTCATCGCCGAGATTCAGCAACCGCTTCTTCAAGTCTTCGAAAGCGAGGTCGGCCTTTTTTTGGAAGTCGTGTTCGGAGAGCATACGCGGGCGCCTTTTTAGAGTTGCGACTCGATGGCCCTGGTGAGTTCTTCTTCACTCTTGAGGCCCTGGAATTTGGTGACGATTTTGCCGTCACGGGAGATCAGGAAGCTGCTGGGATATCCGAGAATGCCGCCGAATTTGTCGGCGGCTTCGTCGGTGCCGAGAAGAATCGGATAGTTCATCGGAAGTTTTTGGCCGTCGACGTCGAAGCGTTCCTTGTCGAGGAAGGGGGCGACGACGGACTTGCCTTCTTCATCCATGGCGATGCCGACGACGGTGAAGCCCTTGGGGCCGTATTTATTCTGCATGGCGATGAGCCAGGGAATTTCCACGCGGCAGGGGTCGCACCAGGTGGCCCAGAAATTCACGAAAACAACTTTGCCTTTGTAATCGGCGAGCGAGACTTCCTTGCCGTCAACGGTTTTCAGCTTGAGTTCCGGCTCGGGCTTTCCGGCGACCTTGGAATCCATGCGGCTGGCGCCGGCGCCGGAGACGCGCGTGGCTTTGTCCGCGTATATGGTGATGCCGATGAGGACGACTACAGTGAGAACGATGATTGCGACTTTTTTCATAGCGAATTATTCCACCAATTTACATTGAAAAACGATTCAAGAAGGTTAGTTTACCCGAGAGCCAGGTCAGTTTGTTGAAGAAGACCAGGCCGCCGACGAAAAGAAGCAGCGCGCCGCTGAAGAGTTCCACGGCGTGCAGGTATTTCCGGAAATTTTTGTAGAAGCGGAGGAACGCGCCGAGGCCGACGGCGGTGAGGAGAAAAGGGACGGCGAGTCCGGCGGAATAGACGGCGAGGAGAAGGACGCCCCGGGAAACGGTTTCGCTGGCGGCGGCCAGGGTGAGGACGGTGGCGAGGATCGGGCCGATGCACGGTGTCCAGCCGAAGGCGAAGGCAAAGCCGAGAAGGAAGCCGCTGAAGATGCCGGGCTTGGTGTCCTGGCTGCGGAGATGGACGTCGCGGTTAAGCCAGCGGGCGAGTTGCGGGCCGAGGAAACCGATGATGGAGAGAGAAAAGAAGTGGCTGGCGCCGAGTCCAGCGAAGAGCGGACCGTGATGCACGAGTGAGGCGATTCCGAGGGCTACGAGCACCACGCCGAGTATGATGCCGGCGCGGAGATTGATGCGCATCAGGCCGCCGAGCAGGTGAAGCCCGAATAGAATAATGAGCGCGCCGGCGACGGGAGCGAGCAGGGCGCGATTCTGGCGGAGGAATCCGCCGACGGCGCTGGCGGAAGCGCCGAAGCCGATGAAGACGACGGAAAATCCCATTACGAAGGACAGCGCGGAAGAGAAAAGGCCGGATTTCGGCTGTTCGCCCTGGCGAAGCTGTTCGACGCCAATGCCGGAGAGCATGGAGATGTAGCCGGGGACGAGGGGAAGGACGCACGGCGAGAGAAAGGAGATGAGCCCGGCGAGAAAGGCTCCTGCGAGTGAGACGTCGGTCATGGTTGAGAGGCTCGTGTTCCTGACATTGGAAAATTAGCCGTGCGCGGTGCGGCGTGCCCTGAGTTGCCTGCCTCTCTATTCTCGCACAAAAGGGAGAGCGGAATGATTGAAGGCCGGCGGCTTACACATGAGTTAGACGCAATCCTTGGAGTAAGGGGGGCGGAGACAGGTTACAGGGACAAGTGGCGTATTTGGCTGGCGGGAGGAGGCGCGCGGGTGCGAGGTGCGGCGTGCAGGGCGTTGATAACGATGAACTTGCCGGGGGGCTGATGGAACGGCCGTTGCTCTGTAGAAGGTTAGGGATTGGTCCTGGCGGGTGCGCATGGTTTGGACGCCGAACAAAGTGACGCTGCTGCGCGTGGTAGTGGGATTTCTGGCGGTGAGCGCGTTTGGGCACGGAGCGTGGATGAATTTGCTGGGCGTGGCCCTGACGGTGGCGGCGATCGCGCTGGACGCGCTGGACGGGCACATCGCGCGGCGGAAGAGGATGGCTACGCCGGTGGGGGCGCAACTGGACATTCTGGGCGACCGCGTGATCGAGAACATGTTTTTTACTTATTTTGCGGTGGTGGGGATGGTATCGCTGTGGCTGCCAATGCTGTTTTTTGCGCGCGGGGCGGCGACGGATTTTCTGCGAGGGCTGGCGATGAAGGCCGGGTATTCGGGGTGGGGCGCAAATGCGATGTTGCAGAGCGGCTGGGCGAAGGCGCTGGTAGCGTCGCGATGGAGCCGCGGCTTGTACGCGGCGATGAAGTGCGCGTGTTTTTGTTATTTGGGGTTGGAGTTGGCGCTGACGCGGGGGCCGGTGGCGTTGCTGGGCCCGGTGAGCTTGGACATGTATGCGGCGATTCGCGCGGGAGCACAGACGTTGGCGTGGATGACGGGAGTTTTTTGCGTGGTGCGGGGCCTGCCGGTGCTGGTGGAGGGGTGGAGATTTCTGGCGAGCAATTTGACGCAGGGGAGCGCTGGGGAAGAAGCGCGGGGAGACGCGGGATGATCGGCGCGGGGGATCAGGAGAGGCGCGTTGGGGCGTTTTTCGATATTGATGGAACGCTGGTGCCGGAGCCTTCCTTGGAACGGAGGTTGTTCCGGGAGTTGCGGCGGGCGGGCGCGATTGCGTGGACGAACTATGTGCGATGGGGAGTGGAGGCCGTTCGATTGTTGCCACGCGGATTGACGGCGATTGCGCAGGGAAACAAGGGTTACCTTCACGGGCTGCGGGAGGAGCAGATTCTGGAAGCGGCGGAGCCGATTGCGTTTTTCGAGGAGGGAGTGGCGCGCGTGGAATGGCACGCGCGGCGGGGACACGAAATTGTGCTAGTGAGCGGGATGGTGAAACCGTTGGCGAGGATGGTGGCGATGGCGCTGGAGTGCGAACTGGAGGGGCGTGGAGTGGAGCGCGAAGTGCTGGTGAGCGCGACGCGACTGGAAGAGCGCGATGGCATTTTTAGCGGGCGGGTGGTCGGCGAAGCGAATTATGGTGTAGCGAAAAGAAGGGCGATGGAAGTGGTGGCGCGGGCGATGCAGATAAATTTGCGGGAGTCGCACGCTTATGGAAATACGCTGCTGGACCGGCCGATGCTGGACGCTGTGGGACACGGGCATGCGGTGAATCCGGGGAAAGAGCTGGCGGGCACGGCGAACTTGCGCGACTGGGCGATCTGGCACTGGCACCACGAGAAAAAGGCTGCTTCGGATTATGCGACTAAGGAAAAAGCAAAACTTCAAACGATCGGAACACATCCATGAACGGTGAGAAGATACGAGTGATCGAAACGAATGGGGCAGCGCAGGCATTGGCGGTTTCGAACGCGTATGAGGGAGAGGCGGATTTTTTGGAAGCTACAGAGGGGATGAGCGAGCAGGCGCCGGGCTTGCTGCGGAGGGAAGCGGCGGCGACGTGGGCGGCATGCGGGGCGTTTGAGCGGGCGGCGTTCACGTATTTCGGCGTGTCGAGCGTGTTGATCGCGTTGTTTGCGGAGCATTTGCGGCACCCGGCGCGGATGCTTGGCGTGCGGGCGATCGTGGTGTGCGTGGTGCTGTTTCTTTGCTGGCAGCAGGCGCGGTCGGCGGAACATTGCCGCGCGCAGGGTGAATCGATTGCGGGCCAGTGGTGGCATTTCTGGCGGCACTGGTATCCCCATTTGTTTTTCTTGTTTTGTTTTGAAGAGCTGGCGCAACTGATGACGCTGGTGACGCCGAACTGGCAGGACGCGAAACTGATCGCGTTCGATTACTGGATGATGGGCGTGCATCCTTCGATCTGGATGGAGCAGTTTGTGACGCCGGGGCGGAATGAGTTCATGCAGCTGGCGTACCTGACATATTTCGTTTATTTGCTGGTGCTGGGCGGGATTTTGTATTTCCGGCGGGATTGGAAAGCGTACTGGTCGGTGATGACGTATTCGATGGTGGGCTATTCGATCGGGTACATTATCGCGATGACGTTTCCGATTGAGAGCCCGTGGTTTTCGATGGCGGGAATGTGGAAGATGCCGCTGGCCGGCGGGCCGATTACCGCGACGATTAATTTTATCGAACATTATGGACGCGTGCGGGGAGCGGCGTTTCCGTCGGAGCACGTAGCGGGATCGATCGCGGTGCTATGGGGAGCGTGGAGGTTCCGGCGATGGTTGTTCTGGGTGATGGCGCCGTTGGTGTTTTTGATGTGCGTGTCAACGATTTGGGGAAGGTATCACTATATTGCGGATATTTTTGGGGGGATGGTTACCGGGACGTTGGGATATTTAATCGGAAGTTGGTGGATGGAGAGGAAGAGGGCGGTGACGACGGATGGAGCGGGGATGTGGAGTTTTTGACAGGGGAGTTGGAGTGGGTTGGGGGATTTTTTTTGGAGGGGAGATTTTTCGAGTGAACACGATTGTGGTTTTCTTGTAAGGATGAGGTCCTTCAGGGCGCAAACGGCGCGCCCCTCAGGATGACAAATTGTTTTGAAATTGCAGCGATTTGAGATTGGTCGGGAACGTTTCAAAAGAGAGGGAAACCTGGGAGGGCGGGGCCACCCATTCCTTCGTCAGGGCAAGCCTGAAAGTGGCCGCTACGCGGGGTTAGTCGAGGGGGGTTAGGTCGGGGTGGGCGTTCAGGGGATGGGATTGCTCGAAGCGGGAGGCTATGTCGAGGAGGAGCGATTCGGCGTTGAGGGCCGCGAGGAATTGGAGGCCGGCGGGGAGGCCGGAGGGCGTTAGGCCGCAGGGAACGGAGATGGCGGGGAAGCCACCGAGATTGGCGGGGCGATTGAGGCGAAGGAGCAGAGCGCGCGTGGAATGATCTTTGCCGGCGATGGAGATGGTTTCTTCCCCGATTAGCGGTGCGGCGATTGGCGTGGTTGGCGTGACGAGGGCGTCCACTTCGTGCTCGAGCAGGGCGAGATGGAAGCCGGCGATGAATTTTTCGCGCAGGTCGAGAGCGCGGAGGTATTCGAGGGCGGAAACTTTCTCTCCCATTTCGAGGCGAGAGCGGACATCTTCTCCGTACTCGGCGGAGTGGGCCGGATACCAACCGGCTTGCTGGTGATAGTGAGTGGCTTCGGCCCAGGCGATCTGATTTCCCGCGTGTTCGGTTTCCTTCAGATAAGGGAGGGAAACTTCCTTCAGTTTGGCCCCCAATTTTTTCAGAGTGACGAGCGACGATTCGAACGCCTGTTGAATCTCGGGGTTGACGACATCGAGGAAGAAGTGTTTCGGGACGCCGAGACGAAGATGCTGGCCGCCAGCGGCGCGTGGGCGGCGCTTGGCCTTTTCGCGACTGGCGATGGCATCGAAGAGCAGAGCGACGTCGGCGACCGTGCGGGCCATGGGGCCGACGAAATCGAGCGTAGTGGAAAGAGGAATCGCGCCTTCGACGCTGACGCGGCCGAGGCCGGGTTTTAGACCGACGACACCGCAGAGGGAAGCGGGAATGCGGATGGAACCGCCGGTGTCGGTGCCGATGCTGCCGAAGCAAAGGCCGGCGGCAAGCGCGGCTGCGGAGCCGCCGCTGGAGCCTCCGGGAATGCGATCGAGATCCCACGGGTTGCGGACCGGGCCGAAGTGGGGATTGTTGCTGGTGACGCCGTAGGCGAATTCATGGAGATTGGTTTTGCCAAGGAGGATGGCGCCGGAATTTTTCAGGGAAGCGACGACGGCGGCGTCCTGAAGCGGAAGAAAATCGCGAAGAAAGCTGGAGCCGCCGGTGGTGCGAAGGCCGGAGGTGTAGAGATTGTCTTTCAGCGAGATAGGAATGCCGTGTAGCGGGCCGAGATCGCGGCTGGATTTGCGGCGCGATTTGGCACAAAGGGCGGATTCCGCGGCGGCCGCGTCCTTCAGGGCCATTTCGGAATCGAGGGCGAGATAGGCGTTGAGGCGAGGATTCAGGCGGGCGATGCTTTCCAGAAGAGACTGGGTGAGTTCGACAGGAGAAAGTTTGCGACGGCGATAGAGTTTGCCGATTTCGGGAATGGAGGCGAAGGCGAGAGACGCATCGAGGGGCATCAGTAGATCCGTTCCTGGCGGCGGAGATTTCCGAAAGTGCCGAGATTGGCGAGGATGAGCGAGACGCGAAACTGGTTTTCGTTGCGGACGGTGCCGAGGTTGATGCGGCGGTATTCGACGGCGAGGCCGCAGCAGCCGCCGTTGTAGCCGGCTTGCACAAACTGGTTCTGCAAAGTGCCGCTGTTGATGTCGTAACTGAGGCCGGTGGAGGCGTTGAAGCCCTTGCTGGTGAAAGTGCCGTAGCCCATCATGACGCGAATCTGCTGGGTGAGCGGTTGGACGACGGGATCGCCCTGAAGGCGGAAGTGAGCGACAGTGAAAAAGTATTCCCTGTAGGGTTTGAGTTTCAGGAGCGTGCCGATGGTGGTGAGTTTGTGGAGTTGCGTGTCGTACTCAAGGATCTGTTCGGCATCGTAGGGACCGCCGGGAGTGAGCTTGATGTCGCTGACGACGGGCGACCAGTGGCGCGGGCTGGAGGCAAAAGCAAATGCGGTGATGGAATCGAGGGCTTCGAAGACGTTGCGCTGTCCGGGAACGAGGGCGGCGCCGAAATTGGGATCAAAGTAATGCTTTTGGACGAGGCGCCATGAGAGGAAGTCAACCGGCTGGTCGTCGCCGGATTTTACGTAGAGATGCTGAACGACGCCGTATTCGATTTCGTTGGTATTGGTGAGGGTGGAGTTGCTGTCAAACCGAACGAAGTCGGAGAAGTTGTGGACGCCGGTGACGTACCGATAGGTGGCGAGAGGCTCGATGGTGTGTTTGTAGCGGTGGCGGGTCAGCGGCCGGTCGAAGAAGCGTTCGAGGGTGGCGGGGCGAAATTCCAGGGCGAATTCGCCAGTGTTGCGGGTGATGGATTCGCCGGTAAGGATGGACTGGGCGTTGAGCGAATCGCCGTAATAGGTGGTGCGAAAGGCGGCCGAAGCGGTGAGGCCGAAGAGATCGCGGAAATGGAGAGGGATGGTGACCTTGGGGGAGAATTCGGTGCGCGCGACAAAATTGGGAGTGTCGAGGAACTGGTCGTCACGATGAACCGCGCCGGCGAAGGAGTCGAAGGAAAAATAGACCGGCAACTTGCGCCAGGGAGCCTGCTCCACCGAGGAAAAGCGCCCTTCCGGAATACTGCGAAGGTAAACGCTGTTGGGCGGGCTGAGTTCCAGATAGCTGCGATCGCTGAGGCTGGCAACGTTGAAACTGAAGCCGTGAGAATTATTCGTCAGGAAGGCGGAACTGCGAATTTCGGAGTTGATGGAATCGCCGTAGGTATCGGAAAAGGCGAGGCGAAAAGTGAGCGATGAGAGCTCGTTGACGTCGGCGACAAAACGCCAGCCGTGATGCCAGAGAGATTGCACTTCAAGTGTTTGCTGGTGGCCGCCCTGGTTGATCGGCGGGCCGCTGGCTTGCGGGAGGCCGCGGTCAATCACGCCGAAATAATCGTAATGGATGGAGGTGTTTTCGAAGGGGCGGGCGCGGACTTCGGCGCGTTGGGCGGTGCCGCGGCGGCTGAAGTAGTCGAAACTGAGGGTGGTATCGAACCAAGTGCGCGGCGCCCAGTAAAAGGCGTCGCCAAAGACGAATCCTTTCTGGTTGCTGTTGCCGATGATTGGCAGGAGGAAACCGGATTCGCGAATGTGTTCGCCGGCGGGAGCGGTGGCGTAAGGAAGCCAGACGAGCGGAACGCGGTAAAGGCGGAAATTGGAATTGAGTAACGCGACGTGGCGTTGCACGGTGATTTTGGCTTTCGGCGCGTAAAACTGCCAGGTGGGCTGTTTGGGATCGCAGATGGTAATCCAGGAATGCTTGATGATGTAGACCTGTTCGGAGAGGCGATCGACTTCCTGGGCTTCGAAATAGAGAGGATTTTTGGTGACAAGAAGGCGCGGATTGGGGCGGCGCTCCAGCTTCAGGAAACCGCGGACTTTTTTAAAAGTGCCACGGCCTGTGGCGACGTTGTAGTTGGCTTCGTCGGCTTCGAGATGCTGCGATTCAAAATCGAAGATGATGTGGCCGCGAGCGAAGACCTGGGAGGTGGAGTCATTGTATTCGACGTGATCGGCGCGGAGGCGCATGCCACCGTAGGTAATGTCCACGTCGTCGTCGGCGATATACAGACTGCCGACGCGGCGTTGGGCGCCGCGCGCGGTGATTTCGGCGATGCTGCCGGAGGGCGGTTGGGCGGGAACTTGTTGAGAAAAAATGGGCAAGGCCAGGAACGCGAGGAGGAAAGCGGGCAAGCTCACGCGTAAGAGTTGGCGCAGGGCGGGAATGGAGAGGAATCGGTTCACGCGGAGAAATTGTCCATAGAAATGAAATGCTAGCCTAGCATGCGGTTTGCCGGAATTGTAGGGAAGGACGAAAAGACGCAGAACTTTGTGGGCGACGACAGAGGGTGGTGCGGGCGTTATGGAAAGCCTCTGGCCTGAAGGCCTGAGCTACAGGGGTCTATTCGGGGACGTTTTTGGCGTGGTGGGCTTGGTACCAGGCGTAGGTGCGTTCGAGGCCTTCTTCGAAAAGGACGGCGGGTTCGTAGCCGAGGAATTCTTTGGCGAGACGTATGTCAGCGAGAGAGTCGCGGATGTCGCCTTCGCGAGCCGGTTCGTATTTTGTTTCGAGCGCCTTGCCGGAAGCTTTCTGGAGCATCAGGAGAACCTGGTTGAGAGAAACGGCGCTGCCGGTGCCGACGTTGAAGGTGCGGCCAGAGGCGCTGGAGGCTTCGCAGGCGAGGATGTTGGCTTGCACCGCGTTGTCCACGTAAGTGAAGTCGCGGGTCTGTTCGCCGTCACCAAAGACGACGGGTGGAGTGGATTCGAGGAAGGCGGCGGAGAAACGGGAGAGAACGCCGGAGTAAGGAGAATCGGGATCCTGGCGCGGGCCGAAGATATTGAAGTAGCGGAGGCAGACATTTTCGAGGCCGTAACAGCGGCCGAAGGTCTGGGAGTAGAGTTCGCCGACGTACTTGGTGACGCCATAGGGAGAGATGGGAACGGGCTGCATGTCCTCGGATTTGGGAAGAGTAGGAGTGTCGCCGTAGGCGGAAGAGGAGGCGGCGAAGACGACGCGCTTGACTTTATTATCGCGGGCGGCGACGAGGACGTTGAGAGTGCCGTCCACGTTGATGCGATTGGTGTCAACAGGATCCTTGACGGAGCGCGGGACGGAAGTGCGGGCGGCCAGGTGGATGACGTAATCAGCCTGAACCATGGCCTTTTGCACGACCTCGATGTCGGTGATGGAGCCCTTCATGAAGGTGATCTTGCTGCGCACATCGGCGAGATTGTCTTCCTTGCCGGAGGAAAGATCATCGAGGACGACGACACCGTGGCCGCGGCGCACCAGTTCATCCACAGTATTCGAGCCGATAAATCCGGCGCCGCCCGTAACGAGGTAGCGCATTCGATCTGCCTCCCACCGCACAACTCATCTTATTGTACGATGGGAGCGGCACACAGAAACGCTGAAAATCAGGAGCAACGCACAAACACTATGGGCAAGCGATTGGGGGTGGGGTTGCTGATTGTGGCGGGACTGGCCGCGGCCGGGGTGTGGACGTTCCGGCGATATGAGGCGACGAAGCCGAAGACGCTGTTTCCGGGGGAGGCTACGACGGTCGTTGCTCCGCGCGAGCCGGAATCGATTGGCGGAACAGCGGGCAGCAGACCGGAGACCGCCCCGCCGGTTGCGGCGAAAGGGACGAGTAGCGCGGCGGTGGGATTTCAGCCGCGGACCGGTGAGACGCTGGACTTCTCGGCAAATGTTCCGAAATTGAACAGCGTAGTGGCGAATTTGCGGGTGAAGGTAGGCGAGCGACGAAATGTTGCGGGCAAGGATACCTGGCACCTGCAGGCGTTTGCGCATACGGAGAATCCTTACCGGATGGTGTTTGAGCTGGACGACGAATTCGATTCGTACAGCGAGATTTCGAACCTGACGAGTTTGAAGTACGAGATGCATTTGAACGAGCGCGGACAGAAAGTGGATACGGTGGAGCGGATGACGCCCTCGAGCAGGGAGCCGGCGCCGGCGAATGAGGTGGCGGCACGCGTGTTGCCGGGGACGCGGGATCCGATCGGGATGCTGATGTATTTGCGAAGCGTGGATTGGAGTACGACGAAGGAAGTGAAGTCGCCGGTGTTTGACGGGCACAAGCTTTATGACGTGCGCGCGGTGCTGGCGGGAAAGGGGCAAAACGTCAGCGTGGCCGCGGGAAAATATACGACGACGAAGATTGAGATTCACGTACTCGATAACGGGGCGGAGATGAAGGACGCGCATTTTTTGCTGTACCTTGCAGATGGGGCGGAGCGGTTGCCGGTGTTGATGGAGGCGGTATTGCCGGTGGCGACGGCGCGGGTGGAGTTGGTCAAGGCGCGTTGATGGGTGGGCGGGTCCAGTTGAAGGTGGACGCTGCAAGCGTTAAGGCGCCCGCCTCAGAAGGCGGCCGCTACAAAAGAAAGATTAGTTGGCGGCTACGAGGTGCTCGATCAGGGAGCAGACGATGTGGCCGATGGTGATGTGGGCTTCCTGGATGCGTTGGGGATCGCGGGAGGGGACGTCGAGGAGGATGTCCACTTTGCCGGCGAGCGCGCCACCGGTTTCGCCGGTCAGTCCGACGAGGAATGATCCGCGAGCGCGGGCCGTTTCGATTGCTTTGACGATATTGGGACTGGTGCCGGAAGTGGAGAGGGCCACGACGACGTCGTGCGGGCCGACGAGAGATTCCATCTGGCGGGAGAAAATGCGTTCGAAACCGTAGTCGTTGCCCGCGGCGGTCAGAACGGAAGTGTTGGTGGTGAGAGCGAGCGCGGGAAGGCCGGGGCGTTCGGTGCGCAAGCGAACGACAAGTTCCGCGGCCAGATGCTGGGCGTCGGCGGCGCTGCCGCCATTTCCGAAAAATACGAGTTTACCGCCACGGCGGATGGCGGAGGCGGAGCGCTGCGCGAATTCAGCGATGCGCGCGATCAGGGCATCGGAGAATGCCTGCTTGACGCGAGCGCTTTCCAACAACTGGCGCCGGATTTCATCGGTGTTCGCGGACATGAAGTCCTAACAGAGAACGATTTTCGCGCGGTGGCGAATGACCCGGCGGGTGGCGTTGCGGGTATCGATGACGAGTTTCGCGGAATCCACGATGACGCCGTAGTCGTAACTGGAATGATCGGTGGCGATGAGGACGGCGTCGTACTTGCCGAGCGTTTCCGGGCTCAAGGGCACGGATTTCATGCCGGAGTAGTCGTAGTGGCGCAGCTTGGGGAACTGCGGAAAATAGGGATCGTTGTAATCGAATTCGGCGCCCCGCTTCTTGAGAATTTCCATGATTTTCAAGGTGGGGGATTCGCGCAGGTCGTCGACGTCTTTCTTGTAAGCCACGCCGAGAACGAGGAGCCGCGAGCCGCGGAGACTTTTTTTGTGCATGTTGAGGGCTTCGGCGACGGAGTCGACGACGTGGTAAGGCATCGAGGTGTTGATTTCGCCGGCGAGTTCGATGAAGCGGGTGGAGAAATCGTACTCGCGGGCTTTCCAGGAAAGATAGAAAGGATCCACGGGGATGCAGTGGCCGCCGAGGCCGGGTCCCGGATAAAAGGGCATGAAGCCGAAGGGCTTGGTGGAAGCGGCGTCAATCACTTCCCAGACGTCCACTCCCATGCGGAGGCAGAGAAGTTTCAGTTCGTTGACCAGGGCGATGTTGACGCAGCGAAAGATATTTTCGAGCAGCTTGGCCATTTCCGCGGCGCGGGTGGTGCTGACCGGGACGACGCGGGAGACCACCTGGCCGTAGAGAGAGATTGCAGCACGGCCGCTGGGAGGATTGATGCCGCCGACGACTTTGGGAATCTGCGCCAGGCCGAACTGCTTGTTGCCGGGATCTTCGCGCTCGGGCGAGAAGGCCAAAAAGAAATCGACAGGCACGTTTTCGTTTTCGGGGCCGGTGACGATGGGGCAGCGGAGGCCGCTCTTTTCGAGAATCGGAAGGACGAGTTCTTCGGTGGTGCCGGGATATGTGGTGGATTCAAGGACGACGAGTTGGCCGCGGACAAGATGCGGCTGGATGGACCTAGCAGTGTTCTCGACGTAGCTCAGGTCGGGTTCGCGATACTCATTCAGCGGCGTGGGGACGCAGATGATGATGGCGTCCATTTCGGCGAGCTTGGAGAAATCCGTGACCGCGTTGAAGTGGCGGCTGTTCACAAACTGCTGGATCTTGGTCTGCGGGATGTGCTCGATATAGGATTTTCCGGCGTTGAGCATGCGAACTTTTTCGGGATCGGTGTCGAATCCTGTGACCTTGTGGCCGGCTTCGGCGAAGCGAAGGGCGAGGGGAAGGCCGACGTAACCACAGCCAATGATGGCAACCTTGAGTTGGCCGCCTTTGAAGAATTCGGGTCGTCTGTCCGTAGCCATGAGGTGAAAAAAGCTCCTAATCTTGAATAAGTTGGTGACGGCCCGAGGGCCATAGGGCCAGAATGCCCTTTTAATATAGCAGTTTCCCGGGTATCTCCAGAATGGAGAAGAGGATGTTGCGAGAAATTCATGAATTGCCAGGGGACAAGAGAGGCGGCTGCTCCTCTGTTTGAATCCTGAGATGGGTTATTCTGAGTGAAGTAACAATTCAATGATGACAATTTTTCTGATTGTATTGCTGAGCCTTGCCGTCGGAGTGCTGGTGGGATTGCTGGGCATCGGTGGAGGCGTGGTGCTGGTGCCAGCGCTGGTGTACCTGCTGCATTACGACCAGCACATGGCGCAGGGAACTTCGCTGCTGATACTGCTGCCGCCGATCGGGCTGGGGGCGCTGCGGGAATACTGGAAAAACGACCAGGTGGATCTTCGGGCCGGAATATATTGCGCGCTGGGATTTCTGGTTGGCGGTTATGGCGGCGGGAAGATGGCTGTGCCAATGCCGTCGAATGTGTTGAAGGCGGTATTCGGCTGCTTCCTGATGATGTCGGCGGTGCTGCTGTGGCGGAAAACGAGAGCGGTCGACGCGCCCGATGCAATTGAATCGAGTTCTGGAGCAAGAAGCCCGTTGGGTGCGTTTGGAATTTTCTGCGCGGCTGGGATCTGCGGAATTGCAGCGGGGATGGTGGGAATCGGCGGTGGCGTATTGCTGGTGCCGCTGCTGAGCCTGTTGTTCGGCTTCAGCCAGCACCGGGCGCAGGGGACCAGTTTGATCGCGCTGATTCCGCCGACGGGGCTGCTGGCCTTCCTGGCTTATTGGAAAGCAGGCTATGTGGACCTGCACACTGGCTTGCTGCTGATTCCCGGCGTATTTATTGGCGGAATTCTGGGTGGAATGATGGCACGGCGATTGAACGCGAGACGCATGGCGGAAGTGTTTGCCGGGCTGATGATGCTGCTGGGGGGCTGGCAAGTCTTTTCCGCGTGGCGCGGATGACGCATACTACGGTAAACATGGTTGATCTACATTGCCACATCCTGCCGGGAATCGACGACGGGGCCCAGACAATCGAAGATTCACTTGCGATGGCGGAAGACGCCATCAAGGATGGGATTACGTGTGTGGTCGCGACGCCACACGCGAGCACGGAATATCATTTTGACTATGCGAAGGTCCGCGCGGCGCGGCAGGAATTGCATAGCCGCCTGGAGGGACGCCTGACGATTGCGACGGGCTGCGATCTTCACCTGAACCCGGAAAATTTGCTCGCGCTGAAACGTGAAGCGGCGCCTTATTGCATCAACCAGAAAGACTATCTGCTGGTGGAGTTCAATGAGTTTTCGATTCCGCCTGCAATGGATCAGACGCTGCATGAATTGCACCTGATGGGCTTGCGGCCGGTCATCACGCATCCCGAGCGAAATGGAATTTTGCGGGCGCAACCGGAGCGGCTGCAGAGCTGGGTTCGGCTGGGATGCTACACGCAGGTGACGGCGGGTTCGCTTGCGGGAGTGTTCGGGCCCGGAGCGCAGGCGGATGCCTGGACGTGGGTGGACCAGGGGTTGGTGCATTTTGTGTCCAGCGACGGCCACAACACGGCGCGGCGGCCGGTGAAATTGCGGTTTGCCTACGAAGCCATCGCCAAAGAGCGCGGCAAGCAGTTGGCGGAGGCGCTGCTGGTGGAGAATCCGAAGGCTGCGCTGGAGGGCCAGGCGCTGCCGTATGTGCCGGAGATTGCGCAGAGCCTGGATCGGCGCAAGAAAAAGCGATTCTTTTTTTTCTGAAAATTCCCGGACGTCAGGATTTGCCGGGTTGCAGGGGAAACCCCGCCCACGCGTTCAGCAAGCCCAGAACTTCACGAACCACATCGAGGGCGTCGCCGGTGTTCCGCCACCAGTGAGCCGGATCGGAGCCGTCGTCCGCAGCGCCACGGATAATTGCCTCGCCGTCTTTTTCCGAGAGGCGCTGCCACAGAACGGCGGAGCGCCGGGCGTGCACTTTGGAAGTGACGATGATGATGCGATGGAGATTTTCCTTGCGAAGGGCCTGGCCGAAGGTGCGCATTTCGTCCGCGGTGTTTACGATGGGCGGCGTGAGAATGTGGATGGCGCTGTCCGGAACACCCTGATGAAGCAGAAGCAGCCGGTCGTAAAATTCCTCGCCGGCATAGGGGACGGACAATTTTTCGAGGGTGGCGCCGGGCTCGACGGAATAAGAGAGCCAGATTTGAGGAGCGTAGCCCTGGTTGTAAAGCCGGCCGGCTTCGAGCGCGCGGGAAGGCATGCGGCCGCTGAGAACGGCGATAGCGGCGGCTTTTTGCGGGGGATCTTCCTTGTCGAGCCAGCGGCCGAGGTTGAGGAAGGCGAGCAGAAGCAGAAAGAGAAGCGAACCGGCAACGGAAAAAATGAGGCGAGGCTTGCGAGCCGTGGTGTTGGGAAGGATGGTAGCCAGAATCATTTGGATAGGGAGATTATACGCAGCAAAGTGAAATTTCGCGTGGATTCGCGGTAATTCCTGGGAATACACGGGAGCGAACGGCAGAATTGGGTTGGCCAAAGTTCCCCGCGGCAGGCTAAACTTACGATTTTTGGAGCAGCACGGAGGCGGAATGAGAGCGGTGGTCACTGGCGGAGCGGGATTTCTGGGGTCGCATTTGTGCGACCGGTTGCTGGCGGAGGGCTGGGAGGTGCTTGCGCTGGACAACCTGATTACCGGCAGCGAAGCGAACATTGCACACCTGGGCGGGAACGCGAAATTCCATTACGAAAAAAAAGATGTGAGCGAGCCGCTGCGGGTGGCCGGGGAAGTGAATTATATTTTTCATTTTGCGTCGCCGGCGAGCCCTCCGGACTACCTGAAATATCCGATTGAGACATTGAAGGTCGGTTCGATTGCCACGATGCACGCGCTGGATCTGGCGCTGGAGAAGAGGGCGAAGTACCTGCTGGCTTCGACCAGCGAATGCTACGGCGATCCGGAAGTTTCGCCGCAGAGCGAATCGTATTGGGGCCGGGTGAATCCGGTGGGGCCGCGAAGCGTGTACGACGAGGCAAAGCGGTTTGCGGAAGCCACAACGATGGCGTACCACCGGCATCATCATGCGGACACCCACATCGTACGGATTTTCAACACGTATGGGCCGCGAATGCGGTTGAACGACGGGCGGGCGCTGCCGAATTTTGTGTACCAGGCGCTGAGCGGGCAGCCCATCACGGTGTATGGAGAAGGGAAGCAGACGCGGAGTTTCTGCTACGTTTCGGACTTGATTGACGGAATTTACCGGCTGAGCCAGTCTGACGAGCATTTTCCGACGAACATCGGAAATCCGGCGGAGCTGACCATTCTGGAATTCGCGGAGCGTATTCGAGCGGAATTTCCGAACGCCCCCAAGATCATTTATGAGCCGCTGCCGGAGGATGATCCGAAGCAGCGGCGGCCGGATATTTCGAAAGCGAAGAAGTTGCTGGGTTGGGAACCGAAGGTGAGCCTGGAAGAAGGATTGCGGCACACTTTGAAATATTTCAAAGAGCAGTACGCGAAGATGACGAAGGGGCGGTAGGGGTTGTTGGTCGTCGGCTAGATCTTCGAGAAGGCTTCCGTTGAGGTCCTTCGGGGCGCAAAAGGCGCGCCCCTCAGGATGACAAGTTGGTTTTAGGATCTAAGCAAAACGATCAGGAGCGGCCGAAGGAGTAGTAGTCGAAGCCGAGGGACTGCATTTTTTTGCTGTTATACAAGTTTCTGCCGTCGATGACCAGGCGGCGGCTCATCCCGTGGCCGGCTTTTTCCCAATTGAGATCGCGATAGATGGGCCACTCGGTACAAACCAAGGCAGCGTCCACGCCTTTCAGGGCTTCATAGGGATCATCAAAATAGGAAATATTCGGGAAAAGACTCTTTGTTCTGGCGATGGCCTGTGGATCGGTGGCGTGCACCTGCGCGCCTTCTTCAAGCAGGCGGCGAATTACTTCAAGCGCGGGGGCGAAGCGGATGTCGTCGGTGTTCGCCTTGAAGGCGAGCCCGAGAACCGCGACGCGCTTTCCGCGGATGACCCAGAGCGCCTTGTGAACTTTGTCGAAGAAGCGGTCGATGCGCTGCTTATTGACGCGCTCGGCGGCCCTGAGCATGTCGAACTCGATGCCCACTGCGGAGGAGAGGTGGATGAAGGCCTGAATGTCCTTGGGAAAACAGAAACCGCCGAAACCGAGGCCGGCCTTGAGGAATTGCCCGCCGATGCGCGGATCGAGGCCCATCGCGTGGGTGACTTCCTCGACGTCGGCGCCGATTTTCTCGCAAAGGTCGGCGATGACGTTGGCGTAACTGATTTTGAGGGCGAGGAAGGAGTTCGAAGCGTGCTTGATCAGTTCGGCGCTGCTGATGGTGGTGACGAGAAGCTCGCCGCTGGAGCCGCCCGGGCACTGGCCGGTATGGATTGGGCAATGAAATTTCTTTTCCAGGATGGGGCGGTAAATTTCGCGAAGCGTTGCGGCGCTTTTTTCGTCCTCGACGCCGACGACGATGCGGTCCGGATGAAAGAAATCGGCCACGGCGGTGCCTTCGCGCAGGAATTCGGGATTGGAAGCGACCTGAAATTTGGCGCCGCCATCGGGAGAATAGGCGGCCAGCGCCTTCTGCAACTGGACGCCGGTCAACGCCGGAACGGTACTTTTTTCCACCACGAGTTTTGGGCTGCGGGCTTCCGTAGCAACCTGCCGGGCGACGTGGTCGATGGCGGAGAGATCGGCTTCGCCCGTTTCCTTGGGAGGAGTGCCAACACAAATGAAGATGACCTCGCCGGCGCGAATGGCTTCGCCGGCATCCGAAGTGTAAACGATTTTCTTTTCCCGGACGGCGCGTTGAAGAACTTCCGCGAGATGCTCTTCGTAGATGGGAACTTTACCGGTTTTCAGCTGGTCAATGCGACTTTCGTCGATGTCCGTGCAGAACACCTCGTGGCCCGCGGCCGCGAGACAAGCTCCGGTTACCAGTCCCACGTAGCCACACCCGATTACCGTCAAACGCACTTGCATTTCTCCTTTTCAGCCGCGGGCTGGTTGAACAGCATGCTGCTTCGAGCGGTGCAAAACCAGTATGACTAAATCGGCGCGCCAGGGCGCCCGAAAGAGGCCGTCTGTGCCCATTAACGCTTTCCCAAAAGAAGCCCGCGGAGGCCGAGGAGGACAAGTTTCGGCTGGCGGCGGATGACGTTCCAGAGAAGGCGGGTGGATTCGTCGCGATTGATTTCGCCCAGAGATTCGCGGGTGGAGGCGTTGAGAAGGTCAACGAGTTCGGAGTAGTCCGCCTGCTTGAAATGATGCAGGGCGCGGCGGATGAGCCAGTGCGTGCCGAGTTCGCGGCGAAGGGTGCGAAGTTCGGAGTTGCCGTTTTGCAGAATGGCGTCGGCCACGCCGCGGGCGCCGCGAAGGCCGGTGACGATTCCGCCGACGGTGGAGACTTTTACCTGCGCGGCGGCGTCGCCGACCAGATAAACCTCGGCGTTGCCGACGGTGCGTTGCACGGGCACCCAGCGGTTGTAAACGGGGATACGCGCGCCCTGCCACTCGAGCGGTTCGAAACCTTTCTTCTCGAGGAAGCGATCGAAGAGAAGTTTTGTGGCCCGGCCTTGCTCTCCGATAACCCCGACAGCGGCGCGTTCCGAGGATTCGGGAATCATCCAGTAAAAATAAGGGGTGTCGTCGGGCACAAACCAAACGCGGGTGGTGTCCGGCGGACAATCTTTGGGAAGTTTCACGACGGCCTGGACGAGTGGAACGGTTTCGACGGGCGGCCAACCGGCGGCCCTGGCGACGCGGCTCGCGGCACCGTCCGCACCCACGACATTGGCGGCGTGCAATTCGTGGCGCTTTCCGCCCTGGTCGACGTGGACGTGGAGGCCTTTGGCGTTGGGCGAGAGATCCAGGAAGCGCGTATCGTAGCGCACTTTTGCGCCGGCCTGGACGGCTTCTTCAGCGAGCGAGCGGATGAGGCGCGAGCGTTCGATGATCAGGTCGGGCTGCTTGAGGGTAACCTGCGCGGAGCGGCCGTCGGTGAAGAGTTCGAAGCGCCGGATTTCGTTCAAGATGCTGGAGCGCGCTGCAATACTGATCTGGTTCTTGAAATAGTCGGTGACGATCAGGGTGCGGGGCGCGGGATCGGGAGTGGATTTCGATTCCAGGACGCTGACGCGGCGGCCGCCACGGGCCACGCGCGCGGCGGTGTAGAGCCCGGCCGCCGAGCTTCCGATGACAACTACATCTTCGGTGTCCCTTTGAATGGGGGACTTGAACTTTTCGTCTTCCGCCAACTCGCGCAACCTTTTTAAAGGAGAGTTCTTTCGCTCGTGCCGCCCGGATAGAACCGTTGCATCACCAGCCAGGCGGCCAACTGCGGGCAGGCAAGCAAACTGCGAACAAGATTATAACGAATACCACTTCGCACACCAAACACGCGCGGTAAAGGAAAGTTTCGGGGCCAAAATTGCGATAAGAAGATTCTAAGCGCCTGCTTTGCGCTCCTGCTTCTCGTAGGGAGCGCGCTCCAGCCAAGCGACGGCAAGGAGCATGGCCAGAACCACGGTGACACCGACAAAAACCGCGGCCCGATTCGAAAGATAGGTCACCAGGATGGCGGCGCCTCCACTGATTGCGCCCACCAGGTAGATCGCCAGGACCGCGCCGCGCTGGCCCAGCCCGAGATTGGCAAGACGATGCGCGGAATGGTCTTTTCCCGGAGTGGCGAACGGAAGGAGACCGCGGCGGGAGCGGGAGATGGTGACGAGGGTGGTGTCAAAAATGGTTGCGCCGAGGACGAGGACCGGAGCCAGCCATGCGGCGAGCGAGGAAACGTGTTCAAAGCGCAGCTTCAGGGCCAGCGTGGCCATCAGAAAGCCGAGAAGCATCGCGCCGCCATCACCCATGAAAATTTTGGCGGGCTTGAAATTCCAGCGCAGGAAGCCGGCGGAGGCGCCGAGGACAGAAGCGGCCAGGGTGGCCACGAGGGTCTGGCCGTGGAGATAGGCGAGCATCGTGAAAAAAACGGCGGCCATGGCGGCGACGCCGGCGCAGAGGCCGTCCATGTGGTCAAGAATGCTGAAGGAGGCGGTGATGCCGACGACCCAGACGACGGTGAGCGCCGCGTCCAGCCAGTAACCGAAGCTCCCGTGAACGACGAGGCTGAAGACTTGGGCGTGGATGCCGCTGATGAGCAGAATCACGGCGGCCAGGGGCATGCCGACAAAAAGTTTGATCTGATGATGGAGCCAGCCGCGGTCATCGAGGAAGCCGACAACGGTGACGAGGGTGGCGCCGCTGACGATGCCGAGGACCTGGGCGCGCGCGGGGCCGTCGAAAACAATCAGGATTGCCAGCATCACGCCGCCGTAGATGGCGAGACCGCCGAGAAGCGGGATGGGTTTCAGATGGACTTTACGAGGCCCAGGCAGATCCACCATGCCGACGCGAATGGCTAGCGCCCGGACAGGCACCGTCAGAAGGAGAGATGCTGACGAAGCAATTAAGAAAGCCAGCAGGCCCGCACTCATTCATCCTCATAGCTCGTTCTGAGGAAACTGGCAGAGGGCTAAATTGCCAGTCAAACACAGAGACGTTGCCGGTTTGGGATCCGGCTCCCAAGTCACGTCCAGGAATGGCGGTTTAGAGAGAACCGCCGGTGCTGCCCCACGCAGCAGAATTAAGTTAGCGCGAAAGGAAGGGAACCGCCAGTTGAAAATTAGGGTTCGAGGTGGCTGATGACAGTTCAGTGAATGGAGTCGTAACTAGAATGTAACTAGGCCGCATGCCTCCGGAAACCGCATTCAATTGGGGCTCAACGCTCCCAAAATGCTTGTCATCCTGAGGGGCGCGCCGTTTGCGCTCCGAGGGATCTCAACGGATACACCGTGCAGAATTTTAACGTTGAGGTCCTTCGGCTATCTCCGGTAAAAGTCACCGGAGTCCACAAACCGGACCTCGTCGGCTAGGATCAGGATGACACGCTGTGCTCAAGGTGCGAGGGGTGCTTACTTTCTTGGAGTTCCGCTGGCCGTAGCCTCCTCGATGATGCGCACCAGCTTGGCGAGTTCGGAGGAGCGGTCGAATTCGGGGGCGGCGGCGAGGGCTGACTTGGCCATGTCGTTGAGCTTGGCGGGATCTTGGGAGAGATCGCGAACGAGTTGCGCGAAGCGGGCGGGGTTGTCGGGGTCGGCGGAGATCGAAAAACCTTTTGCTTCGCCGAGGGATACGACGTCGCATTCACGGGGAGCAACGGCGACGATGGCCTTCCCCGCAGCCAGGATGCCGTACATTTTGCTGGGGACGACGACGCCCTCGAGCCCGAGCTTTATGGTGATAAGGTGGGCGTCAGCGGCGGCAAGAACCGAGGAAATTTTGTTGGCTGGAAAGAAGGGCAGGAATCGGACGTTGGGAATGTTTGCGGCAGCGGATTCGAGGCGAGGGCGCTGCGCGCCGTCGCCGACGAAGACGAGGCCGATGCCGTCGGCGGCGAGCGAGGCAGCGCCGGCAAGCAACGTGTCCCAAGCGCCGTAGAAGCCGAGATTGCCGGCGTGCAAAAGAACAAAGCGGAAGTTGCCACGGATGGCGCGAATGACGTCGGGGTCGAGCGCCGCAGCGGCCGTGTCTTTGGGAACTATTTCGGCACCGTCGCGTACGACGGCGACAGCAATGGGATCGACTCCTTTGGCGAGGATGCGATGGCGCATGTCCTCGCCGAGAACAACCACCCGGGTGGCGCGGCGCAGGGCCCAGCGGTGCAGCTTTTCCCAGAGGCGGGCGAGCAAGCCGGGCTTTACGATGGAGCCGCCGACGGCCATGTCCGGATAAAGGTCGCGGATGTTGTAGACGTAGGGCTTGCCTTTCAGCAGGGCGACGAACGCGCCGACGATACCTTCAAAAGGAGGATCGGTCATGGCGAGGACGACATCGCAAGGAACAGGCAACGCGCGGGGCACCGCGAGGAAGACGTAGCTGAGGTAATTGAAGACGCGCTTTTTCATCTGCGAGCGCGGGTAATCCGAGGAACCGGCGCGGAGTATGCGCACGCGGCCGGATTGCTCGGATTGAAAGAGTCGCCAGGGGCGGCGTTCGGTGGGGTCGTAGGAGGGCCGGCCGCAAAGCACGGTGACGTCGTGTTTTTCCGAGAGGGCCGCGACAACCGTTTGCGCCATTTTGGCGGTGGCAGATGTGTCCGGCGGGTAGTAGAGATTCAGAAGCAAGATGCGCACGGCAAGATTGTACAGGGGAAAGCGAAGGCCCTGAAACGCGGAGTCGCTGTGACAACTAAGGGAAGATGAGGACTTCCGGAAGCCGGGCGCATCCCAGCCCCGGCCTCCGACGCAGTCGAGGAATAAATCAACTCTGAAGCGGAGGGGGTGTTAGTAGATGCCACCGGTCACGCGGATGACTTCGCCGGTGAGGTACTTGGAGTCGGACGAAGCCAAGTAGACTGCGGTGGGTGCGATGTCGTCGGCATGGCCGATGCGGCCGAGCGGCGACTGGGTTTCCACCCACTTGCGGAAATCGCTTTCGGTGAACCCTCCGGACTGGGTGCCTTCGGTCTCGATCATTCCGGGATTGATGGAATTCACACGAATCTTGCGGGGGCCCAATTCTTTTGCCAGTACGCCGGTGATGGAATCAACCGCGGCCTTGGTGGCGGTATAAACGGAAGTGTTGGGCGGATTAATGGTGCTGACGCCGGAGCCGACGTTGATGATGCTGCCGCCTTCGGGGCCGATGAGTTTCACGGCTTCCTGAGTAGCGAGGAGCAGTCCGAGCACATTGAGATTGAAGTGATCGTGAAAGAGTTTTTCGGTGACGCCTTCGAGCGGCGCGAACTGGTAGATGCCGGCGTTGTTCACCAGGATGTTAAGTTTGCCGTAGGCTTTTTTGGTTTCGGCGAAGAGGCGAGTGACGTCGGCTGCCTTCGATACGTCGGCCTGCACGGCAATGGCTTTGCCGCCCTTGGCGGTGATCTCTTTCACGACGCGATCAGCTCCCTCCTTGCTGGACGCGTAATTGACGACGACGGAGGCGCCCTCAGCGGCGAGCGCGATGGAGATCGCCGCGCCGATGCCCTTGGAGGCGCCGGTTACGACGGCAACCTGATTCGAAAGCTTTCCCATGATGATCCTCGATTCCTTAGCGTTTGACCGCCGGACGGTTAGACAACTGTCTAAGTAGATGAAATCGGGGGAAGCAGGTTGCCTGCGATTTTGAATTCTTGCGGGCGGCCGGTGCATCTGGTTGTATCCCGTTGGAGGCGCAAGAGGTTACTTGGCCCGAGGCTTCGAGGGGGGAGTTGCGCTATATTGGAGGCGGCCGCTGAGCCGGCTTTAACGGGAGGAATTCAATGGTGCGCAAATCCCTTTGCAGATTCGCGTTGAGTTCGCTGATCGGCGCGGCGAACATGCTGGCCGCATTTGCCGTTTGTGGGCAACAGGTGCCGCCACAGATTCAAGCACCCGCCAACGAGCAGCTTTTGCTGCAGGTGCATGCGAAAGGCGACCAGGTGTACACATGCAAGGGCGATGCAGCGCAGGCTGCGTGGACGCTGAAGGCGCCGGACGCGCAGCTCTTTGATAAGGATGGAAAACCATTTGGAAAGCATTTCGCCGGACCCTCGTGGGAAGCGAGCGATGGCAGCCGCGTTATGGGAAAGGCCATTGCGAATGTGCCTTCACCGGATGCGGATTCAATTCCGTGGCTGCTGGTAAACATTGTGGGGCACGAGGGTAGCGGTGTGCTTTCGCGCGCCACGAGCGTTCAGCGGATCAATACAAAAGGCGGCAAGGCGCCGGCGTCGGGATGCGATGCGGCTCATGCGGGACAGGAAGTGCGCGCGGCGTATTCGGCGGACTACCTTTTTTACGCGCCGAAATAATCCAACCTGAAAAATTGAAAATCGAAATTAGAAGCTGGTGACTGGGCCGACTGCTGTGACGCGGGTCACCGGCGGCTGCGCCGCGTTCTGCTATACGTGAATTGGAAGACCCTTCCGCGGCAGGTTCCGGGGCATTAACTGCCGGGAAGCCGCGACTCGCTCCAGGATGGAGACCCCCATGGAAGTTACGGTTGAGCATTTGGGTTCTGTGCAATTTGAGATTCACGCGGGAAATCACAGCATTATCAGCGACCAATCGGTGCGCGATGGCGGATTTGACGAGGGCATGACGCCGCCGGAGTTGTTGTTGGCTTCGCTGGGATCGTGCGCGGGATATTATGCGGCGCAGTATCTTCGCAAGAACAAGCTGGCGACCGAGGGGACGCGGGTGCGGGTGACCTGCGATAAGGTGAAGGATCCGCTGGCGCGGATGACGAATTTTGTGATTGAAGTGGATGCGCCGGTGGAGTTGAGCGACGCGCAGCGCAAGGGCGTCGAAGAGGCAGTAGAGCACTGCCTGGTACATAACACTTTGCTGCACACGCCGAAGATGGAGTTGAAGGTGGCGGGAGCGGTGGTCGCGAAGACGTAGCTGACGCTTTTCCGTTACTTTGGCCCTAAGCAATGGTTGTCGCCCTAAGCGGAGCGTTTTTTGCGTAGCGAAAGATCTCAGTTGGCGAGGCTTGCAAGGTCTTGACGTTGAGATCCTTCGGCTATCTCCGGTTTGTGGAGTCCGGTGCTTAAAGTTACCTAGTGGATTCCACCGGAGTCCAATAACCGGACCTCGTCGGATAGCCTCAGGATGACAAGCCCGTGTGGGTGGATGGTAGTTTATTTCCGCAGAAAACGATTACGGGTGATCCGTCGGCGATGAAGGCTGAGGCGGGTGCCTGCTTCAATACATCAGAAAGTTCCGCGCCGTAGACATCGCTGGCGTTACCGGAAAAATTGGCGCGGGTAGCGGTCCAGACTTTCCAGGGGTCGTGGGAGACATGGTATTCCACCGTGTTGCCGTCCCTTTGGCGCGAATATCCCCAGTAATGTTCGGTGATGAATTGTTCGAGGCTGCCCTCCGCCGGGAACGACGGCGATCCGTTCGCTTGCGCCTGCACCTTGCACATCTGATTTCCCGTTCCCCAGGAATATTCCGCTTCCATTTTTGAGTTCTTGGTAAGGACGCGATGCGCCATTTGTCGGCGGACATAATTCTCGCCGTAGAAGCGCCGCGCGGTTAACGCGATTGCGCGTTTGGGGACGATTTCGGCGATGAAGACCACGCCCCGGCGGGTTTCACCGCCCACGGAGCGGCGCACATAAAAGCGCAAATTGATTTCTTCGAATTCGGAATGGAAGGGAATTGGAATGGAGCCGAGGAGCTTCGTGCGGCAGAAGCGGAAGCCGACGAGGCTTACGTATGTTTTTCCAGCTAAGGAATCGAGCTCCGTGTCGGCGGGTACAAATTCTTGGAGCAGGGCTGGATCCACTTCGTAGTTGAGCATGATGAGGTCGTGCCATTCGGCGGAGAGAAAGATTTTCCCGGGGCGAGGCATCTGCGTTTCGTTATGCGGCGAGCATTTTGCCGAGGAGCTCTTTCAGGATTTTGGCGGCGACGGTGGCGGTGAGGCCAGTGGGGTCGTGCACGGGATTGAATTCGACGAGGTCGGCGCCGACGATCGGGCCGGGTAGAGCGTGAAGGTAGCTGATGGCTTCGCGCGTGGTGAGGCCACCGGGCTCCCAATGGGAGACGCCGGGGGCGAAGGCGGGATCGAGCGCGTCCATATCGAAAGAGACGTAGATGGGGCCGCCGAGGTTGAGATGCGTCGGATGAGGCAAATCTTTTATCTCGAAAATCTTTACGCCGTATTTTTCGGCTTGTTCGTGCTGGTGGGCGTTCAGGGTGCGGACGCCAATCTGGATCAGGCGGTGGACGAGCTGCTCTTCCATGATTCGGGCGAAGGGACTGGCGTGGGAGTGCGGGTTGCCTTCGTAGTCAGCGTAAAGGTCGGGATGCGCGTCGAAGTGGACGAGGGTGATGGCCGGGATGCGCTTGCCGATGGCCCGGAGAATGGGGGCCGTGATGGAGTGATCGCCGCCGAGGCTGAAGGGGCGTTTTCCGGCTTCGACGATTTTTGCAATTGCGTCTTCGATGCGCGTGAAGGCGTCAGGCGTCTCCATGGCCGGCAGGTCGCCGGCATCTTCGAAGATCCCCGGAGCGCCGAGGTCGACGCGAGTCTCGGTGGTTTTGTTCCAGGCGTCGGAGTGGAAGGCCTGGCGGATCAATGGCGGGGCTTGCGCGGCACCGCGGAGGAAAGAAGAGTTGTGATCGAGGGGAATTCCGAGGAGGACCGGCGGGCCCCACGTTGCGAGTTTTGGCGTGAAAGGTTTCATGTGTGAGTGATGAGAGTGTTCCCGAGAACAAGTGCGTCCATTTGTGTGCGCAAGAAACAGTCTAGCGCTTCTTCCGGGCGGCAGACGATGGGTTCGTTGTCGTTGAAGGAAGTGTTCAGGACGACCGGGACGCCGGTTTGACGTTCGAATTCGCGGATCAGCGCGTAGAAGCGGGGATTGGCCTCGCTGGTGACGGTTTGCAGGCGGCCGGTGCCGTCGACGTGAGTGGGAGCGGGAATTGCGTCGCGTTTTTCGGGGAGGACGGAATAGGCGAGGCTCATGAAAGGGGAGGGATGGGATTTATCGAACCACTGGCCGGTTTTTTCGGCGAGGATCGAGGGCGCAAAAGGGCGGAAGATTTCGCGGTGCTTAATGCGGCGGTTGAGAATTTCCTTCATTTCGGGGCGGCGCGGGTCGGCGACGATGCTGCGATTGCCGAGCGCGCGGGGGCCCCATTCGGCGCGGCCTTGATACCAGCCGAGGATTTTTCCGTCGGCGATGATCGTGGCGGTGCGGCGGAGGAGTTCTTCTTCCTGCAACTCGGCGATGGTAAAGCCGCCTTTCGAGATGCTGCTGGCTGCGACGGCGGCGCGAATTTCTTCGGGAGAATAGCCGGGGCCCCAGTAGGCGTGATTCATCGTGAACGCGCGGGGCTGGCCGAGAATCTGGTGCCAAATGTAATAGGCAGCGCCGACGGCCAGGCCGGCATCGCCCGCGGCGGGATGAACGTATATCTGTTCGAAAGGTGTGGCGTCGAAAATTTTCCCGTTGGCGACGCAGTTGAAGGCGACTCCCCCGGCGAGACAGACGGCTTTAGCGCGGGTTTTGGCGGCGAGCTTTTTCAGCATGCCGAGGTAAACCTCTTCGAGGCGCGCCTGAAGTGTCGAGGCCATGTCGTGGTGGCGCTGTTCGAGAGGCTCATTGGGCTGGCGCGCGGGGGCGCCGAGAAGGCGGGGCATGCTGTCGGAAAACATTTTGCCGAGAATCGGGGTTTGGTCGGATTCGGCCCAGGACATTTCAGGGCCGGTTTTGTGGTGGGTGAAATAGTCGAGGCCAAGCTTAAAGCCGAAATCGCCACCGTTGCTGCTGAAGCGGAGGATGTCGCGGAACGGCTCGAGGTAGGCGGGCTGACCGTAGGCGGCCAGGCCCATCACTTTGTATTCGTCGCCGAATTTCAGGAAGCCAAGATATTGCGTGACCGCGCTGTAGTAGAGGCCGAGGGAGTGAGGGAAGGCGATCGCGCCGTCGATGCGCATCCGGTTGCCGCTGCCGAGTCCCCACATGGAGCTGGCGAAGTCGCCGAGGCCGTCGGCGGAGAGCAGGGCGGCGTTTTCGAAGGGGGACACGAAGAAGGTGCTGGCGAGGTGCGCCTGGTGGTGTTCGACGCGATGGAATTTCGATTTTATTTTGGCGGGGTCGGCATCGAAGGCTCCGGCAAGCGCCGTGGGGATGCCGGTGAACTTGGTAAGCACTTTGGCGCGCTCGCGCGCGAACGACGGCATGCGCATCGCGTAAAAGAGTTTCGTGCCGAGGCGCGCATACGGATTGCGGGGCACGGCCACGTGGTCGAGATCGGCGAGCGTGATGCCGGCTTCTTTCAGGCAGTAGCGAATCGCCGCGGCGGGAAACCCGGCGGCATATTTCACGCGGTTGAAGCGCTCTTCTTCGACGGCGGCAACCAGCTTGCCGTCGCAAACGAGGGCCGCCGAAGCGTTGCCATGATATGCATTGATCCCGAGAATGTTCATCTTCGAATCATTCAGTGTACCTAAATTAAAGATTGCGTGTTATCGGGTGGTTTTGCGGAAGCCGTTTAGTTTCCGACCAGCCAATTCTACGTCCGTCTGACCGCCGAGAAGTTGGGGCCGAGGATAACTTCCGAGTTACCGACAAACCACCAATAGCGTGAGTTTTGTCGCCTTGATACAATTTTGGAGATTCGAGAAATTCTCTATTTATCTGTGAAGAGAAAGGCTGTTCGTGCGCAAAATTGTCGTTCTTCTCTTATCCGCGTGTGGGATCAGCTCATCAGCGCTGGCCCAAGGTCTTGTGGGCGATTGGATCGGACAGATGAACGGAAGCTTCAAGGTCCGCATCCACTTCGAAAGGGTCGGCTCCGGTTTTAGCGGAAAGCTTATCAACCCTAGCGGCAACGAAACTGTTCTCGATCAGATTACGTCCGAGGGTACACATCTGCACTTTGCAGTGAACAAGCTCAACTTGAGCTACGACGGCGTCTGGAGTGACGGAGAGAAGGCCTGGAAGGGCAATCTGACGTTTCAGCAGATTTATCCTCTAGTTCTGAAACGCGCCACTGCAGAAGACATGGCCTCAGTCGTTCACAAGCGCCCGCAGGAAGATGCGATTAATGCCGGACCAGCACCTTATGTGCAGCGGGAAGTCCACTTCAATAATTTCGCCAGCCATAACCAACTCTCCGGTACGTTGAGCCTGCCGAACGGCGAGGGACCATTCCCGGGTGTTGTGCTTGTCTCAGGAACTGGACACAACACAAGAGACGAGGACGTCTCGGGACACAAGGTATTCCTTGTTTTGGCAGACGCGCTGAATCGCAAAGGTTTTGCAGTTCTTCGTTATGATAAGCGCGGCGTTGGCGGCTCTTCCGGTGACTACGACGCTGCAACCACGACTGATTTTGCATCGGATGCCGAAGCGGCGGTAGCTTGGCTTAAGACTCAAGCTCAGATCGACGCAAGCCGTGTCGGTGTGCTCGGCCATTCTGAAGGCGGCATCATCGCTCCTGCTGTTGCCGCAGTGGATAAAACTGCGGCCTTCGTCGTTATGATCGCGGGTCCCTGCATTCGCGGCGATAAACTGTTCGTTCTGCAATCGGCAATGACCGCGAAAGCTTACGGCGCGCCGGACGACTATATCGCCAGACGCAAAGTATTCGATCAAGAGCTCTACAGCGCCATTCTCTCGGCACCGTCGGAATTGGCCGCTTTCGATCGTGCCAAAGCACTCGTCGCTGAGGGTGTCGCCGAGAAAATCGTCGATGCAAACGAGGCCGAGACCCTACCGAAAGACGATACCCGGCCATGGGAGCGCTATTTCCTTGCCTACGATCCCGCGCCAACCTTGGCCCGGCTCACAGTGCCGGTTCTGGCGCTCAACGGATCATTGGACGTGCAGGTGCCGGCGAAGGAAAATCTCGCCGCTGCTCGCGAAGCCTTGAAAAATAATTCAAAAGCCACTGTCATGGAGTTGGCGGGGATGAATCATCTGCTTCAGGACGCCAAGACCGGCGCGCCCAGCGAGTACAACGACATCGAGGAGACAATGTCGCCCACGGCTCTCAAAATCATCACCGATTGGTTGAGCGTGAACGTTTCGCGGCGCCACGAACCAACTAGCTAGAGTAACCACCAGATTCCCATATGCCCCCCTGCTTCATTAGCCTGCCCGTATCACAGCGTATTCGGAAGTGATCCACATGTGTGATAGGCGGATGAAACGGAATCTGATCCACTAGGGGCCTCTCTAACGACTTACACATTCAAGCTAAATGGCGGCGGCACCATTCGTTCAGGACGTAGAGGGACCAGGGGCGGGACCAGGTGGTGCGGGAGTGGAGGAAATTGTCCCAGACCATTTGGACGCCGGCGGAGTGGAGGTGGGGCGCCAATGCTGGCGCGAGATTGGAGAAACTTTCTTCGAGGCGGGGGCGGAGGGCGGTGCGCATCCAGTTTTCCCAGGGGAGGGTGAAGGTGCGTTTTTTCTGCTGAAGGATTTCAGCGGGGAGCAAGTCTTCGAGCGCGGCGCGGAGGAGAGCTTTGGGAGTCTCAGGGCGCACGCGGGCTTCGTCGGGGAGAGCGCACATGAATTCGACGAGCGGCGTGTCGAGGAGCGGGACGCGGACCTCGAGCGAACGGGCCATGCTGACAGAGTCGGTGTCGCGAAGGAGGGTGCTCGCCATGTAAGTACGGAGTTCGAGCCAGGAGATGGAGGCGACGGGCTCGAACTCGCGCGACTGGTCGGCGATGCGTTCGAGCCAGGCGAGCCAAGTGGGCTCCAGGGTGACACCATCGGCGGCAATGGTGCTTTTGCGGAAGCGCGGTTCGGTGAGGCGCTGCAGATCGGAAGGCGGGAAAAGCAGGCGGGTGAAAAAATAAGGATGGGGAAGAGCATTCGGCATGCGCCAGGCGTCGCCGGCTTTGCGCATCGCGTCGGGCGAGCCTTGCTTGCCCAGGAGGTTGCAGATCAGCGGTGTGCTGACGCGGCGGAACGCGGCGGGCACGAAGCGCGACAATATTTCCAGATGCATCAGCCTTGGCGTGTCCGTGAAGGTGGAGTAGCCAGCGAAAAGTTCGTCGCCGCCGAGACCGGAGAGCGCGACCTTCAGGCCGACCTGACGAGCAGCCCAGGAGACGAAGTAGGTGTTGACGCCGTCCATGGTGGGTTGATCGAGGGCGGAGATGGCTTCGTCAAGGCGGGCGAGCATGTCCGCGCCCTGCAACGGAACTTCCGTATGTTTCGTGCCGGTGGCGTCGGCGACGCGGCGGGCGAGGGGCGCTTCGTCATACGGGGTATCGGGAAATGAGAGCGTAAAGCTCTGGATGCCTTTTTGCGCGCGGGCAGCGAAAGCGGCGATAGCGCTGGAGTCGAGGCCGCTGGAAAGAAATAATCCGACCGGAACGTCGGCAATGAGGTGAGCGCGGACGGCGTCCTCGAGCAGCGCGCGGACACGCGGAACTGCAACCGTGAAATTGCGCGGGCGGCGCGGATCGCGCGCGGCGGGGCTGCGGCGCGGATCCCACCAGGGGCGCGCGCGGGGAGTGCGGCGGCGATCCGGAACGTGCAGCAGCAGGCGATGGCCGGGCGGCAATGAGAAAACAGTTTCGACCAGGGTCAGCGGTTCAGAAACGCTGCCGAAGAGCAGATAGCTGGTCAGCGCATCGGAGGAGAGCTTACGCGGAACGCAGCCGGAAGCGAGCAGGGCGCGAAGCTCGGAGGCGAAAGCGAAGCCTTCCTCGGTTTGCGAATAGTAGAGCGGCTTGATGCCCAGCGGATCGCGCGCCAGGAAAACCAGCGGAACGGTGGCGAAGTGTTTGCGCAAATCGAGCAAAGCAAATGTAAACATGCCGCGCAATTCGTCAAGCAGGTCCTCGCCCCATTCTTCCCAGCCATGGACGAGAATTTCGGTGTCGGACTTGGTCTGGAAGCGGTGGCCGGCGAGGGTCAGGCGTTCGCGTAGTTCGCGATAGTTGTAGAGTTCACCGTTGTAAACGACGGCTACATCGTGCGATTCGTTCCAGACGGGTTGATGGCCGCCGGAGAGATCGATGATGCTGAGGCGGCGCATGCCCAGGGCGAGGCCGGGGACGCGGGAGTCTTCGACGAGGAAGCCTTCGTCATCCGGGCCGCGGTGGAGCATGGCCTGGGCCATGGCTCGGACGCGGCGTTCGGCATCGTTACTCGCTGGGGCGTAAGCGAAACCGCAGATACCGCACACGCTCTATTTCATCTCCGGGGTCGAAAAAAAAGTCGCAGTGGCGCGGGTAAGGCTGGTGCGCAGGCGAAGGCGAGGAATCAGCAGGCGATGATCGGCCACCCAAGCCAGAACGATGCGCAGCAGAAAGAAGAAAATCAGCGCCCACACCGAGAGAAAGAAGCAAGCGAAGGAGCGGCGTTCGAGGAGCAGGCTCCAATCCATGGATTCATCCCATCCGGGCAGCACGGTGTCCAGCGCGCGGCGAAGAAATGGCCCCAGTACAGGCAGAGCGCCGACACGTACATGGGCCACGCGTTCGTAGGAATAGATGGCGATGTAACCGGGAATATGGGCGATCGCTTGCTGAAAGAGCCGGGGATCTTGCATATCCGTGCGTGTCAAGAGCCTTCCCTGTGCGTCTTTCATCATCGTGCGATAGGTGGCGTCGACGATCACCCAGCTGCCGTCGAGGTGAACTTCCGCAACCACGTGCTTGGCGGTGCGATCCGGACTGAGCAGAAGCAAGCGGCGCGCTTCCAGACCGGAACTGCGGGAAAGATTCAGGAAGGCGTTGGTGGCGCTGCCGCAAACTGCCAGAAGTTGGCGGTAATTCAAAGTGTCCGTGGGATCGTGAGGGGAGAGCAAAGAAGGATCCGGCGCTTCGCGGCGAGGAGGGCCGTAGCTCATCCAGGCGAGAATGGCTTCCGTTTTTTGTTGGGAGGTGGAAGCTTCGGGGATGATGGCGTCGGAAAAGCCCTTCAGATATTGGCGAACGGAATGTTCCCAAATGCCGGTAAAGAGAGTTGCAAGGAGAGCGAGGGCAAGAAGTGCGTTGGTCGCCCACCAGAAAGACCGAAATAAGCGATGGCTGCCCACAGATTAAGTTTCTCTCCCGGGTGCCCGCTGCTCGTAAGACATAGCTGGACCCGCTAACTTTCTGTACAGCGAATCCATTTCGCGGATGGGCAAGCCCCAGTCTAATCGCTGCACCGCGGAGGCGCAACCATTCTTCAATTGAGCGTAGAGGGCTGGATTATTGAAGAGGCGGGAGATCTTTTCAGTGAGGGAACTTGCCGAATGTGTTACAGCAATGCCCGCGACGCCGTCGAGAAGAGGCGCGATGCCGCATTGATCGCTGACGATAACCGGCGTGCCGGCAGCGACGGATTCGGCGGCGGTATTGCCGAAATTTTCATTTTGGGAGGGTAGGACGAAGAGGTCCGCATCGCGATAGGCCGACCACTTGGCGTCGCCAGAAAGCGGGCCGGAGAAATGAACGCGCGGGGAGATGTTTAGCCGCGCCGACATTTGCTGAAGACGGGTGAGCATGCCGGATTCGTCAGGGCCGACGAAAGCGAGGTGCGCCGGCGGGGAAAAATGCGGAAGCTGCGCGAAGGCCTGCAAAAGAAGGTCGGGACTTTTTTTTTGCGAGAGCCGCCCTAGGAAGAGAATCAGTTTTGCGTTCGAGGGGATGCCAAGCGATTTGCGAAACATCCCGCGTTCGGGCAGCGCGGCCGGAGCGGCCACGCCATTTCTGCGGAGAAGGATTTTTTCTGCTGGAATTCCACCGGCAACCAATTCGGATTTCTCCTGCTCGGCGGTGGCGATGACGGCCGCGGCGTTCCGCAACATTTCGCTGCCAAGAAAACGGTGGTAGGCACGCTTGAGGAACAGATTGCGCACGATGGGCAGGAACATGCCGATCGGTTCGACTACATAAGGGATTTTTAGCTGGTGCGCGACGGCGGCAGTGCGCGGGCCGAGTAGGTCGTAGAGGCCGAAGATGTGGACCACCTGGAAATCGTGCAGGCGGGCATGCAGGTAGCGAGAAAGCGCGGGATTCCAACTGACGGCGTGGTAATGAAACCAGTTGGCCAGGTAGATGGCTTTCACTCCGCGGACTTCACGTTTTTTGCCGAAGGGGCTGTTTCCCGCGGGCGGTTCGCCGGAAAGTTCGGCCGCGCGGCGCTCCAGGCCCCAATCGGCGGTAAGCACGGTAACTTCGTGGCCCAGCTGCGCGAGGCCTTCGGAAAGCGCGCGGACTTTTTCGGGCGGGCCGCCAAACTCGAAAAAGGGGGCGTAGCTCTGTGTGACGTTCAGGATTCGCATAGTTCGCGGAGGATTTTCTTGAAGGACTTGGAGAACGTGTTGAAACGATATTCGTTTTCCACCCGCTGACGGCCGGCTTCGCCCATGCGGCGCGCGTTTTCAGGATTGGAAAGAAGCGTGTCAAGAGAGGTGGCGAGTTGTTCGGTGTCGCCGTGCTGGACGACGTAACCTGTAACTCCGTCCTGAATCACCTCCGGCGCGCCGCCATGGGCACCGCCGATCACAGGCTTCCCGTGCGCCATGGCTTCGAGATACACGAAGCCGAAGCCTTCGCCGCGGCTGGGCAGCGCGAAAATCTCGGCGCCTTCGTAGCAGGCGGAGAGTTCGCCGTAGGAAATGTCCGTCAGGAAATGCACATGGCGCTGCACGCCGGAGTCGCGTGCGACGTGTTCTAGCCAGCTACGATCGTCGCCGGAGCCGACGATAGCGAGTTGCAAATCGGGCCAGCGAAGGAGCAAGCGCGACATCGCGAGAATCAGCGTGTCCATCCCTTTGTAGCGTTCCGCGGCCAGCCAGCGGCCGACACTGAGAATAACGCGGCCGGAAGGAAAATCTCCGGGGAGAGGCGAGGCGGCAGCGCCAGTGAATTTCGTGGCGAAATCGGGGTCGAGCGCCCAGGGCAGAACGCGGATGTTATCGTGGGCGACGCCCTGAACATTGATGAGGTGATCGGCGGTGGCGCGGCTGGGCGAGAGGACCAGCGTGGCGCGTGTGAGTGCGTTGCGGCGCCGGGAGGGCAGTGGATCCCAGACTTCAATTCCATGGGTGCAGACGATGCTTTTCATTTTTGGGGCGAGCAGGCGCATGTAGCGGACGAGCGGCGCGAGATTGGGATGCGCGGCGAGGACGAGTTTCGGGCGGCGGCGAGCGGCACGCAGGGCGTTCGCGGCGAATCTCAGCTTGCCGCGATCGGCGCCGGTGAAGACAAATTCGCGGTCGCCCACGCGCATTCGGTGCAGTTCCTGCGTGTCGTTGAGGCTGAGGAAGCGGGACTCCATTTTGTGGGAGGAGGCGTACTCGCTCATCACAAAGGCGAGATGGCGGCCGGCGCGCTGGATGCCGCCGGGTGCGTTCAGTTCGGGGAAGAGGCCAATAAGCACGCGGTGAGTCTGACAAACCGGGGACTGGGAACGCAAGGATTGGTTGCGGAATTTTCGAGTGCGGGAGTGTCGTTCCCGCTTTTACGGTGGATACGTCATCTCCAAATTTTAGTTTTGGCGTGGCGTCTGGATCGTGAAAGCGGCAGCTTCGCTGCCGCACTCAAAATGCGCCGCGGCTTGGGCTCAGTTGGAAATCTTGGCCCCCCTTCCTTCGTCAGGGCAAGCCTAAAGGCGGCCGCTACCTGGTGTGTGGCGCGAGCGTGGCGATTTGCTGCAGGCTGTCGATGTAGAGGTCGGCGGGTTGGGCTTGGCGGTCGTGCTGGCCGAAGCCGTAGTTGACAGCGATGGCGAACATTCCGGCATTGCGGGCGGTCTGGATATCCACGCCGGAGTCGCCGACCATGGCGGATTCGTGCGGGGGTGCGCCAAGATTTTTCAGAATGGCGAGCGCGCCGGCGGGGTCGGGTTTCTTTTTTTCGAAGCTGTCGCCGCCGTAAACGGAGCGGAAATATTTGCGCAGGCCGAGAGCTTCGAGAATTTCGACGCTCATTTTCACTGGCTTGTTGGTAAGCACGGCCATGGGACGGTCTTGAAGTGCTTCGAGGCCTTCAATGACGCCGGGGTAGGCGCGGGTCGCGTCTAGATTGTGCTCGCTGTAGTGGGCGAGGAAATGTTCCAGGCCGCGCTTGCGATCGGCATCGGTTCCGTCGGGGCCAAGCGCATCGGCAACGAGGCGAGGCGCTCCATGGCCGATGTAGCTGGCCACAGTGGCGAGAGGCAGAGTGTCGCGCTGCATTTCGCGCAGCATGAAATTGACGGAGTTTACGAGGTCCAGCTTCGAATCGATGAGCGTGCCATCCAGATCGAAAAGAATGGCGCGCACGGCGGAGAAATTTGCGTCAGTCATAGCCCTTCATTCTAATACGTCCTTCGAATTAGATTCATCCGGCACGAAATGGGCTACGCGGATCTTTTTTCGGGTGGCGGAGAAATCGCGTAAACTAGAGGGCTACAGCTGCTGCAAAATTCTGGCGGGAGAGGCCATGGCCCAGGTTTATCCGTTTCGCGCTTACCGTTACAACCCGGAGATTGCTCCGTTTGATCGCGTGCTGACCCAGCCGTACGACAAGATTTCGCCGGCACAGCAGGAGAAGTATTACGCCGCTGACCCACACAATCTGATTGCGATGGAAAAGGGACGGACGTCGCCCCAGGATACGCCGCAGAACAACGTGTACACGCGGGCGGCGGCGGCGCTGAAGGGATGGATCGCGGCGAACGCGGTGAAGCAGGACGCGGCCCCGGCGTTTTATGCGTATACGCAGGAGTTCACGGTGCCGGGAACTTCCACTCGGCGGACGCGGCGGGGATTTATCGGGGCGGGGCAATTGGAGGACTACGCGAACAACGTTGTGTTCCGGCACGAGCACACGCTTTCGGGACCCAAGGCCGACCGGTTGGAACTTTTGCGGCATACGCACATGCATACCGGGCAACTGTTCATGATTTATTCGGATCCTGAAAAGCGAGTGGACAAGATTCTCAGCGTGGTGGAATCGGCGGAAAAGCCGGTTACGGAACTGCTCGACGAGTATGGAGTGACGCATCGGTTGTGGGCGATTGCGGATGCGGGGCGTGTAGAGACGATTCAGAAAGCGATGGCGGAGCAAAAACTGGTGATTGCGGACGGCCACCACCGGTATGAGACTTCGCTGAATTTTCGGAATGAATCAAGAACGAAAGCTGGACGAGTGATTCCGGATGCGGCGTACGAACGATCGATGATGACGTTTGTTAACACGCACAGCGAGGGGCTGACGATTCTGCCCACGCACCGCGTGGTGAACAACCTAAGAGATTTTTCGTGGAGCTCGGTGCGGCGTTACCTGGAGCCGTGGTTTGCGACGGAAGTTTTTCCATTCACGGGCGATGCAGAACGGGCGGAAGCGCTGGCGAAATTTCGGACCTGCTTGACGGAAGTGAAATCGCAGCGGGCCATCGGCGTTTATCCGACGGCGACCGCGGGGTCCAAGGCCTTTTACCTTTTGACGCTGCGGCCCGGTGCGGACGTGGCGCAGATCTTGCCGGGATTGTCGCCGCTGCAGAGGCAACTGGATGTGGTGTTGCTGCACCAGGGGATTCTGGAGCCGGCGCTGGGAGTAACGCCGCACGCGGTGGCTTCGGAGTCGAATCTTTCGTATGAACGGGAATTTGATGCAGCGATTGAAGCGGTGGATCGCGGGGCGCAAGTGGTGTTCCTGTTGAACCCGGTGGATGTGGACGTGGTGATGAAGGTGGCGACGTCGGGCGAGGTGATGCCGCAGAAGTCGACGGATTTTTATCCGAAATTATTGAGCGGGATTACGATGTACCGCGTGGGAGAATGAAAGAGGGCACGATGTATCGTGCCCCTACAAAAGTTCGAGAAAATTACTTGGAGAAACTGGCGACCGCTTCGGCTTCTGTGTTGTAGACGTCGAAAATCGTCATCAGTTTGGTGATTTGCAGCACTTCCGTGAACTTGGTGCCCAGATGGCAGAGCCGCAGCGAAGAGCCCTGTGCCTTGGCGCTGTGATGCGCCGATACCAGCGTGCCGAGGCCCGCGCTGTCGATGAACGTGACGTTGTCCATGTTCATCACGATCTTTTTCTTGCCCTCGGCGATCATCGCCTTCACTTTTTCGCGCAGCGCGTTTGATTCTTCGCCCAGCACGATCCGGCCGTCCATTGCAATCACGGTCACGCCGTCCACTTCCCTTGCTGTCATCTTCAATGCCACGTTAATTTCCTCCTGGTCCGTGTACAGGTCCGGCGGCAACCCGGCCCGGAACGGCAAAGCATATCTGCTTTTCTTAGATTTCGCAAAGCGGTCTTTTCAGGGCTCCGACCGCCGGGCGATTATTAGTAGTAGTCCGCGCAGGACATGTAATACCCGCACACGTTGCAAACCAGCTTGCAGCGTCGCGACTCCAGCCGCTGCGAACATACAGGGCAATACCGTGAGGCATCTTCCTGCGGATGAGTGGAAGTTTCGCTTGCCGACTGTGCTGACGAGCCAGACTCCCCGACCACCACGCCCCTTGCTGCCGCAAGGGCGACTTCCTGCTGACCGGTATGTTTCACGGCCATTCGGTTATAGCACAGTCCCGGGTGGCGGGAAAGCCCGGCAGGGCGCGGGAATTGGGAAGGTGAATTCGGGGTAACGTTGGAGGCGACGACTGCGTCTAATGAACTGTAGTAGAGTAAAGGCCTCTTCCGGGGTAGCGACCATGCGGCGCAACGTCCTAGCTTTCCTTGTTCTTTCGGCACTCCCAATGATCGGGCTGGCGCAGCAGCATGCCGGCGGAGCGGTGTCCGGCGCGCATGCTTTCGTTGCCGCCGCGCCCGTGGCAGTGGCACACGCGGCGCCGGCTCGCCCTTCAACTCCCGGGCGCCCGGTGGTTCGTAGCGCGCCGGTAAACACGCGATTGAGCGCGGCACCCAGAACAGCGCATCCGGCCGGTTGGAACCAATCCCATACCACGCGCCGCACGAATTTTTCGACCGACCCGGTTTTCCCGAATGGGGGATTTTCAAACGGCGACAACCCGACTCCCGGCTTCGGATTTGATTACACTCACTTTTTTGCCGTACATCCCAACGCCGGGCGCCACCACTTTCGCCATGATTCAGGGTTCGTGATTCCTTTTATTGATGGCGGGTTTTATCTTCCCGTTCCGGCGTACTCCGATCAAGGCACGGCCGCGCCGCAGCCGGAGGAGAGCGAGGCTGCAAACCAACCCGAGCCCGCGGAGCAAACTTCCGCGCGGGATAGCGACAGGAACTTGCGCGACCGGATGCGGTCCGAGCCGCTGCCTCCGGAGCAGACGGAATATGTTTTTGTACGGCAGGACGGCAGCCTGATTTTTGCGGTCGCCTACTCCCTTATCAACGACCGGCTGCAGTACGTTACGGCGGAGGGGCTGCGTCGCACGATTCCACTGAATACGCTGGATTTTGCCGCGACACAACAGTTCAACGAGCAGCGCGGAGTTTCGATCCGCTTGCCTGCGTAATGCATTAACCCCAATTATTTGACACCTGATTCAGTTTTTGCGGATTGGTTCGGGCATGACGTAGCCCGAAGAGGCGGGCAAGCCCGCGCGCTCGAGTTGCACAGTGCTGTGTTCGATCTGGAAGTCTTCCGCAAGTTTTTTCCGAATGGCAGTGATTATTTTTTCGCACTGGTCCATGTGCATATCCGGGATTCGGGCATGGCAACTGAGGGCGTTGTGAGAGCCGCCGAGCGACCAGATGTGGATGTCGTGGACTTCGTAGACATTTTCGATGGTGAGGATCGCGCGCGCCACTTCCTCGACACCAGCGCATTTGGGGCGGCCTTCGAGGAGGATGTGCGAGGACTCGCGCAAAATGCCGATGGAGGAGTAGAGAACGAGCAAGCCGATGGCCAGGCCCAGAAGCGGATCAATCCAGGTGGCGTGGGTGTACTGGATGATGACAGCGCCGACGATGATGGCGATGTTGGAGAGGGCGTCGCCGAAGTTGTGAACCAGGATGCTGCGCAAATTCAGGTCGGAGTGGCCCCGAACCAGGGCCAGGGTGATGCCGCCGTTGACCGCCAAGGCCGCGATGGAGGTCCAGATCATCCAGCTTTCGACCACCTGGTGCGGAGAGCGCAACCGATCGATGGCCTCATAACCAAGCCAAAGCGAAAGTATTACCAGCACAATGGCGTTAGTGAACGCGGCGAGCGTGCCGGAGCGGTGATAGCCGAACGTTTTTTCGGAGTCCGCGGGGCGCTGGGCCCAACGCATCGCCAGCCAGGAGATGCCGAGCGCGGGGACGTCACTGAGGTTGTGGACCGCGTCGTTTAGCAGGGCAACGGAGCGGCCGAGGAAGCCGCCGAAAACTTCCGCGACAACGAGTCCCAAAGTGGCAGCCATGGCCCAGGCCAGAACAGATGGGCTCATGGGTGGATGTGCGTGATCGTGGCTGTGGCCGTGGGCATGGCCGTCTTCGCGGCCTTGCGCGTGGGATTGCCCTGGGGCGTGGGAATGGGTATGCATTGCCGACAAGTCTATTCTACGAGCTTGCCCCGCCGGGCGCATCCTTAACTCTCAACCCGTTATTGGAAAGTTTGACAACTAGCCGAGCGAATTCGTTGACGCTCCTGCGTGCGACTGCCACTATCACACAAGGGATGAACGGGCAGGTTTGCACTGCCCGAACCAGGGTCATTCACGCACCGCGCAGAGACAGATGAGCAGCCCGATCGCCAAATTGAGCTTTTGGGGAGTTCGCGGCTCGACGCCGACCGTCGATCCGGCGACGTGGCGCTATGGCGGAAACACGCCTTGCCTGGAATTCGTGGCGCCGGATGGAACGAAATTTATTCTGGATTGCGGAACCGGTCTGCGGGTGCTGGGGAATCGTTGGGGCGCGGAGGGACAGGCAAGTTCCGAAACCACCCACATTCTGGTGACGCACTATCACTGGGATCACATTCAGGGGCTGCCATTCTTCGCGCCCTTGTACGATCAGAGAAATAAATTCCAGTTTTACAGTTTCCGGTCGAAATTCCTGGGGCCGGATTCGCTGCGCCAGGTGTTTGAAGCGCAGATGGCGTTGCCGTATTTTCCGGTGGATTTTTCGGCGATGAACGCACAACGGAAATTCCGCGAAGTGGATGGCGGAGAATCGTTTCAGATCGGGGAGAACAAGATCACCGCGCGGTGGCTGAATCATCCGCAGGGGTGCCTGGGATTCCGCATTGAGACGCCTGCGGGGACGGTGGTCTATGCCACGGACAATGAACCCGGGGTGCCAACACTGGACATGAACCTGCGCGAATTGGCGGCGGGCGCGGACATCTTTATTAATGATGCGCAGTATTCTCCGGCTCAGCTGGCGCACGAGCGCAAGGGTTGGGGCCACTCTTCGTGGAGCGAAGGAGTGAGGGTGGCGAGGGAGACCGGGGTAAAGACGCTGGTGTTGTTTCATCACGACCCGGATTCGACCGACCGGGTGGTGGACCATCTGCTGCGGCAGGCGCGGGAAGAATTTGACTCGGTCTTCGCCGCGAGCGAGGGGATGGTGATCACGCTGGGAGCGGCGAGCGAGCCAGTGCAGGCGCACATGCCGGGTTCGCGCACGGCTTTGCGGCGGGAAGCACAGTTTGAGGCTTGCGTAACCGGGGTGACCGCGGAGGGGCAGAAATTCGAGGAAGACACGCTGGTGAGAGATCTTTCGATTCAGGGCGCGCTGATTTCGCTGAAACACAGCCCGCGGATGCAATCGGAAGTGCAGGTAGTGATGCGGGCTCCCGGCAGCGACGGGGTGCAGGAAATGATTTTGCGAGGGTACGTTGTAAGGATTGAAGAGGGCGCGGAGAAGGGGACGACGGCGGTGGGAGTGGTGTTTACGGACTAGCGCGGTAATTATAACTGCGAAGAATCGATCTGCTTTACGAACACGGGAAATAATTCGTCATTCTGAGGCCCCGATTCCGACCGGGGCCTAAGGACCTCGACCTGGAGAACTTGCACAGATCGTAAGTTGAGGTCCTTCGGGACGCAAACGGCGCGCCCCTCAGGATGACAGAGATCAGCTTGGACGAATCGCGGGAGAAGAATCCCCGCGGCGCGGGAAATACCTCTAAAAATCAACTGAGTTTCGCAATCTTAGAGTCGAGGTGCGCGAGGGCGGCTTCGAGGGATTTTCTGTGATTGGGATTTGTGGCGACCTCGAGGTCGTTGACGATTCGAATGCGGGAAAGCTGGAGGTCGCGGCATTCCTGTTCGCGGCGCAATTCGTCGGGGGATTTTGGTCCTCTGCTTGGAGAGGCGCTCATAGTTGTTTTCGCTTCCACTTGAGACTCAACATCTTTGCTCTCCCAACCGCGTGCCATGGCTCTAGTGTGACACACATCCTGCGAATGATTCGACGCTTCAAATTGCGGGCGTTCCCAGGCCTAGGCACCCGCTGCCCGTTGCTTCCGGACGATGCTCGCGGCCGAGGGATTTGCCGCGAGGATGGATTCTTCCGCCAACCGCGCGAAGCGCTCCGCGAAAATACCGTGGTAGGAAAATTCGGCTTTGTGATCCCCCCAGCGGGCCTGCAGCAGCCAACCGCCGGCGCCGGCTTCGACGCGCAAGCGGGAAATTTCCGCAACGGGAATAACCACGAGAGGATGGAACTGGGAGTCGAGCGCCCAGATGTGCTCCGGAGAGATGAACAGCCGGACGCCGGCAGCGGGCGCGTTGCCAGGCTGATAATCGCCGCCGCTGACAACGGTCTTCGCGCCGAGTTCGCGAGCTTTGCGATCGGTGCTGGATTCGGTTTCGGCCGGGGGAAGCAGGATGGCCACGACGAAAAGGGCCAAGCCAAAAATGGCGGTCATCCAGCCGTTCCAAAGGCTCAGCGGCAGAACGACCAGCGCGGCGCCGAAACACGCGAGGACGAAGCGAAACGCAGCCCAGGAGCTTTCGTTGCGGTGAAGCTGGAGCAACCGCGGAAAATGCCGCAGCGCCAGAAAGAGTGCTGCGCCTAGGAAGCCACGTAGCCGAGGCAGGAATTTTGCCTGCTCGGCGGCGATCGCGGTGGGTGTTGTGCTCATGTCCGGGGTGACGCTTATTTTACATCAGGCTGAAGCCCTTGTATCTCCCTCATTCTGGCAAAGGCGCGGCGAACGTGAGGGATGCCAATGGAGCCCCCGACGACCAGGGCGACGTTCAGGGCGTCAATGACTTCGGCGCGTTTCCAGCCGAGCTCGCCGCAGCGGACGAGGTGATAAGTGATGCAATCATCGCAGCGCAAAACGGTGGAGGCGACCAGGCCGAGGAGTTCCTTGGTGCGGGAGTCGAGGGAGCCAGGCTCATAGGCCTGGTGATCCAGGGAAAAGAAGCGCTTGATGCCGAGGTGCCCGCAGTTGAGGATTTCCTCATTGAGCTCGGCGCGAAATTTCTGAAAGTCGTCTAGTTCGTGGGCCATGATTCCTCCGGAAGAACCGCTTTGGCATTGTACCGTCAGTAAGATAGAAAAGTGGCAGGCGTGCTTTACTAAATAAAGTACTTGACAATGGCAACTACTTCGCATAGCGTAGTGGCGAGCCGCTTCTCCCGGCAGGAGACCTTCGCCATGCTCCGACGGATTATTGCCATTGCCGCCATATTTTTTGGCGCTTCCCTCGCCTGGGCCATTCTTGGTTCCACCATCTTTCTCCGCACCGACAGCGCCGGGAGTTCCCTGAGCGGACGCGTGGCCTCCACCTGGGGCGCCGCGCAGGAGCAGGCTTCGCCCGAAGTTCAATATGTCTGGACGGAATCGCAAACTGTCACTGCCGAAGAAAATGGGAAGAAAATTACAAGGGAAGAGAAAAAAGAGCGCGGCCAGCCAGTCTCGTTGGATTCAACCCGGATTGAAGCACAGCTTCATGTTGACTACCGCCAGAAGGGGTTGCTGTGGTTCAGCACCTACACAATCGCGTTCCATGGCGAACACGCGTTCCACAATCCCACGAGTGCGGAACAGATTTTTGTCTTCCGGCTCCCCTTGCCGGCGGAGCAAGCTGTATATGATGGCCTGTCCGTCTCGCTGGACGGGAAACCGTTGCCACTGACGTTCAGCAGCTCAGATGTGAGCGCGCGGGCAGTTCTTCCGGGGGGGGGGCGGGGCATTCTGACGACCGCGTATCGTTCGCAGGGCCAGAAGAGTTGGCGATACCGTTTCGGGCAAAGCCGTGTCGCAGGGGCGGCCGCCCTTGGAGGTGCGGGCATCGCTCAGGCAAACGATTTTCACATGACAATCAAAACGGATTTTTCGGGCTTTGATTTTCCCGACAACTCTCTCTCGCCGACCGAAAAGCGCAAATCCGGCGACGGCTGGCAACTGCGCTGGGACTATCAGAATCTGGTTTCCGGGTACGACATCGCGCTGACCATGCCGGAGAAGCTTCAGCCCGGGCCGCTGGCTGGAGAGATCAGCTATTTTGCGCCCGTTTCGCTCTTATTTTTCTTTTTCATCGTGCTTGTTCTCTCGGAATTGCGCGGCATCGAACTGCATCCGATGAATTATTTTTTCCTTGCCGGCGCCTTTTTTGCCTTTCACTTGTTGCTGGCCTACCTGGCAGATCACATTTCGATTCATCTGGCGTTCGCGATTTCGTCGCTGGTATCGATTCTGCTGGTGGTCAGTTACCTCAGGCTGGTGGTGAACTGGCGATTCGCCCTGGTTGATGCGGGCTTGGCGCAACTGGTTTATCTGGTGCTGTTCTCTTACGCGTTTTTCTTTGCCGGTTTCACTGGATTGGCGGTGACCGTGGGGTCCATTCTGAGCCTGTTCGTGGTTATGCAGATGACGGGGAGGATTCGGTGGAGCGAAAAATTCTCGAGACCTGCGGCCACTGCCGCTTCTGTGGTCGGTTGAACTATTCCCGGACGCACCGGTGACGCACGCAGGCGGATCAACTCGGTTCAGGCTTAGTTGGCGACGCCAAGTATCGCGCCTTTGCGGCCGATCACGATTCCGGGGCGGGCGCCGGTTGGCTTGCCTGAATCCCAAACCAGGACGCCGTTGACGAACACTTTTTCGATTCCTGCTGACAGGGCGGCGGGGTCGGCAAAGGTCGAGCGGTCAATCACCGTCGCGGGGTCGAAGAGCACGAGATCGGCGACCGCGCCTTTCTGGAGGACCCCGCGGTCTTTCCACCCGAGCCGCTGAGCGGGAAGGGAAGTCATCTTGCGAACCGCTTCCGGCAGGGTCAGCCAATGCTTTTCCCGGACGTAAAGTCCAAGAACGCGGGTGAAGGTTCCCGCGCCGCGGGGATGCTGGGAATTCACGCCACCGTCGCTGGCCACCATCACCCAGGGTTGTTGATAAAAGGCTTTCATATCGCTTTCAATCATGGATTGGCCGATGATGCTCGCTTCAGTGTGCGCGGCGTCCCCTTCGCGGATCAGGCGGATGTACATGTCCGTCTCGGAAAGGCCGTTGGACTTGGCCAGTTCAGCGATGGTGTGCCCGGCGTAAGATTTGTCCGGCGAAAATTCGGTGATCGTGATGTGAGAGCCGCCGCCGTAGCTTTCGAGAGCCTCCGAAACGCTTTTTGGGTTTTCATATTGCTTGTCGGGGACGACGACTTTGAGGTTGGAGTGCCACGCGTCGTAAGGATAGCAGTCGGCCAGAAAATCCACGCCGCGTTTGCGGGCCGCTTCGATGATCTTGATGTATTCCGGGGCTTTGCCCTGCACGCCAACGGTTCCGAGTTTGATATGCGAGTGTTCCACAGGGATGTGCGCTCGCTCGCCGATGGCGATCTCTTCTTCCAAGGCTTCGAACGATTTATCGGCTTCATCGCGGATATGGGTCATGTAGACTCCACCGCTCGCCGCAGCAATTTTGGCGAGCGCAACGAGTTCGTCCGTGGCGGCATAGCTGCCTACTTCGTATTCAAGGCCGCTCGAGAGGCCCAGAGCGCCTCCGTTCATTTCCTGGCGCATGCCTTCTTCCATCAAGCGAACCTCAGCGGGCGTTGCTGTGCGTTTGAAATCCTTGCCCATCGCTTGCAGGCGAATCGTCGCGTGGCCCGCGAACGACCCTACGTTTACTGCCGCCGGGTGGTCTTGCATCTGGTGGAACCAGGAGGCCAGGGGCCACGGCGATTCGCCGTCCGCCCCGATGATGAGCGTGGTGATCCCCTGAGAAACCTGTGTTTCGGCTGCCAAATCCTTGGGCAGCGATTCTTCGGAATGGTTGTGAATGTCAATGAAACCCGGAGCGAGAACGAGTCCTTTGGCATCCAGGGTTGCTTCGCCGGGTTTTGCGGCCAATTTGCCGATCGCCACGATGCGGTTTCCGGCGATGCGCACATTTGCGCGATGGAGCGGCGCACCGGTGCCATCCGCAACTTGCGCGTTCAAAATCAGGAGCGATTGCGGTGTTGCCTGGGGATAGGCGGGAAAGAGTGCCAGACAGCAGAGCAGCAATTGCGCGAGAAAAGTCCTGGAGATAGGCTTCAGCATTTTTTGAATAAGTCCTTTGCGGTATTGTGGAGCTTCCGATGCCCGAAGAACAATATCACGACTGAAATATTTTCGATGTTCAAGCAGACAAATGGAAACTAAAGGACGACTTCAGTCAGAGCCTTGTGGGCGAGGTCGGCGGCACCGGGTTTTCCGGCGAGCACCAGATTGGCCCATTCGACGCCGGCGTGGGAGATGCGGACAGCTTCGCTGGTGAGGGATTCGGGCCCGCCGGAATCGGAGTTGCCGAAGAAGATGCGGTCCATCGGCTTGGAAGCGATCATGCGATTTTTCGTGTATTGGCCGGGGACGGCCATGAACATGGGGTGGCCGCGGCGGTAGATGCGGATTTCGACGGGGTCGACATTGAATTCGGGGAGCAGGCCTTGGAAATCTTTGAGCGCTTTCGCGGCCAGGGTTTTGCAATCGGCTTCTTCGAGAAGAGTGGAGCGTTCGGATTCGCGGAGCGGCGTATAGAAGGTGAGGATGTTGTATTTCGGCTTGTAACCGGGATTGTTGCGGATAGTCCAGTCGGCGACGATGAAGTCGGTGAAAGTTTTGCCCGGGCACCAGTTGTCGTAGCCTTTGCGGTAAATGGGCTTGTCGAAAATCATGTTGATCATCGGATAGGGCGCGTAGCGCATGCGGCGCATGGCTTGCTTTTGCTCGTTGGGAAGACCGGCGACGAGGCGCGAGGTGATGTATTTTGCCGTGCACATCAGGACCACTTTCGCGGCCACGGTGGTGATTTTGTCGCCTTGCGCGTAGGTGACGCGAACTTCGTCCTTGTCGGGGACGACGGCGACCACCGTGGCGTCGCTCAGCATGCGCTCGCCGTAATGTGGCTTGAGAGTTTCGACAAGTTTGTGCGTGATGCAGCCAAGGCCGCCGGGAAGTATCACGCGCTGGTCGTCGAGGCCCTGGATGAGATATTGCGTGTCGGCGATGCCGATGAGCGCGGAGGTATCTTCGGAAAAGGCGCCCCAGTTGGAAGGGCCGTAAGCGTCCCAAAGTTTGGTGATTTCTGGCGCGTAGGGAGCGAGATATTTGGTGAACGGCTCCTGATCGAGCGCTTCCATGTTTTTCCTGATGTCGATTTTCATGATGTCATCGCGATATTTTTTGAAGCTGGCCACGACTTCTTTTGAATAGGGAAGATCGTTGATGCCCGTTCGCCAGATGTCCGGGGCGTATTTTCCGTTGTCAATGATGGGATCGGGCATGTTGATGAGCGGCATATCGAGGCCGATCTCTTTGGCGAGATGGTCGCCGGGGTCGCCGCGATAGCCGTAGGCGGCGCCGGTGCCGAAAATCTGGCCTTCGTATTCTTCCTGGTAGGCGTTGCCGCCAAAGTGATCTTCTTTTTCGAGCAGCAGCCAGTCTTTGCCTTTGAGGAAATAGGCGGCGGAAAGGCCTGCGACTCCGCCGCCGATGATGACGACGTCAGCTTTTCTGGTAGCGTCGGGTTTGGGAAACGAGTGGCCGTCGCGGACCTGGTGGCAAACGCCGAAGTGTTCACCTTCGACGAGCGGCGATGCCGAGGCGCCGCCGGGTTCTTCGAGGAGGGCTTTGTCGATCGGGCAACCGGAGGCGATGGATCCGGCAACGACGTACTTGATGAAATCGCGGCGTGATTTAGACATCGATCTTTCTCCTGGGGCTCTTAAGGGCGTTCGAGAAGTTCTTGAGTTTCCTTGCCAGTGGTGCGGGTGCGAATTTGATACCAGATCAAAATCAAAAAGACGGAGGCGGCGAAAATCAGGGTGGAGATGGCGTTGATCTCCGGGGTGATACCGCGGCGGAGGCGGGCCCAGATTTCGAGCGGCAGAGTGTTGTCACGGCCGATGAGAAAGAAGGTGACGGCGATTTCGTCCATCGAGAGCGTGAAGATGAGCAGGCCGGCGGCAATCAAGGAGAGTTTCAGGTTTGGCAGCGTGACGCGCCAGAAAGTTTGCCAGGGCGTGGCGCCGAGGTCCAGCGAGGCTTCTTCCTGGGCGCGATCGATTTTTTGCAGTCCGGCGAAGAGTTCGGTGGTAGCGACGGAGATAAAAGCGGTACCGTGGCCGAGAAAAACGGTGGCGAGGCTGAGCTGGAGACCGGAGAAAACAGCGAACATCAGCAGGGAGAGGCCGGTGATGATGCCGGGAAGAATCAGCGGGAGAAGGACGAGACGGCGAAAGATGGACTTGCCAGGGAAAGTGGCGCGGTCAAGTGCGAGCGCGGCGAGAAGACCGAGCGTGAGCGAGAGGACGACGGCGCCGATTGCGACGAGCAGGCTGTTCAGAACCGAGTCCCAGATGGCGGAATCGGTGAAGAGCAGACGATACCACTGGAGCGTGAGATGTTTGGGCGGAAACCCACCGACACCGTCGTGGTTGAACGAGTAGACGATGAGCACAACGATTGGCAAATAGAGGAATGCGAAGACCAGGAACGAGTAAAAACCAAGCATCGGAGAGCGCCGGGCGTTTTTGGATTCGCCGCTCATCGGTAGGACCACCGTTTTTCCAGGCGCTCGGTGAGGAAGAGCAGCGAAATGGTCAGCAGAAGAATCGAAACGGAAATCGCGGCGCCCAGCGGCCAGTCGTAAGCAGTGCCGAAGAGGCTTTGGACGATGTTGGCGATCATGATGCTGGAAGGGCCGCCGACCAGGAGCGGCGCGAGAAAATCGCCGAGCGCGAGCAGAAAAGCAAAGGTGGCGCCCGCGAGGAGGCCCGGAAGCGACAGTGGAAGGATGACGCGGATGAATGTGGCGCGAGATCCGGCGCCGAGGTCGTGGGAGGCTTCGACGAGATTCCGCGGGATGTGTTCGAGCGAGGCGTAGAGAGGGAGAAAGACGAACGGCGTGTAGATGTGCGTAAGCATCAAGACGACGGCGAAAGGGCTGTACAGGAAAAAGCTGACGGGTTCTTTTGTGAGGTGGAGGTATTGCAGGAAGCCGTTCAGCACGCCTTCGGAACCAAGGATGGTTTTCCAGGCGTAGCCCCGGACGAGGTAGCTCACCCAGAGGGGAACGATCACAAGCTGGTAGAGAATATCCTTGCGGATTCCCGCGTGGAACGACATGTAGTACGCGAGCGGATAACCGAGAAGCAGGGAGAGCAGCGTGACGCCGGCGGCGATGCGCATGGTGCGGAAGAGGACTTCAAGATAGACGGGGTTCTGAAACAGCTTGGCGTAATTTTGCAGGTTCCATTCGTGGGCGATCACGCCGTTCTGCACCAGCCAGAAGCTGTGGGCGAACATCAGAGCATACGGGAGCAACAGGAAGAACGTCACCCATAGTATGGGCGGTGAGGAGACGATCCATTTGTAGACGCGCGAATACATTTTTAAGTCACTCGCGAACAGGCACGGCATCCGCGGGATAAAACCAGAATTCATGTTCGCCGGAGAGCGGGCCGCGGGCGGGGATTCGCGCGCGGAGCGACTGGCCGGCCGCGTCGAGTTCGAGATGCTCGCTGGAACCGGAGAAAATCTGCGAACGGACCGCGGCGCGGAAGCGGACGGCGTCCGATGCTGGCGGTCCATCGGCCGACAGATGTATGGACTCAGGCCGCAGGGAAAAGAGAGCGGTGCCGGCGGGTTGCGTTGACGACCATTGGAGCGAGCCGCAGGCGGCCACGCTATCCTTTATTTCAGCGCGCAAAAGATTGGTTTGGCCGATGAATTCGGCGGTGTAACTGGTTGCGGGATGCGCGTAGATTTCACGGGGAGAAGCGACCTGTTCCAGGCCGCCGTCCTTCAAGAGGGCGATGCGGTCGGAGAGGGCCATGGCTTCGTCCTGATCGTGGGTGACGAAAAGAAACGTGATGCCGAGCTCGCGTTGCAGCGATTTCAGTTCGCCCTGCATCTCTTTTCGGAGGTTGGCGTCGAGCGCGGAGAGAGGTTCGTCGAGCAGAAGCAACTTTGGGCGATTCACCAGGGCGCGCGCAAGGGCGACGCGCTGCTGCTGGCCGCCGCTGAGTTTTGCGGGGCGCGAGGCCGCGAACTCCTCCATCTTTACCATTTTCAGCGCCTCGTTCACGCGGCCGGGAATTTCCGGTTTTGCCGCGCCGCTGACTTGCAGACCGTAGGCGACGTTCTCCTGCACGGTTAGATGCGGAAAGAGGGCGTAGTTCTGGAAGACCGTGTTAACGCGGCGCTTGTAAGGAGGCAGGGTGTCCAGGCGCTCGCCGCTCATCCATATCTCGCCGCTGCTGGCCTGCTCGAAACCGGCGATTAGGCGGAGCAACGTTGTTTTGCCGGAACCGCTTTCGCCGAGGAGGGTGAGGAATTCTCCCGCGGCGATTTCGAGCGAGATGCGCTTCAGGACTTCGCGCGGGCCGAAATTCTTGGTGACGTTGCGGACTTCCAGCAGGACGTTTCCCTGAGCCGCACTTGCAGCGGCATTCTCCGCGCTGGCAACCGGCAGCGTCACGGAGCGGCCTTTACCTCATTCCAGATTTCAATGTATTTGGCGCGGCGGGGCACGTCTTGCCAGAAGTAGATGCGTCGCATGTAGGCGTCGGGATCGTCGAGATGCAAACCTTTTTTCTCCGCTTCGGTCATGGATTGTGCGGCGGCGGGGTTGGCGGGAGTGTAGTGGGTGACGTCGGTAACTTTTTTCTGGGTCTGCGCCTGGATCATGTATTCGAGGAAAGCGTAGGCGAGTTCCTTGTTGGGGCTGGCGCTTGTGATCATCAGGTGATCGATCCAGCCGGTGGTGTTTTCCCGGGGAATCGTTTCTCCGATGGGGAAATTCGCCTGATGCAATTGATTGGTCATCAGGGGCCAGCCCATGGCGATAACCACTTCGTGGTTTTCGAAAAGATTTGTCAACTCGCCGCCGGTTGACCACATTTTGCGGATGTTGGGTTTCAGGGCGAGGAGTTTTTGTTTTACAGCTGCAAGCTGGTCGTCGGACAGATTGTAGAGTTGCGATGGATCGGGCTTGTCGTAGCCGAGCATTTGCGCGGCCGTATATAAGGTGGAGAGGTCATCCCAGACGGAAACTTTACCTTTGTACTTCGGGTCCCAGAAAGTTGCCCAAGAGTCCGGGGGCTTCGCAAAAACGGTGGTGTCATAGAGAAGCGGATTCGGGCCCCACATGAACGGAACACCGAAAGCTTTTCCGTTGGCCTTGACCAGCGGGAGTTCGCGGAGCTTTGGCGAGAGCTGCGAATAACTGGGAAGCTTGGTGAGGTCGAGCGGTTCGGCGAGGCCGGCGCGGGCGATGGAAGCGGCGACGTCGCTGGAGGGCGAGATTACGTCGTAGTTGCCGGCACTGCCGCCGCGGAGTTTGGCGACGAGGTCGTCACTCGAGCCCATGTACGAGGCGGAAACTTTGCAGTGATGCGCGAGTTCGAACGCATGGACAAACGCGGGGTCGGCGTAGCCCTCCCAGACGAGCAGGCTGAGCGATTCCTCTTTTTTCTGGCAGGACGCGAGGAGCGTCACGCTTGCGAGCAAAATCCCAGCCAGGCGGAATGCACGCAGCTTATTTGGCGTCGGCTTCATAGACGATCTTGCCTCCCACGATGGTGATGACCACCTTTGTATCACCGATGGTGCGTGGATCGACTTCGAAGATGTTGCGGTCGACGAGAATCACGTCGGCGGACTTATCCGCGACGAGGGAGCCTTCCGTCTTTTCGCGGCGTCCCGCGAACGCTGCGCCGAGCGTATAACCCTCAACCGCCTGCGCGACCGTGACACGCTGGGAAGCTACAAAACCATCCTTCGGCAGGCCCTCTTTCGTTTGCCGGGTGACCGCGGTCTGAATTCCTTCCCACGGATTCAGTGTTACCACGGACCAATCGCTGCCAAACGCGTAGCGCCCTCCCGCATCGGAAATGCTCTTCCACACCCAGGCGCGTGCAGCGCGCTCGGGGCCAACGTTGTGCGCCCAGACGTCCAAAGTGTCGCTGTCCGGGTAAGAATGCAGCGGTTGCATGCTGGCGATCACACCCAGCCGGGCGAAGCGCGGAATATCGGCCGCGTTGATGTCTTCAATGTGTTCGACGCGATTGCGGCGATCGTTCGCGTGATTGCTTTTCTCCGCGAATTCATACGCGTCGAGGGCAGTGCGGATGCCGTTATCTCCGATAGCATGCGTGAAGATCTGGAAGCCGCGCTTGTCCGTTTCCGCCACGGCCACCTGGTATTTCGCGGGGTCCCAGAAAAGTGGTCCGCGCGTCGAAGGATCGTCCGAATAGGGTTCGAGGAAGGAAGCGGTGTGGGATTCGACGACTCCATCCACCATGAATTTGACCGCGCCTGCATCGAGCCAATCGTCGTGGTATTTACTCCGCGCTGCCTCCACGGCTTCGATGTCCTGCTGGCGGAGTTCCGGCGGATCCTGAAAATAGGCGACATAGAAACGGACGGAAAGCTGTTTTTCCCGGCGCAGTTCGTCGAGCAGCTCGAGCTCTGGAAAATCACCGCCGGCGCTGTGGACGCGGGTCAAGCCGTTCTGGTTGGCCCATTTCATGCCGTCCCGATAGGCGCGCAACTTGGCGGCGCGGTCGGGTTCGGGGATTACTTTTGCCACGAGCCTCGCGGCGCTTTCTTTCAGCGCGCCTGTGGCTTCGCCGGATTGCGGATCCCGCACGATCACGCCGTTCAATGGGTTGGGAGTGTCCTTGCCGATGCTGGCGAGAGAAAGCGCTTTCGAGTTTGCCCAATAGGTGTGGCCGTCAAAGCCCTTCAGGAACACCGGCCGGTCTGGGAATAGTTCGTCGAGATATTTTTTGTCCGGCAGAGTGGCGGAACCGAACATCGCATAGTTCCAGCCGCGGCCCTGGATCCAGTCGGTACCCGGATGTTGCGCGGCATATTCGCGCAGGCGCTTCTGCAGTTCGGGGACGTCTTTCGACCCTTCCAGGTGGACACGGCTGAGGCCGAGGGAGCCGCTGAGAAAATGAACGTGACAATCGGTGAAGCCGGGAAGCACCAGCTTTCCGCCGGCGTTGATCAGCTTTGTGCCGCTGCCGCGGTAGCGCTTGGCCTCTTCATCGCTGCCGACAGCCACAATTTTCCCGTCGCGGATGGCGATGGCTTGGGCCCAGGGCCTTTGCGGGTCCAGCGTGTAGACCTTGGCATGGACAATCAGAATTTCCGCGGGAGCGATGCCGGCGGCCTGCTGGGCAAACACAGACTGAGTGACGCCGGGCACTGCGGCAATCAAGAGAATAAAGATAATTAGATGACGGAGTTTCAAAGTGAGCCTCGATTGGCAGCGCGGAACGGCAAGCGGCTGCAGGCTGGATTGTAAATCTAAAATGTGGGCGGCGTGTTGACCCACAAAACCCATGCTTCGGCGCGACCCGGATTTTTCCAGCGATGCGGCGTGGAGCTTTCGAAATACAGGCTGTCGCCCGCTTTCAGGTGATAGTGACCTTCATTGTGCAGCCAGAGTTCGAACTCCCCGCGCAAGACGTGCAGGAATTCCTCGCCTTCGTGGGAATAGGATTCGCCGCTGCCCCCGCCTGGTTTCACGCGGAAGAGATGCGGCTCCATGGCGGTGTTGCCCCAGGCGAGGAGCTCCATGCGGACATTGGGGCTCGTTTCGAGGATTTTGCGTTCGGAAGGGCGCACCAGGTGCTGGGCTTCGCCGTTGGTTTCGAAGAGAGAGATGATGTTGGTTTTGTAAAAGCGAGCGATGCGGCGCAGCGTGGCGATGGAACAGCGCATCTGGCCGCGCTCGAGCGCGCTGAGGAAGCCGACGGAGACGCGGGTGGCGCGGGCAACCTGGGCCAGGGAAAGTTGGCGGCGCATGCGCAGGCGGCGAAAACGCTGGCCCGGGAGTTGCGGCGCATCGGCGGGGGCGGAGACAACACCCTGTTTCTTGAGGACGTGCACGATGGCCGCTGGATTCAGGCCGCGAGCGCGGCGCAGGAAAATGGCGCGTTGCAGCAGGCGAACGTCGGCTTCGGTGTACATCCGGTAGCGGCTTTGGGTGCGCTGCGGGGAGACGAGGCCGAGGGCTTCCCAGGCACGCAAGGCGGAGGAGGAAATCGCGAGCCTGCGGGCCACTTCAGAGATGCGCAGAAGCGGCTGGCGGCCCGGAGATTTCGATGTGGGCGACAAATTCTTTCTGCTTGACACAGGTCCCGGCTTTCTCTAAGTTTACTGGATTATAGTAAGGTTCAGTGGGAAGTAGCAACCTCGAAGAATCTCTTTGCCGGGGCAAGAGATATTCGGTGAAACAGGGGTGAGTCCAAAATGAAAGACGCAAAGCGAATTCAGCTGCTTCAGTCCGTCTGTTGCAAAAGCATTCTTTGGGCGACGGTCTTCGCACTGTTCAGCCTCTTTATCAATGTTTCCTATTCCAGCGCGCAGAGCACCGGCGGCCGCATCCGCGGCACGGTGACGGACGCCAGCGGCGGCGCCGTGGTCGGCGCCAACGTGGTCATCACCAATGAAGCGACCGGAGTGGAGCGCGATACGGCCACTGGCTCCAATGGCGAGTACGTTTTTCTGGAGGTCGGGGTCGGGAGCTACAGCGTTCGGGTGGACCAACTGGGATTCAAGAAATACATACGGAAGGGCGTGGCCATTAACCTCAACGAAGCAGTGGGGCTGGATATCGCCCTGCAGGTGGGAACGGCGACGGAAACCGTGGAAGTGACGGGAGCCCCGCCGCTGGTGGACACGACCTCCACGCAGTTGGGGGCGGTCGTTGGAGAGCGGGCCGTGCGCGAGCTGCCCCTCGCACAGCGCGACACGTACCAGTTATTGGAGTTGCAACCCGGGGTTCAAGGCCAACTCGGTGTGGACAATGTGTACGGCAGCGACCGCGCCGGCGTCGTCAGCGTAAACGGCGGACGGGGGCGCGACAACAATTTCACCGTGAATGGCGGCGACGGCAACGATCAGTTCGCAAACCTGCCTGCCATCCAGCCTTCTCCGGACAGCATCGAGGAATTCCGCGTGCTTACCAACACCTTCGACGCGGAATACGGACGCAATTCCGGCGCGGTGGTGAACGTGGTCACCAAATCCGGCACCAACGAATTTCATGGAAATTTCTATGAATTCTTCCGCAACCAGGCCCTGAATGCGAAGGGGTTTTTCGATTCTCAGAAGCTCGACTATCTACAGAACCAGTTCGGGGTCACCTTCGGCGGCCCGATCAAGAAAGACAAGACGTTTTTCTTTGTGACTTATGAGGGCGACCGGCTGCGCAAGGGGACTTCGTCCGACACCGTGACGGTGCCGACGGGCGATGAGCGGACGGGCGATTTCTCGGCAACCCCATTTTCGGGCGGCGTAACAACCGACTTCTTTGCGCAGACGCTGAATAGCCGCTGCGGGTTGAACATTCCGATGCCATCCACGACGCAATCCGGGGAAGTTCCATACTCCGCGATCTTCCCGAACAGCGTGATACCACAAGCTTGCATGGACCAAACGGCGCTGGATCTCTTGAATCAGTTTGTTCCAAACGCGAATCGGTCGGACGGTACGTTCCAGGGGGTTCCCCTCGGGCACGAAACCAGCGATCAATTCACGATCAAGATTGATCATCAATTGACCAAGAATCAGCGCTTGTCCGGCTACTACTACTTTACCGACCATTATCTTGCCAAGCCTTTTGCCAAGTTTCAGGCGGGCGGAGCCAACCTGCCCGGTTTTGGCGACCTGACCAACGAGCGAATCCAGCAACTGAATATCAGCCATACCTGGACGATCGGATCGACGGCGGTGAATGAAGCGCGATTTACGTATTTCCGCGAGGGCCAGGGAACCTTCCTCCATCCCCAGCACACCGCGCTGGTGCAGGATTCCTGCAAAACAGTGGCGGCGGCCGATTGTTTTGCGGACCCAGCCAATCCGGATCTGGGAATCCACCCGAACCTCGGCGCGGGCCGGGAAGGCGTTCCCTATGTCAACATTGCCGGTGGTTTTTCGATCGGCAATAACTTTGAAGGTGAACTCCCGCAAAAGGGAAACACCTACCAGGTTTCTGACAGTTACGGAAAAGTGATCGGGAATCACAGCCTGAAATTTGGCGGCGATTTCCGGTCGAATCAGTTCGACCAAAGGCTCTATTTCAACATCAACGGCTCCTACTACCTCTACGGAGGCGGCCCCAACGACACGGCTTCCGACAATCTTTTTGCCAATTACCTGTTAGGGCTGAACGACAATTACATTCAGGGATCCGCTCAAGACGAATTGGTCCGCTCCAAGGCCTTTTATCTGTTCGCGCAGGACAGCTGGAAGCTCAGGTCCAATTTAACAATGAACTTCGGACTTCGCTGGGAACTGAACACTCCATTGAAGGACATCGGCCAGAAAGTGCAGACTTTCCGGCCCGGACAGAATTCAACTGTCTATCCTTGTGTCACTACTCTGGCAGCAGACTGTGCGGCCGCCGGCGTGCTCCCCACAGGTTTGGTTGTGCCGGGCGATCCGGGAGTTCCTGCCGGACTGACCTCCACTTATTACAAGTCTTTTGCCCCGCGCATTGGGCTGGCATGGAGCCCTGACGCTAAGGACGGGTTCCTGGGCAAACTGTTTGGTGGCCCGGGCAAGACCAGCGTTCGGGCGGGCTTTGGAATTTTTTACAACCCGGTAGAACAATTGGTTCTCGAGCAGTTCAGTGCTGAGCCGCCGTTCGGAGGGAGCTCGAGTATTTTCAACACCATGTTCAATACTCCCTTCCAATATCAGGATGGAACCTCTGCTCCCAATCCGTTTAACGGGATCTTGAATCCTCCGCGTGGGCAACCCGTGGAATGGGAAAATTTCCGCCCGATTCTACTTTACGGGCAGTTTGCTCCACACATGCGCTCCCAATATGCGGAGCAATATAACTTCTCCATCCAACGCGAAATTATCAGGGACCTTGTGTTCCAGGTTGCCTATGTCGGAAGACAAGGCCACAGATTGTTGGCGACCAAGGATTTGAATCATGGGAATGCACAAACTTGCCTGGACCTGCAGAACATATCCCTCGCCACAGGTGATTCCGGTCTCTCCTGCGGTCAGTTCTTTGCCGACAGCTCCTTTTTTATTCCTGCGGGAGAGATACCAAACGGAATGACTTTGCACCTGCCGTACGGATCGGTTCCGACCGTAACAGGGCCGAATCCAACGGACATTTCTCTCGTCGGTTTGCGGCCATTTTCTTCGCCAAATTGCGAGCCTACTACGGGCGAGGGATGCCCGGCGGACGGACTGCCGGTGTTCAGCAACATTTTCCAGCAGAACACGATTTCGAGTTCGTCGTATAACGCCTTGCAGCTGAGCCTGGAGAAGCGCTTTTCTCACGGCTTGCTCTTTAACTTTGCCTACACGTTTGGTAAATCGTTGGACAACGCCTCGACGTTTGAGGGTCTGCTGAATCCCATTGATCCAAAGCTCAACCGTTCCCTATCGCTCTTTGACGCCCGGCATAGGTTTGTCTTCAGCTACTACTGGGAACTGCCGGTCCCGAAATACCAGGGATTTGCCGGAAAAGCGCTCAACGGCTGGTCTCTGTCCGGGATCACCACGGTGCAGTCCGGCTTCCCGATCCGGATTACGGAGCAGGACGACAACGAGCTCCAGGCCAGTTTCGATTTCGAAACTCCTGGTCAACCGAACCTGATTGCGCCATTCAGGAAGTTCAATCCGCGCGGGCCCGGAAACCTGGGTTTCGATCCGAACTCATTCAGTACTGGGTGTATCGATCCTGCAGACCCCAACAATCTGGCTGATCCTTATTGCTCGAATGTGCCCGGCGGCGTTGTGCTCGGTACCGTCGGAAACGCGCCGCGCACGATCTGCTGCGGCCCGGGAGCATTCAACACGGAAATTGCCGTCCTGAAAGACACTCCGATCGGCGAACGGTATCGGATCCAGTTTCGATCCGAGTTTTACAACATCTTCAATCACGCGCAATTCTTCCAGCCGGACGGGAACGTAACGGATGGCTCGGACTTCGGACGCGTGAAGCGCGCCCGGGATCCCCGCATTATCCAGTTCGCGCTGAAGTTCTACTTCTAAGCCGAGCGGCGGGCGGAAAACTGGGAGTTTGGAAGAATTGACTGCTTCGCGGAAGCGTCCCAACCAGGCCGGGGCGCTTTTGCGCGAAGCGAACTGATGCGGCAGCGAAAGACGCCCGCGTGGCTGCAGAAAGTTGCGAAAGAGGCGTAAACTGGTAAGCGTAGTTCGCCGCAGGAACCACGCTGTAACCCTCGCTGAGAGAGGCGGCGTAAAACCGCCCCTACATTTGGACGGTGAGAATCCGTCCCCAAACTGACCGCAGGGAATAGACCTGCCACAGGTGACCACATAGGAAGGCCTACCTGGATGGAGCAGCAAATGCACGACATGCTACAGAAGGAAATCGCCCTGTACGAAAAGCGCACGCCGAAATCGGCGGAAGCGCATAAGAAGGCACAGAAACGCATTCCGCTTGGAGTTGCCAGCAACTACCGCGCGTACGATCCCTATCCGATTTTTGTGGCGGAAGGGCACGGCAGCAAGATCAAGGATATCGACGGCAACGAATACATCGATCACAACCTCTGCTTCGGCACGCTGATGGCCGGGCACGGGCATCCCGCCGTGGTCAAAGCGGTAAAGGCGATGGCCGACAGCGGCACCACATTCGGCATGCCGCACGGCATGGAACTGGAACTGGCGGAAGAAATTTGCGCGCGGTATCCGGTGGAGATGGTGCGGTTCGGCAACAGCGGCACGGAAGCGACGATGCATGCGTGCCGGATTGCGCGGGCGGCGACAGGGCGCGACAAAATATTGCGCTTTGAAGGCGCTTATCACGGACTGCACGACACGGCCCTGGTCAGCGTAAAGCCGAAACTGGAAGACGCGGGCGACATTCATGCGCCGAACTCGGTGCCGGGCGGCTTGGGTGTCATCAAGGCCGTTCTCGACAACGTCACCGTCGCTCAATTCAACGATATCGGCAGCGTCGAAAACCGGTTCAAGCAATTTCCGGGACAGATCGCGGCGATCATTATCGAACCGATCCTGATGAACGTCGGCCTGTGCATGCCGCAGCCGGAGTTTCTGGAAGCTCTGCGCGCGATCTGCACTAAGAACGGCGCTTTGCTGATTTTCGACGAAGTGAAAACCGGCGCGAAGCTCGGCTGGGGCGGCGCGAGCGAATATTTCGGCGTGAAGCCGGACATGATTACGCTGGCGAAATCCATCGGCGGCGGCGTGCCGCTGGCGGCGTTTGGCGCGAGCAGGGAAGTGATGGACCTGATCGTGCAGCACAAGGTTTTCCATGGCGGCACGTACAACACGAACCGCTTTGCGATGGCTGCGGGGCTGGCCGTGTTCCGCGAAGTGCTGACGCGCGAGAATTACGCGCACGTGGACAAACTGGGCAAGAAACTTGCCGAGGGCTATCGCGCGATCGTCAAGAAGAACGGCGTGCAGGCGTATGTAATCAGTGCCGGAGTGAACGGCGCGTTGATGTTCTATCCGCAGGAGATTCGCAACTACCGCGACTGGACGAAGATTGACGTCGACATCTGGCGGCAATTCTGGTTTGGGATGGTGAACCGGGGCGTGCTGGCGATGCCGTACTGGTGGGACGAGCAGTGGACGATTTCCGTGCAGCACACGGAAGCCGACATCGACAAGCACCTGGCTGCGTTTGAAGAGGTCGCGCCCGGCCTCGCCAAAGCTCAACAGGAACGCGGCGCGCAGTTCGTCGGCGCCGCCGGACATTAAAGAACTGCGGCACTCGACCGGCCCGCCTCAGAAGGCGGGCCCTACAAATCGCCGCCGGGTAGGGCCCGCTTTCTGAAGCGGGCCGCTGGTCTAACAAGGAGACCGACGTTTGGCCACAGAGGTCATTTCATCTCCCAACGCTTCAGGAACCACGCACCTGAAGCGGGTACTCGGCAAGCGCGACCTCGTGCTCCTCTTTGTCGTCGCCGTTTTCAACCTGAACGTCTTGCCATCCATTGCCGCGAATGGCGGAGTCACCATCTGGCTGTGGGTCATCTCGTTGATTTTATTTTTCTGGCCGCAGGGGATTGCGGTGATTGAGCTGGCTCACCGGTACCCCGGCGAAGGCGGTGTGTATCTGTGGGCCAAGGAAGTGTTCGGCGACTTCCACGGATTTCTTTCCGGTTGGTGTTATTGGACCAACAATATGATGTACGTGCCGACGATCATGCTGTACTTCGTCGGCGTTTCCGTTTTTGTGCTGGGGCCTGGGCACGCGTCGCTGGGGGACAACAAACCTTTCGCGCTGGCGGCAAGCGTGGTGCTGCTGAGCGTTCTTGTGATTCTGAATATCATGGGGCTTGGCGTGGGCAAGTGGATCAATAATCTCGGCGGCATCGGGACGTTTGTGGCGGCATTTCTGTTGATGGGGCTGGGTGTGGTGGTGTGCATGCGGTTTGGCACATCGATTCACTGGTCGGATTTTCGGATACCGGCGAATCCGCGGTTTGTGCTGAATTCGTTTGGTGTGATTTGTTTCGGGCTGGTAGGGCTGGAGCTTGCTTCCATCATGGGCGACGAAATTGAAAATCCGCAGAAGACTTTGCCGGGGGCGGTGGCCTGGGGCGGGCTCTTCTCCGGATTTCTTTACGTGGGAGCGACGTTGACCTTGTTGATTGCCGTCAGCAAAGACAGCATCAGCGTGCTGCAGGGAATCGTGCAAGCGGTCAGCCACATGGCAGCGCAAGTCGGCGTGTCGTGGATCGTGGCGCCGTTTGCGTTGATGCTCAGCTTGTCGATCGCGGGAATCGGTTCGGCGTGGCTCGGAGGTTCGGCGCGGATTCCGTTTGTCGCGGGGCTGGACTCGTACCTGCCGTCGTGGCTGGGCAAGATTCATCCGAAGTATGCCACACCGTATCCGGCGTTGTTGGTGCACGCGGGTGTTTCGCTGATTCTGGTGATCCTGAATTTTACGCTGACCGGTTCCGGCGTTCAGGAGACTTTTCAGAAGTTGCTTTCGCTGGCGGTGGTGTTGCAGTTGGTTCCGTTTCTATACATGTTCGGAGCGCTGCTGAAGATTGCGTTTGACGAGAAATTCGTGCGGGGGCACTACGGCCGCGGGATGCTGGTGTTTGCGGGTATTTCCGGGATGCTGACAACGATTCTCGGCATTGCTCTGGCGTTTTTCCCGGCGCAGCAGATTACTTCGCTGCTCTCCTACGAGATCTGGATGTTTGGCGGGACGCTCGGTTTCATCGGCCTGGCGGCGTTTTTCTTTTTTGTGTATGGCAGCCGGAAAGCGGCGCGGAAACTGGCGGAAGGCTCAACGCCGGCTTGAAATTGGAAGTTGGAGGAAAGCGATGTCAAGTCCAGCAAAACCTGCGGTGAAAACCTATCAGAACTACGTAAACGGCCAGTGGGTCCCGAGTTCCACGGGTAAGACATTTCCTGTCTTTGATCCTTCGACCGAAGAAGTTATCGCGCAAGTCGCGGAGGCAAGCGCGAGCGACGTAGACATGGCGGTGAAAGCGGCGCGCGGGGCTTTTGATTCCGGCCCCTGGCCGGCGACGACGGCGCAGGATCGCGGGCGTATCCTTTTCAAGTTGGCGGAGAAGATCCGGCAAAATCAGCCGATGCTGGCGGAGCTGGAATCGCGCAACACCGGCAAGCCGATTGTGGAGGCGGAATACGACATCGGCGACGTGGCGACGTGTTTCGAATACTACGGCGGCCTGGCGAACAAGGTAAATGGCAGCGTGATGCCCGTGCCGGCGAATGCCTTGAGCTTTACGCTGCGCGAACCTGTCGGCGTGGCGGGGCAGATCATTCCGTGGAATTATCCCCTGCTGATGGCGGCGTGGAAGCTGGCACCGGCGCTGGCGGCGGGGTGCACCTGCGTGTTGAAGCCGGCGGAGCAGACGCCGCTGACGGCACTGGAATTTGCAAACTGGCTGGAGGAAGTTGGATTGCCTCCGGGCGTGGTGAACGTGGTGAACGGTATGGGCGAAGTGGCCGGGGCGGCGCTGGTGGCGCATCCGGGGGTGGACAAGATCGCGTTTACCGGCAGTGCCGCGGTGGGCAAGATCATCGTGAAGAGCGCGGCCGATACGCTGAAGCGGGTGACGCTGGAACTTGGCGGAAAATCGCCGAACGTGTTTTTTGCCGATGCGGATTGGGAAGCCGCGGTGGACGGGGCATTGTTCGGCGTGTTCATCAATCAGGGCGAAGTCTGCTCGGCGGGCAGCCGCATTCTGGTCGAGAAAAAGATTTACTCGAAGTTTGTCGAAGCCATGACGGAAAAAGCCAGGCGCATCAAGCTGGGCGCGCCGCTCGACCGCGACACCAAGATGGGGCCGCTGGTCAGCAAGGAGCAGTTCGATCGCGTGACCTCGTACATGGAAATCGGCAAGAAGGAAGCCAAGACCGCGATTGGCGGCGGGCGCGCGAAGGCATTCGGCAAGGGATTCTACGTGGAGCCGACAATTTTCTACGACGTGGACAATTCGGCGCGGATCGCCCGCGAAGAAATTTTTGGGCCGGTGGCGTCTGTGATTCCGTTTGAGAACGAAGCCGATGCGATCAAGATTGCCAACGACACACCGTACGGCCTGGCCGGCGCGGTGTGGACGCGCGACATTTATAAGGCGTTCCGGATCGTAAAATCGATGCGGGCCGGCATTATCTGGGTGAATCATATGCAGCCGACTTTCGTGGAAGCGCCGTGGGGCGGCTACAAGCAGTCTGGATTCGGCAGGGAACTTGGGCCGTGGGGACTGGAAGAATATCTCGAAACGAAGCAGGTGTACGTCAATCTGGACGAAACTCCAATTGGCTGGTACTGAGACGCAAAACTTTTCTGAATTCAAAAGAGGGAAGTGAGAGCCATGAAGACAATTCAATTGCGCACGGAAGTTCCCGGGCCAAAATCCAAAGCGCTGGTGGCGCGCCGCGAAGCCGCGATTCCGCGCGGGCCGCAGCTGGTGACGCCGATATTCGCCGCGAAGGCAGAAGGTGCCTGGATTGAGGACGTCGACGGCAACCGCTACCTGGATTTTGCGGGCGGCATCGGCTGCCTGAACGTCGGGCATCGCGCGCCGCGGGTGGAAAACGCCGTGAAAGCGCAGCTGGATAAATTTCTGCACACCTGCTTTGGCGTGACGCCTTACGAATCGTACATCGCGCTGGCGGAGAAGCTAAATTCGCTGGCGCCGATGAGAGGCGCGAAGAAAACGTTTTTTGTGAACACCGGCGCGGAAGGCGTCGAGAACGCGGTGAAAATCGCCCGCGCGCACACCAAGCGGCCGGCGGTGATCTGCTTTGAGGACGCTTTTCACGGGCGGACGCTGCTGACGATGTCGCTGACGAGCAAAACCAATCCGTACAAGATCGGCTTCGGCCCGTTTGCACCGGAGATTTACCGTATTCCGTACGCTAACTGCTATCACTGCTCCTACGGCTTGACGTATCCATCATGCAAGCTGACTTGCGCGCACCATCTGGAAGACACGTTCAAGCGAGTGGTTGCGGCGGATCAGGTGGCGGCGATTATTGCGGAGCCGGTGCTGGGTGAAGGCGGCTTTGTTGTCCCACCGAAAGAATTTTTCACCGTGATTCGGGAGATCTGTGACAAACACGGAATCCTTTTCATTGCCGACGAAGTGCAGAGCGGCCTGGGACGCACCGGGAAGATGTTTGCGATCGAGCATTACGGCGTGGAGCCGGATTTGCTGATCACCGCGAAATCGTTGGGCGGCGGATTGCCGATTGCCGCGGTTACCGGCCGCGCGGAAATCATGGACTCGCCGATTCCCGGCGGACTGGGCAGCACGTTTGCGGGGAATCCCACGTCGTGCGTGGCAGGGCTCGCCGCGATCGAAACGATTGAGAAGGATGGATTGCTTGCGCGGTCAACGGCGATCGGAAAGCGTTTTGAAGAGCGCGCCAAGGCGTGGCAACAGAAGTGGCCGATTGTCGGCAACGTGCGCGGCCTCGGTGGCATGTGCGCGATTGAACTGGTGAGCAACCGCGAGACGCGCGAACCGGCCGGCCCTCAGACCAAAGAGCTTGCGAAGTACGCTTACGAACACGGATTGATCACCATCACGGCGGGGACGTATGGAAATGTGGTGCGTATCTTGGTGCCGCTGGTGGTTACGGACGAGCAGTTGGACGAAGGGCTGGACGTTCTGGAAGCGGGATTGGCGCTCGTATCCGAACAAAAGCAGGTTGCCCTATCCCACGCCTAAATGTTTTCGCTGGGAGCCCGGCCGTATTCCAAGCGAGCCGGCGTTTTCGAGCGCTTATCAATGAACGAGGTGTTTTATGTCGAGCACGGCCACAAATTCGGCGGTCGCCGCGGTTGATTTGAAGGACATGCGATTGTTTCGCGAAGCCTGCTATGTGGATGGAAAGTGGGTGCAGGCGGCGGGCGGCGGAACGGTTGGCGTGGACAATCCCGCCACCGGCGAAATTATCGGCAAGGTTCCGAAGCTGAGCGGCGCGGAAACGCGTCACGCGATTGAAATTGCGAACGAGGCGTTCAAATCGTGGAGCGCGCGGACCGCGAAAGAACGCGCGAATGTGTTGCGCAAATGGTTCGACCTGATGATGGAGAATCAGGAAGACCTGGCGCGCCTGATGACGCTCGAACAGGGAAAGCCGCTGACCGAATCGCGCGGGGAGGTGGCGTATGCCGCGGCGTTTCTGGAATGGTTTGGCGAAGAAGCGAAGCGCGTCTACGGCGATACGATTCCCGGCCACCAGGCGGACAAGCGCATCATTGTTTTGAAGCAGCCTGTCGGCGTGGTGGCCTGCATTACGCCGTGGAATTTTCCGCTAGCGATGATTACCCGCAAGGCGGGGCCGGCGCTGGCGGCGGGTTGCACTGTGGTGATTAAGCCCGCGGCGCAGACTCCGTTTTCGGCGCTCGCGCTGGCGGAGCTTGCCGAGCGCGCGGGAGTTCCCAATGGCGTCCTGAATGTGATCACCGGGTCCGCAAAGGAAATCGGCGCTGAACTGACTTCAAATCCGATTGTGCGAAAGCTTTCATTCACGGGTTCGACGGAGGTTGGAAAAGTGTTGATGGCGCAGTGCGCTTCGACGATCAAGAAACTTTCCCTGGAGCTGGGCGGGAATGCGCCGTTCATCGTTTTTGAGGACGCGGATCTGGATGCGGCGGTGGAAGGCGCGATCGCTTCAAAATACCGGAATACCGGGCAGACCTGCGTGTGCACGAATCGCGTGCTGGTGCAGGAGTCGGTCTACGACGCGTTCGCAGAGAAGCTGGTGACGGCAGTGAATAAGCTGAAGCCCGCGCCGGGGCTGGAAGCAGGAGCTTCGCAGGGGCCGCTGATCGATAACGCAGCCGTGGAGAAAGTAGAGAGCCATATCAAGGATGCGGTGTCGAAGGGCGCAAAGGTGATTGCCGGCGGGCATCGCCACGCACTGGGCGGGAGTTTCTTTGAGCCGACCATTCTCGTGAATGCTACGACGCAGATGGCCGTCGCTCGCGAGGAGACCTTTGGGCCCGTTGCGCCTCTTTTCCGTTTCAAGACGGAGGCGGAGGCGATCGCGTTGGCGAACGACACCGAGTTTGGACTGGCCGCGTATTTTTATGGACGCGATCTGGCGCGCGTCTGGCGCGTTGCGGAAGCGCTGGAATACGGAATCGTCGGCATCAATACGGGAATTATTTCGACGGAGGTTGCGCCGTTCGGCGGGGTGAAGGAATCGGGCCTTGGGCGCGAAGGCTCGAAGTACGGCATCGAGGAATTTCTCGAGATCAAGTATCTGTGTATCGGCGGCGTGAAGGCGTAGCGCCTCGCCGCGATGAATTCTTCTCTACAGGGTCAGACGGCAATTGTCACAGGCGCAGGAAGCGTTGCGGGCATCGGCTTCGCGATCGCTCGGCAGCTTTTCAGCGAAGGGGCGTTTGTCGCGGTCGGCGCCACCACCGAGCGCATTTACGAAGCGGCCAAGCAGCTCGATCCATCCGGTCAACGCGTGTTGCCCTTCGTTGCGGATTTGACGGAAGAGGCGCGCGCGCAGCGGGTCATGGAAGAAGTCGCAAAACGTAGCGGGCGTATCGACATACTTGTGAACAACGCCGGAATGGCGCAAAACGGCAAGCAGCCGGGAAACACCACGGTGGAAAAAATCAGCTACGCGGATTGGCAGCGGCAGCTGGCGATGACGCTTGATACGGCGTTTCTGATGACCCGGGCAGTTTTGCCGATCATGAAGAAGCAGAATTACGGGCGGATTGTGAACGTGACTTCGGTCACCGGGCCGTTGGTGAGCAACGTGGGTTCGGGTGCTTATGGAGCAGCAAAAGGCGCGATGGATGGATTGATGCGCGCCGTGGCGATCGAGCACGGAATGCACGGCATCACGATCAATGGAGTGGCGCCGGGTTGGGTGCAGACCGGGTCTTCACTGCCGGAGGAGTTGCAATCGGCCGCGTACACACCGCTCGGACGCGCAGGAAGGCCGGAAGAAGTGGCGGCGGCGGTGGCGTTTCTGGCTTCGAAAGAAGCGTCGTATATCACCGGGCAGATCCTGGTGGTAGACGGCGGAAATATTCTGCAGGAAACAAAGCGGGCGGCGATGTAGCTCACCCCTTCAGGGGTGAGGTTTTCCCCAACACGAGCACAATTACCAGCCGCGAGCGAAAACTATCCCGACAACGGCCGAAATCGCGCCCGCGCGGTGAAAACCCTCAGGCCTCGAAGGCCTGAGCTACAGCTCGCGCGCTGGCTGAATCTGCACAAACTGCCAGCCGAAGCGGCCCTTGATGCAGAGGTGGCCGTTGGTCACGGAGTGGTCGAGCGGCGATGTCACCTTCACAATCTGGCCGTCCTGCGCATGGACGGTGAGATCGCACCCCACGCCACAGTAAGGACAAATCGTATCCGTTTTCGTCTGCCGGGCTTCATCCCACGTCGAGCTGGCGCGCATTTCGTATTCGGATTTGAACATCAGCGCGCCCGTGGGGCAGACGCCGATGCAGTTGCCGCAATAGACGCAGGCGGATTCCGGCAGGGGAATTTCGAATTCCGTGGAAATGTGGGCGCCGTGGCCGCGTCCGGCAACCGCAATGGCGAAGGTGTATTGCGCTTCGACGCCGCAGGCTTGCACGCATTTGTAGCACAGCACGCATTTGGCGTAATCGCGAATGTACAGATCGTTGTCGATCTTCACCGGTTGAGAGTGCCCAGCCGCCTCCTTGCCGAACCGAGCGGGATTCGCGCCGTACCGTTCCCTGTATTCGGGGAACGCGGGCCACGTGGAAAGATCCACGGAAGAGGCGAGAAATTCGAGGACCAGCTTGCGGCTGAGTCGCACGCGTTCGGAATCGGTGTGAATCACCATTCCGGCTTCCACTTTGCGCGAGCAGGCGGGCACCAGGACGCGCGAGCCTTCCAGTTCCACGACGCAGAGACGGCAAACGTTTATTGGCGTGAGATTTTCGAGATAGCAAAGCGTGGGAGTCTCGATGCCCAGCTGGCGAGCGGCTTCGAGGATGGTTGCGCCTTCGCTGACAAAAAGCGGTTGGCCATCGATCTTGATCTCCACCATGCGCACCGGTTCTGCGGCGGGCGAGCTCGGCAGCGGGCCCCTCGGCACAGGGATTGTTGAAACAGGGGCATTCAAGGGTTCGCTCATGAATAGAGGCTCCAGCGCTCTATGGCCGAGAGAATTGCGGCGGGCGCAGTCTGGCCCAGGCCGCAGATTGAAGCGTCGCGCATCGCTTGTGCCGCTTCCTTCAACAAGGTGATTTCTGTTTGCACGGAGCCATTTGGCGCGCGGGTTGCAAGCCGTTGCAGAATTTCTTCCTGGCGGATCGTGCCGACGCGGCAAGGAACACACTGGCCGCAGGATTCGTGGCGGAAGAATTTTGCGATACGCGCCAGAATGTCTTTCAAATCCACGGAATCGTCAAAGAGCATCACCACGCCGGAGCCAAGGCTGGCGCCAATCGCGCGTGCGCCTTCAAACGTAAGCGGGGTATCCAGCTCCTGCGGAGAGACAAACGATCCAGCCGCACCGCCAAGAAGGACGGCTTGCAGCTTTCCGGTGCCGCCAACGCCGCCGGCCATTTCGATCAATTGACGCAGGGTGATGCCGAACGCGACCTCGTAGGTCCCCGGCCTCGCCACATGTCCGGAAAGGCAAAACAGGCGGTATCCCGTGGACTGCGGCGTGCCGACGCGTGCATAGGCCGCGCCGCCTTTCAGAATAATCTCTGGAATATTGGCCAGTGTTTCGACGTTATTCACGATGGTGGGCCGGCGGAATAGCCCGGACTGCGTCGGGAAGGGAGGTTTATTGCGCGGTTCGCCACGGAAACCTTCGATCGAATTAAAAAGTGCGGTCTCTTCGCCGCAAATATAAGCGCCGGCGCCGCGCCGCAGTTCGATATCGAAAGAAAAAGGTCCACCCAGAATATGCTTGCCCAGAAAATGCTGTTCACGGGCGGCCTGGACCGACTGCGAAAGGATGCGAAACGACTCGGGATATTCGCCACGTATGTAGATGAAGCCCTTTTCGGCGCCAACCGCGAATCCTGCGATTGTCAGGCCTTCGATTAACGCGAACGGATCGCCGGTCATGAGAACGCGATCCTTAAACGTCCCCGGCTCTGACTCGTCCGCGTTGCAAATCACGTAGTGGGCCGCGCCGGGGCAGCGCTGTCGAAAAACCGCTTCCCATTTTTTGCCGGTGGGGAATGCCGCCCCGCCGCGACCCAGCAGCCGCGACTCGATCACTTCCTGGACAACCGCTTCCGGCCCAATTTCCATCGCTCGCCGAAGGGCTTCATACCCCTCGGTCTTCAGGTATTCCTGAAGATTCGCGGGATCCACATGGCCCGCACGGCGCAGCAAGCGGAGCTGCGCCTCTCCAAATTGCGGCAGAAATTCCCGCAACAACGGCCGTGATTCTTTCAGGCCCTCTCCGCCTGCAACGCAGTTTTCAAGATTCGCGCGGAGCGACTGCTCCCTCGCTTGTGCAACTGCCCATTCCTTTGCCGACTTTCCCGCCGACCGCAGCAGCGCTGCTGGCGCTTGATCGCAGAGGCCGAGGCACGGGCTGCGATGCCACGCGGCTTTGCCTTCGAGGCACGGCGCATCCTCTTTCCCGAAGGCTTTTTCAAGCCGCGCGCAGAGGGATTCCGCGCCCTTCGTTCTGCAAGCAATGTCGTCGCAGACGTGCAGCGAAATTGGCGCGGTTGGCTGCATGCGGAAGAGATCGTAAAACGAGGCTACGGAATGGACTTCCGCGGGCGGTACATCCAATCGAACCGCGACGTAATTCAGCGCGCCGGGGCTCAGCCAGCCGATTTGCGATTGTAGGGAGTGAAGCACCGGCAAGAGCAGATGGCGGCGATTCGGTTCAGCGGAAGCATATTGTTCATTCAGCAGAGCATCGCGCGGTGAACCCGTCCACTGCGATGTCGGCGCCCCAAGAATAAGATCCACCGCGGATTTTTCGTTCTGTGTTGCCGCGTCGCTGGTGAGATGGATCTCCACTCACTTCACCTCAATCTTTTCGATGGAAACCGCGGAAGCTTTAAATTCGGAGGTGCCGGATTTGGGATCGGGGGCTTCGATCGTCAAATCGTTAGTCCGAACCTGATCGGGGAAGTGCAGGGTCATGAAGGCGAGTCCGGGGCGGAGAGCTTCGTCGAAGTGTACGGGCGCTTCGACCGCGCCGCGACGGGATCGGATGCGAACGCGCTCGCCTTCCTGCAGGGCGTAGCGTTCGCCATCTTCCGGCGAGAGGTCGAGCGTTTCCGGGCGGCGCAATGGCGACGGGTATTTCCCGGTCTGCACCCCGGTGTTGTAGGAATCGAGGCGGCGGCCGGTGGTGAGTCGAATGGGAAATTCGGGGGTCAGCGTATCCACCGGGGGCTCAAGCTCGACGCAGGAAAACGGAGCGCGCGGGCCCAGCAAGGGTTTCTGCCAAAGCCGGCTGTGAAGATACTGTTCGCCGGGATGCGATTCGTCGTAGCACGGCCACTGGATTCCGCCGAGTTGTTCGAGCCGCGCGTAGCTCATGCCTGCGTGCATGGGGCTCAGGCTGCGCAGTTCGTTCCAGATATTCTCCGCAATCGGTTCACCCCAGTTGTGGCCAAGGCGGCGAGCCAGTTCAAAGAGGATAGCGGTGTCATCCATCACGCCCTTCGGCGGAGGAACTGCGGCGCGCACCCGCTGGACGCGGCGCTCGCTGTTCGTCACCGTGCCTTCACTCTCGCACCAGCCGGCGGCGCCCGGCAGCACCACATCGGCAATTTGCGCCGTTTCCGTATAGAAAAGATCCTGCGCTACCAGAAATTCCAGGTCGCCCAAAAGTTTACGCGTCCGACGCCCGTCTGCCTCGGAAGTAACCGGGTTTTCACCGAGAACATAGAGAGTTGTGAACTCATGGTGCTCCATCGCTTCAAACATCCGGGTAACGTGCATGCCCGCCTTTGGATCTACTTTTGTGCCCCAGGCTTTTTCAAACTTGGCGCGTAGCTCCGCATTTTCGACGTGCTGAAAACCGGGGAAGCGATCCGGAATGGCGCCCATGTCGCCGCCGCCCTGAACATTATTCTGGCCACGGAGAGGATTGATGCCGCTGCCGTAGCAGCCGACGTGCCCGGTAAGCAGAGCGAGGTTGATGAGCGCGAGAACATTGTCCACGGCGTTGTGGTGTTCGGTGATTCCCAACGTCCAGCACATTTGGGCGCGGCCTGCTTTTGCGTAAGCGTGGGCGGCTTCGCGAATCAGGCCAGCGGGCGCACCTGTTTCGCGCTCAGCGCGCTCCAGCGTGTAGTTTTCAACCATGGCTCGATACGCTTCGAATCCGCTTGTGGCGTGCCGGATGAACTGTTCATTGGCCAGCCCGGAATGAATGATCTCGCGCGCCATGGCGTTGGCGAGGGCGATGTCGGAGCCTACATCGAGTCCCAGCCAGATGTCGGCGAACTGGGCCGAGCTCGTGCGGCGGGGATCCACCACGACGAGTTGCGCCCCGCGGCGTGTGGCTTTCAACAGGTGGTGGAACAGGATTGGGTGCGTCTCGCGGGCGTTCGAACCCCACAAAAAAATAAAATCAGATTCCGCCATCTCCTGATAGGAGCTGGTGGCGCCGCCAGCGCCGAAGACCGCCGCCAGACCGGCGACGCTTGGCGCGTGTCAAGTTCGGTTGCAACTGTCAATGTTGTTGCACCCGATGACCGACCGCACGAATTTCTGCGCGATGTAGTTCAGCTCGTTGGTCGTTTTCGAACAGCTGAACATGCCAAACGTGCGCGGGCCGTGCTTCGCCACTTGGCCGCGCAGTCCAGCGGCAACGCGATCGAGCGCCTCTTCCCAGCTTGCCGGCCGGTGGCCGTGGGATTCGCGAATCAGCGGAGTGGTGAGCCTGCCGGCAGAGATCGAAGACATTTGAAGCTCCCTCTTGAGAGCGGGGCGGAGAGCCTTGGCCCGAAGAACGGGACCAAGGGGATTGCACCGGGGCGCTCGGTGCAACGAGCGGCTCCCGCAGCACCCTGATGTTAGCGGGAAACACCGGGCGACGACAACCCGGCCCGGATCAGAAAACGCGGTGCGACCGGCAATGCGCGAGCCAGCCTCCTGAGGCGGCTTTTTGCATCCCAGCTGAAAAGCAAGCTGCAGAGACGCCGAATGTGAACTAAAATGGAGCAAAGGCAGGGGGCTCGTAGCTCAGCGGTTAGAGCAGCGGACTCATAATCCGTTGGTCCCAGGTTCAAATCCTGGCGGGCCCACCATCACAAAACCAATCGAATGCGAGGACCATGGTGGGAGGCTGATTCGGCGCGGCCGTTTTCCAGAAGTGGCTCCCGCGAGAAAATGAAAAGGATGGCCAAGACGCTGATTGGAAGCAAATCTTCTGGCTGTTGGCAAATACTTGCCGTTGCTTTGCTCAGTCTGCTAGCTCCCTCCGCCATACCCCAGGATGCGGCCAAAAAATCCGGTCGTGAAGCCATCGGGCTTCAGAATGCAGATCCTTCAACGGGAGGCGCCAAGTTCACAGATGTAACCTCCGCCCTGGGAATAAAATTCCAGTATGTCGCGTCGCATACCTCTAAGAAATATCTCCTCGAAACAATGGGATCGGGCGTTGCTTTGTTTGACTATGACAACGATGGACGCCTCGATATTTTTGTGGTCAATGGCGCCCCGCTCAGCGATCCCACCCCCAACGGAACCATCCCACAAAAAATGGGCCCGAAAGATTGGAACCGGTTGTTCCACCAGAAGAAGGATGGAACTTTCGAAGACGTGACTGAAAAAGCCGGCCTGCAAGGAGTGGGCTACGGAATGGGAGTCGCGGTCGGAGATTACGACAACGACGGATTCGAAGATTTGTACGTAACGGCTTACGGGGGAAACAAGCTTTATCACAATAATGGCGATGGAACATTCACAGACGTAACCGAGCGAGCCGGCGTGGCTGGCAGCGGTTGGTCCACCAGCGCGGCCTGGGTTGATCTTGATGGAGACGGGTTGCTCGATCTTATCGTGCTTCGCTATCTGCAATGGGATTTCGACGACCTTTATTGCGGCGAGCACAGGGAAGGCTATCGCTCGTATTGTCACCCGGATTCCTTTCGCCCCATCGCTCCGCTCGTATATCACAACGATGGAAACGGCCATTTCACGGAGATCGCGCAAAAAGCGGGTCTCGCCATTCCCGGCAAGGGATTGGGCATCGCTTTTGCGGATTACGACCGTGACGGCCGCACTGATCTCTTTTTCGCCAACGATTCCATGCCCGAATTTCTTTACCACAACAAGGGAAATGGCACATTTGAAGAGGTGGCTCTGCAATCGGGCGTAGCGGTCGATAGCGAGGGCCACTCCTACGCGGGAATGGGCGTGGATTTTGCGGATTACAACAATGACGGACTGCCGGACATTGTCGTCACCGACCTTGCCAGCCAAATTTACGCGCTCTATCGCAACAATGGCGACGGCACGTTCAACTACGAAAGCTATCCCTCCGGCATCGGGCTGATGACCATGAAACACTCCGGCTGGGGCGCGCGATTCCTGGATTTCGACAACGACGGTTGGAAGGACCTCCTGATCACCCAGGGCCACGACCTGGACACCATCCAGCTTACATTTCCGGATCTTCGCTACAAGGAGCCGATGCTGCTGGCAAGAAACACCGGCAAGGGATTTATCGACATTTCCGCGCAAGCCGGAGAGGTTTTCCAGAAAGCGTGGGTCGGGCGCGGACTGGCGATCGGTGACATTGATGGTGACGGGCGATTGGACGCCGTAGTCACCACGAATGATGTCGGAGTTCACGTGCTTCACAACGCGACGCAGAATCAGAACCATTGGCTGACGCTAGAACTCGTTGGGCACCGCAGCAACCGGGATGCGATCGGAGCAGAAGTGAAGTTGGTCACCGCAAAAGGCTCTCAATGGGCGACCGTGACGACGGCGGGCAGTTATCTTTCTTCCAGCGACAAGCGCCTCCATTTCGGTCTTGGCTCCGAAGCGGAGGCCCGATCCATCGAGATTCGCTGGCCCAGCGGCATTCACCAGACGCTGAAAGGCGTTCGCGCGGATCAAATCCTGAAAGTGGACGAAGCCCAAACGGATCCCACCGGAAAAAGTCATCCCCAGTGATAGAAGGCTTACCGGGAGTTCACGCGCCTTTTTCGATTAAGGCTTTTTCGGAGCGAGCGCGATTGCCGCGCCCGTTCCTTCTTTCAGCGTGTGGATCGTATCCACGGCCAGACGATCAAAACGTTCCACAAGCCCGCTGGGCCACCGGACTTGCACCGTCTCGACTTTATCCATGGTGCCCAGGCCAAAGTGTACTCGCAAATCGTTTTGCGAAATGTAGCTTGAGCCGCTGCGCACTTCATCCACCAGCGTTCTTTTCCCGATTTTCAAAGTGATTTTCGCGCCGATTCCGTCTCGATTGGAACGCGTGCCAACCGCCTTGAAAGCGATCCAGTGGTTTCCTGAACGCACGGTATTCACCAGCAGGCTTGGTTTTGCATAAATATTGTTGATTACCACGGAAAGTTGTCCGTCATTCCACAGATCGCCCACCGCCAGGCCGCGCGCAGAGGTTGGCGTGGTAATACCGGGTCCAGCGGCCGCCGATATATCGGTAAATGTTCCGTTGCCGTTGTTGTGGTAAAGCACGCGCGGTTCAAGGTAACCACTCCCGAGGTGAAATTTATCCACCTCGGGATAGACGTGGCCGTTGGCGAGAATCAGGTCCGGCCAGGTGTCGTTGTCAAAATCGAAAAACATCGTGCCCCAGCCCAGGTATTGGGTATGCGTGCCGAGGCCCGCGGCAAAGGTAACGTCCGAAAAAATTCCTTCTCCGTCGTTGCGATAAAGCGTCGGTGTGTCATCGGAAAAGTTGGTTTTGAAAATGTCCAGGTGACCGTCGCCGTTGAAATCGGCGATGGTCATTCCCATTCCCGCTTGTTCGCGCCCGTCTTCGTTAAAGGAGACTCCCGCCATCACGGCGACATCGGTGAAGGTGCCATCGTGGTTGTTGCGATAAAGAATGCTGGGAGCGCTGTCGCACGCGATGTAGATATCCGGCCAGCCATCGTCGTCAAAATCAAAAGTGGAAACGCTGAAAGCGTAGTGACCGTTGGTTCGATCAATGTGCGCTTTGGTCGTGACGTCGGCAAAGGTGCCGTTCCCGAGATTCTCGTACAAAATGTTTTTTGAGCCGGGCAGTCCCCGCGGCCCGCACATTACCGGCACGCCCTTCCAGACACAGGAATTCTCCTGGCCCGGCACGGGCGTCGTGGACAAATTGAAGTCCACGTAGTTTGCGACGATCAGGTCCAGCCGGCCGTCTCGGTTGTAATCCACGAACGCGCACCCGGTTCCCCACGCTTTCCCGGATCCCGCGACGCCCGCCTTTTCCGCCACCTCCGTGAAAACCCCGTGGTCATTGTGGTACAGCCGATTTTTGCCGTAGTAGGTGACGTAGAGATCTTCCCACCCGTCGTTGTCGTAATCCCCGACGCATACGCCCTGGCCCCACCCCGTGGCAATCAATCCGGCTTTCGCGGTCACATCCGTGAACGTGCCATCGTGATTGTTGCGATAGAGATGATTGGTGGGGGCCTGATCTGCCGGGAACCCTTCGAGCGTTGTGCCGTTCACGATGAAAATATCCGGCCAGCCGTCGTTGTCGTAGTCAAAGATGGCCACGCCTGTTCCGGTTGTTTCGATAATGTATTTCTTGGTGTCCACTCCGCCGAAGACGTTTGTCGCATTCAGGCCCGCTTTTTCCGCGATGTCCACGAAATTTGCAAGATTGGAATTGTCGCCAGCCTTTGCCACCGGATTCTGGGCGAGCAGGGAACCGCCGGGCAAAAATCCGAATAGGACTGTCCAAAGCAACGCGTTCGGAAGAAACCGACGTGGGGTCACCGTTTTAACGCGCTTCAATCGGGCACCTCATGCGAGGGGATTCGCAGGCTAGGCATCATCGCACCTTTTCTGGCGTCCCGTTGCGGGGAAGCTGCCAGGCGGGAAGAAAAAAATCGTCAATCAGGCTGTTTTTCGGCGTAGCAACCGATTCCGCGGACGCATCCGCATATTTCTCCGCGTTGCGGGCGTCACCGGCGCGGCGATATGCCTGGCTCAGCAACCGCTTGGCCTGCGAGTTTCCCGGCTCCAGCCGAAGCGCTTCGAGAAGTTCGGGAATCGCCTCCTTCGCGCGTCCCAGCGTCAGCTGCGTCTTTCCCAGGTTTGCATGCGCTTCCGAATTGTTTGGGTCCAACTGAACGGCCCGCTGAAACGCCGCCAGCGCTTCCTCAGGTTTGGCCGCGCGGGCAAGCGCCAAGCCACGAAAATAACTGAGCAGAAATTTGGCCCCCAGCTTTCTCTCCGCGTCGGCAAGTTCCGCCGCCGCTTCCTCGGCGCGCCCGGTCCGGAGTAACACTTGCGCTAATCCAACGTAGCCCAACGGAAGCGGGTCTCCCGCCGTCACCAGATCACGAAATATCGTTTCCGACTCCGCGTAGCGGCCGGCCGCCAGGTACGCTGCGCCCAGCCGTAGCCGCAAGGCGTATGATTTTGGATTCGAAGCAAGTCCGTTTTGCGTTTCCGTTACTGCCTCCGGGAATCGGCTGAGTTCCATCAGTTCGCGCGTCAGATTCAGCCAGTGTTCCTCTTCGCGAGGAGCAAACTTCGCCGCTTCGCGCAGCGCGTGGACGGATTCTTCGCCATGAATCAGGTGGGCTTTTGCAATTCCAATCAAAGACCATGCCTGTGCCGATTCCGCGGATTCCGCACCTGCGGAGTGGACAGCGTTTGCATAAGCGAGCCCCTCGCCGGCGGCCTCCGCATAACTTCCGGACAACAAGTAGGCCAATGCAAGATCGAATTGCAACCACGGCGCGGGCCCTCCGCCGTGGTTTTCCTTCAGGGTTCGCAGGATTTTGATTGCCGAAGCATTTTCGTGAATGGAGACAAGCAGTGAAGCAACGCCAACGGATTGCTCGTCGTTCAAGCGTGAATTCTTAAGCTGTTCGAGGATCTTGCGGGCATCCGCGTGGCGGCCAAGGGCCACATAACCTGTTGCAGCCTGTATCAGAAAATCCGGCTCCGGGGGCAATGGCTGCCCGGAAAGTTCCAGTTCATGAAATGCGCGTTCAAACTGCTGCGCGTCCAGCTCTACTCTTCCAAGATAATAATGGGCAAATGAGTCGTCCGGCGAAAGTTCCACCGCGTGGCGTAAAGCGTCGCGAGCCTGATCCAGATTGCGCTCCGTCCAACGCAGAAATCCAAGATTGCGATACGCATCTTCCAACTGCGGGTCGAGCCGAATCGCTTCCTGATATTCCGCGGCCGCTTCCGCATTCTTTCCGGTCTGAACGAGCAGGATTCCGCGAAAATTGCGAACGCGCGCATTCTCCGGGTGCTCGCGTTCCGCGGTTGTGAATTCGGCCAGCGCGTCCTCCATTCGGTTTTCTTTCAGGGCCGTCAGCCCCCGCTGAAATGCATCCTCCTGTCCCGGCTGCTGGGATTCAACCAGGCGCGGAGGGCCTGGGCGCGCTGCGCCACAAACAAGATGAGACAAAAGGGAGAGAGCAAAGATGAAGGGCATACTATGGGTCTTCGGCGGATTTCGTTACATTACCCAAGCGTTCGGTCTGTTTTTGCAATTTCTCGTGCGATTCACGATTTAACTTTGTGGAAATCGCAAATTCTTGCGCGGCTTTCTCTTTTTCACCAAGGGCCTGGTAGGCCCTCGCCAGTTTATAGTGAACCGCCCCATCGCGATCATTTACTACAGCGATCTTGAAGTGCTCTTGCGCTTTCTGAAAGTCGCCCAACTCGGAATACGCCGTGCCCAGGTCCCTGTGGATATCCGCATTTCCCGGATTCGCGGCAAGCGCCCGCAAAAGATAGGGCAACCCTTTGCTTGGTTGATGCTCGAACAAATACGTATTGCCCAGATCGTTCAACGCACCCGCGTGGCGGGGGTTCATCGCGAGCTCCGCTTCCAGCTCGACGCGCGCTTCGGGAACTTTCAGATCTTTCCAGAGTAAATGCCCCAGGCCGTAATGAAGATTTGGCGCGGAAGGCTTCAAGGCAATTGCGGCGCGATATTCTTCAATGGCTTTTCCGTCGTCGTTCCTCGCGGCCTCCAGATCGCCCATCAACTGGTGGACGCGATACGAATCAGGATCAGCTTGATAAAGCCGAAGATACGCAGCCGTCGCCAGTTTTTCGTAGCAACGCGCCCGCCAGTAGGCTGCTTCGGCCGAGCTACCTTCGGCCGCGGTCAGGCCGTTCAGTGCTTTGAGTGCCGCGTCGGGCTGTCCCGCTTGTAGAAGCGCGCCTGCCAACCCGATTCGAAAATCAGCGGAGTTGGCCGGAGGGAAAGCCTTCCCCGCGCAAGCGGCAACGCTGGAAAACGCTTCGCGTTGCAGCTCCGCTTTCAGTTTCGCTTCATCGCAGTTACCACCGGAAACTGCTTTCCCAACAGTAGAAGCTACGAGCTCTGCCTCCGTGGTTGCTCGCGGAAAATCTCCGCTTTGCTGCGCCAGACAAGCCAGCGCCAGGTGCGCTCCGGCAGAATCAATTTTCTCCAATTCTGGTTTAAAAGCTTGGATTTTAGCGCGGGCGTCATCGGGCAGTTGCTCCGGCGCCGAATCGCCAAATCCGGTTTCTTGCAGCCCCAATATTCTTTTTGTCTGCTCCACGTCGATGCCGGCGGCTTTTTGCCAATCCTGCAAAGCCTCATCCAGGTTTCCCTCGATCAACCGTGCCTCTCCACGCCGCACCAGCGCGCGCAGGCTGTCCGGATTCCGCTGCAGCTCTTCGTTAAACTCCCGGATGGCCTGCTTCACTTTCCCGGCGTGAAGATAGACCTCGCCCATCCCGGTTCGCAAACCTGGCCGGTCCGGCGAAGCCGCCAGCGCATTTTGAAAATGGAGCACGGCGGATGGCCATTCGTTGCTCGACGCATAACTTTCCGCAAGCAACTGTTCGCTTCGTGAAGAGCCCGGCGCGACCTTCGCAAGATGCGCCGCCTCTTGCTTTCCCAATCGCTCGTACGCGCTCCCCAATAGATACAAAAGATCGATGTCGGCGGGCCGCAGTTCCAAAGCGCGATGCAGCGTGGCAACTTCCGCTTGCCACTGCCCGGCGATTTCCTGGGCCGTCGCCAGCCACTGCCAGGTGTCCGGGCGGCTCGGCTCCGCCTTCAACGCCGCCCGCAGGTAAGGAATGGCCTTCGCACCCTCGCCCATTTTGCAATAATTTACTCCCAGGAAGAAATTAGCGCCGGCAAGCGTAGGTTTGATCTTCAGCGCCCGCCGGAATTCCGTCATCGCGTCCTCGGACCGATCTTCCAACTGATAGACCAGTCCAAGATTCATGTGAACTTCCGCGAAATCCGGCGCCAGGGCAAGAACCGCCTGATACTCGCGCTCGGCCGCGACGTAATCCTTATCGCGCTGTGCCTGCTGTGCCGCGGAAAAGTGCGCCTCGATTGCGGAACTTTTCTCCGAAGTTGTCGGTGGAGTTTGTCCCGCCAAATGTGCCGAGGATATGGCCCCGAAGAAAAGCACCAAGCGCAGGAACGAAACCCCAGGAGAGAGCGAGCCTGCCATGTGATCCAGGTTAACGATTGATTTCCGCATACGGCGACTCGCAAGTTTCATTTCAGTTCTGGGGAGTGCGGGGCGATGTCTTCTCTTTTTCCAGCTTGGAAAGCTGGTCGTACTGCGCCAGTTCGTCGGCGCTCGCCTGCGCCTCGTGCAGCTCGCGATAGACCCTCGCCAGCAAATAATGAGGCTGCGCGGCGGCGGGGTCGGCCGTAATCGCCGCCTGGAACTCGGATTTCGCTTTCTGCAATTCCTTTTGCGACTGGTAACACTGCCCCAGCAAAACATGAAGCTGCGGCATATCGGGCTGGGCCTCTTTCGCGACCATCAGAAACGGCAACGCTTCTGAAAAACGCTGGTAGCGCACTGCAATATCGCCCAAATACAAATTGGTCATCGCATCGCCCGGATTTTCCCGGTAAGCCTCCTTGAAAGCTTTCTCCGCCGGCTCCATCTGCCGCTGCGCCCAGTAAGCCACTCCAATCAGGAATTGCATCCCCGGAGCGTCCGGGCGCTTCGTCAGTGCTTTCTGATATTCCGCAATTGCGTCGGAATAGCGCTCCTGATCCGCGTAGACTTCACCCATCAACGCGTGAAGCTGAAAGGATTCCGGGTCTAACGCCTTCAGCGCCTCGATCGAATGCAGCGACGCGTTCTTATGCAGCCGCGCCAATTCGTAGAGAGAATCCGCGTCCCGCGGATCCTGCGCGAGAGATTGATTCAGGTGGGAAATTGCATCGTCGATGCGGCCTGCCGATTGCAGCGCCAGCCCCAGATAATATTGCGTGCGTGGATGCGGCCTTGGAGTTTTCAGTTCTCGCTGGAACCAGTCGATGGCAGGAAGAAACTCATTTTTCCCAAAGTACGAAAGCCCAAGAAAAAAATTCACTCCTTTGTAATTGGGGTCGACGGCCAGAACTTGCTTGAAAAGCCGGATGGAGTCGTCGAACTTGAGCTCGGTCTGTTCCAGAACACCCAGGCGCTTCAAAATCTCCAGATTAGCGGGAGCAAGCGCCAGCGCCTGGCGGTACGTGTTTTCCGCCGCCTCGTACGTTCCCGCATTTTCTTCTCCACGCGCTTTCTCCAGCAACGCGTCAACATCGCTTGGCGTTTGCGAGGCCCGCGCAAGTCTTCCCGTGCCGCCCAGGAAAAAGGCCAACCATATAGCCGCCGCGACCCAACGCGCGGCCCGGCGCCAAGCAAAATCGGAACCTGGCGCTGAATGCTTCAAAGCTGTTGAATACTCGCGGGACAATCCCATGGCCTCTGCTTCATGCGAACTCGCGGAAGTATAGCAAGCCCGCCAATTGTTTCTTGGCAATGCGGCAAGCGGCCATGGCTCCGGCCTGAAATTCCAAAGCCTATGGGATTCGACGTACCGCAACGAGAGTAGTGGTATTCGGCGCTCCCGAAACCGTCCGCGATCGGATCAGCGCCTCAAACCAGATGTTTTGCGCGCGGTTTTCCGCATTGGAGATTCCCAGGGCGTTCATCAACTGGCGCTGATTTTCCGGATCCGCAAGAAACCGTCCCGCGGCCTCCGTCCCTTCCTGTTGCAGCCCTTGCAGGACCAGCACGCTTCCGTCGTGCGTGGCGTTGGGGAGCAGCGAAATCGTTGCATAATCCTCTCCCATTGTGCCGGTCCATCGCAGTCCTTCATATTGCGCCTGCTCCCCTGGCAGCGGGTTCCTGTTCACGAACATTTTGGCGCTGTTGCCCACCACGCCTTCACTTTCACGGAAATTCAGCTTGTCTTGCAGCAGCGTCACCCACGGATTCGATCCCGGGCTACCGATGAACACGTAGTTGTCGTGGTCCAGGTCGCGCAACCTCAAGTCTCTCGGATATCGGACCAGCACCTGGGTCTGCAGAGGTCCCGCCAATCGGTACAGCGCCACCACGTCCGCCACATCCGCGAATGAAGTGAGCGTCGAGTTGGAAAGGTATTCGCTCAGACGGGAGTTCGCCGCGCCGATCTTGCTGGCTTCCGGGCCCTGCAAAAATTCCCGGTGAAGGTATTGATCCAGCGACCCAGGCTTGCTGGAAAGTATCCGCGCCATCCCATAATTGCTGTCCGCCACGACGATGATGGTCTGGTGCCGCGAATCGAAGATCTGGGAAAACGGCCAGGAAAGCGTGGGGGGACCAGCGACGGCGCTGCTCGCTCGGTGGGTAATCGCGCGATACGCCAGCACTCCGCATGTCAACATTAGAGCGGCGCAGAGAACCCACGGCAACATCGCCCAGCGATACCAGGCCGTTGCCGGGTTCGCTCTTGGTTCAACCGCCGCAAAAAGCGGCTCCGCCTTCGGTGCCGTTCGAAAGACCGGTGCGTAAGAACCTTTGGGAATTTCCAGGACCACCGGTTCGTTCCGGCCGTCCTCGTTGAAATATTCGTGAAGTTTCAGCCGCAATTGCCGCACATGCACCCGCACCGAGCTGTCTTCCAGCGGGCTGTAATCGGATGGCTTGTGAAACAGCGCGTTTCCGATGTGTTGTTCGGTCAGTTCGTGGGCGTTGCCGTGCAACGTCTGTTCGGCGATGTACTGCAAAAGTTCGCGCAGCCGGGTGCTCTTCTGAAAATGGGGGCTGGATACGATTCTTTGGACGAGCTGCCAGCGCTCATCCGTTTGCAGGTCCAGCATTGCCGGGGCTTGTGCGGCGCTCATAGTGATTGGGGCCAGTGACTATCAGGTTTTTCGATTGGGCGAAACGATGCTACCACATACTTTTGCGGGCTGGAAAGCCTAACCCGGGTCTTTCAGACAATTTCGCTTCTTGGCGCCTAAGTAAACGCCGGTGATTCACCTGTGAAACCCTTGGCTTGCGGGGGGAATCTCGCAATTATCTGTACAATCTCCATCTATCCTGTAACTCGAAATTCAGGCGGCATCCAGGAGATTGCAACACCGGCACCCCTCGAAGAGCGAAAGGCACTGTTCATAAGGCATGGCACAGAAATTTATTTCGCGACGCCGGTTCCTTGGGAATTCGATCAGCGGTAGCGTGGCCGCCGGGCTTGGTTTAGGAGTCGAGCCGTTGCGTGCCGCCATCTCAGCGGGAGATTCCAGCTCGCAGGGTCTGTCCTTGAATGTTAGCGGCGACCCAACCCGGGGCTTCGGCGCTGATCTCCTGTTCAAGAGCCAACCAGTAGCCCGCCACAATCAGGGTGGGGAATTTTCCGCGATTTTCCAGAATGAAGATCGCAGCGTCGAGGATCGTGTCGAAAACTGGAAGGCGTCGGCGTGGACCGGTGACGCCACGCACGCGACTCTGAGCGGCGAGTGCAGATTAAAAAACCTGAACGCTACCGTGTTGGTCCAGGTGGAATATGAACGCATCACGCCCCGCGTGGTGCGCAAGAAGATCCGCCTCCGCCAATCCGACATGTTCCTGATGTTCTATCAACTGAGCAACCGCCTGGAGCCAATTGAAAAGCCCGCGAAGCTCTGGAGCTTCGACCAGTTAGACTGGCAAGGCGAACCCGCCCACGAATGTTTCCCCGCCGCTGGGTTCCGCCAGCAGAATGGCCTTTGCCTTGGCCTGCTCACCGATTCTGGCTATCGAAATCAGTGGACGCGCGTCGTCCGCCGCGACGGCAAGCCAGTGAAACCGGCGCCCGCGCGCATTCCCGACGCCAACCTTTATATTGGTTCTACACAAGGCCAGCGCCGCGACGGCAATTTCTTCATCCGGCAGACCTTCGGCGAAGTGACGCAGCAAATCTACACCGAGCAACCTGCGCAGGCTGTGGCCCTGCCAGAACTCTCCTTCTGGAAAAAGACAGGCAGCGCTTCCCTCGATCGGCGTGATGGCGTGGCCGTTGTCTCCACGCGGAGTGCGGACGATGGCGTGCTCATCCCGCTCCCGAAGACGAGCTCCGCTGTCCTCTCCTTGCGGATGGAATACCGTTCCTCCTCGCAGGTGGCGCTGCAGGTCTGGAGAATGGATGAGGGATTGCAAAAACTGCGAAACATCACTCTCTACAACGATGCCGCTCCCCAATCACCGGCAGCGTGGAGTACATTTGAAACCACCGTGTTCGTTCCGGGTTCTCAGGCTTGCGACCATGCGCTCTTTCTCTCCGTCGCTCCTTCCGAGCAAGCGTTGAACCTGGAGGCGCCGGGCGGCGCTGAAAAATTTGAAGTGCGGGGACTGCAGGTCCGCCCCGTCCCCACCCGCACTGAGCCATACCACCGGTTGGAAATGGATCGTCCGGCCGAGAAAACAGTTTTTGTTTTTGCCGATGAAAACGTTCCCGATACAATTCGCGGCCACCGGCTTGCCAGCCAACTGCATCTTGCCGACGGCCTCGACTTCCAGGGAGGCGATACCGAAAAGGTGGTCTATGCCGATTTGATGATGCTCACCTGGATCGCCGGGCCCGAAACTTTTCGCCCAATCCTTGCGCCGAGCATCTGGTATTCCGCGGCCGGCGAAATGTATCTCCGCGACAGTTTTTTTGCCCTCAACGGGATTCACAACCGCGAATTAAATGAACGTGTGTTTAGCCTCTGGGGCGAGAATCAGGGGCCGGATGGCTCGATCAACACGCTCATCGAACCCAATCTCGCCAATGTCGAGCGCAAATCCAACGATTCCACGCCTCTATGGCTGATGTGGGCGCTTCTGAATCGCCGTCGTTTCGGCACCAGCTTGCCCATGGATCAAGTGCGAAAAGCCGCCGAATATTGCCTGCGAACATTTGACCCGCGCCGCGAAGCGGTCTGCCACGCTCAATTTGTTATGGGCCAACTGGACGTCATCCGCTATCCGGAGGGCACCTCAACAATCTGCGAAAACCAGGGCATGCTGGCTGTCACACTCAGGACCATCAGGGAACTGCACATTCCTGGAGTGAGTGAAACTCTCTCCGAAGAATACATCGGCCGTTCAGAATCGCTCTATCGCGGCTATTACGACCCCGAGCGAAAATTCCTTCGCCCGGCCCGCGACATCTCCGATGCCATCGGCTTCGCGGAGATTTTCCCGGAATATCTCTCGCTCATGCTCTTCAACAGGAAAATTCTCACCGACCAGATGGTCGTCAACCATCTTGATCGCATCCCGGCAATCCTGCGGAGAAGCGATTGCCCGTACCCCGAGGCAGGCGGCACCGTGCGTCCAATCCTGATCGGCCTTCCCAATGGGCGAAACGACTGGGGCTATTTCACCAGCAAGTGGCACCCGATGATCAGCGATTCTTTCGCGGCGAATTACGCCAACCGTGCCATGGACGGAATCTATTACAACGGTGGCAGTTGGATGCGCAGCGAGATCTGCGGCTATGTCACCGGCAAGCTGCATGGCTGGGCTGGCGCCCACAAGGCCATCGCAAACCGCCTCTGGGCGGAGATCAATATCGCCCCGGAGTTTCCGACCAGCCATGAGTATCTCGCCACCGATCCAACTCACCCGTTTTTCGGTTATCACCGGGTTTTTGCTTGGAATTCTTTCATCCTTCAGGCTTTGGAACAGGCCGGACTCCGCTCCCCGGCGATGGATCCTGACTATGCGACGGGCCGGCATATCTGATTTTTCATAGAAAAACTCCAAGCTCCCCAGGCGGTTACCGCTTTTCCATACCTGCCGTGGCGATCTTCGCGCGATAAAAGGTGAATCACAATGAATTCACGTGTTACACCCTTGCGTTGGAACCTCCGCAAGACCGAGTATCCACCTACGTCCTGCTAGTAGTGTAAAAACACTAGCTTCTGGGGTAGTTCGTGAATCTGGTTCGTTTGGGGTGATCAGTACTGGACCTAAGCGCTCAATTCATCTCCTGAATCGTTTGCGGCTTAGGCAGCTCCTGGTCAATGTGGTAAGGGGGAAGTCCATGAAGAAGGTCATTTATACATTCATATTTATAGCACTCATATTTTCCTTTGCGCGCTCTCTCCGCGCGCAGACCACCAACGGCAGCATCGAGGGCTCCGTCACCGACCCCAATGGCGGAGCTGTTGCCGGCGCCAGCGTCACGGCCCGTAATTTGGATACGGGCCTGACGCAGGCCACCACCACCACGGAAGCTGGCATCTACTCACTGCCGAATCTCCCTCCCGGTCGTTATTCCGTCACAGTCGAGGCGCCTAATCTCAAGAAGCACGCGCAAGAAGGCGTTACCGTAACGACCGGGACTGCTATCTCGCTGAATATCCCCATGCAACTCGGTGCCGTCTCGGAAAGTGTGACGGTCACGGCCGACGCCACTCAATTGCAGACCACCACTTCCGAAATCGGCGCCACCGTCTCACCAACTTTGGTTTCCAACTTACCATTGCAAGTCTCAGGCACGGTCCGCAACCCGGTGCAATTCATCGGACTCATTCCAGGGTTCGTGGGCACAATTGGAAACACAGCGGGGAGCAACGCCACAGACGATTTTAAAGTGAACGGCGGCCAGGAGGGTGGGACCGACATCCTGGTCGACGGAGTTTCCATCTCACTGGTATCTCCGAATACGCAATGGAACAAGGGAGTTTCCACGGACGCCGTGGATGAATTTCGCGTGCTGCAAAGCAACTTTTCCGCTGAATACGGACAAGCCGGCGATGGCATCGTTAGCCTCACGGTAAAATCCGGCACCAACGAACTACACGGCTCCGGCTATGATTTCCTGCGGAACAGGGAACTGGACGCGAACAACTGGTTCAATAATTTTCGGGGGGCGAAACGGTCCATAGACACTCAAAATGACTTTGGGGCCACTCTCGGCGGTCCGGTGTGGATCCCCAAACTTTACAACGGCAAAAACAAAACCTTCTTCTTTTTTGCCTATGAGGGCTTCCGCTTCAGCACCGGCGGCTCGAATCCAGTCAGCTTCCCTAACGAAGATTTCAAAAGCGGCAACTTTGCCGCGCTCTGTACCGCCGGCTTTAATGGCAACGTTTGCAAAGACCCCACCCAGCAACTTTATGATCCCACAACGCACGCTGCGATCCCCGGCGACATTTTGACTAATGATCCGAATTTCACCCCCAGCGTTGTGATGACGAATGTTTTCAACTTGTTGCCAAAAACGAACGGACAACTTACCAACAACGTTATTGACGAAACGATTTCCCGCACCACGGCGGACCTCTATGACGTGAAAATTGATCACAGTTTTTCCGACAAACACCGCATTTCGGGTGGATTCGATTACGACCATACCCGCCAGGGAGGAATTTCCAGCTTGGGCCCCATCTTCGGGCAAGGCATCCCGCAGGACACTCGCTATGCACGCATCTCTGACAATTACGTTATCTCTCCCACAATCGTGAACCAGGCCCTCTTCGGTTTTAGCCGCCGCTCCCGCGGTGAAGTCTCGAACAGTATTGGCCAGGGTTACCCGGAAAAAATCGGGCTGACCGGTGTGAATAACACTACGTTTCCCTGCATCAAGTGGGGAGATACCCCCTATAACGTAAACAACTGCGGGGCTTCCCAGTTTGCCGACAACGTTTATCAAATCAACGACGCCGTGAGCTGGATCAAGGGCAAACACTCTTTCAAGTTCGGCGGCGAAATTCGCATGTTGCAATTCAACGAGCGCCGTCTTACACAAAGTTCCGGGGAGTTCGATTTCGCCGCCGCGCAGACCAACAGCACCGGAACCGCGGCCGGGACCGGTGGTAACTCCGTGGCCAGCTCGCTTTTCGGTCTGTCAGACTCCACCACCCTAAACTATGGTGCGGTCCACGGAGTCCGCTACAAGGACTTCGCCATGTATGCGCAAGACTCATACAAACTCAATTCCAAGCTGACACTCAACTTCGGCCTTCGGTATGACGTGAATCTCCCGGCCACAGAACCGCATGACCGCTTCTCCATGGTCGATCCCACGCTGCCCAATCCGGGGGCTGGCGGAATTCTTGGCGCGTATACCTATTTCGGGTCCGGAGCAGGGCTAAACGGTAAAAAGCGCCCGCAGGACATTTACGGCAAGGCCTTCGGTCCGCGCCTCGGCTTCGCCTACAGCATCAACAGTAAGACCGTGGTCAGAGGCGGCTACGGCATTTACTACGAAGCACTCAAAGAAGGTTCCTTTGCCGACCATGACGGCCTGGGATTCTTCAACCGCCAGACTGTGGACGTCACCAACGGCGGGCCAACGCAGATCGATAACGGCATCACTCACCTGTTCCCGGCGCTGGGGCCTTTCACACCCGATGGTCAGAACAATCAGAACGGCGTCATCTTGGTTCCCGCGAATTCCGGCAGGCCCGCCGATATTCAGACCTGGAACCTGGACATTCAGCGGCAGGTCATGAATAACTTGATGGTCAGCGTGGCCTACGTCGGTTCCAAGGGTACTCACTTGCCAGCCCTGAACGTCATTCCGAACCAAGTAGATCCCAAATTTCTTTCTCTTGGCGCCGAACTGACCATGCCCGCTTCCTGCCTGGCGGGGGGCGCTGGTGGCACCTGCCCCAACGCGGTTGCGGCGGGTGTAACAGTGCCGTACGCTGGCTTCACCGGAAACATCAACCAGGCGCTTCGCCCGTTTCCACAGTATGGCAACTTCGAACAGGAGAACAATTCCTTCACTCCCGATCGCAGCGGCAACTCCACGTACCACGCCATGCAGCTATCGGTCAACAAACGCGTTTCGCAAGGCCTGACTTTTCTCGTTTCTTATACCGTCTCCAAGAACATAACGGATGCCGATTCGGCCGGTCCAGGTGTTTCCGGCTTCATCGGCACCAACAGTTTCATCGGCGAGAATTCTTACAACCGCAAGGCGGAAAAGGCCGTCAGCCAACTGGATACTCCCCAATCTTTGGTTGTGAGTTTCTTTTATGAACTCCCGTTCGGACGAGGTAAGAAGTATTTGAATGAAGGGGGGGTGAAAGACCGGGTCGCCGGTGGCTGGTACGTTTCCGGTATTCTGTCCTACCATTCCGGACTTCCCACGGAGGTCTACGGAGACCGCCAGGCCGTGCCCATCGCGTGCGACGTGTTATTCGGGGGGTGCAACACAACTGGCGCGGGGGCACGCGTGAATATTGTCCCCGGCGTATCGCAAACCAACAAATCGCACTTTGACCCAACCACGACGCCGTTCTGGAATCCGGCCGCCTTTACGCCTGCGGCTCCATTCACATTCGGTAACGAACCAAGGTCTCTGTCCAGCGCTCGTTCGTTTGCAGGCAAGAATGAAGACTTCACGTTGGGCAAGAAAACGCACCTCATCGGTGAAAAAGCCACCCTCGATTTTCAAGCCTCTTTCTTCAACATGTTCAATCGGCATATTTTCGCCGCACCGCAAAACGTTTTCGGGCCGACCCTCCAGTCGCCTTTCACCGCCGGCAGTGCCGGAACTACGGCGGGGGGATTTGGTTCCGTGACTTCGACAGCGAATGGGCCGAGAGCCATCCAGTTCGGTCTGAAGCTCACGTATTAGTATCAAAGAGCTCGGCTCAGTGCCCCTTGCTGAGCCGAGCTCTTCCCACTCCTCCAACACCGGAGTCGCCTCAATATGAGCCAGTTCAACCGGCGTGGCTTCATGAGAACGCTGCTCGTCACCGCTGTCGGCGCGGTGCCCGCCCATGCCACCATCGCGGGCAAAGTTGGCTGGCCCTTTCTTGGTGAGGATCTTTCATCCTCGACTTCGGACCTGGAACACGGCGCGCAGCAGCTTCGTCTCTCCCCAGCCGGATCACCTTTCGCTTTCCAGAATTTCCTGCGCATCAACAATGAATGGAAGCCCGCAACCCTTCCCAACAACCCGTTCATCGCCGGCGATTCCTTTCCTCTAATCTGTTCACAAGTAAAACGCGAAGCCTCTCGAGTTCATTTTGCTGGTGAGGGCAAAGCAGAAGGCCAGGACGGTAAATCCGTTGCCTACACCTGGGATTCCGAAATCAGCGCCGTAAAACCTGCTGCGGACTTCCCCTGGTTTCGCTTTCGCACCACGCTTCATCTTCCTGCACCCGTACTGCTTCATCAGGACTCACGCGTGGAACCGCAAATCATCACCTGGCTGAGTTCCTCGTCTACCCTGATGGAAGGCCAGTCCGGCAGTTGGCGCCGCGTCCTGCTCGAGCAGCCAACGCGAAACTCGCTTGGCACCTATGGCAACGATCTTCCCGCCCTCTATTTGCTCGACCAGACCGTTGGCGTCGAAACCATGATGTTTTTCGATTTCAGCGACATGAATTGGATGTCCATCGAAAATATTCCGCGGTTTCTGGCCTACCGCTGCTCCAGCGTTTCCCATATTGAACGTGACGGCACCCAGCGCCTCGGTGTCGGCCTTCTCGCCCAGCAAGCCACCGGCAATCTCTTGCCTGCGGGAGACATCAGCTTCACCTACTGGCTGCTTCAACGTCCCATGACTCGCTTGCTGACGGCGCAGGAATCCGTCTCGCGCTGGATGCAGGCTCTGCTTCCTCTGTTCGAAGAGAAACTCACCTGGCCCGCCTGCGCCACGTCCTGGAAAGAATTCGCCACCGGCACCGTGGAAGATCTGCAAGACAAAGCCTCCACCCAAGTCGAGGCCAAAGGCCATACCGGCCTGCGCGCATACGTAAAGTCCACTTCCCAGCTCTGGACCGACGCTCCCGACAACTTCGAGTTGATGACCATCGCGGATGTCCTCTGGCCCTCGCTGCTCTACCTCCGGTTGCATCCCTCGGCCGCCTTCGAAACAGAATGCCACGCGTTGCTTGCGGATCTTCCCGCGTTTTATCAACCGGAAACGCACAGCATCAGCAACGATCTCTCACCCAAAAAGGACGAGCGAGCCGATTCCTGGTATCCCTTCGAAAATTCGCTGATCAAATATCCGATGATCGGCAATTTGGCGGGCTCAAAGGAAATTACGGACAAATTTCTGGATGCCTTCCAGACAGCCGTGAAAATGGCCCAGCAGTACAACTATCTTTTCCCGATCTACTACCAAGTCGCCACTCTGCAGGCAGAAGGCGCGGGCACAAACTACGCCGTGGGCGGCCTGTATGCCTGGGCCGCGATTCTCGCCAACAAATTAACCGGACAAGCTCAATACCTCCACGAAGCCCGTCGCGCAATCCAGGTCTTATACACGGTCCCACCCGACCGGCTCTTCCACGAGCCTCAGGAACTCGCGTATGGCGCGCTCGCCGCGGCGGAACTTGGCATGGTCGAAGAAGCGAAGTACCTGCTCTACGAGCAACTCCGCATGTTTTATTGGTACTCCGACCCCAGCCAGAAAAATCATGACATCCGCGGCATGGTCCAGGCGGCCGCCTCCATCCTCTACCCCGCGTTCAAGGAAAACGTCGAGGCCATCCTTCCCTGGACGGGCGTGATGAAGCGCGGGATCGTTTTTGAAGGCTTGCTGCGCTTCATGGACCAGCAGCGGCGCAACAATTTTTATTTCTTCGAAAATTGCACTGCCAACCGCAAGCGCGGCTCCTCCGCGTTTATCCCATTCGAAAATCTCGGCACCCTGGAACTCGCGGGCATGACCGGAAACGTGGGCAAGGAAATTTACGGCGCGGGCGAATGCATCTGGATGTACCTGATGTTCGAAGCTTTGGGCCATCCTGGCGATCGGGAACTGATGCTGGTCAATCTGGACCTTCTCGACATAACTGATGCAAAACAATTCCCGCCGCGGATACTGAATTTCATTCTTTACAATCCCACGCTCGCTACCCGATCCGCGAAGATAACCGTCCCCGCAGCGGACGGGCGAGCGGTCCGACTGACGGCCGGCGGAAAAGCCGTCTCCGGAACGTTGGAGATTCAAAAGCAATCGTTCATCCGCTTGCAAGCCGAGTTTTGACGGGCAGTGCTTTGATACCTGTCCACTGGAAGATTTTTCAGACGAGTTCATCGGTTAAGGAAGGAAGTCTCATGAAGATCCAAGGTCCCGTTTCTGCAACTCGTGCGGCAAAAGTCTTAGCTCTCACCACGTTGATGGGAGGCGCCATTGCGGCATCCGCCGCCATCTCTTTTTCCCCGCCGTTTGGCGCCTGGTCCCGGCTCTCCACCGATCCCATCATCACGCCGCAGGGCGACAAGTTCGAATCCGCGGGGACGTTCAATCCATCGGTCATGAAGCAGGATGGAAAGTTCGTGATGCTCTACAGGGCCCAGGATCACAGGGGCACGTCGTCGCTCGGCTATGCCACCAGCGACGATGGGGTCCATTTCACCCGGCGCGCCGAACCGGTCCTGGTTTCCGAAGCTCCCTATGAAAAGGGCGGCGGCGTGGAAGATCCGCGCCTCCAGAAAATCGGCGAAACGTACTATCTGACCTACACCGGATATAACAATGTGGACGGCGCCGCTCCAGACAAAAAAGACGCCCAACTCTGCCTGGCCACTTCGACCGACCTGATTCATTGGCGCCGCCAGGGCGTGATCATCCCGAGCTACCAGGGGAAGTGGAATGTGAAGTGGACAAAATCGGGGGCAATCGTTCCCGAAAAAATTAACGGGAAATACTGGATGTACTATCTCGCCGACGCCAAAGGCAAAGATCAGCAGATGGGCCTTGCCTCTTCCGAAGATTTGCTGCACTGGACCGAAGCCCTCGACCATCCGGTTATGGCCAGCCGCGCGGGGATGTTCGACTCTCAAGTTGTCGAGCCCGGCCCGCCACCAATCATCACCCCGCAAGGAATCTTCCTCGTTTACAACGGCGCCGACGACAATCTTCTTTATTCCACCGGCTGGGTGCTCTTCGACAAAAAGGATCCCACAAAAGTTCTTGCCCGCGCCGAAAAGCCCGTATTTGCGCCCGAAAAAGAATGGGAAAAGGTGGGGCAGGTGCCAAACGTGGTCTTTGTCGAAGGAATGGTTCGCGACGCCAACCGCTGGTTCTTCTATTACGGCGGCGCGGACAAGACCGTCGGTGTCGCCACTGCGCCGGTCCTCTAGTGCGCTGCCGCCATCTCTGAAAACCAAATCGCGCTGGTCCGCACGGTGATCTCGAAAGGCAATGTGAAGCTCAATTCTTATCTCCTGAAAAGCACAATCGTAGCCGCGCTCGGCGGCCTCTTGTTCGGGTTCGACACAGCCGTCATTGCCGGCGCCACCCACGCGCTCACGGAAACGTTTCATCTCTCGCCTGCCGCCCTCGGCATGACGGTGGCCTCCGCCCTGTGGGGAACGATCATCGGTTCCATGCTTGCCGGCATACCCGGCGATAGATTTGGCCGGCGCGACAGTCTGCGCGCAATGGCCGTGCTTTATATCGTCTCCGCCTTGGGCTGCGCGTTGGCGTGGAACTGGACGTCGCTGGTGCTTTTCCGCTTCATCGGTGGCCTCGGCATTGGCGGCTCTTCCGTGCTCGGACCGATGTACATCGCGGAGGTTGCGCCCGCAAAATGGCGGGGCCGGCTCGTGGGCTTGTTTCAATTCAACATTGTCTTCGGCATTCTGCTCGCCTATTTTTCCAATTACCTCCTGGGAACGATGGGTCTGGGCGCCGCCGAGTGGCGTTGGAAATTGGGAATCTCCGCTGCGCCGGCGGTGCTCTTCCTGCTCCTGCTTTTTGGTATCCCCCGCAGCCCCCGCTGGCTGGTCAAAAAACAAAGAATTTCCGAAGCCCGGGATGTCCTGCGGATGACGGGCGAGGAAAACTTCGAAGAGGAGCTCCAGGAAATCATCGTCTCCATAGATGCCGAACATGTCGCCGGCGATCGGCTGTTCTCGTGGAAGTATCGATTCCCCATATTTCTGGCCGTGTCCATCGGCATGTTCAACCAGCTTGCCGGCATCAACGCGATCCTCTACTACCTCAACGATATCTTCGCCTTTGCGGGATTCAACAAAGTTTCGTCCGACCTGCAAGCCGTGGCCATCGGTGCAACGAATTTGCTTTTCACCATGCTCGCGATGTCTGTCATCGACCGGATCGGCCGCAAAACTTTGTTGCTGATCGGCTCGGTGGGCACCGCGGTGTGTCTCGCCGGCGTCGCCGCCATCTTTTTCACCCACAGCCACCAGAATCTGCTGGTCTGGCTGCTCATTGGATATATCGCCTTCTTCGCGTTCTCTCAGGGCGCGGTCATCTGGGTTTTTATCAGCGAGGTTTTTCCCAATCGAGTCCGGGCAAAGGGGCAAAGCCTGGGCAGTTTTTCCCATTGGTTCATGAATGCCCTGATTTCGGGAATATTTCCGCTCCTTGCCGCATCCTCCGGCGGGTACCCGTTCGTTTTTTTCTCTCTCATGATGGCGCTGCAGTTTTTCGTGGTCCTTTTTGTTTACCCCGAAACCAAAGGCGTCTCCCTCGAACAGATGCAGAAGAGCTTGGGAATTACCTAGCCGCCTCAACAGCGCCAACTATTTCGCAAGTTCGCCTCGCGGAGCGAGCCACCAATGTCGGGCGGAGGCTCCGGCTTCCGCGCGATCCTGTTCAAAAACAAATAGTTACAAAAGGCCAGGGGTAGGTGGGCGCTTCCGTCCACGGACGCACTGATTCAGCTTTGTCATTGTCTGTAAAATCGTGCCGACATATGATGGGCGCGAACTGGCCTCCCCATTTGGCCATTTTGGTAGCCGGTTTCTTGTAATTTTAAGAGAACATACCGGCCCGGGCAATGCGGGACACTCGGTCGGGAATCTCCCTTTTCCCGGGTCTACAAAATAAAATCATTGGCCGTTCATAGACCGTGAGCATCTCATCCACATCAGATATGCCATTTGAAGACCGTGGACTTCAAATCGCGCAATCTTAAAGCCGGGAGAAGGCGATGGAGAATCGCCTGTTGAGTTTTGGCCCAGGGGAAACCGAACGGGTATGAGAATGACCTTGAGACTGACAAAACGGCCGGAGTTCGCGCGGCGGGCGGGGGGAATTCTGCTTTTGGTTCCAGGGCTGCTGCTGGCCGCGGGCTTGTGCATGGCGGGCGCGCCTGCCGATAATCCCGTGCCCAACATATTTGATCCCCAATCGACGCCTGCCGACTCGATCTTTCACCTCTCGTTGTTTGTCCTGATCATCTGCGGGTTGATCTTCCTGGTTGTCGTCACTCTGCTGACTTACGCGATAGTTAAATTCCGCGCCAAGGCGGGAGATTCTCAGCACGAACCGCCCCAGGTCTATGGCAGCACGCAGATTGAGTTGGCTTGGACCGTGATTCCGATTCTGATCGTGGTGGTGCTGGTGCTGGCGACCACCCGCGTGATTCACGCCGTGCAGGATGCGCACAAGCCGGCGAACGCGGTGGAAGTAATCGCCATCGGCCACCAGTTCTGGTGGGAGTTCCAATATCCGGCGCTGGGCGTGGTCACCGCCAACGAATTGCATATCCCGGTGAGCGATCCGGCAAACCCATCGCCCACATTTCTGAAGCTCCTTTCCGCTGACACCGATCACAGTTTTTGGATACCGCAACTCGCGGGCAAGACCGACCTGATACCAAACCGGGTAAATGAAATGTGGATGGACCCCCACCGCACAGGTGTTTTCCTCGGACAGTGCGCCCAGTATTGCGGCACGCAGCACGCGAAGATGCTTTTGCAGGTATCGGTGGACAGCCCGGAAGATTTCAAGAACTGGGTGAACGCGCAAAAGCAACCGGCGAAGCAGGACGACTCGGTCATCGCCGGGCGAAAGGTGTTTGAAACGACCGCGTGCATCAATTGTCATGCGGTGGCGGGAACGGCGGCGACGGGACGCTTCGGACCCGACCTCACGCACATGATGAGCCGCAGAACCATCGCCTCTGGCGCGGCCGAAAATACACCGGAGAACCTTGGCATGTGGATTCAAGATCCAGAGATGATCAAGCCGGGCTCGCTGATGCCGGCGATGAAATTAAGCGATTCCGATCTGGACGCGCTGGTGCGCTATCTGGAGACGCTGCGGTAACGAAATAGTTTCGGGAGAATGGGCATGTCATCGGATGCAATGGCGATTCGCGCCGCGGAAGCCACCAGCGGTTCCTGGTTGGAGACGCTCCACGGGTGGGTGACCACGGTCGATCACAAGCGGCTGGGAATCCTGTATATCGGTTTCGCGCTGGTTTTTCTGGTGATCGGGGGCATCGAAGCCACCATCATGCGCATCCAGCTGATCCGGCCTCACGCCGACTACGTTTCCCCGCAAGTATTCAACCGCATGTTCACCATGCACGGCACTACCATGATCTTCTTCGTTGCCATGCCCATCCTGTTTGGATTTGCGAACTACCTGGTTCCCCTGATGATCGGCGCGCGAGACATGGCTTTTCCGCGGCTCAACGCTTTTAGCTTTTGGATCACCGCTTTCTCCGGACTGCTTCTCTATTTCAGCTTCCTGGGTGGAAGCGGCTTGTACGGCGCAGGGAACGCTCCAGACGTTGGCTGGTGGGCATATGCGCCTTTGACCGCTCGCGCCTTCTCTCCAGGTCACAGTTCGGATTACTGGACGGTCTCCGTGCTGGTGGCTGGATTTGGCAGCATCGCCACGGCCATCAATTTGATCGCGACAATATTGTCGATGCGCTGTCCCGGCATGAAGCTCAGCCGGATGCCGCTAATGGCGTGGCTTTCCCTGGTGATGAGCGGCATGGTGTTGATCACGATCACGCCTCTTTCCGCGGCCCAGATCATGCTGCTCGTCGACCGGTACATGGGCGGCCACTTTTTTGACACCCAAGCAGGCGGGTCGGCGGCCATCTGGATGCACTTCTTCTGGATCTTCGGCCATCCGGAGGTGTACGTCCTGATCATTCCGTGTTTTGCGTTCATGTCCGAAATCGTGCCGGTTTTCTCCCGCAAACCAATTTTCGGATATCCCGTCATGGTTGGGGCCACCGTGTGCATCGCCTTTGTCAGCATGAGCGTCTGGGCGCACCACATGTTCACGATTGGGATGAGCTCCTATGCCAATACCTTTTTCGCCGTCACTTCGATGGTGGTTGGAATTCCCACGGGAATCAAAATCTTCAATTGGCTTGGCACCATGTGGGGAGGGAAGATTCTGTTCAAAACGCCGATGCTGTTCTGCATCGCGTTCCTTTTCCAGTTCCTGATCGCCGGGCTGACGGGGATCATGCTGGCGATCGCTCCATTTGACTGGCAACTGAGCGGCTCGTACTTTGTCGTTGCGCACTTCCACTATGTGATCGTCGGCGGAATCATGTTCGCGGTGTTCGCTGCTTTCTATTATTGGTTTCCCAAAATCACCGGAAGAATGCTGAACGAAGGGCTGGGCAAAATCCATTTCTGGCTCTTCGTCATCGGGTTCCACCTGACTTTTGATTCTATGCACATTCCCGGGCTGCTTGGGATGCCGCGACGCATTTACACCTACGAGCCCGGTCGCGGCTGGGAAATATGGAATCTGTTATGCACGATTGGCGCATTGGTGCAGGCCATCGCAACGCTGCTCTTCGTTGCGAACCTGATTTATTCCTACTTCAAGGGCCCAAAGGCCGGGAACGATCCGTGGGATGCCTGGACGCTCGAATGGTCCGTTAGCTCGCCGCCGCCGGCTTACAATTTCGCCGTAATTCCATCGGTTGCAAGCCGCAGGCCGCTCTGGGATCTGAAGCATCCCGAAGATCCGGATAGCCGTTATGACTAAGGAGTGCGATCAATGAGCGAAGCGACAATCTCCGTCGCGCAGGCGCCGGCTGCCTGGAAGCTTCCTTACCGCGGCAAGGTGGCGATGGCCTGCCTCATAATCGCGGAGTCGGCGATCTTCACGATCTTCGTGGTGGCCTATCTTTACTATGCGGGCAGGAGCCTCAGTGGCCCGACGCCGCGAGAAGTTCTGGAAACGCCGATTTTCTACACGATTTGCCTGCTCTCCAGCAGCCTCACGATTCATTTCGCCGAACGTTTTCTGTCGCGGGGCGTGCGCGGAGGCTTTCTTGGTTTCTGGTTCCTGACGATTTTTCTGGGCGGCTTATTCCTGTTTGGCACCGGGGTGGAATGGCACCGGCTGATTTATGAACACGGCCTGACCATTTCGACGAATCTCTTTGGTACCACCTACTATTCGCTGGTCGGCCTGCATGCGTTTCACGTCACCGTGGGGTTGATCCTTTTGAGCATTGTCTTTTTATTTGGCCTGGCCGGACGCGTTGGCTCGGATCAATTCGCGCGCGTGGAAGTGCTTTCGATGTACTGGCATTTTGTGGATGCGGTGTGGGTTGTGGTGTTCACGGTGGTTTACATTCTGGGGCGTTAAGAGGCGATGATGGCGACGCGGCCGACGGCGGACAAACTGGGGCACGATTTGAAGCATCCGGATGGGATCGAGTTGCCGGCGCCGACGGTGTGGCCGTTTGTCCTGGCGTTCGGAGTCACGCTGCTCTTTACCGGGCTTTTGACGGACGTGTCCGTCACTGTTCTTGGAACGGTACTTTCGCTCGCGGGTTGCGTGGGTTGGTTCCGCGACGTCTTTCCGCGCGAGCAGGAAATCCTGGTGGAGATTTCGCCGGAGGATGACGCCATCGCCACAGAGCGGCGGCGCGTCGAGCGGATTCACGTTGATGAAGCGATTGTGCGCGCATGGCTGCCACTCGAAACCTACCCGATTTCCGCCGGTGTGAAAGGCGGCTGGGCTGGAAGCGTGGCGATGGCGGTCTTAGCCTGCATCTACGGCCTGTTAAAAACAGGCAGCATCTGGTATCCGATCAATCTTCTGGCCGCGGGGATTTATACGCAGCCGGTGAACCTGGAACCCGCGCAGTTGAACGCCTTTCACGCCGGCCCATTCTTTGTGGCGCTGATTCTGCACGGAATCGTCTCCACGCTGGTTGGATTGCTTTACGGCGCGATGCTGCCGATGTTTCCCCGGCGGCCGATTGTTCTGGGCGGGCTGATTGCTCCCGTCTTGTGGTCGGGGCTGCTTTACTCGATTCTCGGCTTGCTGAATCCCGTCCTCGAAAGCCACATCAACTGGTTCTGGTTCATGGCGTCGCAGATCGGATTTGGCGTTGTTGCGGGACTGGTGGTGATGAGGCAATCGCGGGTTCCGACGCGAGAGAATCTGCCCTTCGCCGTGCGGGCCGGGATTGAAGCCCCGGGAATGATGCGGCAAAAGGAAGGCGGAGAGAAACGCCCTTGAGATCATTTTTGCATTCGTATTGTTTCCTGGCCCTGGGAGCTTTGCTGCTCTGCGGCTGCGAAATGTCTCCTGGCCGGCCGGGGAAAGATTCGGAGATTTTGGCGCCCGACGAGATTCTGGATTTCAAAATTCTGTACGCCGAGAATTGCGCCGGATGCCACGGAGCGGAGGGGCGCGGCGGAGCGGCCATCGCGCTTGGCGATCCGGTATACCTGGCGATCGCGGACGAAGTTCAGATGCGCAAGGTAACTGCCCAGGGCATGCCCGGGACTTCCATGCCGGCGTTTGCGCAAAGTTCGGGTGGAATGCTGACGGACAAGCAGATTGATGTCATCACGAAACAAATCAGGGCCAACTGGAGCCGGCCCGGAATTCTGAATGGAATCGAGGCGCCTTCCTATTTGAATTTGGCGAAATCGCCGGGGGTTCCCGCGCGTGGCGAGCAGGTTTACAAAACGTATTGCGAATCCTGCCACGGCCCAGAAGGGCGAGGCGGAAAAAAAGGCAGCGCGATCGCGGATCCAACTTTTCTGGCCTTGGTGAGCGATCAGGGATTAAGGACGCTGGTAATCACCGGCAGGCCGGAATTGAATGCACCGGACTGGCGATCGAACGTGCCCGGTAAGCCGATGTCGGGGGAGGAAATCACCGACGTTGTTGCCTGGCTGGCGTCAAAGCGGGTGCAGAATCCCGGGCAACCGTATCCCGCCGCGCCTAACACTCCAGCACCAGGAGCCAGATGATGTCGAACGAAAAACTGCTCACTCGCCGCGGGCTTTTTATGAAGCTGGGAATTTTGTTTAACGGATTGGTCGCAGCGGCCATCGCGGTCCCGATCCTGCGCTACGTTTTTTCCTCAGTCACGCGCGGGCGGACGAATGCCTATTTCCAGTGGGTGCCACTCGGCCGCGTCAGCGAATTTCCCGAAGGTGAAACTCGGCTGGCCACGTTTCGCAATCCGAACGTGATGCCGGCGGACGGCCAGACGGTGAATACAGCTTGCTGGGTGCGCCACATCGAAGGCGAAGAGTTTCAAGTTTTTGCAATCAATTGCGCGCATCTTGGCTGTCCGGTGCGATGGTTTCAGCAATCGGGTCTCTTCATGTGCCCGTGCCACGGCGGCGCATATTATCGCGACGGCTCGCGCGCATCGGGACCACCCGAGCGCGGGCTTTTCGAATACCCCCACAAGGTGAAAGATGGATTGATCACCATTCAGGCCGGCGAACTTCCCACCCCGGGCTCGCCGACCGCGGCTCTGGATACGGAGCGGCCGCCATGCGCCTGATTTCTCAAGTCGGCGAATGGCTCGAGCGGCGCCTCCAATTGGCGGAGGTGATTCGCGAAACGGCGGAGCATGCCGTGCCGCGAAAAACCGCCAGCTGGTTCTACGTTTTCGGAAGCGCGGCGCTGGCAATTCTTGTGCTGCAGGTTGTCACCGGAATCTTACTGGCGATCATTTACGTGCCTTCCGCGGCCGAGGCGTGGAACAGCCTGCAAATGCTGAATCACGACGTCACGCTCGGCTGGTTCATCCGCGCTCTCCACGGGTGGGGATCGAACTTCATGGTCGCGATCGTACTGATCCACATGGTGCAGGTATTTCTTTTCGGCGCTTACAAATTTCCGCGGGAGCTCACCTGGATTGTCGGCGTTTTTCTTCTGCTCATGACTTTGGGCATGGCCTTCAGCGGGCAAGTGTTGCGGTTTGATCAGGACGCCTATTGGGGTCTTGGAATCGGCGCATCCATCGCGGGGCGTGTCCCCATCCTGGGCCCGGCGACCGTGAAACTGATGCTTGGTGGCCCGATTATTGCCGGAGCCACGCTCACGCGTTTTTTTGCCCTGCACGTTTTCGTGATTCCCGGCCTGCTGATTGTGCTGGTGGGCTTGCACCTTTTGATGGTGCTGAAGCTCGGTGTCAATGATTGGCCGATGCCCGGGCGCCTCGTGAAACGGGCGACGTACACGGCGGAGTATGAAGAGTTGGTGAAGAAAGACGGCGAGCCGTTCGTTCCCTACGCCATATGGAAAGACCTTTTCTTCAGCGCAATCATCCTGGCGGCGGTTGCCGCGTGCGCCGTCTATTTCGGCCCCTTCGGACCCAGCGGCCGCCCCGACCCCACGATTATTCAAACCGCCCCACGGCCGGATTATTTCTTTCTGTGGCTCTATGCGCTTCTTTCGCTGCTTCCGCCATCTTTGGAGACGCCGGCCCTTCTGATTGGCCCGGTGGTCGTGATTTTTGCCCTGATCCTGCTGCCGTTTATTTTTGGCGAAGGAGAAAAAAGCTGGCGCCGGCGCCCGATTGCGGTGCTGAGCATCCTTCTGATTGCGGTCACACTTGGCACCTTCACGCATATGGCCGGTTTTGCCCCGTGGAGTCCGCACATGAATGCCTGGAGCGGCGATCCCGTGCCGGAGCGTTTTCTGAAAGGCACCACCGCCCTGGAGCGGCAAGGGGCTCTGGTCTTTCAGGTGAAGCAGTGCCGGAACTGCCATTCGCTCGGCGAATTGGGTGGACTGCGCGGCCCTACTTTGGACAGCGTCGCCGTGCGCCTCACCGGGGATCAGTTGATTCGCCAGGTGATCCAGGGCGGCGGGAATATGCCAGCGTATGGGAAAAATTTGAGTCCCGCGGAAACCACCGCGCTGGTGGCATTCCTTATGACCCTCCATCCTCCGGGACAAACGCCGGCGCGGGATGCGGCGATCCAGCACAGCCAGACGCCACCCGCAACTCCACACCAATAGAGCACGATGACCCAATCCGCTCAAAACGTCCTAGTTTCCTGGAAGTTCCCGATTCCCGTGAGCCTGGTTATCCTTTTGGTCGCCTTCTTTTATTTGCGCGGCTGGAGCCGCCTTCGCCAAGGCTCCCCGAACGTGATTCTCGCGTGGCGAGCGGTAAGTCTTCTTGCCGGCTTGTTTCTGATCTGGCTGGCAGTTGCTTCGCCGCTCGCGCACTTGGACGAGAACTCGCTCACCGTGCATATGCTGCAGCACCTGTTGCTGATGACGATCGCTCCAGCGCTGATATTGATCGGTGCGCCGGTCATGCCGCTGCTTCACGGCTTGCCACAAAGTTTCGTGCAATCTGTTCTTGGACCAGTTTTGCGTTGGCCGGCCGTCCAAGCGGCAGGGCGGGTACTTTCGCAGCCTGCGGTCTGCTGGCTGTCAGCGGCAGCGGCGCTGGTCGGATGGCACATCCCGGCTGTGTTCAACCTCGCCATGCAATCGGAAGGTTGGCACATCGTTGAGCATTCGTCGTTTCTCGCGGCGGGCTTTCTTTTTTGGTGGCCGGTTATCCAACCCTGGCCGAGTGTTCCCGTTTGGCCCAGGTGGACGATCCTCCTCTACCTGTTCGCCGCTACTCTCCCTTGCGACATTCTTTCCGCCTACCTGACATTTTGTGAACACGTAGTCTATCCGGTCTATCTTGGTTCCCAACGCCTGTTCGGATTGTCTGCATTGGAGGACCAGGAGTGCGCGGGGGCGCTGATGTGGACTTGCGTCACTCTCATTTTTCTGGTGCCGGCAGCAGGAATTGCGATCAGTTTGCTGGCGCCGCATTCCGGGACAAGAGAGTTCGGTGAAACTGGAATCGATGAGTATAGTTCTAGTAGTTCCAGAACTAGTTGAGGCTACTGACCAGCAAACCCCACTCTTCTCACTCTGATTATTGAATTGACAGGGGGACGGGCGTGGACCAAAATGCGAGACGTTTTCTTGGTCGCGGCCTAAGCGAATGGGCATGCCATTTTTTTAGGGCTTGCTCAATTCAAGCAGGTTATCCGCTAAATTGAGAAAAAGATTGCATACACGGATTTCAACAGGGTTATCCACAGCCACTAAAGCCACTGGTTGCATAGGTTTGAGGCCGGGAACTGTGGGAGCGAGTGGTGCTGAAATTGCACTTTATCCGTCGATTGCGGTGGCTCTCTTAGATTGGAACGGGGGTAGGTCGTGAAAATTTCTCGATTACTGGTTTTGGTTGCATTTATGGGGATCAGTTGTTCCGTGGCTCTCGCCGACGGAACCGATCCAGTCATGAAGCTAGGTGGTGGAGGTTCCTCCGAAATACTGACCTCCAATACTTTCAGCTTCAGCTTCACACAGACGTCTCCTCCGCAGACTTCGTTTTTCATCGATTTTATCAACAACACGGGCACGCGGGTGACTACCCTGGACCTTCTGATCACCGGATCGGCGGGACTGGTTTTCAGCTGCGACAACACGATTGATCCGTACTTTACAAACTGCGGCACCACTCTCCAGGACAACGGAAAATACCTGATGAGTTTCTTCGGCCTGGATGCCACACATCTGGGAATCCCGTTCGCCACGAAGATTGTCTGCGGAGACGGGGAAGAGGGCTTTGAGGACGACGAAGATGGTGGCGAGAATACCTGCACCGCAACGCCGATCCTTTCTGACTTCGGAATCACGGTCGCAGTAGGAGACATGGCTCCGGGCCAGAGCTTTAGCGTTGCCGGCACGCTGGTTGCTCCCGAGCCGTCCTCCGTGGTTCTGCTGCTTGCAGGTGGCTTGCTCTTCCTCCTGTACAAGCGCTCGGGCTTCGCGATCTAAACTTCAGAAACCTAGACTTTTCTCGCCTGCCTTGATTTAAGGCAGGCGATTTTTTTTGCCCTATACCCCACATCGAGTTCGAAGCTTTACGAAACGACCGAGTTTGTAGGGGCGGGGCTCGCCCCGCCCGCTTTAGCGGCACCGCTCACCCTCAGTCCGGACAAGCATGGCAACATAAACGCTACTTTTCCGTAGGACCTGCACGCTCCCCAGGCAGGCCATATAACTCGTTTCAGGGCAGGACGCCGAACAAGGGCACCCCAATTCAGCGAACTGACATAGGACCCGCCGCCATTGCAAGCAGCAGCCCCTGGCGAGGACAACCTTCTCTCAATGCAGTTTATGGCGTGGAGGTCCCTTGAGCTCGGGTACTGGAGGGCGGTAGCTTGCTTACTTGGCCTTGCTTCCGTACTTCTTCATCAATGCCTGAAAGTCGGGGCGGGACGCGAGGGGAACAAACTCCGGGTCGACGCTAGCATCCTTGACGGAGAAGCCTTTCTGAAGGGCCACGCCAAGATCTTTCACCGCATCCGCCGGCTCATTGCCAATGGTTTTGACCACTGCCGAAATATAAATCAAATAGGCGTCCGAGGCGTCGATGGCGCGGGCCCGTTTCACGAAGTCCTTGGCCTGCTGCGTGTCGCCCTTCTTCGCATAGTAAAGTGCCATTCTACCCGCCACACTGGCGTCTCGCGGATTCACCCGGAGTTCCTTGTATGCCAGACCGATGGCCTTGTCGTAGGTGGCCTGAGCCTTGGCGGCGTTTCCGGCCAGACGATACCCGTCGGCGAGGTTGCCCGTGTTGGTTTCATCCTCCGGACTCATCTCCACCGCTTTTTCGAACATCGAAATCGCTTCGGGATAGCGCTTTTGATAGAAAAAGATGGTTCCGAGATTCGAGTAGGTGTCGTTAGTGGGCTTGATCTGAAGCGACTTTTGAAACGCTGCAAGGCTTTCATCATACTTGCCCATCGTGAAATACGCAGCGCCCAGATTGCTGAACCCGATGGGGTTCTCCGGCTCAAGCTGTACGACCTGCTGATACGCCTTCACGGCCTTGTCCATCTCGCCAAACTGCAGGTAGGCGTTGCCCAGGGCGGACTGGTTATACCAATAATAAGGATTCAGCTCGACGGCCTTTTCGAGAGCGCGGAGCGCCTCGTCCTTCTGGCCGTTCGATTTGTAGGCGTTGCCCAGGCGCCGGTATGCTTCATCGGAATTCGGCGAAAGTTCCAACGCGCGTTTGTCTTCCGCGATGGCTTGGACGGTCTGCCCGGTGACGGCATAGGCGCTGCCGAGGGCGAAATGCACCTCGGGCAATTTGTCGTTGAGTTGAGCGGCCTTCTTGGCGGCCTCCACCGCGCGTTCCGACCAGTATTTATCTTTCTTCTGGCTGTACATCAGCAGATTGGCGTCTGCCAGGCCCGAAAAGGCCAGGGCGAAGCCGGGATCTTTTTGCAAAGCCCCTTCGAAAAAGTTCATCCCCGCTTGAATCGTCTTTTGATCCGGGGTGCCGCCCAGCGCATTTCGGCCTTTCAGATACAGGTTGTACGCCTCAATGTTTTCGGTGGGATGCGCGGTAACCGCGGCCATTTCCTTATCCGTTGTCTTGGCTTCGAGTGCGTCGATGAGCTTGGCGAAGATTTGATCTTCAAGCGTCAGCACATCGCCGGCAACACCCGTGAATTCCTGGCTCCAATGGCGGTCGTCTGCCAGGTTTTCCAGGTTTACGGTGATACGCAGATTGTCGGTGGAACCTTGCACCGTCCCATGGACGATCAGATTTACACCCAGATCTTTGGCGACTTGCGGGAGTGGTGCCTTCGGATCCAGCTTCGCGGTTTCCGTGGGAGAAGTCAGGTGCACATCTTTCACTTCAAACAGTTTCGTGGAAACAGCTTCACGTACGCCATCCGCAATCAATCCCAGCGACGCCTGATCCCCGATGACGCGGAAAGGCATCACCGCCACGAATTTTCCCTGCGAAAGCGCCGGGAGGCTGGTGTTCGCGAAACTTGGGCGGCCTCCGGCAGTTTGGGCGGGGAATAGCAAATGCCTGGTCTTGGGAATCGCCAGAAACAGCGCGCTGAACGCCAGCACCGTCGCGATCGGAACAATCCAATTCCAGGGAATCACGCGCGGTTGCCTCGGCGCCTGCATCACAATCGAGGCCATGACCGGGCGCTTGCCCTGCCAAGCGTCCAGATCGGCGATGATTTCCGCGGCGCTTGGGTAGCGTCGCTCCAGGTCGCGCTCCAAGCAGCGGCTCACGATATCGCTCAGTCCGGCGGGCACCGTGGCGTCGATGTCTGCAAGGGGCACAGCGCGTTCCTGATTGCGCATTAGCAGGCTGGCCATGGCGGTCTCTGCTTTGAAAGGCATCTTGCCGCTCAGGAGTTCGTAGAAGATCAAGCCGACGGCAAAGAGATCAGAGCGCTGGTCCAGGGTTTTTCCCATGGCCTGCTCCGGCGACATGTATTCGATCGTTCCGAGCAATGCTCCCGTCTGCGTCATGCCTTCCGACTGAACGGAACGCGCCAGGCCAAAGTCCATGACCAAAATGCGGCCAGTCTTGTCGCGCATGATGTTTTGCGGCTTCAAATCGCGATGGATGATTCCCGCTGTGTGCGCGGCGTCCAGCGCCATACAGACCTGGCGAATGATATCCACCGCCTCATCCGGGGGGAGCTTTCCCACTTCGCGGTACAACTGCCGAAGGTCGCTGCCCTCCACGAATTCCATCGTGATGAACTTCACGCCGTCCGCTTCGGAAAGGTCATAGATGCGGATGACGTTCTTGTGCGTCACCTGGTGCGCGGTCATCAATTCCTGCTTGAAGCGCGCGAGGATCGAGGGATTGCTCGCCATTTCCGGGCGGATCAGCTTCAGTGCCACCACGCGTTCCACTTCGCGGTCCTTGGCCTTATAGACCGCGCCCATGCCTCCTTCGCCGAGAAGGGCGAGAATTTCGTAGCGTCCGCCGAGGACGTCGCCTTCCTGCAGCACTACGTTTTGATATGAAGTTACATAAGAACGCGGGCCGCTGGGAGTCCGGACGGATGTGCCGCCTTCCCGGTCCGCATCCGGGTGAATCACAGTGGCGCCTGGATCAGCGGGTGGGCGGCGAGGAGGTGGCTCTATAAACGTCGCGCCGTCATTGCTCAGCGGCACTTCGCTGGACGAGCTTTCGCCTTTGGCCGGAGCGCGCAATCCGCCACCGGTGTCCTGACCTCGACCAGGCTTGGGTTTCAACTCGTCCATGAGATTTTCGGGACCCAAGCACACCCATATCGCCAGCATGGAAGTGGCTGCCTGGGTCCAACGGCGTAAGTATATAACGAGGCAGAGTTTCTGGGCAGTGAAAGTCGGTGGGTCCGCTCAGCCGGTAACTAGTAACGTGAAGCCTATGCGGCAAAGGCCGGCCGTCTATCCGGCAGTGAGAAACAGGCCAAACCCTTACCGGACTTCATACTTTATGGAATAGCTTATGCACGTACAACTTTGGGGCCAACTCTTGCAGCGGCACCCTTCTGCCTGATCTCTAGCCGTGACCGCCGGAAAGCTCGCGCACGATCGATCCAACAAAATTTTTTGCGTCGCCGAAAAGCATCAGCGTGCGGTCCATGTAGTACAGGGGATTTTCAATTCCGGCGAAGCCTGCGCCCATGCTGCGCTTGATGACCATCACCGTGTGCGCTTTGTCCACGTCCAGGATGGGCATGCCATAAATTGGGCTGCCCTGATCTTCACGAGCGGCGGGATTCGTCACGTCGTTGGCGCCAATGATCAGTGCAACATCGGTCTGCGGGAAGTCGCCGTTGATGTCGTCCATTTCGAGTAGCTTGTCATAGGGAATGTCGGCTTCCGCGAGCAGCACGTTCATGTGTCCGGGCATTCTTCCGGCGACCGGGTGGATGCCGAATTTCACGTCGACGCCGCGCTTCGTTAGCGCGTCGTAAAGTTCGCGCACTTTGTGCTGCGCCTGGGCAACCGCCATCCCGTATCCCGGCACGATCACCACTTTGCTGGCCGCCGCCAGAATTCCGGCTGCTTCTTCGGGAGAGGCGCTTCGCACCGGCCGAGTTTCTGTACTGCCCGCCACCGTCACTTGCTCCTGGCCAAACGCGCCGAACAGCACGTTTGTGAAGGAGCGATTCATAGCCTTGGACATGTTCACGGAGAGGATGAAGCCCGAGGCGCCGTCCAGCGCCCCGGCAACAATCAACAATTTGCTGCCCAGCACGAACCCCATCGCTGCCGCGGAAAGTCCGGCGTAGGAATTCAGCAGCGAGATTACCGTCGGCATGTCCGCTCCGCCAATCGGAACGATCATCATCACGCCGAACGCCAGTGGAATTCCGATCATGAAGGAAACAGATAGGTTTTGTCGGGATGCAGCACCAGCGCCACACCTATCCCGATGGCAACGGCCAGTAGCCCGAGGTTTACCAGGTTTTGCCCTTTGTAAGTGATCGGGCGTTGCGGAAGCACCTCTTGCAGTTTTCCCGCGGCCATCAAGCTTCCGGTAAAAGTAAGAGAGCCCAAAATTACTTCCAGGGAAAGCACGCCCATCATGAATTGTGGAACATTGGGAGCGCGCAGATAAAATTCCGCCGTCCCCACCAGCGTGACGCACAGCGCGCCGGCCGCGTGGCTCAGCGCGGTTCGTTGCGGCACCGCGGTCATCGCCACGCGGCCCAGGGGGACCCCGATGATCGTGCCGAGCACCAATCCGATCGCGATCCACCGGTAATCGACAATGCCTTTGTGCAGCAAGGTTCCGGCGATAGCCAGCAGCATTCCCACTTCGCCGGCCCAGACCCCGCGGCGTGCGGTTACCGGAGAACTCAGCCATTTCAACGAAAGTACAAATAGCGCGGTGGCAATCAGGTACGTAATTTCCAGAATGTATTCGCTCGCGAACATGGGGTTACGGCTTCCTCGGGCCGCTGGCTTTGAACATTTTCAGCATGCGATCGGTGATCATGAAGCCGCCGACGATGTTGCTGGTGGCGGCGATGATCGCGATCGTTCCCAGAATCTTCGCCATGTTGCTCCTGCCTTCGCCGGCCAGGATGATGGCGCCCACCACGGCGATTGCGTCCAGCGCGTTGGTCAGGCTCATGAGCGGTGTGTGCAACAGCGGCGAAACTCGCCGGATCACTTCGAAGCCGATAAACGCCGCCAGCAGGAAAACGTAGAGACTTGTTACCAGGTCCAGCTGCATCAGGCCCCTCCTCCGGCTGGCGCGCCCTGCAGCGCCGGCATCGAGAAAAATTCCCTCACCCGGGCGTTCACAATTTCACCGTCGCGGGTCACCAGCGTTTCACGGCTGATTTCGTCCTGCAGATTCACTTGCAGTTTCCCGTCTTTCACCAGGTGCAGCAGAAACGACGTGATATTGCGCGCGAACATCTGGCTGGCGTGGTACGGCACGGTTCCCGCCAGATTGTATTCGCCAATGATAGTGACGTCGTGTGCAACGATGATTTCATCCGGTTTTGTCAATTCGCAATTCCCGCCTCGTTCCGCGGCCAGATCCACGATCACCGATCCCGGCGACATGCGTGCGACCATTTCTTTTGTCACCAGCACCGGGGACTTCTTTCCCGGTATCACCGCGGCGGTGATTACCACATCGCTCTCGGCGATTACGTTTCCCAGCAGTTCGCGCTGCTTCTGGTAGAAGCTTTCGTCCTGCGCTTTGGCGTAGCCGCTGGCATCCTGGGCATCCTTAGCCTCGACTGCGAGTTCGACGAACCGCCCCCCCAGGCTCTGCACCTGCTCTTTGCTTGCGGGACGCATGTCGTAGGCGGAAGCGACCGCGCCAAGGCGGCGCGCGGTGGCGATGGCCTGAAGTCCGGCCACTCCGGCTCCAATAATCAGCACACGCGCGGGAGCGATGGTCCCCGCTGCCGTCGTCAGCATCGGACACATGCGCGGAAGCGTATCCGCCGCAAGAAGGACAGCTTTGTAGCCGCAGATCGTGGCCATCGAGGAAAGAACGTCCATGCTTTGCGCGCGTGTGATGCGCGGCATAAGTTCCACGGCGAACGAAGTGACACCCCGATCGGCAATTTCCTGCAAAGTTTTCGGCGTTCCGAGCGGCCGGAGAAAGCCCATTAGCACTTGGCCTTTGCGAAGCAGCGGAAGATCCTCGGCTCCGTTCTGGTCGTTTGCGCCGTGGCAGAGGAACTGCACGATAATGTCGGCCGTGCGGAACACTTCGGCGCGGTCTGCGGCCAACTTCGCGCCCTTATCCACGTACTCCTTGTCGGGATAGCCCGCGGCGTGGCCAGCCCCGGCCTCAATCAGAACATCAAGGCCCGCTTTTTTCAGGTTTGCGATAACGGCCGGCACCAGCGCCACCCGCCGTTCTTTCGGATAAATTTCTCGGGGTATGCCCAGTATCATGCGCCCTCCTTCCAGAAGGCCTTCGATGTAGATGCATGAAATTCACGGCTGGTTCTCGTTTTCCTTTGTGGTTTGCCGCGCATTCGCACTCTTCTCTCCGGCTGTAGATTAAAGGTTCGCTTGATTTCAGTTTGCTGGTGGATTCGGGGGCGGAGCGAGTGCCCCTGTTCTGAGAAAGGCTTCCGTCATTTGTCAGATACGACCCACTCGAAAGGGGCTGCATACCCTGAACAGCGAAATTCTATCTCTAATCTCCTCCCGGGGACAAGGCGGCACATTTCCAAGCGCTTGCGGGAGCGAACAACTCGATACGTGCCGACAAAATTCAAGTTAGTGTAAATGTTCGTAGATGGCGCGCGCTTCGCGAAGCCTTTTCAGCACGAGCTCTTTTTCCGTAGTGGAATTCCAGTCCGGGTACTGCGAGGTGATTTCTGTGGTCCGGTCGATCCACGCCTCGAAATATTCGGCGTCCTTTCTGGAATAGGCGCACTTGCCCGCAACTGTAACGTAAACGGGGCTTGTCGTCGCGTAAGTGTAGTTGTCCATCACCGGGTACTCCGTTGTCTCGCTCCAGGCCCGGAGAACGCACCAGCCGCTTTCTGAAAGCGGCAGCGTGCCGCTGACGTCGGCGGACTCTTTTGCCGCGTCGGTCGCCAATGTTTTCACCATTTTTCCATTGCAGACGATCTCGAGGTGATCCACGGGTACAATCGAGCGCAATTTCGCGCTGAAGGCAACTGCCGGTTGCGGAGAATCAAACTTCAATTCGCTTCCGACCATCTCTCCGCCCAACTTAAATTCGATCAGCGGTCCATTTGTGGCAAATGTCCGGCCCAGTTTGATTCCCTCCAACCACTCCTTCAGGTTCAGCGGCCAAACGGGCACCCACACGTACACGCGATCGAAACCCACTCCGCCGCGAATGGGGGCAGCGTAGTTCGGCATTGCATCCGTGCCCGCCCCTGCGGGAAGCCGAAACCCCAAATTCAACAGCTTGTACCAGACTTCCGCCGTGGACTTGTGATCGCTGAATCCCACGATCTCCATGTAATCCAGTTTTCCCAGCGCTGCGTCCTCGGGCAATTCATCGGTGATTTTCTGCGCTGGTTTTGCAAAGGGATCCGGCACCGCATCAAACGGGTGTACTTCGCCGACCAAAGCACCCTGGGCGTGCGCCGCGTCGTAAACGTCCGCATTCATCGGAAACAAACTTGCTGCAGCGGTGTTCGGATATCCCGCATAGCCAGGAAGCAGCAGGTGAGTTTTTATGTCCAATATCCCGCGGTGTCCCCAATAACTCGTATGAAATTCCTGTCCCCGCAGGATTGCACTATCTCTCCCCGGGATGGCGTCGGAACTCGCTTCGCTCGATGCAATGTCGGGGAATCGCTGTTCCTTGTTGACGATCAGATTGTTTACAACCTCCAGATCCTCGCTCTCAGCCTGAACTTGCAAATCCTCGGTGCTTGCTTTGTAAGCCCCGCCGTAATTCATGTGAACGTGCATATCGCCGCTAACCCAATGTTCTTGCGTGTCGCTTCGCCAGTTGTTTTTCGACAGTGTGATTTCAACTCTCTTCGTTTGGCCTGGCGAGAGTTCGACAAACCTGCGATCCACCTTGCTCTCCAGGCCCCTGGCCACCTCTATCCGGTACTTGCCGGCGGGAACATCCATCGAGAAGCCTCTGAATGTCGAGTAGAAATAGTGCCGTTCAAACGGAAGTTCCGACCGGTCGAATCCGTCGTCGGCATGAATGCCAGCGTCATCCGGCGCATGAAAGCGGCCCTGCTCGTCAGTAACAGAGACCCTTGCGTAGGCATGCTTACCCTTTTCCTTGATGTCAATTTCCAATAAAGCCGAAGCGCGGAGAAGTTTTCGATTGTGCAAATTCAGTTCGTAGGTTGCGCCCAAGGGGGTTTCGCGAATCGCAATACTCGGATTTCCTCCATGGTTGGAAATAAAGGCAATTTTGTTTCCGTCCGGCGACCACCGCGGATTGGTTTGGTCCCAATCGCCGTAAGAAAGCGGAAACGCGTCGCCGCCCTTTGCCGGCATCACCCACAAGTTTTGCCACTGCCGGCCAAGGTAAGAGCTGTAAATCATGCGGGAGCCGTCGGGAGAAAAATCGGGGCGGGCTTTCCAGCTGGTTTCTTCGTAATGAATTTCGCGCGCTTCGGCGCCGGGTTCCGCCTTCATCAGCCAGAAGCCGCCGGTGCCGTGAATGTGGCCATGATTAGACACGAAGAGAATCTCTTTGCCGTCGCGCGCCCAGGCCGGATTAATTTCCATGTCATAGGCGCTGTAGTAGTAGCGGCGCAGGGAACTCTTCGTTTCACCGGTGAGGCGCGCCACATTTTCCAGCGCCCCGTTTTTGACTTCGGCCGCGAAAATGTGGAAGCGACGGTTGAATTGAGTGGAAACCCACGCGATCTTTTTTCCGTCAGGGGACCATCGCGGCTCCACATTAACGGCACCACCGTTCGTCAACTGGACTGATTTCCCCGTTGCTAGATCAAGCAGCCACAACTCCATCGCGTCTTTCTGGTAGGAAACGTAAACTACGCTTTTCCCGTCCGGCGACCAATCGGGCTGGTAGTCGTAGCCGGATCCATCCGTCAGCTGCGTTGCTTCGGTGGAATCCAGCTTCTGCCTCCACAGGGAGCCTGCCATCGAATAGATCAACTCCTTCGAGTCCGGACCCCAGCTCAAGCTGCTCGGCCCGCTGGTCAATTGCGGCAGATAAAGTTCGCGGTAGTAATAAGGATGCGGTTCATCAATCTGCGGAAGAACAGGACGGCGCTGGGCGAACGTGGGAACCGTAAAAAGAACGAAGAGCAGATACACAAATTTCGGGATTCGCGTCAAAGGAATCCTCCCGGACGGCATAGTACGTCAAAAAAGAAAAGGGCGCAGCCTCGCCGCGCCCTATCCTGTGAAATTCGCCGCCTTCTTCTCCGAAAGTTAAAACTATCAACTTGGAACTAACGACTTCAAATCACGCCAGCCCCAGCTTCGACAGCGGCATCTCCCTCAACCGTTTTCCCGTGGCCGTAAATATCGCGTTGTACAGCGCCGGAGCAAACGGCGGCAAGCCGGGTTCGCCGATGCCGGCGGGCGGCGCATCGCTCGGAACGATGTAAACGTTTGTCTCGCGTGGCGCCGCGTTCATCCGCGCCACCTGGTATGAATCGAAGTTGGACTGGTCAATGACGCCGTTGGTGGCGGTGATTTCCCCGTACAGCGCGATACTTGTCCCCATCGTCGCCGCACCTTCAAACTGCTGGCGGATGGTAGTCGGATTTACGATCGTCCCGGCATCCAGTGCCGAATCCACGCGATGAATCTTCACCTGGCCGTCCTTCACTTCGGCTTGCACAACGGTTGCGACATACGTCAGGAAGCTGCGATGCACGGCGATTCCCATTCCTAAACCATTGCCAAGCTTTTGCTTACCCCATCCGGATTTCTCCGCCGCCAGCTGCACGACGCGGCGCAACCGGGCGACGTCGATCGGATACTGCTCGTAGTCGCCGTCGTAGTTCGTGTAATCCTTCGGCAATTCGGTCTTCGGAATTATCCGGTCGGGGCCCAGCAGCGCCAGGATGTAATCCACCTGGTCTTTGCCCGCGGCGTTTGCAAGCTCACCGACGAAGGAATGAATTCCAAAGGCGTGATAAATATTTGCAACCGACCTAAGCCAGCCGATGCGGGTGTGCGCGGGCGCCGGGCCGTTTTCCGCGCGATGGTTGGCCAACGCGAATGGCACATCGCTGAAGCCCAGGCCGATTTCTCCAGCGTCGGCATATTCCGTGGCTTCAAACGTCGAGGCGATCGGCGGAAACACGCTGCGCTGTAGCCATGCCGTGGGCTTTCCGTCGGCACCGAGCGTAGCCTTGAAATACATCGCCGCGACCGAGTGGAACGAATCGAACTTGATGTCGTCTTCGCGGCTCCAGACCACCTTGATCGGCTTCCCGGTCTTTTTCGAAAGCACCGCCGCTTCGACGATGAAATCGGGGAAGGATTTGCGGCCGAATCCGCCGCCCAGCAGCGTCACGTTCACGGTGACGTCTTCTTTCTTGATGCCAACCGCGGCGGCAATCGCGTCTTGCGCGCCCTGGGGATTTTGCGTGGGCGCCCAGGCCTCTACTTTTCCATCCTTGTAAACGGCCAGCGCCGCCGGCGGCTCCATCGAGGCGTGGGCCAGCATCGGTGCATAGTATTGCGCTTCCATCACCTTGCCGCCCTTTTTGAATTCCGCGTTGACGTCGCCGTTCTCTCGCACTACCTTGCACGGCTTCAGTGAGGTTGCTTCCATCTCTTTGCGGAAGGCATCGGAATTCCACACGCCGTGGTCGCTCTTGGTCCATTCGACCTTCAGTTTTTTCTTTCCCTGGAACGCCGCCCAGCTGTTATCCGCGATCACGGCCACTCCGCCCAACGGTTGAAAAAGGATCGGCGGTTTAAACGTATCCAGTGTGGATGTCTGCTTTACGCCGGCTACTTTCAAGGCCTCGGAATCGTCCACACTTTTTGGCGAGCTTCCATATACCGGCGGATGCATCACAGACGCGTACAGCATCCCGTCCACGCGCGCATCCTGGCCGTACATCCCTCGGCCCGAAACCATATCTTTAAGGTCATATGATTTTCTTGGCTTGCCGATGTAGCGCCACTCGCTGCGCGCCTTTAGCCGCACCTCTTCTTTTTTCGGCACCGGCAACTTTGCCGCCGCGGAAGCCAATTCTCCGTAGCTGAGTTTCTTGCCGCTCGCTTTGTGAACCACCATGCCCGGTTCCGTGGAGCATTCCTTTTCGGGGACGCCCCACTTCTGCGCCGCCGCGCGCACCAGCATCAGCCTTCCGCTTGCGCCGGATTCGCGCAAAGTGTCGAAGAAGCTCCTCACGGAGTGCGATCCGTCGGTGTCCTGGTCGCCGAATTTCGCGTCGCCTCCGCCCTGCACAACCTTTACGCGGTTCCAGTCGGCGTCCAATTCATCGGCCACGATCATCGGCAATCCCGTGCGGTCGCCGCTGCCCATTTCCGCCCTATGAGCGACGATGTAAACCGTGCCGTCGGTCGCAATGGCGAGGTAGACGTTCGGCTGCAGCGCTGCCGCCGCCATCGAATCCGCCGCCGAAGGTTCCGCGGCTGCCAACAAACTTTCCGGAAAAAATCGTGCGCTCAGTACCAACGCACCAGCGCCGGCAATCCCTTTCAAAAACCCGCGACGGCTGACATTTTCTATTTGGATCATGGCCTCACCTGAACTGGCGCTTGCGCCTGCGAAAATCACCCAAAATCCGTCTACTTCCGTTCTCTATCCTACCTGCATTCCATTGGCTTGCAAGTCGGGATGACGCTCTCTGCACGTCCGCAGCCCAACATGCAAATGCATTGCCCTGTTGGCTGGGCGCTGGCATACTCGTCTCCCGCAGCACGGAGAGCGCCGCACAATGAAACGCGAATATCACCGCTGGTATTCCTCGCGACTGGGCATCGAACTCGGCGTAATAGTCTACGGACACTGGGGCCCTCCGCTCATGGGCTTTCCCACCAGCGCGGGCGACGAGCAGGAGCTTGAAGGGCAAAGCATGGTGGGGGCGCTGGCGGAATTCATCGACGCCGGGCGGATCAAGTTTTACACCGTGAACTCGATCAACGGCCTCAGCTTTTACAACAAAGGCGCGCATCCGTTTCACCGCAGTTATGTACAATCCGTTTTCGATTCCTATTTGCGAGAAGAAGTGGTTCCGTTCATCTGGGACAACTGCCAGTCGCGCGTGGCGATCGCCACCATGGGCGCCTCGTTCGGCGCGTATCACGCCGCGAATACGCTGTTCAAACATCCAGACGTCTTCAAGCGCTGCTTCGCCATGTCCGGCGTCTACGACCTGCGGAATTTCATGGATGGGATGTACGACGAAAATTTTTATTTCAACAATCCCGTGGACTACCTCTCCAATCTTTCCGATCCCTGGCACTACGAACAACTCGCTTCCTGCGACATCCACCTCATCACCGGCACCGGCCAGTGGGAACACAGCGGTCCGACGTACCGCCTCTCCGAAGTGCTCGCCAGCAAAGGCATCCGCCACTCCGTCGACAACTGGGGCCCCGAAGGCGGCCACGACTGGCCTTACTGGAAACACCAGATGAGGTCCTACGTCTCTCAGCTGTATTGAGGACACCCGGGAAACAACTGCTGGCTTGCAGAGAATTCGAGTGCTATCATGATAGCAGGTGAGCCATGGCGCAAATCCTTGTCCGCAATCTCGAAAATGAAGTCAAAACCCGATTGCAACGCCGCGCCAAGCGCAACGGCCGCAGCATGGAAGAAGAAGTCCGGGAAATCCTCCGCGACGCGGCGAAGGAAGATGCTTCAAACCGGGGAGGGCTCGGAACGCGCATCGCCGCCCATTTCCGTGGCATCGGGTTGAAGCCCGGCGAGGAAATCCCGGAAATACATGACATCAAGCTTCAAATCCCGGATTTCGAAGAGTGATTATTCTCGACACCAACGTGCTCTCCGAATTGATGAGGGACGTTCCCGACCCTGTGGTGCTCCACTGGCTTGATCGACAACCCTCTACCTCAGTGTGGATTACTTGCATTTCACTTATGGAAATTCGCTTCGGTCTTTTCCGAATGCCACCAGGGAGACGACAGGAACGAATGTTGGAGGAGTTTGAAGCTATCTTGCGGGAAGAAATCCAAGGGCGCTACGCAACGTTTGATGCTGCTGCCGCTACACGTACCGCGGCCCTGATGGCGTCCAGGAATCTCAAAGGCCGTCCGATGGAATTCCGTGACGCGATGATCGCCGGGACTGCGCTTTCAACGAATGCTTCCCTGGCGACACGCAACATCCCCCATTTTGCTGACCTTGGCATCAATCTTCTTAATCCGTGGGAATAACGCTCCTCCCCATTCGAGTCGCGCTGTTATGCAAGTCCCAGATGGTCCATCTGGTAGCGGCCTTTTTCGATTACCTGGTCCTGATCGATCCACACGTCGCAATTCCGTGTGAGCACATCCACGTGCGTGCGGGATTTCCAGTCGGCGTGGGTCTGGCTGCCGTACGGATCGCCGAAGGCGATGTGCACGCCGGGGAATTTTTCGTCCTGCAGCAGGATGCCGATCATGCGCGTCAGGCCGAGGTTGGTACCGAAGGCCAGTTCGCCGACGCGATCGCTGTTCTCGTCGGTGTGGCAATAGCGCCAGAATTCCTCTTCGAGATCCTTGCGCGCACATTCAGCACGGACCAGCCGCCCCCCCATGATCTCAAGCACCAGCGGCGTCTCCATCAGGTCGCCATATTTTCCGTTGAAGTAATCCCCGGCAGTCGCATCGCACACAAATCTGCCGTCCACAGTGCCGGGCGTAGTGAATACTTCGCCTGCGGGAAGATTCGACCAGTAGCGCCGACTGATGAGGCCGCTGGTTTTTACCCAATCAAGGTGGCGATCGAAGTGGGCCGAGAACGATGTGCCGGCTTCAGTCTTCACGGTAAGTGTTTCCGCGCGGAGCATGCGTTCGCGCAGCTTGTCGCTCAGCCGGTCCACCATCCGGTAATCCGCGCGCATCCCTTCCTGCATAATTTCCGGAGTGACGCCGACCATGTGCGCGTAGCGAATCTGTCGGCGCTCCACCACTTTCACGATGGACATCCGCGCGCTCAGTTCGCCGGGTTGCGGAGTCATGCACAGCACGCCAACATCGGTCGTTTCCAGAGCCTCCAGCACGGGTTCCGGAGCGCCCTGCATCGGGCGCGGCCCAAAATCTTCCAGCAGCAGGCCGGTAAATTTCGCCCCGCGCTCGATCAAAGCTTTTTCCAGGCTGGCGGCGACGCTGCGGCTGATTTCATCGGCAATCAGCGTGACGTGCTCGCCGGGCTGCACATCCAGGCACACATCAACGGCGTTTTCCGCGCCGGCCATCAGCTCGATTGGGGCGATTCCAAAGGACATCTTCATTATTTTACCTGAATCTTGTGTCAGGCCAAAAACCCGCGGGCTAGGAATTGCCCAATCCAGCCACTTTTTCCGCCTGTCTGGGCTCGACGCGGAATGCCGGAATCTGCCCGCCTCCACTTGTGACGTTCGCCAGGCTGGTAGCGCTCAACCGCGTCAAAAAGCCGGAAAGTTTTCCGCGGAACATGTACGGCGCTAGATCAACCAGCATGTCCCGGAATTCCACCTTTCCATCTGGACCGATGTAGGGGAATTCGCCGCGCCGCATGGCGATTTTTTCCTGCACGATCCAACAGCCGTGCTCCTTCGCGGATGTCTCTCCGGGAAGCGCTCCCTGGATCGATTCCTCCCAATGTTTGGGTTCCACTTCCCATCCGAGCGTCACGCCGGTCCCGCCATATTCGTCGCTGGGTTTCAGCACTAGGTCCCGCTGATTTTCCCGGATGTAGTCGAGCAGCTCGATCGGCGTTCCCTGGTAGTCGGTTTTCACGTCTTCGACCACGCGCGTCCACGGAACGTGTTTCCGGATCACATCCAATTCCTCGGAAGAAAACAGCTTTGCGTTTTTCTGCTCCGTCAGCACCGCGAAAAACGCTTTCACATGCGGAATCTTGCAGCGGAAATTGTTGGCCACGCAGACGGCCTGCGCCTCGTACGCTTTCACCAGCGCCGCGCATTCCTTCGGACGGGCCACGATGTCGTTGATCAGCACGCGGCGATAGACCAGATCGATCTTCTTCCCCTTCGCGGACAGCGATTTCCCATCCCACTCGAGTTCCCGCGGATCCGCCAGCACCACCGGCACGCGCATGGCTTCGAAGCGTTCCTTCAAGATCTCGAATTCGCTCCAGGTCGGAACTTCCTTCCAATCCACGATCAGCATCTGAGGATGCTGCGACGTTCCACCCCAATCACGGTACGTCCCAATCAGTGCGTCCAGCAGCAGCGCGCTCAGCGGGTAACTATGAATTTCAAAGTATTCCGCGAATTCTTTCATCACCGGCAGTTCGCGAAAGATTGCCGAGAGTGTTTCCGTGTAGCCGGAGCCGGCGGGTGATTCGCCGTTGTATTCCGTGAATTTCAGCGATTCGGGAAGCAGAAATGCGTCCACTCGGGATGCTGTGCTCGCGGGCCCCTTGCCGGCCGGCAAGCGCACCAACTTCTCTTCCTCCGGCCGCAAATGGAATTGCGCAAACAGGGAATTATCTTCCATGGCGGCGGTTGCCATGCGTTCTCCAAGCCGGGCAAGCGTCTCCGTTGCATCCCGTACGCGGATTTCATCTTGCGTGGAAATAAAAAATGGCCGGAGAAACGGACAGTGAACGCGGTTGCCAAAGGTGAGCCTGGCGTCCTGCAAGTCTTGCAGAAAATTCTTCGGGAAATCCGGCGCCTCCTTCAGCAGAGGCCGCAGAAGGGCATTCCAGGATTCAATCGGGTCCTGGCCGGATTCTGGAGTAAGGCTCGCCATCATCGTTTCGCGCTTCCCGATGGCGCGGATTGCGCTGCTTGTGCGGCGCGAGGCGCTCCGGTGAAGCCGGCCGCGGCTCCAATTCCCAGCATCTCTTCCCAACGCGGCCAGGTGTTGGCGATATTTCCATGCAGCGCTCGGTCAATCACCAGGCGAGACATCTTCTCCACCACGTGCTCGAAATAGAATTCGGTGATGCGGTCGCGCTCGAAATCCGGCGCGGGGTTCAGAAAATCGATAGCGTACGGCACGCCGTCTTTGACCGCGAATTCAATGGTGTTCATTTCATACCCGAGTGCGAGGTTAATAGTTTGCGCGTCTTTCACCACGCGCGCGCCCAACTCCTTCGACAGGTAGCTGTGATCCACCAGATATTTGCGTTCCTTCGGGTCGTAAGCCACCGGCAAAATGTCCGTCTTGCCGAACGTGAAGCACCGCACGTACTGTGTGAAATCGATGAACTCCTGCAACGTCATGCAATACGGCGAAGTCTTGTCGTACGCCTCCAGCAGTTCTTCCTTGTTGTTCACTTTGTAGACGTGCTTCCAGCCGCCGCCCGAAAACGGTTTCAGAATCGCAGGCCGGCCAACATAGTCGAGGAGCCCATCCCAATCGATCGGGTAGGTCAGGTTCCGCAACGATTCAGAGTTGATATCCACATCCGCGGGATAGCCCTTTTGCGGCAGCAGAATCGTTTTCGGAATGGCGATGCCAAGTTTGGCCATCACCGAATAGTTGAAATATTTGTCGTCGGCCGTCCACCAGAATGGATTATTAATAACGTAGGTGCCCTGCAGCACGGCGTGTTTCAGATAGCCGCGGTAATACTCCACTTCGTGCGAGATCCGGTCCACAATCACGCGATACTCCGCCGGCTCGCCCATTTTTGTGCCGCCAAGTTTTGCGAACTCGGCCGTCACGCCGTCTTTTTTTCCGAGCTCGTTCACGCGCGCGATAAACGCTGGAGGAAAGCTGAACTCACGCCCACACATCAATCCGACTTTAGCCATGGAATCCTCCTCGTGCTTCGTTCATCCGCACTGCTCGTTTGCCCCGGTCAATTAATCGCGGCTGCCGAATTCGATCTTGCGTCCTGGACGCTCGCGCGGGTCTCCATCACCAAGTGGCGCACCACGTCCTTCAGGTCGCCGGTTTGCTGGTAGACCCGCAACTGCCGTTCGGCGCTGGTGCCCTCATTCAGAATCGTGTGGATGTATTCAGTGGCGCTGCGGCTGCCGAGATCGTCCACCACATCGTCGATGAATTCCATCAGCTCCAGCATCAGCTCTCGCATCGGCACTTCCGCTTCGCGGCCGAAATCGATCATTTTTCCTTCGATGCCATAGCGGGCGGCGCGCCACTTGTTTTCTTCGATCAGCGCGCGGCGATAGATCCGCCAGCTTTGGTTGTGGGTGTACAGCCGGTGCAGTTTGACGACGATCGCCTGCGTCAGCGCGGCAATGGCCACGGCTTCCTCCACGCGGGTCGCCGTATCGAACATGCGGAACTCCAGCGTGCCGTACGTCGGATGCGGGCGAACGTCCCACCATATTTTCTTGCCCGTGTCGATGCAGTTCAATTTAACCAGCAGGTTGATGAAATTCTCGTACTCGCTCCACGATTCGAAAACTTCCGGGATGCCGGTGCGCGGGAAGCGGCGGAACACCGTGGTGCGAAAAGATTTCAAGCCGGTGTTGCGCCCCATCCAGAACGGCGAGCTGGTCGAAAGCGCCAGCAGGTGCGGCAGGAAATAGCGCACCATGTTCATCATGTCGATGGTGGTCTGCTTGTCCGGCATGGCGATATGCACGTGCATGCCGAAGATCAACAGGGAACGCGCGAGCTGTCCCATCTCTTCCACGATGTGTTGGTATCGTTCACCGGGAGAAATTACCTGATCGATCCAGCTGGAGAAGGGATGCGTTCCAGCGGCGGCCACTCGCAAGCCGGTGCTTTCAGCGGCAAGCACCAACTCACTTCGGGTACGGTGCATTTCCAGGCGCAGTTCGCTGACGTTTTCACAAATCTTTGTCCCCGTTTCCACGATGGATTGGTGCATTTCCTGCTTCACCAGGTCGCCGACGCCGCGCGCGGCCGCGGATGAGATCAGCTGGATCACGTGCGAGCGCAGCTCCAGGCTTTCCGGATCAATGATTTGGAATTCCTCTTCGACACCGATGGTGAAGCGGTGAGCCATTGTGGCCCTCCCGGCTGCTGGGTCTATAGTGGGGACTTCGGAGCCATATCATACTCCTACCCTCCCGAAATTCACATCGTACTCGCGGGGGCGAATCGCTGGTCCATTGACAGCGCGGGAGGCCTGCCATACACTCGCGCGCTGTTGGATCATTTTGCCGGATGCAATCATTTAATAGGGAATTGAGGGTGTCGATGAGCAATCGCTCTTTGCTGTCGAAGGGATACATTTCGCTCGCCAGGCTGTTGCCGGCGTGTCTGCTGCTGGCGGGTTTGGCAGCCGCAAAATCGCCGCAGGAGCAGGAGAAAAAGACGGAAGAGGATTCCAAGGTAGCGACCATCGAAGTTACGCCCCTCAAGTCCACTGCCGCTGTCGGCACCAAGCTGCAATTCAAAGCCGTGGTCAAGGATGCGAACGGCCAGCCCCTCCCGGATCCCATCAAGCATTGGTATGCGGCGCCGTTTGATTCCGCCGCTGCCGGAGACACCGGGGAAGTTACTTTTGTCCAGCCGGGGGAAATCACGGTCGAAGCGGTGATTGGCAAAAAGATCGGCTATGCGCACGTCACTGTCGGCCGGCCGCATATTGCGCGGATTGATGTATCAACCCCTTCCGCTTCGCTTGCCGCTGGAGCCACACACCGGCTAACCGCAACTCCGCGCAATGCCGATGGCGATCCGCGCACGGATATTGCGTTGACCTGGACCTCGGAAACCCCCTCGGTGGCGACCGTGGATGCGGCTGGCCTGGTGCATGCGATTAAACCGGGCGACGCGAAAATTCGCGCCACCGGCGATGGCGTTTCCGGCGAAACTTCCGTGCACGTCGCAAGGAATGCAGTCGTTAGCCTGGAGGTTTCTCCGGCGACTACGAGCTCGAAAACCGGCGACGTTTTGCACTTCACGGCGAAGGACAAGAAGGCCGGCGCCATCTCTACTGAAATCGCGTGGTCGGTGCAGAACCCCGGAGCGCAGATTTGGCCGGATGGTTCATTCGTCGCGGAACGTCCGGGCACGTACACCGTCCAGGCGTCCGTCGGTGATCGCACGGCCTTCGCCAGCGTCGTCGCTGCTCCACGAAACATCGCGCGCGAAACTGAAGTCGTCGGCCATGTGATGCCCAAAGACGAACAGTTTGCCGAGGAATGGATCTGGGACCACTACGCTTATCTCTCCAGCATCGGCGACAAGGTTTTCCTTTACGACATCGCCGACCCCGCTCATCCGCTGACCGCCGATCCGCTGAAGGTGGACGCGCGAATCGTCAACGACGTCAGCGTCACCTCCGACGGTAAGATCGGCGTCATCACACGCGAAGGCGCGTCAAGCCGCAAGAACGGCATCGTTTTTCTGGATACTTCCGACCCGTTGCATCCCAAAGTGCTTTCGGAATACACGGCCACAGTGACCGGCGGCGTTCACAGCGCTTACATCAATACACATTATGTGTATCTTACAGACGACGCCACCGGCTCCATGCGCGTGATCGATTTTGCCGATGTGAAAAATCCCAAGGAGGTCGGCCGCTGGCAGGTGGAAAGTTCCGGGCAGGTGCGAATTCCCCTGCCCGCCGAAGAAGGCGGCGGCTTCACCATGGCAGGCCGCTATCTTCACGACCTGCAGGTGATTGATGGGCTGGCGTATCTGGCTTACTGGCGCGATGGCGCAATCATTCTCGACGTTGGCAATGGGATTAAAGGAGGAAGCCCCGAGCACCCACAATTCGTCTCCACCTATCGCTTTAATTACGACGAACTGTACGGGTCCGGCTGGCTCGCTGGCGCGCATGCGATTTTCCGGTACAAGAATTATTTGTTTGTCGGCGATGAAGTGTTCCCAGGGAGTTTTGAGCTGGCCTCGCGGAACCGGATTCCGGTGCGTGGGATTGCGCATGTTCTCGACATCAGCGATCTTGCGCATCCGCGGGAAATTGCCACATACAGCGTGCCGGAAGGCGGTTCGCACAACATCTGGGTCGTGGATGATGTCCTCTATATGGGCTACTACAGCGGCGGCGCGCGGGTGCTGGATGTATCCGGCGAATTGCGCGGCGAACTGTATAACCAGGGCAGGGAAATCGCCCATTTCTGGAGCGCCGATCCCCAGGGCTTCCGCCCGAACCTGCCGTTCGCCTGGGGCGCTTTTCCCTATAAGGGTTTGATCTACGTGAACGACGTTCATGCCGGCATGTGGATCATCAAACTCGGCAAGCCAAAACCCTATTCCATAACCACCGATCCCCCGCTCCAATAGTAGAGATGTTTCTACAATATTCTTCACGAAGAGATACATGACGCAGCGCCGGAGGCGCGACAGACCCTAGCCCAGCGCGTAAGCGCTGGGTTTCCGGGCCCAATAATCCCAAGCCCCGGAGGGGCGACACACAATCCTCAACCGCGCGCTCGTCGCCAAAAACCAATTGGTGAACGCGTTTCTCACTCCATCTTCCAAAAATCAATCCCTGCGGCCTGCGGCGGCGTATCCACTTCCGCCACTATTTTTCTGGCCTCCAGATCAACCACTTCCACCGTGCCCGGTTGTTCGCCGATGCCTTCCACTGTGAAGAACGCAAATAGATTGTCCGGGGAGACCACGACGCCGTGCACCACCTTGCGTTTGGTCGGTAGGTGGGCAAGTTCCTTTGCGCTGGCTGCATCAAAAATGGAAACGGAAGCGTCGCGCTTGTTGGTGGCGAGCAGGACTTTGCCGTCGGACGTGACCCCGAGATTGTATACGCCGTTCCCCGCGGGAATCCGGCGCACCAGTTTCCATTCCTTCGTATCCACTTCCACGATCTCGTTTGATTTGTTGCAAGCCACATATACTCGGCTGCCATCGCTCGAGGGTTGCGCCCAGGTGGGGCTACAGGTGATGGCCGCCATATTCATCGGCATCGTCATGCCCTCGTGGTGCTCCACTTTTTCCTCTGGGAGACCGGCGTAGCCTTGTTCTTTGCCCGCGCTCACGCGGAAACTTCGTGAAACCTTCATCTTTTCCGTATCCACTTCCACCAAAAGGTCGTTCATCATGCACGCGGAGTATTGATGCGACCCGTCGCGGGAAATCCTGGAGCCATGCGGCATGATGCACGTCGGAATCCGCGCCACCTCCACCATTTCGTTGGTATCCACTACGGAAACACTGCTGGGCACTGGGTCGCCATGAAGATTGAAATTCACCGCGAACAGGAAGTTGCCGTCAGGCGTCACATCGGCGGTCGCCGGAAATAATCCCAATCCCACTTGCTTCACCACGCGCTCGGTCGCCGTTTCGTACTTCAATGCGGTGCCGTAGGGACGCCCGTGTCCGATAGTCACAAAGAAGTTCTTTTTGTCCGGCGAAAAAGCAATGCCATGCGGCCCGCTGATATCGCTCTGCAGGATTCGCGTCTCCGTCGTTTTCTCGACGGTCGCTCCGCCTGGTCCGAAGCGTACCGTGGCGATTCGGTCGGCCGACTCGCAAACGAGTTTCACCCAATAAGTTTTTGCGGGCGGTTCTCCGCTCCGCGCGGCAAGGCCGCAGCTCAACGCAGCGCATAAGAGGATTGGTTTCCAGACATATTGAAGCGGGCGATTCATGGGGTCTCCGGTGACTCACGCGCATTCTATCGCACTTACTCCGTCAATTTGGCACTCGACGGAAATGCGGACTTACTGAGACACTTTTCCTATGCAGATCACACCATTCCGCATTGAAGAGTACATGGGCAAGCATGAGTTCTCCACCCGCTACCTGCTCTCCTCTTCCGACGCCGAGTCCGTCTCAATCGAAGAAATTCTGTCGCTGGAACCCGGCGCGCACGACGCTTTTATGAAGCACTGGTGCGGCTACACCGAATCACCCGGGGCGCCGTGGCTGAGGGAAGCCCTCGCACCGATCTATAAAACGATTCACGCGGATCAACTTGTGGTCGTGTCCGCCGCGGAAGAAGCCATCTTCCTTTTCTATCATGCGCTGCTGACTACGCACGATCACGCCATTGTCGAAACTCCCTGTTATGAGAGCGCGTTGACTCTGCCGAAGAGCACTGGCGCCTCCGTCAGCGAATGGAAGCGCAGGGCGGCTAACGGCTGGGCCCACGACTTCGCCGCACTCGAAGCTCTGATCCGTCCGAACACACGCGCTCTGTATATCAATACCCCGCACAATCCCACCGGGTTGCTGATGCCTCCGGAAATCTTCCGGCGAGTTCTGGAGCTTGCGGCCAAACACAACATTTATGTCTTCTCTGACGAGGTCTACCGTGAACTGGAGCACGATCCCGCTACTCGCCTGCCCGCCGCTTGCGATCTCTACGATCGAGCATTGAGTCTTGGCTCGGTGAGCAAGACCTACGGGCTGCCGGGACTCCGGCTTGCCTGGCTCGCTTCACGTGACAAGGAATTCCTGCAGAAAATCATCTCCCTGAAGCACTACACGACCATTTGCGCCAGTGCTCCCAGCGAATTTCTGACGGCACTGGCGTTCCGCCATCGCGAAAAATTCATCGAGCGCAATCTGCGGATTGTTCAGCACAATCTTCCGCTGCTCACGGCATTCTTCGCTCGCCATAGCAACCTGTTCGATTGGACCCCGCCGAACGCCGCCACAATCGGATTTGCTCGGTTCAAGCCGCAACACGATGTTCAAGAGTGGTGCGAAAATCTGGTTCGCGACGCCGGAGTAATGCTGCTCCCCGGCACCGTTTACGACGAGCCTCGGCATATTCGATTCGGCTACGGGAGAAAAAACATGCCGGAATCCCTGGCGCAATTCGAGGCCTATCTCAAGTCAGCATCGTTCGCGCGATCCGCCTGAGTCGAAAAAAATCAGCTTTCAAGTAGTTTGAACAAGAGAAAAGGGCATCCTCCATTACGGATGCCCTTTTCCTATCGATCTAAGATTCCGGCTCGACTTGTTTCTTACGCTGCTCCCATCGAGCGACGGGCCTGGAAGCATTCGCGGCAAAATACCGGGCGACCTTGCGTTGGCCGGAAGGGAACCGTGGTTTCCTTCCCGCATTGCGAACAGGTGGTTTTTGTCTCGGCCCGTGGCGCGGAACCTCCGCCTCCACCGCCGCCTTCCGCCCTCTTCGCCTTGCAACCCTTGCAGCGCTTGGGCTCGTTCTTGAATCCCTTGTCGGCGAAAAACATCTGCTCGCCGGAGGTAAAAACAAACTCAGCGCCGCACTCCGAACACTTCAGGACCTTATCGTGGAATTCCATGACCCCGCTCCCCCTGGACCCATATCGGGCGGGGGGCCGGGCTCTTGCACGTCGGGCCGAATGAAGCGCTTGGACCTGTGGTCCGGGACAGCTGGGCGCGGATCCCTTGGGCCTGCGGGCATAGAATTTGACCAAATACCCAACTTGCTCTGCCTGATAGGGGCCTGATCCCGGAAGTGCGGCGCCGAGCCGCGTCTAAAACAGGTGCTTAATCCTGCTCCCGACGCTGCTTTTTGCGCAGTCGCTTCCGCGAAAGCGCTTCTTTTGCCCGGCGCTTCTCGCCGGGTTTCATGTAGAAGCTGTGTTTCTTTATTTCCTTGATGATGTCCTCTTGCTGCACCTTGCGCTTGAAACGGCGCAGAGCATTCTCAAGAGACTCATTCTCCTGAATCACTACTTCTGCCAATGTACTTCACCCCAATTCCGGTTCGGATTGCCTGCATGCAGTGCCGTCGCTGTTGTACCGCACTGCGCCTGAATACATTATCGCACGAGGTTGTTGGCTTCTTGTAGTCAATTCACCCCCACAAGTCAAGCAATCTTTCGGCAAAACGGCCTTTACGGCGGCATAGATACCGCTGGAGTAACTGGTTGTATTTGTATAACCTCTTGCCCGGCTGCCCCCACCTTGCCACTGCTGTTACACTGGGGAGCCTCAAACTTCTGCTTCGGGAGCCGACCTCCATGCCCGATATGCGCGACGCCATTGGAGTACTTCTTGCCGGAGGTCAGGGTGAGCGCTTGTGGCCTTTGACGCGCGACCGGGCCAAGCCCGCGGTCCCCTTCGGAGCGCTCTACCGCATCATCGACATCACCCTTTCCAACTGTGTGAATTCCGGCTTGCACCGCGTTTTTGTTCTGACACAGTACAAAGCTTTGAGTCTGACCCGGCACGTCCGGGCGGGATGGTCGCCGCTGATGGGACTGGGCGAATTCATCGAAGTGCTGCCGCCGCAGATGCGCGTTTCTCAGCAGTGGTACCAGGGCACGGCCGACGCGGTCTATCAGAATATTTATTCGCTCGGCAGCGAACGCTCCAAGTACACCTTCATTCTTTCCGGCGACCACATCTACAAGATGGATTACGCCAAGATGCTCCAGCAACATCTGGATTCCGGCGCTGAAGTAACTGTCGCCACGATCGAAGTCCCCGCCGCCGAGGCTGCGCGCCAGTTTGGCGTAATTGAAACGGACAGGGACTGGCGGATCGTCGGTTTCGAGGAGAAGCCGGCGGCTCCGAAGACTTCCCCCCACAAGGCCACGCATTGCAACGCCTCGATGGGCGTATACATTTTTAATACTCAGTTGCTGATTCCCACGCTGATGGCCGATTCCGAGGATCCCAAATCGGCTCACGATTTTGGCAAGGATATTCTTCCCCGCATCATTTCCAAGCATCGCGTCTTCGCGTACAACTTTGTGGACGAAAACTCGAAGGAGTCGCTCTACTGGCGGGACGTCGGTACGATTGACGCCTACTACGAGGCGAACATGGACTTGGTGAGCGTCTCACCGGTCTTCAACCTTTATGACAAGGCTTGGCCGCTGCGCACCTGGCAACAGCAGTATCCGCCCGCGAAGTTTGTCTTTGCCGACGCCGACCGCATGGGCATCGCGCTCGACTCGATTGTCGCGCACGGCTCGATCCTCTCGGGCGGCCGCGTGCAGAATTCGCTGCTCGGTTACGACGTGCGCGTCAACAGCTATTGCGAGATCACCGCATCCTTGATTTACAACCATGTAAACATCGGCCGCCATTCCCGGATTTGCCGCGCCATCATCGACCGCCACGTCAGCCTCCCCGAGCGCACGGAAATCGGCTACGACCTCGAAGCCGACAAGCGCCGCTTCCACGTCACTCCCTCCGGCATCGTCGTCGTCGTCCGCCAGGAATCCCTGATCGAAGAACCCGAGGCGCAATGAGAGTTTGCATGCCCGTGCTGATCGGACTTTTCCTCCGCATGTAGCGCTGGCTTTTATGCCAGCGCTTCTTATTTTTTTCAGGCGCCAGTCACGAATCACCGTTCCAAGCTTTGCTACAATCTTTAGTTCCAATCCATCGCTGAGGAGCTTCCACTACCATGTCCACGAAAATTACCCGCGTTCGCGCACGGCAGGTCATTGACTCGCGCGGAAATCCCACCGTTGAGGCCGATGTCTATCTGGAGTCCGGCGCGTTCGGACGCGCGGCGGTTCCTTCCGGCGCTTCCACGGGAGAACATGAAGCACTCGAACTTCGCGACGCCGACAAATCGAAATACCTGGGCAAGGGCGTGCTGAAAGCGGTGCAAAATGCGAATACGGAAATCGCCAAGGCAGTGACGGGCTCGGACGCGGCCGACCAACGGGCGCTGGACCACGCGATGATTTCGCTGGACGGTACCCCGACCAAATCGCGGCTAGGCGCCAATGCGATTCTCGCCGTTTCCATGGCGGCGGCGCGCGCTGCGGCGGTGGCGCTAAAGCAGCCGCTCTACAAATATCTTTCGCGCTATTCCACCGATACCTCCGCGAATCTGCTGCCGGTGCCGATGATGAACATCCTGAATGGTGGAGCCCACGCGGACAGCTCCGTGGATTTCCAGGAGTTCATGGTCATGCCCGTCGGCGCGCCGAATTTCTCGGAGGCGCTGCGCTGGGGCGTGGAGATTTTCCATGCGCTGAAAACGGCGCTGAAGAAGCACGGTTACTCCACGGCGGTCGGCGATGAAGGCGGGTTTGCGCCGAGCTGCACGTCCAACGAAGAAGCGATTCAGATTGTGCTGGAGGCGATTGCCGCCGCCGGTTACAAACCCGGAGAACAGGTGGCCATCGCGCTGGATCCCGCGTCCAGCGAGTTTTACGACAAACCGAGCGCGAAGTACGTTTTCAAGAAGTCGGACAAGTCCGCGCACACTTCGCCGGAGATGGCGGCGTATTGGACCGGCTGGGTGGAGAAATATCCCATCGTTTCGATCGAGGATGGAATGGCGGAGGACGACTGGTCGGGCTGGAAGACACTGACGCAGAGCGTGGGAAGCAAGACCTCAAAGAAAAAGATCCAGCTGGTGGGCGACGATCTGTTCGTGACCAACACGGAACGCCTCTCCCGCGGGATCAACGAAGGCATCGCCAACGCCATCTTGATCAAGCTCAACCAGATCGGCAGCGTTACCGAAACGATTGACGCGATCGAGTTGGCGCGCAAGGCCGGATACAACTCCATCATTTCCCACCGCTCCGGCGAAACTGAAGACACCTTCATCGCCGACCTGGCGGTGGCGACGGGTGCGGGCCAAATCAAGACCGGCTCGGCCTCGCGCACCGACCGCATCGCCAAATACAACCAGTTGCTCCGCATCGAGGAAGAGCTGGGCTCCGCCGCCCGCTTCAACGGCAAAGCGCCGCTGCGCTGAACGGCTGCAGATTCCTGCCGACACCTGACGGCTCCGGTCGACACATTCTCTGCCCGGAAATCCGCTAACTTCTTGCTTTTTATCGAGAGCGCTTCGGACATCAACCTGCCGTAACTTCTCCCAGATCGAACCGGGGGTGTCCGATGGTGTTTCGCGGGCTGTTGCTGACTGGATTGGTGTGCGTTGCCGTTTTGCCAGCGGCGCGCGCGCAGGGCGGTTACGGGAATCAGGAGGTGCCGCGTTACGAGGCGGGGGTCCAGTTCACGGGAATTGTGCTGACAGGACCGATCACGACCGGGGATTTGGGCGTCGGCGCGCATTTTGGATACAACTTCCGGCGGTACGTTTCGTTTGAGGCGGACGCCAATGCGTTTCGGATTGGGGCCGACGCCACACACAACTATCACACTGGCGAGGCATTTTTCGGTCCGCGGTTTGGTTACGCGTTTCCGGACGTGGGTATTTATGTGAAGGTGCTGCCCGGGTTCATTCATTTTCCGAAGGACGGCGATTTGCCGCCGGCCGTGCTTAACCCCGCAACGCATTTTGCGCTGGATACCGGGGTGGTGTTGATCCGGTATTTTCCGAATCACGTCTATGTTCGATTCGACGGCGGAGCCACGATCATTAATTATGGCAGCGGGGTTTTTGTGGATCCGTTGAGCGGAGAGCGGGTGCATCTGGGGATAAGAGGTGGGCCGGCGTTTTCGTTGGGAGTGGGGGCGCATTTTTAAGGCGTTCAGGCGGCGGATTGTTGAGATTGTTTTTGGCGGCGGGCGTGGGCTATCACGAGGCGAATATCTTCGTAGGTGATCTGCTCGGGCACGGCTTCCTTGATGGGCTTAAGTAAGTCCATTCCGAGTCGGGCGGCGGCTTCGAGGATTTGTTGCTGGTGGATGGGATGAACCCAGTCCGGGCGGAAAGAGAGCTCGCCCTTTTCGATGAGGTCCGCAACCAGAACCACAACCGAGGATACTTTTCTGCCGCGAAGCTGGGCGATCTCCTCGAAAGTCCGTCCCTGATTCAATAATTCCAGTGTTTCCTGGGAAGGGCTGGAGGCCTTGGCATGCCACTCTTTGGTGGCGCGTTCTCCGTTGGAAAACCGGCGAAGCGCGTCGAGAATTTCCTGGCCGTAGAGTTCGCACTTTTTTTCGCCCATGCCGGAAATCTGGCGGAGTTCGGCGATGGTCCGAGGCTGGGCCTGGCAGATTAGATCGAGAGTAGTGTCGTGCAGAACGATGAAGGCGGCAATCATCTTTTCGCGGGCGGTATTTCTGCGCCATTCGCGGAGGAATTCGCGCAGCTCTTCGTTAACCCGAACGGTTGGATTCAATTCGTATCCGGCGGCTTCGAGAAGGCGGTTAGGATTCCGGGTTGGCTGCGGCGTTGCCGTTGAATTCTGATTTATCCCCGACAGCCATTTCGGAGTGCCGGCGCAGATGTCGCAGACTCCGCATCTATCCCATTTCGTCACTTCGCCGAAGTGATTGCAGATCTCTTTTTGCCGGCATTTCTCCCCGCCGACAAACCGCTGGATCTGGTGGTAGCGATCCCAGGCGCGGTCTTTTTCCTGCGAGTCTCCAATCCTGTTTATGAAGAAAGCGTGCAAGCCGTTGTCTTTCTTTTCCCAGAAAATGTAGCAGTCGGCGGGCAGGCCATCGCGTCCGGCGCGGCCGGTTTCCTGATAGAGCTGCTCGATGCTTTCGGGCAAGCCGAGCCGGACCACCGCGCGGACATTTGGCTTGTTGATGCCGAGGCCAAAGGCGACCGTGCCGACGAGCACGCGAGCTTCTTCGGACATCCATTTTTCCTGGTTTTCGCGGCGGGCAGAGGCGTCCATCTGTCCGTGATACCCGACGGCGGCGATGCCGTTCTCTTCGAGCAGATCGATGACTTCGCCAACGCGGGCGACGGTTGGCGTGTACACGATGACGTTGCCGTCTTTCACTTTTTTCACCGCTTCGACCACGCAAGAGTCCTGCATCGTTCCTTTGCACTGGCGGACGAAGTAGCGGAGGTTTTCGCGGCGGAAGCTGGAGACGGATTTCAGCGGGTCGCGGAGGTGGAGCTGGCCGACGATGTCGTGGCGGACCTGCTGGGTGGCGCTGGCGGTGAATGCGGCGATCGGATGATCGGGAAAGAGGGCGCGAAGTTTGCCCAGTTGGCGGTACTCGGGGCGGAAGTCGTGGCCCCATTGGGAAATGCAATGGGCTTCATCGATCGCGAAGAAGGAAAGCGGGACTTGCCGCAGCCAATCGGCGGTGCCGTCCATCAGGGCCCGCTCGGGGGAGACGTACATCAGTCGGTATTCCCCGGCGATGGCGCGTTGCTTCAGTTCGCGGCGGTCCGATTCAAGGACGGCGCTGTTCAGAAAGACGGCGGGAATGCCCATCTGGCGGAGTTGCGCAACCTGGTCCTGCATCAGCGCGATCAGGGGCGAGATGACGACGGCAGTGCGATTTTCCTGCAGCACGGCCGGAAGCTGGTAGCAGAGCGATTTGCCGCCGCCGGTGGGCATCACCACGCAAACATCGCGGCCGGAAGCGAGCGCCCGAACGATCTCTTCCTGGCGTGGTCGAAACGCGTCGTAGCCCCAGTAGCGCTTAAGCGCGTCGAAAAATTGCGAGTCGGGAATGGTTGTGTTCGGAATGGTCGAGGTGGCGGACATCAAAAGCTCCGGGAACGACGCAACCCCAGGGGAAGGGGGCGAAACGCAGTGGGCAGTTTCGCTTTAGTTTCGCTGAATGTCAAGCGCATTTTTGTTAATTTCCCACTTGGTAATCCACAGAAGAGGAAAGGCTGTGGAGAACTGATAGCCAACAGCCAGCATCCGTAAGCCATAAGCCGGAGGCTGGCAGCCGAAAGTGAGTCAGTAGCAGGGGCGTTCATGAGCGAAGGCGGCTGTAGGCCTGAAGCGGAGATTCATCTGGATGGTGGGCGGACCGTGGAGGCTCGCTGGAAGCGGGGCGGGAATCTTCGGCGATTCTGCGCATCCTGTCTGCGTAGCGCTGGGCAAAATAGGCGCGGGCCTCGTGCGCGTCATAGAAAACAGGCCGATCGGAACTGGGGACATTCCAAGAAATCGGAAGCGGATCGAATCTGTCACCATTGGCATTCGATTGGTTCTCGCGCTGCAACGAGCGAAGAGCGTGCATGAGGGAAATAGAGACATAGGAAAGGACGGCAGCTCGACGGGTGGAAATTTCGCCGCGGGAGAGACAGCCGAGAAGGCGGGAGAGGAAGACGGTGACGTCGGCGGCGGAACGAAACTGGTCGAGATCGCGGACGAGGCCGGCGGCGGGGTCTTCTTTTGGTTGGTGGCGGTGGCAGAAGAGAGAGTCAGGGGCGGAGGAAGAAGAGCGGCAACGGCGTCCCGAGGGGAAGGTGTGGGTGCAGCGTGGGAGCGAACGAAGAGAAGCAGGTGCGAGATTGCGTTTCATTTTGATCCTCGTATGGAAGAGATAGGGGGTGTACCCCGGTGTTTTTTGCAAAGAGTGCGGAAAGGGAAGAAAGGAAAAGAGATGAATGGGATACGGAAAATGAAAGAGTGGGGAAGTGATTGATCCGCCTTCGCTTGGGCTACGGCGGATCTGATGACCTTCGCTGAGACTTTAGTAGGCCGGGTTGGTTGGAGGCTGGACAGACACTACTCCGTACCTCCGATATACAGGATAGCAGATAGGGTAAGGTACTGACAAGTATCTAATTGGACAAAAATTGGTTACAGTACCGGGGCGCGTTCGAATCCGCCTTCGCTGAAGCTACGGCGGATGGTAGTTGTCCAGATCAGGAACCCAAGCGATTGGGTTTGGTGATATACTTATCATGCCTACGGTTCTGGTGTTTCGGGGGTTGGACGTCCGGATTTATACGAACGATCACCGGCCGGCGCACGTGCACGTTGTGGGACGCGGATGTGAAGCGAAGTTTCAGTTGAACTGCCCGGATGGGCCGGTGGAGGTTGTGGAGAATTTCGGATTTTCGCGGCGGGAGATGCGGCAGATCCTGGAGGCGTTGCAGGCGGCGGTCGGGTATCTCTGCCAGGAATGGAGGGGGTTTCATGGGATTTGAGGGGGATTTCAAGAGGGCGAGTGAAAGGGCGCGGGAGCTGCAGGCGAATGTGCCGAGAGCGGTGGCGGCGAGGTATGACCGGAAGACGGGACGAGTGGTAATTGGGCTGAGCTCCGGGCTGGAAGTGGGATTTTTGCCGGAACGGGCACAAGGGTTGGAAAGGGCAAGCGCGGCGGAATTGGAGGAGATTGAGATCACTCCTTCGGGATACGGGATTCATTTTCCGAAGCTGGATGCGGATTTGTATCTGCCGGCATTGTTGCAGGGGTTTACCGGGAGCCGGAAGTGGATGGCGTCGGGGCTGGGGAGGGTGGGGGGAGCGTCGCGGAGCCGGGCGAAAGCGGCGGCGGCGAGGAAGAATGGGAAATTGGGGGGACGGCCGCGGGTGAGGGGGAGGTGAAATGGGTTGGTGGAGGTTGGACAGACTAACTAACGATTCCCTACATCTAGCTATGTCGCACGCTTCGGCGTTTAAGAGTCTTTACAATATTCTTTTCGCTTGAGCCAGCGAACACCACTTTGGTCTAACACAACTGTATTAACGTCACCACCAATTCTGTTGGTCGCCTTGGAATCAATCGTCCATTGGACAAGCTGACTTATAAAGAGTTCCTCAGTTTGGGTATTCGTCAGGTCCTTTGGGAGGGAAGCCTTCCACTTGAGGAACTCCGTTCTAGCCCATGCTGTCGGAGTTGGCAAGAATTTTTGTACAATGCCGCCGTAGCCCATAGCCAAGGCAGTGCCAACTATCGACGGAGGATCGATTCTTGCGACGATGGTGTACGTCCCCGCGTCTTCCTTGAGAAATATCCCGGCATGTACAACAGTCAAAATACCTGATTCATTTACGGCGAATATGCCTTCAACTATCTCTCCGAAATCATTATTAGAATGTATTTCGCGTATAAATTCTTCTGAGTTTGTCGCCTTCAGAGGCATTTGAAAGAACTCTCTGCCACGGTGTCCCCAGATTGACGCAGCCCGGGTAGCCTCATCTTCCTTTCCTTTTGCAGTACGGGCCATTTGAAAGGCTTCCATGGCGGTACGGTTCGCGTCCCATAACCATGATTTACCGTCGGGTGTTCGTAAAAAATGCACAGACCCGGAAGCAGCAAAGGCACCGATGTTTTTGTAGGTTTTAATTTTACAGGTATCCTTGGCAACGTTGTTCTCGGTAATAAGTCGGCTGTCCGTGGCCACTATGATTTCGTCTTTCATGTGTTCTACAACGACGACGGTTCCCGAATCGAAGGCCGGAATGTCGTTCTGTCCGTCGGCGCTGGTGATTATTAAGACCGAAAAAAGGAGATTCCTAAGCGCGGTCTTCATCGGGAATAGAGTGTTGGTCTTTGGGTGGGGATTCCCTTCCCCGCCTTTAATCAGCATATTGTCCTGGGTACTTCCAAGCGGGGTACTTGAAGATGGGCCGGAGACGTAATTTGGGGAGGTCCGCATCCATGCGAACGCTTTGGACGCCATCGGGACCGGCAATCCACAGGGACTGACCATTGTCCGCAGGGAAAAAGCCATTTATCACAACGTGTGTCGGGCTCTTTTGAATTAACTGAAAAATGGGTTGGCCATCGGGAGCAACCACTTCCAGGGCATTCTCGTTCGAATTGGAGTCAAAGTGGGGGTCTCGGACGGCGAACCTATTCCCTCTTACCTCTATAATTGGCCCGAACTGGCCGCCAGCACCGATTGTGGCGTCTACAAGAAGCGTCTCGCCGCTCATATAAAACGAAAACGCAGGGCCATTTCTCATGACCATTGGTGTCCACGGTAGAGGGTTACGCAACCTTTCAATCGAAGTCGGAAAACTCATCCCATTCTCACCAAACGAAAAAGTCACTATGTCAGTCACATTCTTAAATTTGAGTTTAGGAGGCTGCGTCTGCGGAGCAGCGGAGTTTATTGTGACAGTAGTTGTATTGTTGTTCCCACCCACATTTACATTCGGGCTATTTTGTCCTTTGCTGTTTTGGCTTACAGGCGGGGAAGCAGGAGGCTTTTGTGGGGGCGAAGTAGGAGAATTTTGCGAGGGTGATGAATTCTGTTTGCTTGACGGTTGGTCACCGGAATTCTGGCCGCTTGGTTGTTGGCTGGCTGCCGGGGGATTGGCTGAAACGGTGCGCTTGTACCATGTCTGCGATATGAAAAGGGCCGCAGAGATGAGAAGTATAGTCCCTGAAATCCTTTGGATCACGTCGAAGCGCATCGGGTTAGTCACAGCAACTAAGATAACGATTCCGGCAAATACCGGTAGCACGAATCGTTCTATGAACAGTGGCACACTTGCTTTATGCCACATCCAAATGACAAATTCCATCGATTCTGGAGTTGCCAACCCAGTTGTATTAGTAAAGCGGGGAACCATAGGTATAAAGTGGACAATATGAATCTAACTTGCGCACAGAATGTTATACCTTTTCCTCCATATTATTCCGTGACTAGCCCGACTATCACAACAGTTCCAGCCAACGCCTATTCCTGGCTCTAGGCACTGTAATCTGCCCGGGGTTACCTACTCCCAAAAATGTCGCCGCGCCGACATTTTCGATTTTTCCCCTTATTTTTGGCACTTTTTTGAGTCATACGCGACCGAATACGAAAAAGAGTGGCACAGGCATTCTTGCCTGTAAGGTGTTGGTCGCCATTGGTTCAGGCGCACAGCCAGGAATGGCTGTGCCACATCGGCTGGCCCTTCTAAGGTGGCTCGCAAAAAGCCACCGGTCAAGGGTTGATACTTACGATTTGGCCAGGTTGAATGGAATCGATGTGCGCCAAGCAGGAGGGGACATGGACCAGCAGGTCTTTGAGGCGGTTGGAGGGGGCACGAAGAACGAGAATGGCGATGGTTCGGCCAGCAAAATTTTGCTGGTATTCGATGCCTTGATCCACGGTAACGAAAACATCGAAGTTGGCAATTTCAGCGGCGGCAAGAAGATCGCCATTCTGAAGTCCGGCGAGCCCAGCGTAACGAGCAGTTTGGCAATCGTGGCCGGGAAAGGCGTTGCGGAAACGCTCGTCGATGCATTCGTCGATAAGAATGCGCATTTAGGGACGCGCGAGCAACAGGTGTTTCGCTTCTTCGAGGGCGGCCAGAGCCGCTTCGCGGGAGACGGTGGGGAACCCCTGCAAAAATGCTTCGAGTGTTTCTCCGCCTTCGAGGTAGTCGAAGAGCGTTTGGACCGGCACTCGGGTGCCCCGGAACACGGGGGTTCCGCCGAGAATTTGCGGGTCTTTTACGATGACTTGCACGGGAGGATTGTACCACGCGGCACGCGCGCGGCGAGGGAAGAGGAGCGGATCGCAGCGACACAGGCACGGCCGAAGAGGGGCACGATTTATCGTGTCCCTACGGCGCGAATGGGAGCCTTGATGATTCAGGGCCTGGTGGAATCGGCGGTGATGTGGCCGGAGGAGCGATAGGAGGCGACGATTTTTTCAAAGGTTGGTTGCATGTCGTGGAAGAGAGGCTCGATGCACCAGACGGAGATTTTGGTGTAAGTGTTTCCCGACTGCAGGAAGGCGGAGAGGAACTCCACGGGGAGGTTGTTGCTCTTCTGGAGAGTACCGCGATAGAAAACCAGAATGGCGGGTTTGCCGTCGATGGTGGCGTTGGAGCGCGATAGTTCCTCGAAATTTGACAGGGTTCTGCGGACGCCAAGCATGGTCACCTCCCGGTAACTGTCCATCGAACCGGGATACTCTTCCTGGATGACCATGGCGAAACGCATTTTGTCCTTGGAGCTGAGCCCGGCCAGGGTGGTGGGAGCATTGCGAAGGTTTGGGTCAATCGTCCACTCCGGGGGCAGGGTGAGTGAGAATTTGGCCGTGCGGTTCACGTATTGCGTGCCAGTCAGGATCTCGTCGATTTTGGGGAGGGCCTGTTTGACCGTGGCCGCGTCGGGAGCCTTGGCGGAAGCATTTTCCGCGAAGGAGATGGTTAAAATGTCGCCGCGGTTCAATTGCACCTTGCCATACGAGGTTTCGACTTCAATCTTGTCGGAAGTGATGCCGGTCATGCGGCCGACAATTTTCGTGCCGTCTTTCAAGACAATTTCTTCCGCCAGCACGGGCAAAGCAGCGGTCAAAAAGAGCAGGCAGATGGTGAATGGCCGAAGCATGAAGCCCTCCTGCGCGGCGTGGGGCCGCGTTCCGTCGATAGGTCTTTGCGCACCCCGCCGTGGCATACGCCGGTGCATGAGTGCCAATTTCGGGTATCCAACCGCCGGCGTCGATAGGCGGATGGTACCAGCGGTCCAATTTCCAAGTAGTGGATTGGACACCAGAAGATGGGCGTTGCAACGGAGGCTGTAAGCCGGGGACGGAAAGGATAACGCAGAGGCCGCAGAGAGCGCAGAGTTCGTAGAGCGGAGCAGAGCAGAGCAGACCCACCCTCCGCAAAAAACGCAAAGGGTAGGCCACCCACAGAGAAGAAAAACCCGCACCCTGAAAATCGCAGGGTGCGGCACCCAAATGCGGAGATCAGGGTTTTTCGTTCCACCACCAGAGTGCGGGTAACGGCTTTTGCTGGGGGTAGATTTGGTTGAGGGTGTCGCCCTCGAAGAGTTCGCCATTTTTCATTACGTATTGGATGGAGTTGGTATTGTGGATGTCGTCGAGCGGATTTTTGTTGAGGACGACTAGGTCGGCGAGTTTGCCGGGTTCGATGGAGCCGAGGTCTTGCGCAAAGCCCATGGCTTCGGCGCCGCGAAGAGTGGCGGAGCGGAGGACGTCGAGATTGGAAGCGCCGCCGGATGCGAGGGCCCACATCTCCCAGTGAAAGCCGAGTCCCTGGAACTGGCCGTGGCTGCCGATGCAGACGCGGCCGCCGGCCTTGATGAGCTTGGCGTCCTGGGCGGCGAGTCGCGGGAAGGCGAGCTCGTCGGTGCGGGTCCAGATGCGACGGCGGCGGGTGCGGGCGTCCACGATGTTGTGCGGATGGAAGCGGCGGACTTTGGGATCGTCGTGGACTTCGGTGGTTTCGTAGAAATAGTTTTCAGCCCACGGACCGCCGTAGGCGACGATCAACGTGGGCGTATAGAAGATGCCGGAGCGGGACCAGAACTGGACGGCGTCGTCGAAGAGCGGGGTGATGGGCAGGCTGTGTTCGTTGCCGCTGAAGCCGTCGATGGCGTGGGTGAGATCGAGCTTCATGTCGAGGGCGCCTTCAGTGGTGGGCATGACGCCTTCTTTTTTGCAGGCCATGACCATCCACTGGCGCTGCTTGCGATTGCCGACGAGATAGGACTTGAGATAAGTGGTGCGATAAAACTGGCGATAACGGCGAACGACGTCGTCGGCATCGTCAGCGGACTGGAAGTCGGTGTCCGGAAAAACGCCGGGGCCGGTGGAGTAGGGGCGCGGGCCGATGATGTCGCCGGTGTCGACCAGGTCCTGGTAGGCGAACATGTCGTTGGTGGCGGTTTGCGGATCGCGACCGGCGGTGACGCCATAGGCGAGATTGGCGAGGAAGCTCCAGTTCTGGAGGTCGAGGACGCCGCGGCGGATTTCGGTCCAGTGCGGGTGAATGTCAATGAAGCCGGGCACGATAGTTTTGCCGGAGACGTCGATGAGTTTGGCGTCGGCGGGGACGCTGAGGCTGCCGGATTTTCCGACGGAGACGATGCGGTTGTCTTTGACGAGGATGTCGGCGTTTTCGAGAACTTCATCGCCGTGCATGGTGATGACGCGCGCGCCGCGGAGAACGGCCTGGCCGGAGGGAGTGTGGCGCGGGAAGGTGAGATTGACGGAGATGGTTTCCGGCTTCAGCTTGGGAAGTTTTTTCTTGTCTTCGTCTTTTGGAGGTTCAGCGGACGAGGCTGATTTGGAATTTTTGGCGGACTTTGGTTTTTCGGCCGGCTTGGGTTCGGGTTTGTCGTCATCGGCCTTCTTGGGCGCTTCAAATTCCACCTGATCGAGAGGCAAGCGAAAGAAGGTAGCGCCTTCGGCCCAGGTAAGGGTTTTTCCGCCGTCGGCAAATCCCATGTAATCGCCGCCGACTTCGGTGATTTTGCGGAGAGGAAGGGAAGATTTGGAAACATCAACGGTGGGAGTTTCACCGCCTGAGCGCGGGACGGCGAGGAGGTAGACCTGATTGCTGACCTGGGCAAGAGCCCACTTGCCGTCGGGACTGATGCGGACATCGTCGGCGGGATTGCCGTCGGGTTTGTCTGGATCGGGGAACCAGGTTTTGCCGACGACTTTGATGATGTTGCGGCGGTCGGTGCCGTCGTAGCGAAGAGAGATTAGGCCGGCGTCGGAGTAGACGTAGACGCGGTCGGGATCCGGGCCAAAATGAGGATGGACGGCGCCACGGGCGGGAAGAATGGGAGTGGCGTCGCCGCCGTCGGAGGGCAGCCAGATGAGATCGACATTGACGGGAGTGGAATCCCACTCGTCAAACTGCTCGATGTGGCCCTGGCGTGGGGCGCGGATAGCGACGATGCGTTTGCCGTCGGGAGAAAAATTAAGGTCGCGATAGTAGGCGGAGAGGCGGGTGAGTTGTTCGGGAGTGCCGCTGCCGTCGGAGCGGATTTTCCAGACTTGTCCGCCGTCCTGGGTCCAGGTGACGTAGGCGATCCATTGGCCGTCGGGCGACCAGGCGGGCATGAATTCGGGCGCGGTTGCGGAGGTGAGACGGCGCGGCAGGCCGCCCGCCTTCGCCGCAGAGGCAGCGGCTCCGGCGGGTGAACCACCGGGAATATCCATCACGTAAAGATGAGTGAGTGCGGAGAAGGCAAGACGTTTGCCATCGGGAGATTGCACGGGCTGCTGAATGAGGCGGAGTTGGACCGGGCCTTCGTCGACGCGCAGGGAGAGGCTGAGGTCGGGGCCGAGTTCGCGGGAGACTTTTGCGGTGAAGGGAATTTCGGTATCGGCGCCGGTGGCGACATTGATGCGATGGATTTTTCCGCCGTATGCAGCGACGACTTCCTTGCCGTCGGGAGTGAAAGCGTAGTTGGGGAGAAAGTCGCGAGTGAAGAGAGATTCCTGGTCGTCACGCTGGACGGGATATTTGAGCCAGTGCTCTTCGCCGCTTTTGAGGTCGCGGATGCGGAGACCGGTTTCGGTTTCGATGCGCGTGGCGTAGACGAGGAGATTGCCGTCTGGAGAAATTTCTGGGCGCATGGCGCTGCCAGGCGAGTCGGTGACGGTATCTTCATCGCCGGTGATGAGATTGCGGCGAACGATCTGTGAGAGCGGAAAGACTACGTTGTAAAAACCTTCCGGATTCTTGCGCGCGGTGTAATAGAGGAAACGGCCGTCTCTGGAGAGAGAGGGGCCGAGGGCGTTGAGCCACTTGCGCGGAGAGCTGTCGGCCTTGGTGTGGGACTTGGTGACCTGAACGCCGGCGCCGCCGCGGATGTGGTACATCCATAGTTCCGCGGCGCCGATGGGAAATTGAGTAAAGCGGGAGGCGACGACGTAGTAGCCGTCGGGGGTCCAAGTCGGCGAGGCGAATTCGCTTTGTTCGTCCTGGCTGAGTTGTTTGGGATTGGAGCCGTCCGCGTCAGCGATCCAGACATTTTCGGAGCCGCCGCGATCGCTGAGGAAGGCGATTTTTTTGCCGTCGGGGGAAAAGCGCGGTTGGGAGTTGAAACCCATGCCGGAGGTGAGTTTGCGTGCTTCACCGCCAGAGAAGGGCATCGAGTAGAGATCGCCGACCAATTCAAAGATGAGGGTTTTGCCGTCGGGAGAGACGTCAAGGGAAAGCCAGGTGCCTTCGGAGGTTTTGTAGTCGACGTTGCGGGAGGGCTTGAGGGGGAGGGGTTGATCTTTCTTGGCGTCCTCGGCTGCGCTGGAAGCGGCGGGTATAGCGAGGATCGCCGCCAAAATTGCAGGGAAGAAGATAGCTTTCATGTGTGCCTCCAGGCGCAGGGCGGTACGTTAGTCTTGCCGGACAGGCCGTGTCAACGAGGAACGACCGGATGAGACGAGATAGATGAGTGCATGGACACAGGCCCCGGCTTTGTTGGTTGGACGCGGGAGATGGGAAAAAGATAACGCCGAGACGCAGATAGGGCTGAGGTAAGAGAGGAGCAGAAAACCCAAGCGCATAGGCAGGAATGACTGTGCTGCAGGAGAAGACGTACCTGCCGGAGGTCGACTAAAAGAAATCGAGGAGAGGTGTCCGGTGCCGCGGTCAGCGGGCGTGGGTGATGACCCAGTTTGCGAAGGAGTGCCATAGAGCAGTTTTGCCGAGGGGAAGGCGGATTAACTCGACGACGATCAGCACCGCTCCTGCCCAGAGGGTGGCGCGGTGGATTTTGCGGATGGACCACAGGTCGTAAGCGATGAGGAAGAGAAGGAAAACAAAGCTGGCCAAGCTGGCTGACAAGACGTTCCGGGACACGAAAGCGAGGGGCCAGCGGGCGATTGCGGCGACCATCAGAGCCGTAGTCGCAATGTAGATATAGCGTTTATGTGCGGGAGAATCCTTGCGGTTCCGGAAGGCAAGAAAGATGAATGTAGCGAAGAGGAGCATGTCGCTCATCGGGACGAGGTAGAAAGCTTGGGGATCGCGGCCGAAGGGGTCGAGTTGGCCGGCGTGGCGGAGGAGGGAGTCGGTAGAAGCCATGACGCCAAGAATCACCATGAGGCAGCCGAGGAGGAATCCGGCGATGCCGAGGCGGCGGTGGACGTCAGTGCGGCCGGCGGCGACGAGCGAGGTTTGGGTTACGAGAAGGAGAATCCAAGCGGTGAAGGCGGCGCCGTGGATGTGAACGATCGGGCTGGGCAGCGGGGCGCGGAAGACGCCAGCGAGGAAATAGCTGCGGGCGAATCCGATAAAGACGGAGAGGAGCATGAGGAACGCCATGGCGGAAAAGAAGTAGTGGTCGTAGCGGCGGCCCGGCGGGCCGGGGATTGGGCGGGCGGATTGCTGCGGCTGCGCAGTGATTGTGGCCAAGATACCTCCGTAAGAACGTGGACTGGCGAGGAATGCGCGTCAACCTGTGAATTGTAGGCATTGTATACGGGATTGGTGTGGAGCGCACTTGCGGATGTTCGCGGAGAGAATCGGAGTGGCCGATCTAAAGATCGACCACTACAAAAGGCGGCGTAGGGTTGTGTGACAAGTGGAGTGCGAGCGGTCAGGGTTTGGCTGGGGGTTTTGTGCCGGGCTTGGTCATTAGTTTTTCGGCTTCTGCCAGGGCTTGGGCGGCGGGAATTTCGGCGCCGGATTTGTCGACGTAATGGATGTCGAAAGGGCCGTCCATAGAGACGATTGCGGCGCAGGGTTTGGAGCCGGAACACTTGTCCTGGTGAATGTGCTTGGCGGGGAGATAGTTGTAGTCGCCATTGGTAAGGAGAGCGGGTTTTTCTCCCTTCATGGAGATTTCGAGCAGTCCGCTGAGAGGAACCACGCTTTCGTTGATGCTATGCCAGTGCCAGGGAACGATGCAGCCGGGGGTGAGCTTGATCTCCACGGTGGAAGGGCCCTTGTCGGGGTCGCCTCGGAGGACGGCGAGCGTGATGCAATCGGGCGCACCATGCGCGGGAGCGTATTTCTGGGAAGAGGCTTTGCTGATGATGGCGGCGTCGGGAGTTTCTTGAACCGACGCGGGCACAGCGGAGAGGAGAAGTGCGACGAGAAGAATTGTTTTCATGGGTGGCTCCGTTTGGTGTCGGGATACGTTAGTTGTTTTGGAGGAGGAGTGTCAATGGAGAGAGAGAGGAAGAGTGGCAGACGGAAGTTTCGTGAGTAAGTTGGGTGGCTGGTACTCTTGAGTGTGGTTTTTTGCGGCGCATTCCATTCCGACCTGTTGAGGGTTTGGCGGTGGGGGCGCAGATCTGTCGCACCTACGGCGCTCTGTTTTCTTTTCGTTTTGTTCCCAGTGCTTACGCACTGGGCTAATTTCTGCCGCGCCTCTGGCGCTGGGTCGAGGAATTGACGGTTGATGGAGAAAGGATTCAGTGCCGCCGATAATTAGTGCGCAGAAGTTGGGAAAGCGGTTTGGGGCTACGCCGCTGTTTCGGGAGATTTCGTTTACGGTGTCGGAGGGAGACCGGATCGGGATTGTGGGGCCGAACGGGAGTGGGAAGTCGACGCTGCTGGCGATGCTGGATGGGCGGGTGTTACCGGACAGCGGAGATGTGGCGGTGCGAAAGGGGATGCGGGTCAGCGGGGTGGAGCAGATTTCGGAATATGCGGCGGGGGATACGGTTCGGTCGGTGGTGGATGCGGCTTTGGACAGGGCGAAGGTGGCTGAGGCGGAGCGGGCAGCGCGGAAGGCGGAGATTTTGGGACGGGCGGGATTTCTAGATTTGGAGGCGCGGGCGGATTCGTTGTCGGGAGGTTGGCGGAAGCGGCTGGGAATTGTGGAAGCGCTGGTGCAAAAGCCGGACGTGCTGCTGCTGGACGAGCCGACGAACCATCTGGATCTGGCGGGAATCGAGTGGCTGGAGGGAGTGCTGCAGAATGCAGCATTTGCGTGCGTGGTGGTGAGCCACGACCGGTATTTTCTGGAAAATGTGGCGACGGCGATTGTGGAGATCAATCCCGTGTATGAGAACGGGACGTTTCGGGTGGAAGGGAATTACAGCACGTTTCTGGAGGGGAAAGAGGCGTACCTGCACGCGCAAAGGAATCGCCAGGAGGCGTTGGAGAATCGTGTACACACGGAGATTGACTGGCTGCGGCGCGGACCGAAGGCGCGGACGACGAAATCGAAGGCGCGAATTGATACGGCGCACAAGTTGATTGGGGATTTGGCGGAGTTGAATGCACGGACACGGACGACAAGCGCGAAGATTGATTTTACGGCGAGCGAGAGGAAGACAAAACAGTTGATGACGATGGATGCGGTGACGCACGGGATGGGCGGGCGGACGCTGTTTCGGGATATTCATTTTGTGATTACGTCGGGGATGCGGGTTGGTTTGGTTGGGCCGAATGGAAGCGGGAAGACGACGCTGCTGCGGCTGCTGAATGGCGAGTACCGGCCGGAGCAGGGGAGCCTGAAGACCGCGGAGAATTTGAAGATTGTGTATTTCGATCAAAACCGGGAGCTGGATCCGGAAGTGACGCTGCGGCGGGCGCTGGCGCCGGACAGCGACGCGGTGATTTACCAGGGGCAGGTGATTCATGTGGCGTCGTGGGCGGCGCGGTTTTTGTTTTCAGGGGAGGCGTTGAATCAGAAGGTGGGGAGGCTTTCGGGAGGAGAGAGGGCGCGGGTATTGATTGCGCAACTGATGCTGCAGCCGGCGGATGTGCTGCTGCTGGACGAGCCGACAAACGATCTGGATATACCTACGCTGGAGATATTGGAGGAAAGTTTATTGGAATATCGCGGGGCGCTGGTGCTGGTGACGCATGACCGGTACATGCTGGACCGGGTGTCTACGGTGGTGCTGGGGTTGGATGGATTGGGGAATGCGGAACGGTTTGCGGATTATGCGCAGTGGGAGATCTGGCAGCGGGGGCAGTTGGCGGCGGCGAAGATTGAAGAGCGGGCGGGGGAGAAGAGTAAAGCGGCAGGAGCGGCGGTTGCTGCGGGTGCGAAGAAAAAATTGAGCTACAAGGAAACACGGGAGTTGGAGACGATGGAGGAGCGGATCGCGGAGGCGGAGAAAGAGTTGCAGGGGAAGCATGAATTGTTGCTCGAACCGTCGGTGATGAGCGATTCGGTACGGTTGCGGGAGTTGTCGCTGGAGTTGGAGGCAGCACAAGAGGCCATTGATGCGATGTATACGCGGTGGGGAGAGTTGGAGAAGCGAAGTAAATAGGTGATGAAGTAAAGAAATAAAGATGTAATGAACTAAAGAGGGGAATTAACACAGAGGACTCGGAGAAAGAGCACAGAGAGCGCAGAGGAAGAGGAGAGGAATCGCGCATTTAGGGCGTAAGAGCCCACCCTTAGAAACCAAGGGTGGGGCACCCTCAAGTTCATTTGTTTGGGCGATATAACGGGAGATCGAAGGCATAGGCGGAACACCTTCGCGATTAGTTGTCGTTCCTGGCATGGGGTGACATAATTTCAGACTTACGGTGAGGGAATGCCCGGGGAATCTGGCCTTGCTTGGGCGGCTGGACACGGGCACTGCTCTGAGGGGGAATTATGGCGATGCGCGATAGCTGGGTGGAGAAGAGGGAAGCGGCGCAGGCCCAGGCGAATGGGTCGCGGAATATGTCGCAGATGCATTTGGCGCGGCTAGGCGTGATAACGGAAGAGATGGAGTACGTAGCGAAGCGCGAGAAGTTGGACCCCGAGGTGGTACGCAGCGAAATAGCGCGTGGGCGCGCAATTATTCCCGCGAACATCCATCACCGCAACCTGGAGCCGATGGGGATAGGGATTGCGTTCAATTGCAAGATCAACGCAAACATCGGGAATTCCGCGACGACCTCGGAGATTCAGGAAGAGTTGAAGAAGCTGCATCACGCCGTGCATTACGGCGCGGATACGGTGATGGACCTTTCGACCGGGGGGAATATTCCGGAGATCCGGCAGGCGATTATCAATAATTCGCCGGTGCCGATTGGAACCGTGCCGGTGTATGAGGCGATTTCGCGGGTGCGGCGGCCGGAAGATATCACCATCGACTTGATGCTGGAAGTGATTGAAGAGCAGGCGGAGCAGGGCGTGGATTACATGACGATTCACGCGGGCGTGCTGCGGGAGCATGTGCCGCTGGTGCGGAAGCGGATCACCGGGATTGTGTCGCGCGGCGGATCGCTGATGGCGCATTGGATGGAGCACCACAAGAAGCAGAATTTCCTGTACGAGAACATCGAAAAGGTGTGCAAGATTTTCAAGAAGCATGACGTGAGCTTTTCGTTTGGCGATGGCTTGCGGCCGGGTTGCATCGCGGATGCGAGCGACGAGGCGCAATTTGCCGAGTTGAAGGTGCTTGGCGAGTTGACGAAGAAGGCCTGGGAACATGATGTGCAGGTGATGATCGAAGGGCCGGGGCACATTCCGTTGGACAAGATCAAGGAGCAGGTGGACAAAGAGATGGAATGGTGCCACGAGGCGCCGTTCTACACGCTGGGGCCGCTGGTGACGGACATTGCGCCGGGATACGACCACATCACGAGCGCGATTGGGGCGGCGATGATCGGGTGGCACGGGGCGTCGATGCTGTGCTATGTGACGCCGAAAGAACATTTGGGATTGCCGAATCCGGAGGACGTGAAGCAGGGCGTGATCGCGTACAAGATTGCGGCGCATGCGGCGGATGTGGCGCGGCACCGGCCGGGAGCGCGGGACCGCGACGATGCGCTGAGCTATGCGCGGTTTTTGTTTGATTGGAACAAGCAGTTTGAGTTGTCGCTGGATCCGGCGACGGCGAAGGCGATGCATGATGAGAATCTGCCGGACGATTTTTATAAAGAGGCGAAGTTCTGCTCGATGTGCGGGCCGAAGTTCTGCTCGATGAACATTACGCAGTTGGCGGAAGCGGAGAGCGGGAAAGATCAGGCGGAGCGGAAGCAGAAGTTCGCGGAGTTGTTGGTGAAGGTGCAAGGCGCAGGCGCGTAATTCAGCCTTTTAATTCATAGACTCGGAAATATCATGATAGCGCCGGCCGACTCACAGCCTTTTAATGATCTGCGGATGGAAGGGGTGACGCCAAGCAGGAAAATGCGCCCGCCTCGGAAGGCGGCCGCTACATAGGCTGGAGTTAGTAGGGTAAGAGTTATATTAGATTGCTTGGCGGACATTGGCTTTTTGGTTGAATTGCTTCAGGCAAGTCCTCGATTCCCCCGTTCATCTGCTAAGTTGGGTCTAAGAACGCCATACCAGGGAAACTCAACGAGAGTTGCGGCCGATCGGCTGCGGCAAAACTGCATGAATGCGCAGGGCTCCATACACGATGTGCTGGTGGTTGACGACTCGCCTGTCTACCGGAAGCTGGTGGAACAGGTGCTGGAGTCACAACCGTTCAGCCTGCACTTTGCGCGGAACGGGAAAGAGGCGCTGCAACTCATTGAGGAATTTTCGCCGTCGATCGTGCTTACGGACTGGATGATGCCGGATTTTTCCGGGCCGGAATTGTGCCAGCGGATTCGAGCGGATGCGTCTCGCCCGTACACTTATATTATTTTGATGACCAGCAACACGGAAAAGGGAAACGTAGTGAAGGGGCTGCAAGCGGGGGCGGACGACTACCTGGCGAAGCCGTTTGATCCGGGGGAGATGCTGGCGCGGATCGGAGTGGGACGCCGGATCATTGATCTGAACCGGGAGCTTGCGGCCAAGAGCGTGAAACTGGAGGAGGCGGCGAGGACGGATCCTCTGACGGGATTGCCGAACCGGAGGGCGATCGAAGAGTGGGCGTTCAAGCAACTGCGCGGGGCGGCGCGGCATGGGTTTTCGTTGTGGGTGGTGGTGGGAGACATTGATTCGTTCAAGACGATCAACGATAGTTTCGGGCATCACGCCGGGGATATCGTGATCAAGACATTTGCGGATTTGCTGAAACGGATCACGCGCTCATCGGATATTTGCGGGCGACTGGGCGGGGACGAATTTCTGATGGTGATGACGCACGTGGAAGCGGGACACATTGAAGCGACGGTGAACCGGTTTCGGGAACAGTTTGCGGCTCTGTCGTTTCCGTTTCAGGGGCAGAGCGTCAGCGTGACCTCGAGCTTTGGAATTGCCGGGAGCGCCGGCAAGGAGACGCCGGAGTTTGGCGGGCTGGTTCGCAAGGCGGACCAGATGTTGTATGAAGCGAAGCGCGGGGGCCGGAATACGGTGCGCGTGAGCTATCCCCAGCCGTAGGGCGAGCATTCCTCTTTTGTTTGCGGCGCTGGCCGCTTCTCGAAAATTATGGTAGTAGTGCGGTGCGAGAGTTCTTCGCGCGGGAATACTTTGTGCGATAGGGCTGCTAATCGAACTGTAAAGGTGGGGCGATGGGATTTTTGAGCGACGGCGTTGCGGTGATAACGGGTGCGGGGTCGGGGATGGGGCGATGCCTGGCGCAGCAGTTGGCGGCGATGGGCGCGTCTCTGGCGATTTCGGATGCGGATGAAAAGGGACTGGCGGAGACGGCGGCGCTGCTGGGTTCACCGCGGGGGAAAGTGACGCAGCATATCGTGGATGTTGCGAACGAGGGGCGGATGAGGGAGTTCGCGGAAGAGGTGGCGGCGCAGCATGGACGGGCGACGATGTTGTTCAATAATGCGGGTGTGGCGGTGCTGGGGAAATTTGAGGAGTTGTCGCTGGAAGACATCCGCTGGCTGATGGACATTAATTTCTGGGGAGTGATCCACGGGGTATTTTATTTTATGCCGCTGCTGAAGAAGGAGCGGCGAGCGCACATCGTGAATACGTCGAGCGTTTTCGGACTGGTGGGGGTGGTGGGACAAACGGCTTATTGCGCGAGCAAATTTGCAGTGAGGGGATTCACGGAATCGCTGCGGCATGAGCTGGAAGGGTCGAACATTTTTGTTACCAGCGTGCATCCCGGGGGAATCAAGACGGCGATTGCAAAGCGGGCGAAGCTTGGGGCGCGGGCGAAAGCCGCGTTGTATGACGCCAGCGTTACGCGGTTTGACCGGGTGGCGATTACAACGGCGGAGGACGCGGCGGCGAGAATTTTGAAGGGGGTGGAGAAATACGAGCCGCGGGTGCTGATCGGGCGAGATTGCAAGATGGCGGATATTGTGCAGCGGTTGCGGCCGGTGGGTTATTGGAAGATGGTGGCGAAGAAGATCCAGGATCCGGATGTGAAGAGATAGAAGTGGAAATGGGTGCGATTCAATTGGGAATGCGAATTGATGCGAGCCGGCTTCGACGCGTTAGCCGAGATTATCTGTCGCACCTACGGCGCTTCCAGGATATTCGGATGGCTTACCCAGCGCTTACGCGCTGGGCTAGTTTCTGTCGCGCCTCCGGCGCTTGTTGAGAGGCGATGGTTGGGTTGATCGAGCGGCTACGAAAGTTTCCTTGTAGGGTCCATAAGAAAAATTGAAGGAGTGGGAGGCACAACTAAAGTTACACTTATGCCCCTGGTTCAGGGAAAGGGGCCGAAGATGCCTATAGTTGCGCCGATTGCCGAATGGGAAACCTTGTTTGCACGCTTTAAATCGGAAGCGCCGGAAGCGTTTGATTCTGAGGGGCGAGTTCTCAATCTGATTGAAGGGGAGTGGAAGGACCCGGGGTTCGGGAGGCACTACGAATCGCCGATTGACGGGCGGAGCCTTGGGCGAATCCCGATGATTGACCTGGAGACCGCGCGAACAGCGGTGAAATTTGCGAAGGCGGAGGTAGCCGGCTGGGCGAAGACGGATCTGGACGAGCGGCGGCGGCGCGTGAACGATTGCCTGGCGGCTTTGCGGGAGCAGAAAGAGCTGATCGCGCTTCTGCTGATGTGGGAGATCGGGAAGCCGTACGCGCAGGCGTTGACGGATATCGAACGGTGCATCAGCGGCGTGGAATGGTATGTGGCGAACATCGAGGGCATGTTGGGGAGGCGCGCGGCGCTTGGGCTGATTTCGAATATTGCGTCGTGGAATTATCCGATGTCGGTGCTGATGCATTCGGTACTGGTGCAGGCGCTGGCGGGGAACGCGACGATTTCGAAGACGCCGACGGACGGAGGTTTGTACGCGCTGACGCTGGCGCACGCGGTCGCGCGAAAGTGCGGGCTGCCAGTGTCGCTGGTGAGCGGGTCGGGCGGGCAGTTGAGCGAAGCACTGGTGCGGAATGAATTTGTGGATTGCCTGGCGTTTGTGGGCGGGAAGACGAATGGCGGGGTGATTGCGTCGTCTCTTTACGACGAAAACAAGCGATACATACTGGAGATGGAGGGGGTGAACACGTACGGGGTGTGGAAGTTTTCGGATTGGAGCGGGCTGGGGCAGCAGTTGAAGAAGGGATTTGACTACGGGAAGCAACGGTGTACGGCGTATGTGCGGTATGTGGTGCAGCGGGAACTGTTTCCGCAATTTCTGGAGATGTACCTGCCGCTGTTGCGCGGATTGCGGTATGGGAATCCGGTGATGGTGGAAAAGGAGGCGGACTCGCTGCCGAAACTGGATTTCGGGCCGCTGATCAACAGCAAGAAGGTGGAGGAGCTGCGGGTGCTGTATGTGGAGGCGCTGGGGAAGGGCGCGATCAGCTTGTTTGAGGGCGGCGTGCAGGAGAGCATGATTTTTCCGAACCAGGATACATCGGCGTACGTGGGACCGGCGGCGCTGCTGAACATACCGAAGAATTGCCGGTTGTATCACAGCGAACCGTTTGGGCCGTTGGATACGATTGTGGTGGTGGACCATATTGAGGAATTGATTTCGGAAATGAACGTGTCGAACGGGGCGCTGGTCTCTTCGATTGCGTGCGATGACGGGAAGATTGCGCGGCGAGTGGCGGAGGAGTTGCGGGCGTTCAAGGTGGGGATAAATTCGATCAAGTCGCGCGGGGACCGGGAAGAAGTGTTTGGGGGAGTGGGGCAGTCGTGGAAAGGGTGTTTTGTGGGCGGGCGGTATCTGGTGTTGGCGGTAACGGCGGGAGAACCGGGAGAGAAATTGTATGGGAATTTCCCGGATCATTCGCGGATGCCGGAGGAGTTGATGGTGAGGGTAGTGGCCGCACAAGGCTAGCAGGCCGGGGTTGCGTCAAATTTTGACGGGGGGAGGACCGGGGAATATACTGCGATTTTCGGTCAGGATCGGCGCGAGGGTTTGATCTAACACAGAGTGCGCAGAGATAGGAACACAGAGGACACGGAGAAGAGCACAGGCTGAGGCCCGTGCTACGAGAGAGGGACGGAGACGATGGCGTTTGTTAGGACTGTGAAGGTGGCGGAAATACCGGCGGGGACGATACGGGAGTTGCAGGTGGAGGGGAAAGCTGTGGCGGTGGCCAATGTTGGCGGAAAGATATATGCAATCAACAATACCTGTTTGCACCGCGGAGGGCCGCTGGGGGAGGGATCGTTGGAGGGGAAAGTGGTGACTTGCCCGTGGCATGGGTGGCAGTTTGACGTGACGAACGGAAAAGCGGTGCAAAACCCGGCGGAGGGGGTGGCGTGCTACCAGATCGAGGTGCGGGGAGAGGACATCTTCATTGATTTAGGCTGAGTGGATGGAAGAGTTTACTATTCAAGTCAAACGCCCGTAACGAAAAGAAAATAAGGAGGTTGTAAGGAATTGAAGGCTTGGAGTCCGGAATTTTTTGGGTTTTGCACACGGAACAGCCTCTATCCCTCACATTTTGTTTGGTTTTCCTTGTTCGAGCGTGTATATTTTCCCCGGCTTTAGGTGAAGATGGCGAATTCGACTCCGCAGACACGACATTATTGGATCTTCAGCACCGACCCGCATCACTATCACTGGGACACGCTTTTCGTTAAAGGCAAAGAAATGTGGCACGGGGCGGGTTCGAAACCCGATGCGATCCGTGCGCTGAAGCAGGTGAAGCGAGGGGACCGCGTGCTGTGCTACCACTCCGCGCCGGAGCGGTCGCTCTATTCCATCGCGGAAGTTACGCGCGACCCGTATCCCGACCCGCACGATCACAAAGGAAAAAACCTGGTGGCAGACCTGCGGGCATTTGAGAAATTGCCGCGACCGGTGACGCTGGCGGAGATGCGCGGGAATCCGGCTGTGAGAAAAGCGAAGCTGTTGAAGAACGTGCGGCTGATTATTTCTCCGATCAGCGAGGCGGAATATCTGGAGCTGCTGCGCATGGCCGGAATAGTGGCCACGCCGGGTGTGCCGCTGCCCTGAAGACGGGCTTCGGCTGATAGTAGAGTCCACCCTTCCTTCGTCAGGGCAAGCCTGAAGGTGGACGCTACACAAGCTCATTGTGAAGGCCGCGCGTCCAATGTCCAGGGTTGCGTTCAAGGGAAAATCAATGAAAAACGGATGGGACAGGCGAGTAGCACTGCTGGTGCTTCTGGCAGGGTTGGTGTGTGTTTGCCGGACGAGCGGGCAAGAATATCCTGTGGCGACAAAGACGCTGAAGAACGGGATGAAGATTCTGGTGCAGACAGACCACAGCATCCCGAACGTGGCGCTGTACACGTTTTACAGGGTTGGGTCGCGCAACGAACGGCCGGGGACGACCGGGCTGTCGCACTTTTTCGAGCACATGATGTTCAACGGCGCGAAGAAATACGGGCCGGGCGAACTCGACAAGACTATGGAATCGAATGGCGGCTCGAATAATGCGTATACGACACGGAATGTGACCGTGTATCAGGACTGGTTTCCGCGGTCGGCGCTGGAGCTGATTTTTGATATCGAGGGGGATCGGATTCGAGACTTGAGCTTCGATCCGAAGAAAATTGAAAGTGAACGCGGGGTGGTGGCGAGCGAGCGTCGAAGCAGCGTGGACGGGCAGAACGAGGGGGTGCTGGATGAACAGCTTTGGGCAACGGCGTTTATCGCGCATCCCTATCAGTGGCCGGTGGTGGGATGGATGAGCGACATCGAGCACTGGACGATGGAAGATTTGAAGCATCACTTTGAGATGGGATATTCGCCGAGCAACGCCACCATGGTGATTTCCGGCGATGTGACGCCGGAAGAGGTTTTCGCGCTGGCGGAGAAGTATCTGGAGCCGATTCCGTCGCATGCGCCGCCTCCGCCGGTGACCACGACGGAACCAGAGCAGTCGGGAGAGAGACGCCTGGTGGTTCGGAAGCAAGCGGAACTGCCTTTGCTGATGATTGCGTACCACGTGCCGCAGACGAACAACCCGGATTTTTACGCGCTGAACGTAATGCGATCGATTTTGTTTCAGGGGGAGAGTTCGCGGATGTACCAGCGGCTGGTGGACAAGGACCAGATTGCGCTGGACGTGGAGTCGGAATCGGACAACGCGTTTGACCCGACATTGTTGCTTTTCCTGGCGCAACCGAAACAGGGCGTGGACCCGGCGGCGTGCGAAAAAGCGATTTACGAAGAAGTAGAGCGGTTGCAGAGCGCGCCGGTTGCGGATCGGGAACTAGAGAAGGCGAAGAATTTCCGGCTGGCGGAATTTTACCGGCAGGTGCGGACAATAAATGGAAGGGCGAACACGCTGGGGACGTACGAGGTGTTTTTTGGGGATTACCGGAAACTGTTTGATGCGGCGAAGAATTACAGCGCGGTGACGAAGGAAGACGTGCAGCGGGTGGCGAAGCAGTATTTCGGAGCGAAGAATCGGACGGTGGCGACGCTGGTGCCGGAGAACGAGGAGAAGGGCAAGCCATGAGAATGGGATTCGGCGGGTGGGATGTGAGCGTGTTGAATAGGGCGTTCAAAGGCGAAAAGCGGATCCCTCACCCCGCAAAAGAGGCGGGGATTCGGGATGACAGATTCGGCAACGCGGGGGAGTTGATGGGCTCGCCGGTCCTTTCTTCGTCGGGACAAGCAGGCTGCCGACGCTACCTGGTTGCGGGATTTGCGCTGGTGGTTGCGTGGCTGAGTTGCGGTTCCGCGGTCCGGGCGCAAAAGCTGCAGATGCCGGCGCATGAGAAGGTGGTGCTGAAGAATGGGTTGACGGTGCTGCTGCTGGAAAAGCGCAGCGTGCCGATGGTGAGCGTTGCGGGGATCGTGAAGGCTGGAGGGTTGGCGGATCCAGCGGGGCAGGAAGGGCTGGCTTCAACGACAGCGGGATTGCTGAGGAAGGGGACGAAGACGCGGACGGCGCAGCAGTTTGCCGGTGATATTGATTTTATCGGTGGAACATTTGAGGCGGATGCAGGGGCGGATTATTCGAGCTTCGCGGCGGAATTTCTTTCGAAAGACACAGCGAAGGGGCTGGAACTGGTGTCCGACGCGTTGCTGCATCCGACGTTTCCACAGGCGGAAATGGACAAGCTGCTGGCACAGGCAGTTGACGGAGTGAAGGCGGCGAAGGACAGCGCGCGGGATGTGATTTTCCAATATTACGAGGGTTATCTCTACAACGGGAAAGGCTACGGGCGGCCGACGGGAGGGGATGAAAATTCGCTGAAGAAGATCCAGCGCGATGCGATTGTGAAATTTTACGACAGTTATTACACGCCAGGAAATACGATTCTGGCGGTGACTGGGGATTTCAACCCGGCGGAAATGAAAAAGAAGATTGAGGAAACTTTTGGCGCGTGGCCAGGGAAGGCTGCGCCGGCGGTGAAAGTGGAGGCGGCCAGCCCGACGAAGGGGAAAAGACTGTTGCTGGTAAATAAGGGGGACGCGACGCAGACGTATTTTGTGATCGGGAATTTGGGAATTTCGGCGACCGATCCGGACCGGGTGGCGATTGAGGTGGTCAACACGGTGTTCGGATCGAGGTTTACGTCGCTGCTGAATGAGGCGTTGCGCGTGGAATCGGGATTGTCGTACGGGGCGACTTCGTTTTTTTCGTTGCAGAAGGAGCCGGGACCGTTTGCGATGTACAGCTTTACGCGGAACGAAACGACAGGGAAAGCGATCGAGATGGCGCTGGAGGTCCTGAAGAAACTGCACACGAACGGGATTACGGCGGAGCAGTTGAGCTCGGCGAAGAGTTATATCAAAGGGCAGTTTCCGCCGACGATGGAAACTTCGGGACAGCTGGCGCGGCTGATTGTGCGGCATGAATTTTTGGGATTGGACGACAACGAGGTGAACCAGTTTGAACAGCGGATTGATGGAGTGACACCGGAGATGGCCAAGCAGGTGATTGCGAAGCATTTTCCGCTGGAGAATCTGACGTTTGTGCTGGCGGGGAAGAGTTCGGAGATTGCGCCGATGGTGAAGAAATTCGCGGAGAAGATGGATGAGAAGGAGATTTCGGCGCCGGGGTTTTGGGCGGGGGCGAAATAGTTGGGGGTTGAGCGGGGAAGGGGTTTGGAAGAGGCAGAGCGGATTAGGAGCACAGGCAGGAGTGCCTGCGCCACAGATGGCGAATAGCGAAAGGCGCCCGCCTCGGAAGGCGGCCGCTACAAACGCGAGAGGGAGGGCGTAGTGTGTAAATGCTTTGGGTGGTTGATTGTTGGCGTGCTGCTGATTTGCACGAATGAAGCGGCGGGGAGGGAATCGCCGCTGCTATTGCAGCAGCCTACGATTTCGAAGAGTGAGGTGGTGTTTGTTTATGGCGGATATTTGTGGAGCGCGCCACGCGAGGGCGGAGATGCGCGGCAATTGACGACCGGAGGGCATGAAACGCATCCAGCATTTTCACCGGATGGAAAGTGGATCGCGTTCACGGGGGAGTACGACGGCAACGCCGATGTGTTTGTGATGGCAGCGGAAGGGGGAGCGCCGAAGCGACTGACGTGGCATCCGGACGCGGACGTGGTGGCGGGGTGGACGCCGGACGGAAAGAAGGTGCTATTCAGCTCGGGGCGCGAGGCTTATGCGGATTTCGATCGGTTGTACACGGTAGCGGCGGAAGGGGGAGTTCCGGAAGCGCTGCCGATGTGGAGAGCGGAGACGGGGTCGTATTCGGCGGACGGGTCGCACCTGGCGTACGTGCCTAACTTGAAGTGGCAGGCGGCGTGGAAGAGGTACCGTGGCGGACAGACGACGCCGATTTATATTGTGTCGTTGCGCGACCTGCAGCGGGCGATCATCCCGCGTGAAAATTCGAACGATGCGAGTCCGGTGTGGTTTGGCGACACGGTTTATTTTCTTTCCGATCGCAACGGGCCGGTGAGCCTGTTTGCGTACGACACGAAATCGAAGGTTGTGAGGCAGGTGGTGGAGAACAAGGGGCTGGACCTGAAAACGGTTTCAGCCGGGCCGGACGCGCTGGTTTATGAGCAGTTCGGCGGATTGTATCTGGTGGATCCAAAATCGGGAAACGCGAAGCATATCGAGGTGCGGGTGAATGGAGACCTGCCGGCGACGCGGGCGCATTGGGTGAAGGCGGCGGACAAGATATTGAACGCGGGAATTTCGCCGACCGGGCAGCGGGCAGTGTTTGAAGCGCGCGGAGAAATCCTGACCGTTCCGGCGGAAAAAGGGAATATCCGGAACATTACGCGGACGGTAGGGGCGGCGGAACGCGACCCGGCGTGGTCTCCGGACGGGAAGTGGATTGCGTTTTTTTCGGATGAATCGGGAGAGTATGCGCTGAACGTGGTGGATCAGAGCGGGCTGGGGGACGTAAGGAAGATCAACCTGGGGAATCCGCCATCGTATTTTTATGGGCCCGTGTGGTCGCCGGACAGCAAGAAAATTGCGTATACGGACAAGCGATTGAACCGGTGGTATGTGGAGGTTGAGAAGGGCACGCCGGTGAAGATTTCAACGGAGAAGTTCGAGGATCCGGGAGGGTTTTCGACCGGAACCTGGTCGCCGGACAGCAAATGGGTGATCTACGACAAATTCCTGGAGAACCATCTGCATGGTGTGTTTGTGTATTCGGCGGAGAGCGGAAAAGAGACGCAGATTACGGATGGGACGGCGGATTCGCGTTACCCGGTATTCGACAGGGATGGAAAGATAGCGTACTTCGCGGCCAGCACGGATGTGGGACTGACGGCGGGATGGCTGGATCTTTCAAGTTTTCAGCACCCGTTGACGCGGAGCGTGTACGCGATTGTGTTGAAGAAGGGCGATGCGAATCCGGTGGAGCCGCAGAGCGACGAAGAGAAAGCAGGAAAAGAGGAAAAAGGTAAAGACGGAGAGAAGGACAAAGACAAGGACAAAGACAAGGACAAAGATAAGGATAAGGACAAAGCAAAGGGCGGGGGCAAAGAGGGAGAAAAGGAAAAAGGGAAGGACGGGGAGAAGAAGGAGGAGGTTGCAGCGGTCACGATTGATTTTGACGGCATTACCCAACGGGTGGTGGCACTGCCGATCCAGGCCGCGAATTACGTGCAACTGGATGCCGGAAAGGCTGGAGTGCTGTTTCTTACGGAGATCGTGGATGTGCCGCGGTTTGGCGAGCCGACGCTGTTCACGGTGGCGAAATTTGAGTTGAAGACGAGGAAGACGGAACCGTTTACGAGCGGGGTGAGCTCTTTTTCGATTTCCGCAAACGGAGAGAAAGCGCTGTTCCGGCAGGGGCCGCCGCAAAGCACAGCATGGATAATCGCCGGCACAACCGCTGCGCCGAAAGCAGGTGAGGGCGCGCTGAAACTCGGCGAAATGGAAGTTTATGCCGATCCTCGCGCGGAATGGGACCAGATGTACCGGGAGGCGTGGCGGATTCAGCGGGACTTTTTTTATGATCCAGGACTACACGGGCTGAGCCTGAGCGCAGCCGAGAAGAAATATCGGGGGTACCTGGCGGGTATTGGGGGGCGCGCGGACCTAAATTATTTGTTCACCGAGATGCTGGGGGACATCACCGTCGGACACATGTTTATCGGCGGCGGGGATGTGCCAAAGCCGAACCATGTGAAGGGCGGATTGTTGGGCGCGGATTATAAGGTGGAAAACGGGCGGTACCGATTTGCGCGGATTTACAACGGTGAAAACTGGTATCCGATGCTGCGTGCGCCGCTGACGCAGCCGGGAGTTGATGCTAAGGCCGGGGAGTACCTGATTTCGGTAAACGGGAGAGAAGTGCGTCCGCCGGAGAGCGTGTACAGCTTTTTTGAGAATACGGCGGGGAAACAGATCAAGATCAAGATCGGGCCGAATCCGGACGGCAAGGATGCCCGCGAGGTTACGGTTGTGCCGGTGGACGATGAATTTCCGCTGCGGAACCGGGCTTGGGAGGAAGATAACCGGCGCAAGGTGGACGAATTGAGCGGAGGGAAGTTGGCGTATGTACACGTGCCGGATACGGCGGTGGGCGGGTGGACGAATTTCAACCGGTTCTACTTCGCGCAGACGGGGAAGCAGGGAGCGATCATTGACGAGCGGTATAACCATGGCGGGGAGATCGCCGACTACATCATTGATATGCTGAAGCGGCCGCTGAGGAATTGCGCGATATCGAGGGAGGGCGAAAAATTTTGCTCGCCACTGATGCAGATATACGGGCCGAAGACGATGATCATCAACGAAATGTCGGGAAGCGGCGGGGATGCGTTGCCGTGGATGTTCCGGCAGGACGCAGTCGGACCATTGGTGGGGACGCGGACGTGGGGAGGGTTGGTGGGGATTTACGGTTATCCGCAACTGCTGGATGGAGGGCGAGTAACTTCGCCGCGGGTGGCGATTTATGGGCTGCATGGGGATTGGGAAGTGGAGAACCGTGGTATCGCGCCGGATATCGAGGTGGAGAATGATCCGGCGTCGGCGGCGGCGGGACACGACGCGCAATTGGAGAAGGCGGTGCAGGTGACGCTGGAAGCGTTGAAGAAAAATCCTGTGGTGATACCGGAGCATCCGGCTTACCCGAATTATCATAAGCAGTGAGAATCGAAGAACGGAAAGAATCGGACTTAACGCAGAGGGCGCTGAGGTAGGAGCGCAGAGGGCGCTGAGAAGAATGGACGGCCCGCCTCAGAAGGCGGGCCCTACAAAGGCAAGAGATCTGGCTTAAAAGACTAGCGCTACTTTGAGAAAAGAAGAGAAAAGGCGAAGCGCGGCTCGCGGACTCGCCGGGGCACGATTTATCGTGCCCCTACAAGGATTGGGTTGAGATGCCAGAATTGCCGGAAGTGGAGACGCTGGCGCGGGGATTGCAGCGGGAGGTTGCGGGAAGCCGCGTGCTGAGCGTGGAGCTGGGGAAGACGGAGTTTATGGACAACCCCGCGGAAATTGAGCGGGAGTTGGCGGGGACGCGGATTGAGCGGGTGGAGCGTTACGGGAAGTTCATGCTGTTGCGGTTGGAGCGTGCTGCGGGAGCAGACGGCGTCGCGCAGGAATCGGCGCTGCTGGTGCATCTTGGAATGACCGGAACGATGGTGCCCAGGCCGGCGAGCGAACCCCGTGCGAAACACACGCACCTGGTGGCGCTGCTGGAGGATGGGAGGGAGCTTCGGTACATTGATCCGCGGAGATTTGGGCGGATTGCGTGGCTGGCGGGGGAGAAGCTGCGGAAGGAACTGCTACGGTTTGGGGCCGACCCGCTGCTGATTTCGCAGGAGGAGTTCGTGCAGCGTATTCGCGGGCGGCGGGCGCGCATCAAGGCGATGCTGCTGGACCAGGGAGTGCTGCGCGGCGTGGGAAATATTTATGCGGATGAGAGTTTGTGGAAGGCAAAGATTCATCCGGCACGGATTGGCGCGCGGCTGACCGTTGAAGAAGCCAAAACGCTGCACGCGGCACTGCAGCAGATTCTCAAGAAGGCGATTGTTTTGCGCGGGTCTTCGATTTCGGACTTTCTTGACGCTGAGGGAGAGCCGGGAGAGTATCAGCTGCACCACAAGGCGTACGGGCGGGAAGGGAAGGCTTGTTACCGCTGCAAGACGCCGATCCGGCGAATCGTGGTGGCGGGGCGGAGCAGTTTTTTCTGCCCGAGCTGCCAGAAGGCGCCGCGGGGGATGAAAAGAGGGCGACGGACGAAACCGGTTCCGCGGCGCGGTGCGTCTAAGGTGGCAGCGAAGGTTGCCGTAGGAAAGGGCTGAACTGCCCTGAGCCAGAGAAATAGTTCAAATCCAGAGAGAAGCTACCCTCCAAGGGAGATTGGGATGAAAAACAACCGCAAAGTTGCCGTTGTGGCCGGGTTGGTGGTGTGCCTAGTGGTTGGCCGGGCGTGGACGGCGCGGGCCGCGAACGAGGAAACGAATCCCGTTGCGGCGGCGGATGCGAAGATTTTGAGCGAGATCCACGACCACAGCGAGTTGATGGACAACCTTGAGTATTTGTCGGATGAGATCGGGCCGCGACTGACGGGTTCGCCGCAATTGAAGAAGGCGAACGACTGGACCGCGGAGATGTTCAAGAAATACGGGCTGACGAACGTGCATCTGGAGTCGTACACGATTCCCCACGCATGGGAGCGCGGCAAGGCGGCGGCGCGAATCATTGCGCCGGCGGAGCATCCGCTGACGATTGCTTCCGCGGCGTGGGCGCCAAATACGAAGGGGAAAGTGCGTGGCCCCGTGGTCTATTTCGACGCAAAGAGCATCGATGATTACGGGAAATTCAAGGGGAAGCTGAAGGGCGCGATCGTAATTTTCCAGGAGCCGAGGCCGCTTTCGCCGCCCAAGGCGATCGATCAGAACGCGGAGATTTATCATCCGATGGAGGAGCCACCGCCACCGGTGGGCCAGCCTGGGACTGCGGATCCTTATGAGAAATATCTGCGAGCGGCGAAAGAGCGGACAGCGTTCCTGAAGGATGAGGGAGTGGCGGCGGTTTTGCGCGACGCGAACAAACCGCACGGACTGTTGAACATGACGGATGGCACAACGGAGCCGTTCCAGATGGGGCTATTGCCGACGGCGTTTATTACCGGCGAGGGATACCGGATGATTTTCCGGATGTTGAAGAAGGGTCCGGTGGAGCTGGAGATTGAGATTTCGAACTCGCTGTCGAAGAAACCGATGGAGGTGTACAACACGGTCGGAGAGATTCGCGGGACAGAAAAACCGGACGAGGTTGTGATTCTGGGCGCGCATCTGGATTCGTGGGACCTGGGAACAGGGAGCACGGACAACGGAACGGGATCGATGGCGGTGCTGGAAGCGGCGCGGACGCTGGCGAAGCTGGGCTTGAAGCCGAAGCGGACGATCCGGTTCATTTTGTTTACGGGCGAAGAACAGGGGTTAATCGGCTCGAAGGAATACGTGAGGGCGCACAAGAGCGAACTGGGAAAGATTTCGGGGGCGCTGATTCACGACAGCGGGACAGGGCGAGTGCTGGCGATCGGGTTGCATGACAATTACCAGGACCGGCAAATTGTGGATCAGATTATTGGGCCGCTGGGCGAGTTGAAGATGCTGGAGCCGACAACGGCGCGGGAGTATGGAACGGATAGCTTGTCGTTTGACGAAGTGGGCGTGCCGGGATTCTGGTGCGCACAGGACGTGGCGGAATATTTCAAGACACACCACAGCCAGTCGGACACGTTTGACAAAGTCTGGAAGGACGACATCAATCAGGGTGCACAGGTGCTGGCGGCGTGGGCTTACAGCACCGCGCAATTGTCGGAAATGCTGCCGCGGCGACCGCTGCCGCCGGTTGCGCCGGCCGGGGCGCGATTGGAGAAGCCGAAGACGGATCCGATTGTGGAGACGGACAAAAAGATCATCGAGCAGGTGAAAGGCGACGCGGAACAATTGAAGGCGGACCTGACGTACCTGACGACGCAGATTGGGCCGCGGCTTACAGGATCGCCGCAACTGGATCGGGCGAGCCATTGGGCGGAAGAGCAGTTCAAAGGGCTGGGACTGGAGAATGCGCACCTGGAGAACTGGAGTATCGCGAATAGCTGGACGCGTGGACCTGCCACAGGGCGGATTGTTTCGCCGGCTGTGCACGAACTGACGCTGGCTAGCGCGGGTTGGTCGCCGGCGACGAACGGGACCGTGAAGGGCGAAGTGATCGGGGTGGACGCGGAGAAAACAGAAGATCTGGAGAAGTACAAGGGAAAGCTCGGAGGGAAGATCGTGGTTGTGACACGGCCGCGGGAGATGGAGGCGCCGGGCAACCCGATGCTGACACCGTTCGGGCAATCCGCGGGCCCGCTGAATCACGCGAAGAATCAGGGCAATTTTGACTATCGGGCTTACATGCAGATGCGTACGGCGCTGACGAAAATGATGACGGAGGAAAAGGCGCTGGCGCTGATTTCGGGTTCGGAGAAGCTGTATGGGCTGATGAATATGTCCACGGCTTCGCGGGAGTATCAGCCGGCGGCGTTTTCATCGGCTTATCTGGAGCGCGAGGATTATCTGTTGCTTTGGCGGATGCTGGATGCGGGGACGCCGGTGGAGGTGGAGCTGAATATTCAAGGTTCGTTCAGCGGGAAGCCGGTGGAGGTGTACAACACGGTGGCGGAGATTCGCGGGACGGAAAAGCCAGAGGAAGTGGTGATTCTGGGCGCGCATCTGGATTCGTGGGATCTGGGAACGGGAGCGACGGACAACGGAACCGGGTCGATGGCGGTGCTGGAAGCGGCGCGAGCTTTGCAGAAACTGGGAGTGAAGCCGAAGCGGACGATTCGATTTGTGCTGTTCACAGGCGAAGAGCAGGGGCTGAATGGTTCGAAGGCGTACGTGCAGGCGCATAAGGACGAACTCGGGAAGATATCGGGTGTGCTGGTACATGATACGGGAACAGGGAAGGTATTGACGATCGGATTGATGGGAAATTATAACGCGCGCGAGACGATGGATCGCGTGTTGTATCCGATGGCGGAGCCGCTGGGGATTATGGAACCTACGTTGCGGAGCGAAGGCGGATCGGATCACGTGCCGTTCGACGCAGTGGGTGTGCCGGGGTTCTGGTGCGTGCAGGAAGTGGCGGACTACGACAAGATGCACCATTCGCAGGCGGACGTGCTGGACCATGTGCGGTGGGAGGACTTGACGGAGGGTGCGCAGGTGCTGGCGGTGTTTGGGTATAACGTGGCGGAGTTGCCGGATCTGCTGCCAAGAAAGCCCGTGAAGAAGGAAGAAGCGAAGTAACGAAGCAATGAGATAACGAAGTAAGGAAAGAGTGGAAGAGGGAATGCGAACGGTGGTGCAGCGGGTGAGCCGCGCGAAGGTGACAGTGGAAGGACGGGTCACGGGAGAGATTGGGCCGGGGCTGATGATCCTGCTTGGGGTGGGGAAAGAAGATACGTCGCAGGTGGCGGGAGCGATGGCGGAGAAGGTGGCCAACCTGCGGATTTTCGATGACGAGCAGGGAAAGATGAACCGGTCGCTGCTGGACGTGAAGGGAAGCGCGCTGGTGGTTTCGCAGTTTACGTTGTACGGGGATGCGCGGGGGCAGAGGCGGCCGAGTTACATCGCGGCGGGGCCGCCGGAGCTGGCGAAGAGGTTGTACGAGGAGTTTTCGGAGGCGCTGCGCACGCTGGGAATTGCGGTAGGAAACGGGATTTTTCAGGCGATGATGTCGGTGGAGTTGGTGAATGAAGGTCCGGTTACGATTCTGATCGATTCGGATAAAACGTTTTGAGAGAGAGTGACCGGTGGCCAGCGAAGAGTGAAGAGTGAAGAAAAAGAGCTAACACAGAGGGCACAGAGGAAGCGCACAGAGTTCACGGAGAGACGGGAGAGCCGGGGATGGCGGGATCTAGCGCCAATACGGAATGGACCGTGGGGAGAATTGTCGCGGAGCTTCGGCGGCTGGGGACGAAGCACAATGTAGAAGGGATGGCGCGGTATGGAATTCGCGCCAAGAAGGTCTTTGGAGTTTCCAAACCAAAACTGGATGCGTTGGCGAAGAGGATTGGGAAGAATCACGCCCTGGGGTTGAAGCTGTGGGCGACGGGAATTCAGGATGCGAAGATTCTGGCGGGAATGATCAGCGAGCCGGAGAAAGTGACGGGCGCGCAGATGGAATTGTGGGTGCGGGATTTTGACAATTGGGACAGCTGCGATGGGACGTGCTGCCACCTCTTCGTGTTCGCGGACGCGGCCTGGGAAAAGGCGTTTGGATGGACGAAACGCAAGGACGAGTTTCAGAAACGCGGAGGATTTGCACTGGCGGCGTATCTTGCGTATCGGGACAGAACTGCCGCGGATGCGAAGTATCTGAGATTCCTGAAGGTGATTGAGCGGGAAGCGGGGGACGAGCGGAATTTTGTAAGAAAGGCGGTCAACTGGGCGCTGCGGAATATCGGGAAGCGGAATTTTAGATTGAACCGCGCGGCGATTGGGACGGCGAAGCGTTTGCGCGAGAAAGAATCACGCGCGGCGCGATGGATTGCGGCGGACGCGCTGCGCGAGTTGGAAGGCGAAGCGGTGCAGGCGCGGCTGCACGGAAAAAGGAAGATGAGCGATGACGCCGGTAAAAGATGAGGTTCGAATTAGGCGGGCGCGTTCGGCCGATGCGAAGAGGGTGGCGGAGCTTTCCGGGCAGTTGGGGTATCCGGCGACGGAGAAGGAGATGAGGGGGCGGTTGCGTGAGGTTATTAAGGATAAAGAGGCGGCGTGTTTTGTGGCGGAATCGAGGGAATGCGGATTGATCGGGTGGATTCACGTGAGCACCACGCCGCTGCTGGAAGTGGAGAGGCGGGCGGAGGTGAATGGGTTGGTGGTGGACGAGAGGGCGCGGAGCCACGGGGCGGGGGCGCTGCTATTGGCGGCAGGGGAGAAGTGGGCGCGCGGGAAACGGTGCAAGGGCATGTCGGTGCGGTCGAACGTGCTGCGGGAGCGGGCGCACGGGTTTTATTTGCAGAAGGGGTATGAGCATTACAAGACGCAGAAGGCGTTTCGGAAGGGGTTGTGAGGGGGGCCAACGCAACGGCCATCGTGCGTCCGGGAGTGAATCTTAAATTTTGAATTGTGCATGCCGGATGCGTTGAGGTCCTTCGGGGCGCAAACGACGTGTCCCTCCCTTCGACTTCGCTCAGGGCAGGCAGGATGACAAGCTTTTGCTTTGGCGGTGGATAGAAGCTCAAGCGGGGCCACTTGAAGGTGGCCGCTACAGGTGCGGGGAGTGGCTAAATATATCGTGATACGATAGACTTGTGGCATGGGTGCACGGATTACGGACGGGGAATACCACGCACTATCCGAACTGCGATACCTGATACGGCGCTTCCTGCAGGAAGGCGACGCTACGGCGCGCCAGGCGGGGCTTGAGCCGCAGCAATATCTTTTGCTGCTGGTGATTCGCGGGCTGCAGCCGGGGCAGGAGGCCAGCATTCGCACGATTGCGGATCGCCTGGCTCTGCGCCACCACAGCACCGTGGAACTGATTGACCGCATGGAAACGCATGGATTCGTGAAACGAACGCGGGGGCGGGAAGACAGGCGGCAGGTGCTGGTGACGCTGCAGCCGCGCGGCGAGAAATTGCTGGAAAAGGTGGTGGGACAGAGGATTGTGGAATTGCGCTCCCATGGCCGCATGCTTGTCGAATCTATACGGAAACTTCTGGAATCGCGCCCCATTGCTCCCAAAAAGAAAAAGTAGAGATGTTCTGAATGAAATCCGGCTCGTGGTACGGTAGAGGATAATTCGTTGAGCCAGCAGGAAAATTCAACGGGAACGCTGCAGAATGCCGGAGGCGGGCCGATCCGCGTAGTCTGGCGGAAATTCCACGTTTCGACGTGGAAAGAGTTCCTGGCCGACCGCGAGGAGCAGGTGTTCCTGCTGCTGACTCTGCTGATTGGTGCGCTGGTTGGACTGATCGTGGTGGCGTTCATCGAGATCACCGGGCGATTTGGGGCGCGGCTTTATCCTCCGGATGCGGCGGCATGGAGAAGGTTTCTGGTTCCCGTCGGCGGATCGCTGGTGATGGGATATCTGCTGTACAAATATTTTCCGGATGCACGGGGAAGCGGGGTGCCGCAGACGAAGGCGGCGCTTTATGCACACGGTGGATACATCAGTTGTTCGACCTTGGTGGGGAAATTTTTCTGCACATCGGTGACGCTGGCGAGCGGGATCCCGCTGGGGCGCGAAGGGCCGGCGGTGCAAGTGGGCGGGGGAATCGCTTCGGTGTTGGGGCGGGCGCTGGGGTTGAGGCCGGAGAGAGTGAAGGCGCTATTGCCCGTGGGGGCTGCAGCGGCGGTGGCTGCGGCGTTCAACACGCCGCTGGCGGCGGTGCTGTTTGCGCTGGAAGAGGTTGTGGGGGATTTGCATGCGCCGGTGCTGGGATCGGTGGTGCTGGCGTCGGCTACGAGTTGGGGGGTTTTGCGTTTGCTGTTGGGGAACGAGCCGTTATTTCAGGTGCCGCAGTATCAGCTGGTGAGTTCATGGGAGCTGATTGCATATGGACTACTGGGAATTGCCGGGGGCGTTGTATCCGCGGGGTTCACGCAATTGTTGCTTCGGCTGCGGGCATGGTTCAAGCGGCAGCCGGCGAAGACGGTGTGGTTTCAACCTGTGGCGGGCGGGCTGGTTGTCGGGGTGATGGGCTGGTTTGTGCCGGCGGTGATGGGCGTGGGCTACCAGTATGTGGGCGACGTTCTGAACGACAGCCTGACGCTGAAACTGATGCTGACGCTGCTGGTGCTGAAGCTGGCGGCGACAGCGGTGAGCTATGCATCGGGGAACGCAGGGGGAATTTTTGGTCCGAGCCTGTTTCTGGGAGCGATGCTGGGCGGCGCGGTTGGAAGTGTGGCGCAGCATTTTTTCCCGAGTCACGTCGCTTCGCCGGGGGCGTACGCGCTGGTGGGGATGGGCGCGGCGTTCGCGGGAATTATCCGGGCGCCGATGACGTCGGTGGTGATGATATTTGAGATTACGCGCGATTATGCAGTGATCGTGCCGCTGATGATTGCGAACCTGGTGAGTTATTTCATTGCTTCGCGCTTGCAGAGAGAGCCGATCTACGAGGTGCTGGCGGAGCAGGACGGGATTCATTTGCCGAAATTCGGGGGCCGGCAGCAGACGCGGCGGCAGGTGATGCAGATTATGCAGCCAGCGGGAGAAGTGTTGAACACGAGACAAACTGTGCAATCGACGCTTGAGCTGGTGCGGGAGTCGCCGCAGCGAACCTGGATTGTTTCGGATGTGCAAGGGGTAGCGGGGCTGCTGACACGGGAGCAATTGGAAAGCGCGGCGGAGAAGGGGAATCCGGACGCGCCAGTGAATACGATATTGAAAACGGGAGATTTTCCGCACGTGCATGCCGACCATTCGCTGGACGAGGCATTGGATCGGCTGGGAGCGAATCACGCGGATGTGCTGCCGGTGGTGAGCCGGGCAAACGTCCGCCAATTGTTGGGAGTGGTGCGGCTGCAGGATGTGTTGGAAGCGTATGGGGTGGGGGCGAAGCCACAGAATTGACGGCCGATGCGCCTTAGGGGCGGTAATCGGGGTATTTTTCACGGACCTCCGCGAAGAGCCGAGAAGTGCTGCCGCGGCGCAGATGGAAATTCAGGATGCGACGTTCCTGGGCGTTTGGTGAAGGCTTTGCATCTTGCGCAGCGATTCTGGCTTCGACCTCGGCGTGACTCTGAATCGAAGAGAGGCGGAAGGCGATACGACGGCCGGTTGGTGCTACACGCAAAACTACAAATTCTCCCGCGCGGTAGGCGTCATCCGTGTCCGCGAGGTAATTGAGCTGGTCACCACGGAAATTTTCGTAGCGGATGCGGATGGCGCCTGGGCCGGGGGAGAAAGTGCCCTTCAGGTGCGGGAAGATTTGGGCCGCATCTTTGTTGCGGGTGATATTTTGATCGGCCTTTGCGGCGTATTCGGAATCGTAATTCTGGCAATTGGGATTCCTGCATTTTATCTTCCAGAGAAGTTTGTTGGCACGCCGCGCACCGCAGGCCGGGCACGCTACCAACGATCCCCAAGAGTCGAGAAATCCCATCTTCGCGCCTCCGCAATCTGCAATCTAGTTCCAGAGAAACAACCCGGAAAACGTACGCAAATCTTCAGATTTGCGTACTTCGATAAGGCCCCTCTACAGGCGACGCCCCTCTCCCACAAGGTCCTCCGAAGAGGAATGAGCCGTCACTGCTTCAGGGCATGGAGAGAAAGCCGGCGATTCCGCTTTTGGCGGAAACGGCCTAGCGGCTGTCTCTCTGGAACTTTTTTGTTGTTGATAGCGCTTCCAGACGAAGAAGGGCGCTTCGATCTGGCCGTGGCGAATTTCACGGCGGCGATGCACAAGAGAGGGAAGGCCCATGGCGCGGAGGGATTTGTAAGGGAGCAAGCGGAAATAGCCTTTCTTGTGGCCACCGTTAAACGCAATGGAGAGGACTTCCTCTGCAAGCCAGCGGTCGAGGAGGCGCAACTGAGATTCGTCGCTGACATGTTTGAGGTAGTAATCAATGATGGCGACGTTGCGGACGCTGTCGTCGAGAGCGCGGCGGGCAAGTTCGACGGCGAATTGAGCGCGCTTGCGGTAGTCCAAGATTCGGGCAAGTTTGGCGCGACGGCGGCGGAAGGCGTAACGGAAGATGTTGCAGATTTTGCGGCATTTATCGCGCGAGAGGCGAATGCCGCCTCCGGCGGAGAATTCGAGGCCGAGATGGCGGAAGCGGGTGGCGGTCATAAAACCCTCGGCGGATTGCGCGTTCTTGGAGAGCAAGAGATTTTGCTCGTGGCTGGCTTTGCTGGATAGACGGCGCTCCGCGAGCGCTGCGTCAAAACGTGAGATGCCTTCGGCTACCGCTTCCTTCTGGTCGGAAAAGAAAAGAAGATCGTCTGCGTAACGAAAGTAGCGCAGCGAGGGGATGGAATCGAGTTGGCGGTCGAGGGGAGTGAGATAAAGATTTGCGAAGAAGCAGGCGATGGGAGTCCCAAAGGGGATGCCGCGGAGTGCGGTTTGAATCGCGCTGCCTTCTTCGAATTGGAAGCGAACGCGCTGGTGAAGCAATGCGAAGAGATAATCGCCGGGCTCGACGATTTGCTGCAGTTGCTGAAGAAGAAGAGTCTGATCGACCGAAGGGAAATAGCTGGAGATATCGCGTTTAACCACGAAGAGCGGCGAGCCGGCGTTAGCGAGAAGAGCGGCGATTTTGTGCTGGCAGCGGTCCAGGCCGAAACCGCGGAGACGGTAAGCGTAGGAGTTTGCCGAGAAGCGATGGTGAAGGCGGGCAGAGAGAAGGCGGTAGAGGAGTAAATCCACGAGCCGCTCTTCCCAAGGGTAAATATGGAGAGTGCGCTTTTTGCCGCGGAAGTTGCGGTGCAGGGCGAGACCGGGGCGGAAGGTGAAGGATTCCTTTTGCAGGGCGCGATGGATTGCAGCCAGATTCTGGGGGCCGCGGCGGGCGAAATCGTAGAGATCTTTCTTGTCGGTGGAGGTGAGCAGAGCTTTGCGCCAGGAGAAGAGGGGCTTGGTGTAGAGACGGACGGCGCACTTGTAGAGTTCGGCTTCGTGGTAGAGGTCGCGCCAGCGGCATTTCGGCGCGGCGGCGACCTCCGCGGGCGAAGCGAAGGTGGATGCATTCACAGTCATCGGTGAAGCGGATTCTATTCGTGTCGTTGAGCGTGGTCAATCCAGGAAAAAAATCTAGAAGGCGTCGGTGCCGCCACCGCCGAAACCACCGCCTTCGAAGCCGCCTCCCCCACTATCGCTGTCGCCAGAGAAAGCGGACCCCTCGGCGCTGCGCGGGGCGGAGGTCATGACGTCGCTGGCCATGGAGGACATGGAACCCAGGTCGTTGGCGAACATGTAGGGATAGAAGTTGGGGCCGTAGCCTCCCTGATACCACTGCGGCGGCTGAGTGTAAATTCCCTGGAAGGCCTTGCTCCAGTTTTTTTCGACGCCGAGGGCCATGGCGAAGGGAAGAAATTTTTCGAACATTTCCGGAGTTTTGATGGTGCGGTTGAAGCGGTCGGACTCGACGTGGGCGAGGAAATCCTCGAAGCCGAGGACGCCTTCGAGGGCGCGAGCCCCGGCCTGGGTGCGGGCGGGCATGAACCAGCCGAAGCCGCAGAGGATTGCGCCGGTGAGAAGCCCGGCGACGATAAAGGGAAGTGGCTGCATGCCGGAGTGATTGGCGACCCAGATGCCGCCGACAACGAGGATGATGCCGCTGACAATGCCGAAGAGGATGTAGCTGGAGCGAACGCTGTCCGGGCGCTGGGCGTAGTATCCGTCACCGACGAGTGAAGCAAAGATCTGATTGCGGATGCCCGGGATGTTTGCGTAGAAGGTGTTGTGGAGGGCGTCGAGAGGGACGGCGTCACCGGAATTTCCGGCAGTGAAGATGCCGTCAAGAAGCTCCTGCTCGTGGGGTTTCAGGGAGTTCCACTCGGCGCGCGATTTTTTCAGATGGAAGACGTAGCCTTTGGAGTGAGTGAAGCCGAGGAGATGATCTTGCTTTGTTTCTTCGATGACGAGGTAGCCGCGGACGGCGAGGTCGACGATGGAGGCAGTGATGTCGCGCATGTCGACAGAGTTGTCGATGAGGGTGCCGACTTCGGCAGGCGAGAGATTGTCCGGCGGCTGATATTGCGCGGCGATGGGGCGGAGACGCGGGTCGCGGCCGTGAGTCCACCACCACCAGAACATCGCGAAGAAGGCGACGATAGGGATGAAGAGAGGCCAGTTGCTGCGCAGCAGGCGAAAGATGCGGGAAAGGGCCGTGGGTTCGCGGACGGTGCCTTTGTCGAAAGCGACGGCGACGGTAAGGCCTTCGTGGATCGGCAAAGGATCGCGGGTTTGCACATCCACGCCGGTACCCGAGATTTCCACGGCGGCATCGCGCGCGCTTGAGCGATAGGCTCCGGTGAAAGCTTTGGCACGGAGGTTGGATGTGCCGGCGGGGAAGACGATGTGGGCTCCAGCGGATTCGATGGGGATGCTGGACTCGTCGCCGGTAACGTTCCAATAGAATTCATCGTGATCGTCGAAGAATTTGAGGGCGTCGGAGACTGCGTAGTGGATGGAAATGGTGCGAGTGGAGTCGTCGGCGTTGGGGATATAGATTTTCAGGTTGAGGTAGTGGCGCTCGCGGCTGGTTTCAAAGCGGAGTTTGGCGCCGGTGTCGTCGGTGATGTCCTTGACGTCGAGGAAAAGGGTGTAGTTCAAGCCGCGGGGTCCGGAATACTCCACCGGAATGTAGCGGTTGATGCCATGCCATGGGCCACCGACGAATTGGAAGGTGATGTTTTCGGTGACGTCGACGGAGCCGTTGGGCATGACGACGATTTCGGAGAAGAATTTTTTTAGGTGGCGTTCTTTGGCGGAGGCCGGCGGGGCGAAGGAAAAGCCGGCGAGGGATAGAACGGCAAGGAGGCAGAGGGTCCGATGTATGGAAGGCGCCCGCCTGGGAAGGCGGCCGCTACAGGGGATTGGGCGGGATTGCATGGCGCTGTAGGAAAGGCGTCAGGCAGTGGGGGCGCCGGGGGTGCTGAAGCTGACTTTGGGGGCTTCGCGCTCCGTGGCGGCAGTGATTTCGAAGAATTCGCGTTCCTTGAAGCCGAGCATGCCGGCGAAGATGTTGGTGGGGAACTGCAGAATTTTCGTGTTCAGATCGCGGACGACCGCGTTGTAGTAGCGGCGGGCGTTTTGAACGGTGTCTTCGATTTGCGTCAGCGAGTTTTGCAGAGAAGTGAAGCTTTCGATGGCGCGCAACTGGGGGTAGGCCTCGGAGAGGGCGAAGAGGCTTTTCAAGGCGCCGGAGAGCATGTTTTCCGCCTGTGCTTTGTCGGCGGGGCCGGTAGCGCTCATGGCGCGATTGCGGGCGTTGATGACGGCTTCGAGTGTGCCTTTTTCGTGGCCGGCGTAGCCTTTTACAGTTTCGACGAGATTGGGGATCAGGTCGTAGCGGCGCTTGAGCTGGACGTCGATGTCGGCCCAGGCGTTGTCGCACTGGACCTTGAGGCGCACGAGGCCGTTGTACATACCGATGCCGAAGAGCACCAGCAGGACGAGGACGACGAGAATGATAATGCCCGTCATAGGCAAACCTCACAGGCGAAAGATTTGGAAACTTGCGACAGAACGAATATACGGGTTGGACGGCATTGAGTAAAGCGAGGCCGGTGCGTGGGGTTCCGATGACGCGACCGAGGGGGAAAGTTCAGTTCGCGCCAGCCTGGGGATTGTTGCTCTGGGCGTGACGAAGGGATTGCGCTTCAGCGAAGGCTTTTTTTGCCTGTTCCGACTTTCCCGCCTTTTCCAGGGCGAGGCCTAAATTCGTGCGGAGATCCGGATCTTGTGGAGAGAGTTCAACGGAGCGCGCGAAGGCAGCGACAGCTTCCGGATAACGGTGAAGGTCAAGGAGCGTGGCGGCGAGATTTGCCTGAGCTTTGAGATTTGCGGGATCCGATTGCAATGATTTGTGGAATTCGAGGAGGGCTTCGGAAGAACGGCCAAGCACACGCAAGGCGATTGCGTGGTTGACGGCGGCGTCAGTGAAATCGGGTTTCAAGGCCAGGCTGCGAGCAAAGCAGGTTTCGGCGACTTTGCCATTATTCTGAGCCAACGCCAAAATGCCGGCGGCGTTCTGGAGTTCGGCGCTCTCAGGATGCGCCGCGAGGGCAGAATTTAGAGCTGTGGCGGCTTCTTTCAGGTGGCCCTGTTGGATGAGTAGATCGTTTTGCAGCGCGATGGCCAGGGGGAAATCAGGCTTGGCCATCAGAGCGTTTTGGAGAAAGGCCAGCGCGTCGTCCCTGTGGCCCTGGTTAGAAAGGGCGAGGGCGATAGCGTAAAACGCCTGGGCATCGTACTTGCCGGAGCGGCGGGACATTTGAAGATAGGGAAAAGCCTCGGTGGTTTTCCCGGATTCAACCAACAGGGAGCCGAGACCAAGGTTGATATCGGCGTCGGTTGGAGCCAGTTCGTAGGCTTTGCGCAAAGTTGCGAGTGCTTCGGGAGTTTTCCCTTCCTTGCGCTGAGCATCGGCGAGGTTATAGAGGACGCTGGAATTATCGGGCCGTGAAGAAAGGCTGGCTTGAAACTCCTTTTCGGCCTCCGCCAGGCGTCCGGCTGCCAAGAGGGCGTTGCCGTAGGCACCGCGAAGATCGGGGTCTTTGGGATTGATTTGAACTCCCGATTGCAAGACGGAGACGGCTTCCTGGAGCTGGCCCTTTTTCTGAAGAGCTGAGCCAAGGTTTTGGCTGGCGGCGGCCGATTTGGGCGCCAGCGCCAGGGCTTTGCGATATTGCTCGATGGCGGAATCCAGTTGGCCGCGGGATTCGAGAATGACGCCCTTGGTTATGACGCCCTGAACATCGTCAGGCCGGGCCTGAATGGCTTTATTCGCACGGTCGAGGGCTTCATCCAGACGGTTGAGTTGGAGATAGAGAATGGCCAGGTTGGCATAGGCGCCAGCGAGATTAAATTTGGCATAAGGTTGCTTCAGTAGAAGGGGCACTTCACCTTCGTAAGCTTCGGCTGCTTCCTGATAGGAGCCCTTGTTGGTAAGGGCGCGGCCGACACAATCATAGAGAGCAGGTTCGTTGGGAGATTTTTGCAGAGCATTTTTGCAAAGGTTCGCGGCGCCCTCGTTGTCGCCACGATGGGAAAGAGCGGACGCTTGAGCAATGACCTGGAGAGTAGCCGGGCTTGTGGCGCCTTGAGCGCGGGCCAAACCGGAGGTGGGGAAAAGACTGAACGCAAGCAGCGCGAGACAGGCGCGATTGCACGAGGCGCATTGCATAGTTCGGATCCCCCGGGTGAGCAGAATCGCATATCTGGGTACGTGGCAAAGCGGGGAGCTGAGTTACTTCTAGGATTATTGACTGTTTTGTTCTACCCTTAGGCGGGAAACGACGACATATGCTCTTCAAAACGCTCAGCGCGTCGGTTTATGGGATTGATGCACACCTGGTGCAGGTGGAAGTGGATGTTGGTGTGGGAGGGATGGAGGATTTTTATGTGGTGGGATTGCCGGACAATGCGGTGAAAGAGAGCCGGCAGAGAGTGAAGTCTGCGCTGAAGAATTGTGGGATTGATTTTCCGTATGGGCAGGGAGTGACGATTAATCTTGCGCCGGCGGATTTGCGGAAAGAAGGATCGGCGTTTGATTTGCCGATGGCGCTGGGACTGGCGGGGTGCCAGGGGCAGTTTTTTGGGAAGGCGCTGGACCAGATGATGTTTCTGGGGGAACTTTCGCTGGATGGCAGCGTGCGGGCGGTGCGCGGGGCGCTGTCGGCTGCGATTGCGGCGCGGGACAACGGCATTAAGGCGGTGGCTGTGCCGGAAAGCAATGCCAAAGAGGCGGCGGTGGTGGAGGGGATTGAGGTGTACGCTCTGAAATCGCTGCCGCAAGCGGTTGACCTGATCAATTCGCCGGAGTCGTTCGAACCGGTGCGAGTGGATGCTCAGCAGATGCTGCAGGAATCGGCGCAGTACAGTGTGGATTTGCGCGATGTCCACGGGCAGCAGGCGGCGAAGCGGGCGTTGGAGGTGGCGTGCGCCGGGGGGCACAATATCCTGTTTATCGGGCCGCCGGGCGCGGGGAAGACGATGCTGGCGAAGCGGATTCCGACGATATTGCCTTCGATGTCGCTGGATGAGGCAATCGAGACTACGCGGATTCACAGCGTGGCGGGGATTCTTGAAAATGCGACGGGATTGCTAGGGACGCGGCCGTTTCGCTCGCCGCATCATACGATCAGCGACGCTGGGTTGATTGGAGGGGGAGCGGTGCCTCGACCGGGAGAGGTGTCGCTTGGGCACAATGGGGTGCTGTTTCTGGATGAGTTGCCAGAGTTTCAGCGGAATGTGCTGGAGGTGATGCGGCAACCGCTGGAGGATGGCAGCGTGACGATCGCGCGGGCGGCGATTTCCGTTACGTTTCCTTCGCGGTTCATGCTGGCGGCGGCGATGAATCCTTGCCCGTGCGGGTATTTCGGGGACCCGGGACATGATTGCCATTGCACGCCGCCGATGATCCAGCGGTATGTTTCGAAGATTTCGGGGCCGCTGCTGGACAGGATTGATATTCACATTGAAGTGCCAGCGGTGAAGTACAAGGAGTTGCGGGCGCCGGCGTCGTCGGAGGATTCGGCGGCGGTACGTGGGCGGGTGATTGGGGCTCGCCAGAAACAGATGGAGCGATTCAAGGCGGAGAAGACGACGTATTGCAACGCGCAAATGGCGCCGAAAATGATCCGGAAACATTGCGCGATTAATGCGGATGGGGAGAAACTGCTGGAAAACGCAGTGACGCGGCTAGGGCTTTCGGCGCGGGCGCACGACCGGATATTAAAGGTGGCGCGGACGATTGCGGATCTGGATGCTTCGGGGGATATCCAGTGCAAGCATTTGAGCGAGGCGATCCAATATCGGACGTTGGATAGAGACTACTGGGCGTGAAGAGGAAAAGATAACGCAGAGGCCCGAGTACGCAGAGGTACGCAGAGAAAGAGAAGAAAACCCAAGAGCGCAGGCTGAAGCCTATGCTACACGGGCTGACGGGCACTAGCTGCGTCAGGGCAAGCCGGCGCTACTTCGGCGGCTCCATTGACTTACCTTCGGAGGCTGTGTTACGGATAAGAACGCCTTTTGTGAGGAAGATCCAACTTTCGCGACCCGGAATGGCGCCAGAGACCAAGCACCTTGAAGTGACGCTGGACACCCACGTCGAGAGCGTGAATCTCGCCGAGGAGATGTGCGTGCGCGTGGCAGAGGCGGCGGGGTTCAACGAGGATGAGTGTTACCGGATTGGGATGTCCGTGCGCGAAGGGGTAATCAACGCGTTTCACTATGGGAATCAGGAGAAGCCCGAGAAAAAGATTCACCTGGCGATTGAGCTGACCGAGGAGCGGATGATTATCCACGTTCTGGACGAGGGCAAGGGCTTCCGGCTAAATGATGTGCCGGATCCGCTGGCGCAGGAAAACCTGCTGAGCACGTCTGGGCGCGGGATTTTCCTGATGAAGGCGTTCATGGACGAGTTCGACGTGCATCCGGGAAAAACAGGCGGAGCGGAACTTGTGATGGCCAAGAGACTTCCGGTGCTGGGAAGTCCACATAGCAACGGAAATGGGAGCGCTTCGAATTCGGGCGCGCCGCACCAGGAAGCGTAGGAACGGAATGCCTTCACTTTTCGCCACAACCCGGGAGTACAGCGGCATCACGCTGGTGGATCTGAGCGGGCGAATTTCGCTGGGCGACGGCAGCGCACTGATGCGGAAGACGGTGCGGGACCTGCTTGAAGAGGGGCGGACGAAAATTATCCTGAACCTGGGGGATGTCAATTACATCGACAGTTCCGGGATCGGGGAGCTGGTCAGCGGATTTACGGCTGTGAGGAACCGCGGCGGAGAGCTGAAGCTGCTGAACCTGACGAAGAAAGTGAACGATCTGCTGCAGATCACCAAATTATTTACAGTGTTTGATGTTTTTACTGACGAAGCCACGGCCGTACGCAGTTTTGAGTAAAATTCCGCCGCCAGTTTTTCCTCGACAATAAGGGTGCCTTTCGAATGCCGCAGCCCTCTCCGCGCAATCTGAATCTTTGGAAACGCGGGCTGGGCAGGGTGCCGGAATCCGTGTGGAGAGAAACCGAACTGGAGACACTGGTGCTGGCGGACAACGGATTGACGGAAGTTTCAGAAAGCATCGGGCAGCTGAAGAAGCTTCGGATGCTGGACCTGGGGCACAACCAATTGACAGAAGTGCCGGAGGCGATTGGCGAGCTGGAGGGATTGACGGATTTTCTGTACCTGCATGACAACCGGTTGACGACATTGCCGGGTTCGATTGAGCGGCTGACGAAGCTGCGTTATTTGAATTTGAGCAGGAATGCTTTTTCCGAGTTGCCAGAGCAGGTTACTTTGCTGGCGAATCTGTTTGAGTTGAGAATCTCCGACAATCAGATGACGTTTTTGCCGGATTCGATCGGCAGGCTGGGGCGGCTGCGGGAGCTCCATCTTCGGAATAACAAACTGGCTTCGCTGCCCGAGTCGATCGGGCAACTGAAGGAATTGCGGCAGATTGATCTGCGCGGGAATCCGTTAACCAGGCTGCCAGATGGGTTGGCGGAATTGCCGCGGCTGGAGAAGCTGGATTTGCGGTGGGTGGAAACGCTGGAGCTGCCGGTGTGGGTTGAGAGGTTGGAAGAGCACGGTTGTGCTGTTTATCGATAAATCGTGATCGGAATCTGGAAGGGCGGCGTGGGTGAGAATTGGGGAGCGAACGCCCGCCCCGCAGAAGAACTCGGGACGGGGCAAAGCGCCCGCCTCAGAAGGCGGCCGCTACAAAAGCCGGAGTAACCCCAAAGGCGGGGCGAGCCCCACCCCCAGAGAGGGAAACGGGTGACGTTAGTTCGGAGCTTGGATTTCGGATTTGGCGACCTTTTTGGAGACCTGGGTAGGGGTGGGGAGTTGGGAGCGGTCCCATCCGCCGCCGAGAGCTTCGATCAGCTGGACGGAGGCCGTCATTTCTTGTGTGTGGAGAGCGGCGAGTTGCTGTTGGTCGGATAAGAGCGTGGTTTGGGCGATGAGGACGTTGAGGTAGGTGTCCACGCCTGTTTCGTAGCGGGCTTGCGAGAGCGTTAGAAATTGTTGCGCGGACTGCACGGCTTGTTCTTGTTGCTGAATCTGCTTCGACAAAATACGGACCGCGGCCATCGAGTCTTCGACTTGCTGGAAAGCGGTGAGGACTGTCTGGCGATAGGCGGCGACGTCGGCGTTGTAGACCGCGACGAACTGATTGACAGTGGCGCGGCGGAGGCCGGCGTCGAAGATGGTTTCTGAGACGGAGGGGCCGACGGACCAGAAACGGCTGGGCCAGGTGAAGAGATTCTGGAGGGCCGAGCTTTCGAAGCCGCCCTGCGCGCTGAGAGTGAGATTGGGGTAATAGGCCGCCGTAGCGATGCCGATTTGGGCGTTGGCGGCGGCCATGTTGCGTTCGGAGGCCGCTATGTCGGGCCGGCGCTCGAGCAATTGCGAGGGGATGCCAACCGGGATTGCGGGTGGGGCGGCGCTCAGGGGCTTGTACGGCATCGCGAAACCGGAAGCGGAGGTGCCGATGAGAGTGGCGATGGCGTGTTCGAACTGGGCGCGGGCGATGCCGAGATTGGTGGAGGCGGACTCAGCCTGCTGCAGAGTGACCTGGGCCTCGACGAGCGCAAGCTGGGTGTCGATGCCGGTTTCGTAGCGGGCGCGGGCGAGCTCGAGAGATTTCTTGTCGGCTTCAACGGTGTCATTGAGAATTTGCTGCAAGGCGTCCTGACCGCGGAGTTCGAAGAAGAAGACGGCGAGGCTGGCCTGTTCGGTGAGGCGAACATTTTCGAGATCGGCGGCGCTGAGCTGAGCATTGTATTGCGCTTCGCGTATGGTGTTGCGGACCTTGCCCCAAAGGTCCGGCTCCCAGGAGGCGGAAAATGGGACGTCGGCGAGGGTGCTATAGACGTTGGCTTTTGTAAGCCCGCCGCCGGCGGTGCCGGTGGTGCCGACGTTATTTTTCAGATTGGCTGAGGATTGGGAACGCTGGAAGGAAGGCGATGTGCCGAGCGTGGGATAAAGTTGCGCGCGAGCCTGGGTGACGAGCGTGCGGGCTTCCATGAAATTTTCGAAAGATACCTTTATGTTCTGGTTGTTGATGTTGAGCTGATCTTCGAGAGCGTTGAGTTCGGGGTCGCTGTAAATTTCCCACCATTTGCCGTGGAGCATGGCGTCCTGCGGCTGCGCGACTTTCCATTGGCCTTCCGGAGGATTCTCAACAGGCAATTCTTTGTAGGCAGCCGGCGGTGGCTGAACGGTGGCGGCAGGCTGATGGTACTTGGGGCCGACCATGCAGCCTGCAAGCAGAAAAGCAGCGAGTGAAGGGCCGAAGAAAAAAATCAGGCGATCGTTGTTCATAGTCGTTTCACCTAAATTACGCAATAGCGGAAGGTGTTGAGCCATCCGCGGGATGAAAAGTGTCGCGTTCTTTGCCGAGAGCGCGAAGCCGGAGCTTGTCCAGAGTGAGATAGACCACCGGCGTGGTGTAGAGGGTGAGGAGTTGGCTCATGATGAGGCCTCCGACGATGCTGATGCCGAGAGGGCGGCGAAGCTCGGAACCGGTGCCGGAGCCGAAGGCCAAGGGGAGAGCGCCAAAAAGCGCGGCCATGGTGGTCATGAGGATGGGACGGAAGCGCAACATGCAGGCTTCGAAGATGGCTTCTTCGGTGCTTTTGCCGCCTTCGCGTTCGGCCTGCAGGGCGAAGTCGATCATCATGATGGCGTTTTTCTTGACGATGCCGATGAGCAAGACGATGCCGATGATGGAGATGATGTTGAGGTCTTGCTTGAAGAGCATGAGAGCGAGCATGGCGCCGACACTGGCGGAGGGAAGCGTCGAGATGATGGTGAGAGGGTGCACCAGGCTTTCGTAGAGGATGCCGAGAACGATGTAGACCCCCAGGAGCGCGGTGATTATCAAATACCATTCGTTGCTGAGCGACTGTTTGTAGGCTAGCAAGGTTCCCGCAAAAAAACCGCGGAGCGTGGAGGGGGCGCCAATGCGGAGCTTCATCTGCTCGATGGCGAGGGTGGCGTCGCTAAGGGCGACTCCAGGAGCGAGATTGAACGAGAGGGTGACGGAGGGAAAGAGGCTGGTGTGGTTGAGGGAGAGGGGAATGGTATTGGCTTGGCTGGCGGTCATAGCGATGAGGGGAACGTTGCCGGTGGAAGTGACGTTGGTGTTTCCATTTGCGTGGAAGTAGACGTTTTTAAGTCCTTCGGGACTTTGCGAGTACTGCGGGGCGACTTCGAGGACGACGTAGTATTGGTTCAACTGGGTGTAAATGACGGAAGTTTCGGACTGGCCGAAGGAGCTGTAGATTTCCTGATCGAGCGATTGGGCGGTTAGGCCGAGTCTGGCGGCGGCGACGCGGTCGTAGTTGAGACGAATGTCGAGGCCGCCGTTCTGCTGGTCGGTGTTGACATCCTGCAAAATCGGGAGGCGTTTCATTTCCGCGAGGATGCGCGGGCCCCAGATGGTGAGATCGGAGGGATTGTCGGATTGCAGGGTGTACTGGTAGAGGGCGGAACTGCCGCGGCCGCCGATGCGGAGATCCTGGGAAGCTTGAAGGAAGGCTGAGGCGACGGGGAGCCGACTGAGTTGAGGGCGGATCCTGTTGATGATGTCCGGCGCTGCGATTTTGCGTTCGTTGAGAGGTTTCAGCGCGATGAAAATGTTGCCGGAATTGGTAGCGCCGCCGCCCCCTGTGAAGGCGACTACGTTTTGCACTGCGGGATCCCGTTTGATCACGTCCACAATTTTCTGGATCGATTCGTTCATAGCGGGGAAGGAAGAGTCCTGGGGACCCTGGACGCCGCCGCCGAGCGTACCTGTGTCTTGCTGGGGAAAGAAACCCGTGGGGATTTTGTAGATTATGACACCGTTCAGGGCAATGGTCAGTAGGAGGACGGTGAGTGTGAGAACGGGGTTGTCGAGAACCCATTGCAGCGTGGTGCGATAGATGGAAAGAATGCGATCGAAGACGTGCTCGGTGGCCATGTAGAGGCGGCCGTGGGGCCGGGAGCGCTCGTCGCGCAAGAGGTAGGCGCACATCATCGGCGTGGTGGTGAGCGAGATAACCATGGAAACGAGGATGGCGGTGGAGAGGGTGATGGCGAACTCGCGGAAGAGGCGGCCGACGATGCCGCCCATGAGCAGAAGGGGGATGAAAACGGCGATGAGCGAAATGCTGATGGTGAGGACGGTAAAGCCGATTTCCTTGGCGCCGAGGAGAGTGGCGGCGAAGGGATCCATGCCAGCTTCGAGGTGGCGGGTGATGTTTTCCATGACGACGATGGCGTCATCCACGACGAAGCCGGTGGAGATGGTGAGGGCCATTAGGGAGAGATTGTCGAGGCTGTAGCCGCAGAGGTACATCACCGCGAAAGTGCCGATGAGAGAGACGGGAACGGCGACGGCGGGAATGAGAGTGGCGCGGCCGTTTCGAAGGAAGACAAAGACGACGACGATGACGAGGATGATGGAGAGGGCAAGGGTGCGTTCGACGTCGCTGACGGATGCGCGAATGGTGGTGGTGCGGTCGAGAACGATGGTGGTGTCAATGCCCTGGGGAATGGAGGCTCGGATGGAGGGGACCTCGGAGCGGATGCGGTCTACAGTCTCAATGATGTTAGCGCCGGGTTGGCGAAAGATAGTGAGAAGAACGGCGCGTTTGCCGTTGAGGTAGCCGGCCGCGCGAACGTTCTGAACGGAATCGATAACCTCGGCAACATCTGTGAGGTGGATCGCGGCACCTTTGTGGTAGCCAACGATGACGGGCTTGAAATCTTCAGCGTGGGAGATCTGATCGTTGGCGACGATATCGGCGGTGGTGATTCCGTCGGTGATTTGCCCTTTGGCGAGATCGGAATTTTGCAGGCGCAGAACGGACTGGATGTCGGTCATGGCCAGGCCATAGCTGGCAAGCTTGGTGGGATTTACTTCGACGCGGACGGAGGGGAGCGCACCGCCGCCGACATTGACCTGGCCGACGCCCTCGATCTGGGAGAGTTTTTGCTGGATGACGGTGGAGGCCGCGTCGAAGAGCCTGGCGGGGCCGTATTTATCGGAGGTGAGGCCGAGGATCATTATGGGGGCGTCGGCAGGATTGACTTTGCGGTAGGTGGGATTTGCCGGGAGATTGGCGGGGAGATAAGTGCGTGCGGAATTGATGGCGGCTTCGACGTCGCGGGCGGCGCCGTCGATATTGCGAGAGAGATCGAACTGGATGGTGATGGAAGTTGAACCGAGGCCGCTGGCGGAGGTCATCTCGGTTACGCCAGCGATGTGGCCGAACTGGCGCTCGAGAGGAGTGGCAACGGAGGAGGCCATGATTTCGGCGCTAGCGCCGGGGAGGCTGGCGTTGACGGAGATGGTGGGAAAGTCCACCTGCGGCAAGGGAGAAACGGGAAGTACTGTGAAAGCGATGGCGCCGGCGATAGCGATGGCGACGGTGAGGAGAGTTGTCGCCACGGGGCGATGAATGAATGGGGCGGAGACGTTCATGAGAGATCCGCCGCGCCAGTGTGCGTTGCAAGCGGCTTTGGCGAGAAACGACGCGCAAGCTTGTCGAAGAAGATGTAGATGACGGGAGTGGTGTACAGAGTGAGAACCTGGCTGACGAGAAGGCCGCCGACCATGGCGATGCCGAGAGGGCGGCGGAGTTCAGAGCCGAAGCCGGAGCCGAACGCGAGAGGGAGGCCGCCAAGCAAGGCGGCCATGGTGGTCATCATGATGGGGCGGAAGCGGAGGAGACAGGCTTCGTAGATGGCGTCGGTGGAAGATTTTCCGTGGTTGCGCTCGGCGTCGAGGGCGAAGTCCACCATCATAATGCCGTTCTTTTTTACGATGCCGATGAGAAGGACGAGGCCGATGATGGCGACGACGCTGAGATCCTGGTGGAAGAGAATCAGAGCGAGAAAAGCGCCGACGCCCGCGGAGGGAAGCGTGGAAAGAATTGTGATGGGATGGATGAAACTTTCATACAGAACGCCGAGGACGATGTAGACGGTGACGAGAGCGGCGAGGATGAGCAAGGGCATGTTGGAGAGAGAGTTTCGGAAGGAGGCCGCGGTGCCCTGGAAATCAGCCTGCAGGCTGGCGGGCATATGGAGATCGTTCTGGATCTGAGTGACGGAGGAGATGGCGTTGCCGAGAGCGGCGCCTGGAGCGAGATTGAAGGAAACGGTGATGGCGGGGAATTGTCCCTGATGGTTGATGGAAAGGGACTGAGTTCTGGTTTCGAAATGGGAGAAGGCGCTGAAGGGGACGGCATTGCTTTTCACGGAGCTGGTGGCACCGGCCGACGTGGCGCCCTTGCTGGAAGTGGAGGAGGAAGTGTTCGCGGTGAGCGCATTCACGGGCGAGGACAGCGTGTTGGCGGATGGAGTAAAGAGCGCTGAACCGGTCAGTGCGTTAGAGCCCGCGGAAGTGGAGCCGTTGCCGGTGGAGCTGGCAGAGGCGCCCTGGGTGCCGGCGGCCGAGTTGGACTGGATGTAAAGCTTGTTCAACATGTTTGGATCCAACTGGAACTGCGGCTGGCTTTCCAGAATGACGTGATATTGATTCAGCTGGGTGTACATGGTGTTGATCTGGCGTTGGCCGAAGGCGTCGTAGAGGGTGTTGTCAATGGTGGTGGGGGCGATGCCGAGGCGCGAGGCGGTGGGGCGGTCGATGACGAGGGAGACGGCGAGACCGCCGGGTTGCTCGTCAGTGGCGACGTCTTCGAGGTCGGGCAATTTTTTCAGGCGAGTGACGAAGCGATTGGTCCACTCGCTGAGTTCATTGGGATCCGGGTCTTCGAGAGTGAACTGGTATTGGGTGCGGCTGACGCGATCATCGACCGTGATGTTCTGAACGGGCTGCATGAATAGCTGGATGCCTTGTACGTCTTGCAGCTTGGATTGCAGGCGGCGGATGACGTCGGAGGCGTTGATTTTGCGCGCTTCGAGGGGCTTCAGGTTGATGGAGAGCCTGCCGCTGTTGGTGGTGATGTTGGTGCCATCGGCGCCGATGAAGGAGGAAAGGCTTTCGACGGCGGGATCTTCCAGAATGAGTTTGGAGAGCTCCATCTGTTTTTCCGCCATCGCCTTCGAGCCAATGCTTGGCGGGGCCTGAGAGATGCCCTGGATAATTCCCGTGTCCTGGACGGGGAAGAAACCTTTGGGGATGTAAACGTAGAGAAAAATAGTCAGCAGCAAAGTTCCGAGAGCGACAAAGAGGGTGATGGTCTGGAAGCGGAGGACGACTTTCAGGGTGCGGCCGTAGAAGGCGATCATGCTGCTAAAGGCGTGCTCGGAGGCGCGGAAGAGGCGACCCTGTTGCTCCTCAGGATTGTGTTTGAGGATGCGCGAGGCCATCATCGGCGTGAGGGTGAGTGAAACGATCGCGGAGACGACAATGGTGACGGCGAGAGTGACGGCGAACTCGCGGAACAAGCGGCCGACGACGTCTCCCATGAAGAGCAGGGGAATAAGGACGGCGATCAGGGAGACGGTGAGAGAAACGATGGTGAAGCCAATCTGCTCCGCGCCCTTTAGCGCGGCTTGCATGGGGGGCTGGCCTTCCTCGATGTAGCGAGAAATGTTTTCGACCATGACGATGGCGTCGTCGACGACGAACCCGGTGGAAATGGTGAGAGCCATCAGCGAGAGGTTGTCGAGGCTGTAGCCGAGTGCGTACATGGCGGCGAAGGTGCCGATGAGGGAGAGGGGTACGGCGACGCTGGGGATGATGGTTGCAGAGAGGCTTCGGAGGAAGAGGAACATAACCATGACGACGAGGCCGACGGTGAGGAAGAGTTCGAACTCGACGTCGGAGATGGAGGCCTGGATGGGAGTGGTGAGGTCGGTGAGCGTGGTGACCTCGATGCCTTTGGGAAGATTGCTTTCGAGCTGAGGGAGAAGCTGCTTGATGCGATTGACAACGCTGATGGTGTTGCCGCCGGGTTGGCGCTGGACGTTGACGATGACCGCGGGAGTTTTGTTCATCCAGGCGGCTTGACTGGTGTTTTCGACGCCGTCGACGATTTTGGCGACGTCAGTGAGCATGACGGGCGCGCCGTTGCGGAAGGCGACGACGACGTTGCGGTAATCCTGGCTGGTTACCAGCTGATCGTTGGCGTCAATCTGGTAGTCCTGGCGGTTTCCGTCGAAATTTCCCTTGGCGGCGTTGACGCTGGATTGTGTGACGGCGGTGCGCAGGTCTTCCAGGTTGATGCCGTAGGAAGAAAGCGCTGAGGGATTGGCCTGGATGCGGACGGCGGGCTTCTGGCCGCCGCTGATGGTGACGAGGCCAACTCCGCTGAGCTGGGAGATTTTGGGCGCGAGGCGTGTGTCCACAAGATCTTCGACTTGCGAGAGCGGGATGGAGCTGGAGGTGACGGCCAAAGTGAGAACCGGGGCATCGGCGGGATTGGTTTTGCTGTAGATCGGAGGAGCGGGCAGGTTGGCCGGAAGAAAATTTTGGGATGCGTTGATGGCGGATTGGACTTCTTCCTCGGCAATGTCGATGTTCAGGCTGAGATTGAATTGCAGAACAATGACGGAGGTGCCGCCGGAGCTGCTGGAGGTCATCTGGCTGAGCCCCTGCAACTGGCCGAACTGGCGCTCGAGCGGAGCGGTGACCGTGGTGGCGACTACATAGGGGCTGGCGCCCGGATAGAAGGTGAGAATTTGAATCGTGGGATAGTCCACTTGCGGAAGAGCGGAGACGGGCAATTGGGTGAAACAGACGATGCCGACGAGGAGAATCGCGGCCATGAGAAGGGCCGTGGCGACAGGTCTTAAGATGAAAGGAGCGGACGGACTCAAGGAGCGGCACTCCCAGCGTTATTTCCAGGGCCGGGTTTGGAGGAAACGACGACTTTGGCGTTGTCCTGCAACTTGTCGAAACTGCTGTTTGCGAGGACGTCGCCTGGGGCGATGCCAGTCACCTCAGTGACGCCCGCGTCGGTGACTACGGGTTGAATGACGCGCATGTGAGCGACGTTGTCCTGGATAACGTACACAAAAGCGGTTTGGCCGTTGTGTTGGATTGTAGAAGAGGGAATGAGAGTGGCGCCGCGATGGGTGTCCACGAGGAGGCGGACGTTGACGAATTCGTTGGGGAAGAGGATAGAGTCTTTATTGTCGAAGGATGCGCGGGCTTTTACGGTGCCAGTGGTGGTATCGATCTGATTGTCGAGCGTGAGGAGCGTACCGGTAGCGAGGTGCTTGAGGGCGGAACGGTCGTAGGCGTCCGCGGTGAGCTTTGCATTTTTGTGGAGACGCTGTTGAACCTGGGCGAGATTGTCTTCGGGGACTGTGAAAATTACGGTGATGGGCTGGATTTGCGTGACGACGGCGAGCGTGAGACCTCCGGAGGATTGCACGACGTTACCGGGGTCCACGAGGCGCAGGCCAACTCTGCCGGTGATCGGGGAGACGATGTGGCAATAGTCGACCTGGATTTGATCAAAGCGGACCACGCCCTGGTCGAATTTGATGGTGCCTTGTTGCTGAAGCACGAGTTTTTCCTGATCGTCGAGAGTTTGCTTGGGGATGGCGTTGCGGTCCCATGCGTCGTGATAACGCTGAAGGTCCATCTTTGACTGGGCGAGGAGATTGGTGTCGCGCTCGAGCGTGCCTTGGGCCTGGAGCAAGGAGGCCTCGTAGGTACGAGCGTCAATGTCGATCAGGGGGTCGCCTTTGCGGACGAGCTGGCCTTCTTTGTAATGGACGGCGGTGACGATGCCGTTGACCTGGCTGGTGATCGAAGCGGTGTAAACCGGAGTGACGGTGCCGATGGAATCGAGGTAGACGCCGATGTCGCCCTGCTTGGCGGTTGCGGTGACGAGGCTGACGGGCCCGACGCCACCTCGAGGGGATTTTGCCGCGGTCGCGGAGGCGTCGCGCTTGCGCAGGACGAGATAAAATCCGCCGGCGAATACCAGGAGGATAACAATCCACATGAGGACGCTGACACCTTTGTGCCGGATGGGAGCATCGGGAGCCTGGTGCTCCGAAGCAGAGGTAGAGCGGGTATTGTGATCAGTCGGCAAGTTGGCAATCCTTTGTCAAGGCTGTGCGACGGACCCTGGCAAAAAAGTCCGTACAGTATTGACGAGATTTGTGGCTTTTTGGATACAGTTGTTTCCGTGGATCCTGGTGCCGGGAGCATAAATCAGGTGAGGGTGGCCTCGCTACTTTATGTTTCCTGCGGGACAATCAAATTATGAATTCGACGGGAGAGACGGCTTGGATTGTAGAGCGGGCTGAAGCGCTTGGCTTTTCGCTATGTGGCGTGGCGCCGCTGGAGCGCTTCCCCGAGCATGCCGCTATTGAAGAGTGGCTTCGGCGAGGATACGCCGGCACGATGGGATATCTTGCCAACCCGAAGAGGCGAGAGCCGGAGCGTGTGCTCGAAGGAGCGCGAAGTGTGATTGTTTGCGCGATGAATTACAACACCGAGCATCGTTATTCCAGCGAGGCGGCGGCATTGAAAGACAGCGGCGAGGCGCGTGGATGGATTTCGCGATATGCATGGGGTCGGGATTATCACGAAGTTTTGTGGGAGAAGTTGAACGCACTGGCGGATGCTCTGAATGAAAAGTTTCCGGAGGGGCATCTATTCCGGGCCCATGCCGACACCGGGCCGGTGGCGGAAAGACTGTTTGCCAAATACGCGGGGCTTGGCTGGCTGGGGAAAAACACGCTGCTACTGAACAAGACGATGGGCTCGTGGTTTTTTCTTGGAGTGATTTTCACGACGCTGGAGCTTTCGCCGTCACTGGCGCGAAATGAAATGCCGCCGGCGGATATGTGCGGCAAATGCCGGCGATGCCTGGACGCTTGTCCGACCGGAGCGTTTGTTGAACCGTACGTGATGGATGCGCGGCGGTGTATTTCTTATTTGACGATAGAGTTGCGAGGGAGCGTGCCGGAAGAGTTTCGCGAGGCGATTGGGAAAAATGTGTATGGGTGCGACATTTGCCAGGAGGTGTGCCCGCATAACTGGGACGCGCCGGTGACAAGGTGCCCGGATTTTGAGCCGCGACAGTTCTCGCCGGAAGAGAGCTTATTGCAGCCGCGGTTAGAGTGGTTGGCAGGGATGAGCGAAGAGGAATTCCGAGACAAGTTCCGAGGGAGCGCGATCAAAAGGACGAAGTGGCGGGGATTGGTGAGGAATGCGTGCATTGCGCTGGGAAACGCGAAGTTGGAACGCGGGTCGGCGGAGCAATTGCGGATTGTGGAGTTGTTGGGGAGATTGGCAGAATCCTCGGAAATTGCGATTGCGGAATCTGCCCGTTGGGCGCTTGGGCGCATCAGATAGGGGATAGAGGATTGGGTCTTCCGACAGCGTTGGGCGGATGGCGACTGCAGACTAACCGCTCGAAGAAAATGTGTCGCACCTCCGGCGCTTGAGGAATTTGCAATTCTCACCCAGCGCTTACGCGCTGGGCTAAGGTCTGCCGCGCCTCCGGCGCTGGGCTTTGGGACGATCGAGATAGACCAGTGAGTTTGCGCGGTGGATAGGGCGGCGAGGTTGAGTGGGAGTAGGAGAGGCGCTATAATCACGCGCGGAAGTCCACTTGCCCACCGAAACCGAGGGCTTCCATGGATCGCCGTAAGTTTCTAACAACCAGTGGCATGCTTGGCGCTGGCTTACTTGGGGCAGGCAACGCCGCTTCGAGTTTGCTGCACGCTGAAACCGGATCGGATTTCGAATCACATCTCAATTTGGAGGACAAAACCGTGGCATTCTCAGTGCCCCCTTTGCCGTACTCGAACGACGCACTTGAACCGTATATTGACGCCCGAACGATGGAGATCCATCACGACAAACATCACGGCGCCTACGTGACCAATCTCAACAAGGCGCTGGAAGGCCATGCGGACCTGCAGGCGAAATCGATTGACGAACTTTTGAAAAATCTTGACAGCGTGCCGGAAAATATCCGCGGCGCGGTGCGCAACAATGGCGGCGGGCACTGGAACCATTCGCTCTTCTGGCAGTTGATGAAGAAGGGCGGTGGTGGCGAGCCGAAAGGCGATCTGGCGGCGGCAATCAATGCTGGCTTTGGATCATTCGCGGGACTCAAGGAAAAGTTGAAGGCGGCGGGCCTGGGCCGGTTTGGATCGGGTTGGGCATGGCTGTTGGTGAAGGATGGGAAGCTGGCAATCGATTCGACGGCCAACCAGGACACGCCGTACATTGCCGGGGGCAAAGCTGTGATCGGTATTGACGTCTGGGAACACGCGTATTACCTGAAATATCAGAATGTGCGCGGGGATTATATCGATGCGTGGTGGAACGTCGTGAATTGGGACAAGGCAGCGGAGCTTTATAGCGCGGCGAAGAAGTAAGAAAATAAGTCGCGAAGCAAAGAAGCAAGGAAGTAAAGATGGCCGAGAGCTTCGCCATGGCGCCCGGGCCCGAGAGTAAATCGAAGAGGGCCGGGCACGCCCGGCCCCTACATGATGGTCGAGAAAGTAAAAGGCCGTTCCGGAGTGACCGGAACAGCCTTTTTTTATGATAACTGGGGTAATACCAAAGGCGCCCGCCCCGTAACACCATCCGGGATCCACAAAACGGAACTCAGAAGGCGGCCGCTACAATTACGCCATCATGCGATGGCGAGCGAGCGGAAGCACCTTGTTCGAGTTTGCAGGTCTGCGGTCACTCTCGCGGCGCTCCTGATAAGGGCCGAGTTGGGGAGCGGGGTTGCCAACCGCGGGCGGAATGGAGTTCAGAGAATGACGCGAGGCCTCGCGCATGAGCTCGAGGCGTCCGCGGACCTTGAACTTGGCCAGCAGGGAAGAGACGTGAAATTTCACGGTGCGTTCGGAGAGATTCAGCTCGTTGGCGATTTCCTTATTGGCAAGGCTGCGAAGGATGCCATCGAGGACTTCTTCTTCGCGGCGGGTGAGGCGAACGGCGTTTTTGGCGCTGTGTCCCGCTTCGAGAAGTTTCTGGGCTTTTTCGGCCAGGCCGTTCAAAGCGTTGGGAGCGGCCGGAACCATGACGAGATAGTCCTTGGGGGATTGGCCGCGTACCAGACAATGCATGGCGAGCAGGCCGGCGGCGTGATCCACGGGAAGTTCCCCGCTGGGTCCGGCCTCGACATGGAAATGAGCCGTTCCGGTACTTTTTTCATAAAATAAATAGACACTAGTTTGAGCAGAGTACTTTGGCTGAGGTAGCGAATGAGTCGCTAGACTTCTGCGGATCAACTTCACGTGCACTCCTCTGATTGTGCCTCGTGGTGGGACCGAAGCCATCCTGTTGGATTTTGACCCTCAATAACCTCCGATTGAGGTCGGCCGGAATGACCGAGCAAGTGACAAGGAAGTAGGACTGGTTCAGGTCCATGTACACCAGAGGAAAAAATCCCTCAGAAACCCTCTGGGGTAGAGTAAAGGATCCCCGTCAATAGCTTGCGAAAGTTACACCTGACCAAGGTAAAGCTATGCAACCCGTTGGCCGGACTGTAAGTTATGACAGGGGTTGGAATGTCAATGACTTAGAGGAGTCTAAGAGGGAGGGTCAGAACGGATTGAGGGTAGAAATTGCCCAGGCCCCGCATTTTTTTCCAGACGCACGAGATTTCCACAGGTCATGGAGTAAGTACGCGGGTTTGGTCGGGGGAGATGATTTCGTACTGAATGCCGCGCCAAGTGATGCGGCGGCCGAAGAGCGAGGCAAAGAAATTGAGCAAGTACAAAAATGGAACGAGCAATGTGACCACGATATAAATCCAGGATTGCGCCATGATTTCCGCGCGTGCACTGGGTATTGCTTCCGTGACGCCGATCACCCGGAGTGCACCGCGGAAGGCTGCAAGAAGTAGGGGAAGCACGAAAAGGGTGATCACCTGCGAGGACGGCCGCGATTCAATAGTGAGGTTGAGCGCGACCAAGAAACCCAGGAGGAGAGTGAAACAAAAGAGAAAATGTGTGGCGAAGGCGGTGGCCCACATTTTGGGGCGGTAAATACGCGTGATCTTGATCTGGCGGTTGGTAAATTCAAGCAGGCTTGGAAAATCGGTTTGGACGTAAGAGGGCGTGAGGCATTCGGGAACAAAAACGATCTGGCGCCGGGTTCTCTCGATGGCGATGGTGAGAGAGTAGTCATCGCTGAAAGTGTTTTGCCAGACGTCGAGCATCCCCATTTCTTCGAAAAGGGCGCGGCGAATGGCGGTGCCACCGCCCCAGCAGAAATTGTGGGCGTGGCCGCCGAGCATGGTGACCACGGACGCATTCCACGCAGCCAAGAGGGCATCTGGAAAAGCGTAGTTGTTGGGAATGAACCAGCGCATGGTGGTGGTGGCGCCGATGCGAGAATCGGCTAGCGGGGCGACGAGGTGGTGGAGCCAGGTTTTGCCAGGGCGGCCGTCGGAATCCACGAAGACCAGGACTTCGAAATCGGGGGGGAGTTGTTCTATGGCGACGCGAAGATTATTGACCTTTTCGCTGGAGGTGGCGGGTTTCCCGGCAATTACGACGTGGGCTTTCACGCGAGAGGAAGCGGCAACTCGTTTAACCAGGCTATAGGCAGCATCGTTTTCAGAGGCGAGGATAAAATAAACTTCGAAATTCTGGTGAGCGAATTCACAAAGGGAGACAAGGTTTCGCTCGAGGCCGGGTTCGATGCCGCGGCATGGACAGAGGACGGCGGTACGGGGAGCGTAAAATCCGGGATCAGTGTGTAAGCGGCGTCGCACGTAAGCGAGCCACTGGATTCCCTGCCAAAGCAGGAAGAGTCCCGAGGCGAGTTGAAGAATCGCCAGGAATTCAAAGAGGGTTTCCACGTAAGCAGAGCATAACAAACGGAAAGGCTGCCGGAAGCGGCTTGTGGAAGGGTAGAATCGGACCGGTAAACAGCGGGAAAACAAGGAGAACAACATGACAGGTCGAGTGGATAGTTCGATGGTGACGACAGCCAATGAATTGCCGGGATACCGGATCGTAAAGAACTTCGGAATTGTGCGAGGGATTACGGTGCGTTCGCGAAGCGTGCTGGGAAACCTGGCGGCGGGGATCCAGACGATCATCGGCGGAAACATTTCGATCCTGACGGAGCTTTGTGAAAAGGCTCGGGAAGAGGCGTATGAGATTTTGCTGCAGCATGCGGCGCAGCATGGGGCCAATGCGATCGTGTGCATGAGGTATGACGCGAATGAAGTGATGCAGGGAGTGACGGAAGTGCTGGCGTATGGAACGGCGGTCCAAGTCGAGAAATCCATTTGAAAAGGAGAGATTGGAAAACAGAAACTAGAAATTCAATGGCCGATAGTCGGACTGGTTGCACTGGGAGACTAAGCAATGGAAACAGAAGGCGCCGAAGGCGCAGCCTCTTATTTCTTAAGTGTGTATTGCACTTCCTGGGAGGCGAGGGACTCGAGATTGGTAAGAGTGCGGCTGGCGGCGACGCGGGCCCGTTCGAGGAATGAGGAGTCCAGGACGAAGGCGCAGCGGTCCACGAAGGGATGATTCGCGGGTTCGAAAGATTTGCGCGGGCGGCGGTGGGCGCCGGCGCGGGCGATGAGGTCTTCGTACATTTTCAGATCGGACTGAAAATCGAGGGCGTCGCTGACGTTCCAGCGCTGGTGGCGGGTGAGGGCTGCAAGGAATTTCTGGCGGAAGGCGGAAGCTTCCTGGCGCTTCATGGGCTTGGCTTTGCGTTCGTCCTCGGCGGGTAGGCCGCGGGCGACAATTTCGAGGGCACTGGCAGTTACGGTGAGAAGAGCTTCGCGCTGGAGAAGATTCAAAAGATCGCGGTAGAGAACAGCGTGGACTTGCAGGCTGTGGCGGCCGTGTTCGACGACGTAGGAATCGACAAAACGGGGGATGATGCGCTCGCGAAGGAGGGCTTCGCTGAGGCGCTGCGGTAGAAGCGCGGCTAAGTCGTTGGCGGGAGATTTGGATTTCGAATTTGACGGCATGAGAAGTTTCCATACTAGCAGTAGTTGGAGGGTTCTCAGCGTGTACGAAAGAACAAGAAGGAAAGAAAAAGGCCCGGCATAATTGGCCGGGCCTTTGGCTTTGAGTCGGTTGCTGGCTGCACAAGAGCGCTGGCAAGAAAGGCAGCGCTACAATGACCAGCCCATCGCGGTCAAAACTAGTCTCAGTGGACGGCGCTGGGTGAATCACCGACCGCGGATTGCGCGGGTTCTGGCTCTGGGACGACCGGAGCGATGGGGTCCTTTTCGAGCGCGTGCTCGAGGACCTCATCGAGTGTCCGGACGTAGGTGATCTTCAAATCGCCGAGTAGATCCGGCGGAAGATCCGCGACAGCGTTCGGTTCGTTGTCCGCCGGCAGAAGTACGTGGGTAACTCCCGCGCGCTTGGCGCCTAGGACTTTCTCTTTGACGCCACCGATTGGCAGAACAATTCCGGAGAGGGTCATTTCACCGGTCATCGCCAGGCGGTTTTTCACCGGGCGATTCGTCAGCAAGCTGACGAGTGAGGTGACCATCGCGGCTCCGGCGGAGGGCCCATCTTTCGGGACCGCGCCGGAGGGCACGTGAATGTGAATGTCCTGCTTGCGGAAGAAGTCCGGATCAATGCCATAGCGTTCGGCGTTGGCACGGGTCCAGGTCAGCGCGGCGGTCATCGATTCCTGCATGACTTCGCCCAGATGGCCGGTCATGGTGAACTGCTTGCCACCACGCATGCGGCTGGCTTCGATGAAGACGATGTCGCCGCCAACGGGAGTCCAGACTAGTCCCACCGCTACGCCGGGCTTTTTGACGCGCTCGTCGATTTCCCGTTCGGTGCGGAATTTCGGCACGCCGAGGAATTCGCGCACGACTTCGGGGGTGACGATCATCTTTTCGGGCTTGCCTTCGGCCAGACGACGCGCCTGCTTGCGGACGATTGTGGCGATCTCGCGCTCCAGATTGCGGACGCCGGCTTCCCGCGTAAAGCTGTGGATGATTTCGCGCAGCCCTTCTTCGGTGAACTCCAGCTGGTCCCCTTCCTTGATGCCGTGCTCGGTGGCCTGCTTGGGGATCAGGTATTTTCGGGCGATGTGGATCTTCTCTTCACCGGTGTAACCGGGGAGTTCGATGATCTCCATGCGGTCGCGCAAAGGTTCAGGGATGGGATCCATCCAGTTCGCGGTGGCGATGAAGGTGACCTTCGACAGATCGAAGGGCACATCGAGGTAGTGATCGCGGAACGTTGAATTCTGCTCCGGGTCGAGAACTTCCATCAACGCGGAGGATGGATCGCCGCGGAAATCGCGGCCGAGCTTGTCGACTTCGTCGAGCATCATGACGGGGTCGTTGGTTTCAGCGCGCTTCAGGCCCTGAACGATCTGGCCGGGCAGAGCTCCGATGTAGGTGCGGCGGTGGCCACGGATTTCGGCTTCATCGTGCATGCCGCCGAGGGCGATGCGCACGAATTTGCGGTCGAGTGCGCGGGCGATGGACTTGCCAAGCGAGGTTTTGCCGACGCCTGGAGGCCCGACGAAGCAAAGGATAGGACCCTTCATGCCCGGCTGAAGCTTCTTCACCGCCAGGTAGTCGAGGATGCGTTCCTTTACCTTTTGAAGATCGTAGTGATCTTCATTGAGGATGTCCTGCGCCTTGTGGATGTCGATTTCCGCGCTGCCGGAAGATTTTGACCAGGGCAGCGAGGTCATCCATTCGAGATAGGTGCGCGAGACCATATATTCGGCCGAGGCCGGAGTCATTTTGGCGAGGCGCTTTAGTTCGCGGTCGCATTCCTTTTTAGCTTCCGCGGTCATGCCCGCTTCGTCGACTTTTTTGCGCAGTTCATCAATTTCAGCTTGTGCGTCATCGATTTCGCCGAGTTCTTTCTGGATGGCCTTCATTTGTTCGCGCAGGAGGTATTCGCGCTGGTTCTGGCTGACCTGCTCCTGAACCTGTTCGTTGATCTTGCTGCGAAGCTCCAGAACTTCCAGTTCCTTGGAGAGTTCGCGGATGAGCATTTCAAGGCGCTTGCGCACGTTGGAGGTTTCGATCAGCTCCTGACGGAGGAGGGTCGAAAGGCTCGGCAAAGTGCCAGCGATGAAGTCGGCGAGGCGGCCGGGGTCGTCGATATTCATTGCGGCATTCTGCAGGTCGTCGGAAAGCTGCGGCGAGTGGCTTACCACGTCGCGGAAGAGGTCCTGAGCGTTGCGTTGCAATGCTTCGAGTTCGGCGTCCTTGTCTCCGGTGAAATCGGGTTCTGAGGCCACCGCGGCTCGAAGGTACGGGCGGAGGCTCAGGAGTTCGTTGATGCGGATGCGTTGCAAGCCTTCGAGGAAGACCACCACGTTGCCATTGGGCATCTTGACGGTCTTGTGGACCTTGGCGAGCGTGCCGACTTTGTGGAGATCCGCCGCGGCGGGATCTTCGATCCGCGGATCGAGCTGGGCAACAACGCCCAAAAGCTTATCGTCGCCCGAGAGAGAATTGACCAGGGCGAGCGAACTCTCACGGCCAACGGTGAGAGGAAGAACTGCCCCCGGGAAGAGAACGGTATCGCGGACGGGCAGGATAGCGAGAGTATCTGGAACAAAGTGCTTTTTATCAGCCATGTTATCCCCTAACGCGAAGCGGGAGGAAAACCCGCTTTGGAAGGATTAGATGCAAGGACCGGGAAAAGGGTGCCGGGCAATGCAAAAGCCTTCGTCAGAAAATATTAGTCAACAACACTCATATTCTAGCATGGTTTGTCTCAATCTGCAGCTTTCTTCTAAGCCACTGATATGAAGCTAATTACAGTTCGTGCAATCGGGTTACTCCCAAGGGCCTTATCGGCCGATCTGCCGGAGAGGATAGTGTCTCCGAACGAAGTCGAGGGCTTGGTCCCGGGTCTGGACAGCCTCCTCGAGTTGGGCATCTTCGAGGGTGGCCAGAATCTTCTGAAATTCCGGGCCTGGTGTATAGCCTAAATCTTTGAGGTCGTCACCCGAAAGTAATCGTGGGGGGCGGACCTGGGCGGGAGGGGTTTGGGCGAGAAAGGTGCGAACTGCGTCGTAGGCGTCGAGTTTGCCGTGGCTGGACTGGCAATCGAGGCGGTGGAGTTCGAGGTGTTCATTGAAATTAGGAATGCGGACGAAACGCTTAAGTGTGGACTGACGCATTTGGCTGACGTCTTTGAATTTCATGTGGTTGGCGACGAGGGCTTTGATCTGATCGGTGTCGTCATTGGAGAAACGGAGGCGGCTGCAGAGGGCATCGGCCATCCGGACGCCAATCTCGACGTGGCCGTCGAAGCGAATGCGATCGCCGGTTTCCGAGGCAGGCCGAAAGGTGGGAGGTTTGCCGATGTCGTGAAGGAGAACGCCCCATGCCAGGGTCGAAGATACTTCTGCGGGAAGGCCTTGGAGCATGAGCAGGGTGTGGATCCAGACATCGCCTTCGGGATGGAATTGCGGGGGCTGGGGGACGCCTTTCATGGCGGCGATTTCGGGAAGCAGTTCGCGGAGAAGGCCGAGCTCGTCGAGAAGCTCGAACCCGCGGCGGGCGGAACCTTCGGTAAGGAGTTTGTTGAGTTCCTCGCGAATGCGTTCCGCGGACACGAGGTGAATTTCGGCGGCGTGTTTTCGGATGGCAGAGAAAGTTGCGGGTTCGATGGTGTAGCCGAAGCGCGCGGCAAAGCGGACGGCGCGAAGCATTCGGAGTTTGTCTTCGGCGAAACGGCGGGAAGGCTCACCGATGGCGCGGATGGTATTGGCGGAGAGATCGGTGCGACCACCGACGAAGTCGAGGACTTCGCCAGTGTCGTGGCGCATCAGCAGGCCGTTGATGGTGAAATCGCGGCGTTGAACATCTTCTTCAGGTGTTTGGGAATAGACGACCTGGTCGGGATGGCGGCCGTCGGAGTAGCCGAGGTCGGAGCGGAAGGTGGCGACTTCGACTTTGAGAGATTCCCGGCGGACGAGGACGACACCGAACTGCGCGCCGATGTCGAGGCCGTTAGGAAAAAGACGCAGCACTTCGGAGGGCGTCGCGTTGGTGGCCACGTCGTAATCCGTTGGAATGCGCTGCAGGAGGAGATCACGCACGGCACCGCCCGCAAGAAGGGCCTGATATCCGCCGCGCTGGAGCGTGTCGCAAATCGAATTGGCGAATTCGCGGGAGTCCACGGAGAGATTATGCGCCAAAATGAGAGAGGCAACGAAGCAAAGAAGTAACGAAGTAATGAGCAAGAAAAGAATTGGATATGACGCAGAGGACAACAGAGACGCTGAGGGCGCAGAGAAGAGTGGGAATTAATGACGCGAAAGACTAAATGCAGCGGAGTACGAGGCAGGTGATGTCGTCGGATTGGCGGGTGGCACCGACAAAGTCTTCGACGCTTTTCATGAGGAATTGCAAGGTCTGTTGGGCGTTGAGATTGGGAATCCCGCGGATGATGTTGAGCCAGCGATTGTCGGAGAATTCTTCGCCGGCGGAATTGAAGGCTTCGACGACACCGTCGGTGAAAAGGACTAGCGTGTCGCCCGGCTGCAGCGTTACTTCAGCCGAAGGGAAAGTGGCTTCGGGAGTGATGCCGAGCGGAAGGGCGGCGGATTCGAGACGCTCAGTAGAAGAATTCGCGCGGCGGATGACGGGGGAATTGTGGCCGGCGTTGACGTAAGTGAGGCGGCGGGTGCCGGGGTCGAATTCGGCGAGGACGGCGGTGGTGAAGCGCTGACCGCCGAGGCTGTGGGCGCACGCGTAGTGATTGAGGCGGATGGCAAGTTCGCCGAGAGGCAGGCCTTCGGAGGCGATGGTGCGCAGACTGGCTTGCAAGGTGGCCATTAGGAGAGCGGCGGGAACACTTTTTCCGGCGACGTCGGCCATGACGAGCATGAGTTTGCCTCCAGCGGCTGCGTCCTCGGTGGGATAGAAGGCGTCGTAATAATCTCCGGCGACCGAATTTTGCGCGCGGGTGTAAAAGGCGACTTCGGCATCCGGGATTGAGGGTGGAGTGGAAGGAACGAGCCATGCCTGGATTTCGCGGGCGATTTCAAGATCGCGTTTCATGGTGATTTTGTCGGCGAGTTCGAGGGAGAGGAGAAGAAGGAAAAGAATAGCAGAGAGGAATTCCGTTTGGAGAGTAGTCGTATCGTGGCCGGACTGGATTTTAATTCCGGAAAAGAACAGGAAAAACAGCGCGAACAGGAACATCACCCGGCGAGCGGGGGTGAGCTTGTTCATCATGGCCCAGAAGAGTTGTTTGGCCACGTGGAAAGGACGCCTCCAGCGACTGAGTTGGTTGACCTGGTCCCAGTCCACATCTTTGCCGTAGAAGCCGTAGCTGGAGCGAGCGTCAGCGGCGAATTGGGACCAGAGGTCGTCAATGCGGCGACCATCGCTGACGCGTTGCCAAAAGTTGCCGAGGCGAGAGGTGGAAACGGGGTGCGGTTCGGATGCGCTGGGAGCCGGTGGGCCGGAGGAAGCCATAGAAAAAGTATAGGCGAAACCTGGATTACTTGGCAGCGCTGGTTATACGGGTGGACAGCTGGTGGAAACCAGTCAGATCCGCCATAGCTTCATTCGAGGGGGAGTCCTGAGCCCGAACAGGTCGGGAGGGCGCTGTCAGGTTCTGGACCATCGGCATTACAGGCGGACACAGAGGGCACCGAGACCGGAGGGCTGAGAGCACAGAGAAGAGGCGGCACTTCTTAACTCAAGGTAGCAGGATGCCCGCTCAACCCGGGCTAGTCGTCGCGGCGGAGGGAGCCGCCGAACTGGACGGAGGTGAAGCCGAATTTGTCGCGGAGTTGGTCGGCGGCTTTGGTGAGTTTTTCGAGTTTTTCACGGCGGCCGGGTTCGAGGAGGTCCAGTTGCTGGGCGCCGTGGGAGAGTGCGGAGAGGGCGACGCCGAGGAGGCGGACTTTGCGTTTGGCATCGCGATGCCGGCGGAAAAGGCTGAGGAAGACGGCGAAGATGTCGGAGTCGAGTTGCGCGGGTTCGGGGAGAGTTTTCGAGCGAGTGTAGGTTTCGAAACCGGCATAGCGAATCGTCAGAGTTAAAGTGCGGGTGGAGAGGCCCGCTTCACGGAGACGCTTGCAGGCTTTTTGGGAAAGGTGGCTGAGCAGGGTTTCCATTTCGGCGACGTTGGAGGTGTCTTCGCCGAAGGTGTGATTGTGAGAGATGGATTTTGGCTCGGCGTCGATGAGGAATTCGTAGGCGTCGCCGCCGCGCGCTTTGCGATAGAGGGCGGTACCCCACTGGCCGAAGATTTTTTCGAGCTTTTCCTGGGAGTGGGAAGCGAGTTGCTCGACGGTCTCGATGCCGAGGGCGCGAAGGGCGCGTTCGGTGACTTCGCCGATGCCGGGAATTTTGCGGATCGGAAGCGGGGCGAGGAAGCGGGCTTCCATGCCGGGGGCGACCCAGACGAGGCCGCGGGGCTTGCCTTGGTCGGAGGCAACTTTTGCTGTAAGACGAGTGGTCGCGAGTCCACCAGAGCAGGGAAGTCCGGTTTGTCTGGTGATGGTGCGAAGAAGTTTGTCGGCGGCGGCGAGCGGCGGGCCGTGGAGGCGCTCGGTGCCGGAGAGGTCGAGATAAGCTTCGTCGACGGAAACCATTTCGACGATGGGGGAGAATTTCGCGAGAATGGAGGCGATGCGATCACTCCATTCGGAATATTTTTCGTGGTGGCCGTCGAGGAAGACGGCGTGAGGGCAGAGGCGTCCCGCAGTGCGCAGGGGCATCGCGGAGTGGATGCCGAATTTGCGGGCTTCGTAGCTGGCGGCGGAGACTACGCCGCGCTGGTCGGGGCGGCCGCCGACGACAACGGGCTTGCCGCGGAGATCGGGGCGTTCGAGGAGTTCGACGGAGACGAAGAAGGCGTCCATGTCCACGTGGAGGATGGAGGCGACCGACGGAGTTTCATTTGCGTCGGGGGCGTCATGCTTGGCGCGGAAGCGTGCCAGATCTGGCATGGGATAAGCGTACGACTACCGAGTGGTGGAGGCAATGATGGTAAATGGGTTTGCCGCGCTTGCTCTGCAAAAGCGGCCCGCCTCCCTTCCTTCGTCAGGGCAAGCAGAAGGCGGGCCCCACCTGCGCTAATTCATTTTGATTTGAAGGCGGAAGCGTTCGTGGAATGATGGGGCAGAATCATTGAGGGCGAGAATGAAAAATGTATCGAGAGTGATTCGTTGTTTCTCGGCGCGGACGATTTCGATCGGCTGTTTAATTCTGGCAGCAGCTTCTTCCCTGGCTGCGCAGGAGGTCTCGTTACGGGATGTGGTTACGCCTTCGACGGTGATTGTGAAGGACGGCGGGCCGGTTACGTTTGCGATTCATGGATTTATCGAGTTCAAGTCGCTGGCGGAAATGTTTCCGTATATTGAGGCGCAAACCGCACGGTGGAAGGGGAAGATCACGGAGGAAGAAAAACGAGAAGTTGCGCGTCGGCTATTGCGTGAGGGGATTGAAAGTCGAATTGTATCAATGCTGGACGAGCGGCCCTTGCAGGCTCTGGTGACACACACGAGCGGGGAGTTGCGAGAGGCGATTGGAAGGGTGAAGGATCCGGTGCCTCCGGGATATGAGGAAGCGTTTCTGGAAGTGCAAGGAAAGTGGAAGCGTTCGCTGAACTGCTGGAGCGCGTCGCCGGTGATCGCTGGTCGGGTGCTTTCGAACTGGTACCCGATTGAGGAAGGGATACGGCTGCATGGCGCGGTTTACGATTCGACAGAACATTTCTGGCAGGCGGTGAAGTATCACCCGGATACGAAGATTGGTGAGTTGAAGGCATTAATCGCGGTGCTGGAGGGTAAGGATTGGAGCGGGTGGTTGAAACGATTGGACGACGATCCAAAGATTTATTTGCCGAATGCGTATGCGGTGGAATTTCTAAGATACAACCTGAAGGCCGAGCGGCTGAAATGGTTTGCGGGAGAGCTTGAAAAGCATGGGCTGAAGCCGGGGGATCAGGCACGGGTTGTACAGGAGCGAGGGGAAACCGCGTTCCGGTTCAGCGCAATTGAAGAGAAGATTTTGTGGGGAGACCTGGCGGATTTGTTCCACCTGGTTTACGGGCTTTCACCTGCGGACGATCCAGTGCTGAAGATATTGGCTGAACATCATTTTGACGGAATTTATCTGAGCGGCCGCAAGATGGGATTCATAAGCGAAGAGTTTCGGTCCGAGATGCTGGAGATCTGGAAAGTGAAGTTTCTGGAGATGCCGCGATTTGGCGAAGTGATTGCGGGGATACCGATGGAAATCCGGTTGGAGCATTTTTTGAATGACGGAGATTCGCCGGATATCCCGATTCCGGTTTACGTGGAGTATTTGAATCGGATTCGGAAGATGGCCAGGACCGGAAGATAGAAAATTGAAAATGGGAATCAGGTGCGTTCGGCGGAAAGGACGCGGGGGATGCCGGCGAGGTCGTTGGTGACGTGAACGTTGGTCCATTGGGGAGTTTCGAGGAGGGGGCGGACGGCGGGGAGAGAGTCGTGGCCGAGTTCGAGGACGAGGAGGCCGCCGGGTTTGAGATGAAGAGCGGCTTCGGGGACGAGTTGGCCGTAGAGTTCGTAGCCTTCTTCGCCGCCGTAGAGAGCGGAGGCGGGTTCGTGGTCTCGGATTTCGATGGGGAGGGTGCTGGCTTCTTTGCGGCCGATGTAGGGGGGGTTGGAGATCAGGAGATCGAAGAGGAGTGACTGGTTGGAGGAAGGCGACCGGTGGCCAGCGACCGGCGACCAGTGGGGAGAAGAATCGGAAGAGGACGAGAAGACGGAGAACAAGTTGGATTCCAGGAATGCGACACGATTTGTGAAGCCGAGGCGGGTGGCGTTGCGGTGGGCTACTGCTAGGGCGGCTGAGGAGATGTCGGTGGCGTAGATTTTGGCGGCGGGGAGTTCTTTGGCCAGGGCGATGGCGATGCAACCGGAACCAGTGCCGATGTCGACGATGGTGAGGCCTTCGCCGGTGAGTTTGGGGTCGCGGGCGGCGCGTAGTTCACGGACGGCGAGGCGGTCGAGGGCGACTTCGATGAGGTGCTCGGTTTCGGGGCGGGGGATGAGGACGTCGGGAGTGACTTCGAATTCGAGTCCCCAGAATTCCTGTTTGCCGGTGAGATGTTGGGTGGGTGCACCGGCGGCTCGGCGGCGGAGTAAAGAGAAATAGGTATCGAGTATTTGGGAATCGAGAAGTTCTTCGGGGTGGGTGTAGAGCCAGGTGCGGTCGCGGCGGGTCACGTGAAGGAGAAGGAGTTCAGCGGCGAGGGTGTCGGAGGGGACGTGGGCTTCGCGGAGGAGATGGATGCCTTGTTTGAGGGCAGTCCGGACGTCGAGGGATTGTGGTTGTGGTGAAGGCATCGGATCAAATTTAAGAAAAGAGTTTAACGCAGACTGCGCGGAGAGCGCAGAGTCCGCTGAGATGCGGAAGAAGAGAGACGCATGGCGAAGAGAACAGGCTGAAGCCTACGATATCTGGGCGGCTCAGGCATCGGCTAGCTCTTGTTTGAGGCGGGCGGCTTCGTAGTGTTCGACGAGGCCATCAACCAGGGGGGCGAGTTTGCCGTCCATGACTTCGGTTAGCTGGTGGATGGTGAGGCCGATGCGGTGATCGGTGACGCGATTTTGGGGATAGTTGTAGGTGCGGATTTTTTCGGAGCGGTCGCCGGTCTTGATTTGGCCGCGGCGCTCGGCGCCGATGGCCGCTTGCTGCTTTTCGAGTTCCATTTCGTAGAGGCGGGAACGCAGAACGCGCATGGCCTTGGCGCGATTTTTGATCTGGGATTTTTCGTCCTGTTGGGAGACGACGAGGCCAGAGGGCAAGTGGGTGATACGCACGGCGGAGTAGGTGGTGTTTACGGACTGTCCGCCGGGGCCGGATGAGCAGAAGGTGTCGATGCGCAGATCCTTGGCTTCGATTTTGATGTCAATTTCGTCGGCCTCTGGAATAACGGCGACGGTGGCGGCGGAAGTATGGATGCGGCCCTGGGTTTCAGTGGCCGGGACGCGCTGCACGCGGTGGACGCCGCTTTCGTACTTCAGCTTGGAATAAACTTTTTTGCCTTGGATGGCGGCGACGATTTCTTTTACTCCACCCATTTGGGCGGGTGAGCTTTCCATGACTTCGAGTTTCCAGCCCTGGGATTCGGCGTAGCGCGAGTACATGCGGAAGAGGTCGCCGGCGAAAATGCCGGCTTCGTCCCCGCCGGTGCCTGCGCGAATTTCGAGGATGATGTTTTTGTCGTCGATGGGGTCATGGGGGAGGAGAAGAAGTTTTAGCTCGCGCTCGGTTTGTTCTTTGCGAATTGCCAGGAGTTTTTCTTCCTCCTGGGCCATGTGGCGCATTTCGGCGTCTTCGGATTCGACGACCATCTGATGGGCGCCGGCGAGGTCCTTTTCAATTTGCTTGAACTCCCGGTGTTTGTTGACGATGGCTTCGAGATCGGCGTGCTGCTTGGCGAGCTTCTGGAAACGCGCGGTATCGGTGACGACCTCAGGAGTAGAGAGTTCCTGGGTCATCTCCTGGTAGCGGGCGTCGAGCTGATCGAGTTTTTCGGAAAGCGTGAGAGCGGCCATTGGGATTCCTTCTCTCCATGAGATTTGGGTCACCGGAGAGGGGTGACTGGTGATTGGTGACTTGTGACTGGTGAAATGCCGATGGCACCCGGGCGGGCGCGAGACTGGGGACGGCTAATGGAAGAAGGAGTGCATGTTCTGCAGCTAGTATAGCAAAAGTGGCTGGAGAATTTGATGCGGGAGGGGTGCGCTTGGTTTTGGCTGGATCGGGATGAATGCGGCAATTAGTGATATGGCGACCTTCGGAAAGGCGCCCGCCTCGGAAGGCGGCCGCTACATCTGGATTGCTCGGGGTGGGCGGGTGTACTACGATGCGATTTGGAGTTGGTTGGAAAGACTCAGGGTTACGCGCTGGGCCACCTGAAGGTGGCCGCTACAATGGCAAGAGGGTGGCGGAATGAGTGAAGCGGTACGAGCGGCGTTGGAAAATTGGGTGGAGGGGCTGGCGGAAAGCGCGCCGAAGACGGATGCGGGATTTTTGTGGGATTTCTGGTATCCGGCGTTGCGGAGCGAGGAGATTTACGGGAAGAACCTGGCGAAGGCGATGTTGCTGGAAGTGCCGCTGGTTCTTGGAAGAACGAGCGAGGGGAAGGCGTTCGCAATGCGGGACGCGTGCCCACACCGGGGGATTCCGCTTTCGTATGGGCATTTTGACGGGAAGAATCTGCAGTGCAGCTATCACGGGTGGGAGTTTGAAGCGTGCAGCGGGCGATGCGTGGAGATTCCGTCGCTGACGAGTCACGACAAGCTAAAGGTGGATCGGATCAACGCCGCGCATTTTCCATGCGAAGAGCGTGATGGATATGTCTGGGTGTACATGAACGCGCCTGGCACTCGGTTGCCGGAAAAATTGGCGATGGCGCCGGAACTGGAGAAGTTCAGCGCAAAGTTCAAGATCACATGGTTGGAGTGCGAACTGCCTTCGCACATCGATCATGGAATTATCGGATTGATGGACCCGGCGCACGGGCCATTTGTGCACCAATCGTGGTTCTGGCGGAGCAAGGCCAGCATTCACGAGAAGGCGAAACAGTTTGAGCCGATTCCGAACGGGTTCCGGATGAGCCCGCACCAGCCGAGCGCGAACAGCGCGCCGTACAAGTTGCTGGCGAAAATGACAGGCGAGACGGTGACGACGACAATTGATTTTGTGCTGCCGAATATCCGGACGGAGATCGACCGGAGCGGGAAGCTGTGGTTTTCGAGCCGGGCGACGGTGACGCCAGTGCGGCGGGATTTGTGCCGGATCGATTTTGTGGCAGCATGGAATTTGCCGTTTCCGGTTTCGATCTTTCGGATTTTCGCGAAGATATTTTTGCGGCAGGACCAGGAGACGATGATTCAGCAGTCAGAAGGATTGAAGCACAATCCACGGCTGATGCTGATTGACGACGCGGACCGCCCGGCGAAATGGTATTTCGCGTTGAAGCAGAATCTGATTGAATCCAGGCGCAGTGGGCTCCCGATGGAACATCCGATGGATGGGCCGGTGACACTGCACTGGCGAAGCTAGCCGGGAAATTCCCCACCAATAACCAAAATTTCCACATCTTTCAGGTGTATACTCGCGGAAACTCCTCGGGAACGCGCACTTCGGACCAAAACGGAGGTATTAGCCTTGAGTTCATTTCCGCGCTTGTTGTGTGTCCGTGTTTTCATTCCAATTTTCCTCACGGCGTTTTTCTCTCAATCGAGCATTGGACAGCTCAAATCTCCCGTCGCCAACTTAGCGCCAGACGCCACCGTGTTTCGCGCTCTAGCATCACCGGAGCGACTGGAGCGCGGGCGATATCTGGTGGAAGGCGTTGCACACTGTTTCGAGTGTCATGCTGAGCATGACTTCAAAAAGGGATTGGGGCAGCCAAAACAGGGAACCAAGGGCGCGGGGGAAATTGTAAAAAACGAAGCGTTTGATGGAGTACCCTTTCCCGATGGCCTGACCCATCCAAACATTACACCAGACAAAAAAACAGGAGCCGGTACGTGGACCGACGCACAGTTTGAGCAAGCGATACGCCACGGGATAGGGCACGACGGGAGGGAACTTCTCGACTTCATGCCTTACGCTTTTTTCAGGAGCATGACGGATGAGGATGTCGCCTCCGTGATTGTCTATGTTCGTTCGCTCCCCGCGGTGAAGAACCAACTGCCCAAGAGGAATCTTCCGTTTACCGTGAAACTGAACTTTCATCCAGAGATGGAGCCGCCTCTGCCGCCAGATGCGAGCGAGCAAGTGAAACACGGCTGGTACCTGGTACGGATCGCGCAATGCAATGATTGCCACACACCAAGCGACGAGCATGGCAAGGCGCGCACGGACATGATGTTTGGCGGGGGAGCCCGCTTGAAAGGCGCGTGGGGCGACGTGGTGACGCCGAACATCACGCCCGATCCATCCGGGATCAGCCACTACGACGAAACGATGTTCATCAAAACGATTCGAACGGGACGTGCGTCCGGGGGAGTGCGGCAGCTGAATCCGCTGATGCCCTATAGCTATTTCCGAAACATGACCGACGATGATCTGAAAGCGATTTTCGCCTACTTGCGGACCGTCAAACCAGTAAGACACCACGTTGATAATTCAGAGCCACCCGTTTATTGCAAACTCTGCCGGCAAAAACACGGATTTGGCGACAAAGATTAGCGGAACGAAGTGAGATCGAATTCGACGACCACCGGGTCGCCCTCAGGCGGGTCGATCTGAATGGTGGCAGTATTTTCCGTGAAGGCATCCGCGGGATATTCGAAAGTAAGCGTGGCGCCAGTCAGGTCGCACCCATCGTCGCCACACCTAACGCTTGGCTCTCCATGGGCAATCACCGGAACCATGAACCTATCGTTCTGAAATAAGCGTATTCGAAATTGGCGCCAAAAATCATAGGGGCGGACCTCGACGCCTTTGGGGGAATTGGACCGGGAATCGACCGGGTGAACGATGTATCCGCCGTAAGAAGCAGTGAACCAGATCTGGACCATAACCCGGACGATTTCCGGCTGTTTAAGGTGATCGAGTTGCGCCTGCTGAGCGCTATAGGAGAGGGGTTGCTGGTTGGAATACAAAGCAGTGAGCGCATATGGGGTGAAAAAAGAAACGGATGCGATGTGCGGTCCACGCTTGGGCTCAGGAAGCGCGATGGTATATTTTCGGAGGAAATCGCCGAAGATCTCGTCGTGGTGCTGGCCGAGGAAATAGGCTTCGCGGATGGCGGTGTCGGAGAGGGGCGTGTCGAAGGCGCTGGAGGAAGGCGCCAAAATCAACAGCAAGGCTAGAGCCAGAGCATTTATGCGGAGACGGCTGAGGGTCATGACAGGCCTCCTAATTAATAGTTAGACGCTATGGAGACGTCAATAGGTTTCAGATACGGCGGGGAGTGTTGGGGAAGTCGAGCCAGACTTTTACGCCGCAGAAGTGGGAGCCTTCGGTGCAGATGGGAGTGGTGATGCCGGCGCGGAGGTGGCAGGGGGGGCCGATGTACCGGGAGAGTTGCGGGTGGACTTCGCGGAGTTGGGCAATTTCGTCCATGGATGCGGCGTAGATTTCCTCCTGGGCGTTGAAGCAGGTGCGCATGGTCCATTTGTGGAGGAGATGGAGGAGCGATCCGGTTTCAACGAGGCGAATGGATTTGGAGTTGGGAAGAAGGTATAGGGCGATTTCGGGGGGAACACCACGGTCGAGGAGTTCGTTTTTGGCCGACCAGGCTTCATGCATGGCGCGATCGTAAAGTTCTTTCGCGCGCGAGTTTTCTTCAAGAAGTTTGGGGGTGACGTAGTCGGGTTCACGGGTGTCGGCCAGCGTAAGCAATGGACGCGAGCCGGGAACCATGCGGTGGCGTTGATCCTGGCTGTCGGCGGTGTGGCTGATTTTCTTGGCGAAAGTGTAATTGGCGTGTTGCAGGGCACGCATCATGGGCGCGTGGACGCCGATGTTGAGAGTTTCGAGGCGGTAGAGATTGCGCGCAGGATTTAGCAGACGGTCGATGGCTTCGGCGTCGCTGCAGGCGGATTCGGGAAGTCCGACGACGGCGCGGTAGGATTCGGCCATGACGCGCGGGGCGTTGGGGGAATAATCAAGGAGGCGAGAAGTTTTCCCCTGGAGTTTCCCATCGAATTCATTTGCGAAGGCGTCGGCTTCAGATTTTGTGGACGCAACATCCTTCCATTCCGGCAACTCTTCGAGCGGGGAGAGGCCAAAACGATCGAAAAACTGGGGATCGAGCTGGCGGGCCTGCGCAACCATTTCGCCGATGACGGCGCGAGCTTCGCTGGGGGTGTCGGAAGCAGAGCACATGCGCCAGAGACGATGGAGGACAATGCCTGAGACGGTGTGGACCATGGCGGTGAAGGCCGCAACCGGCAGGACGTAGCGGGCGATTTCGATAGAGCGCTTTTCGGCGGACCGCTCGATTTTCTGAATGCGTTTCGGATGAGACATCGGACCGATGTGCCAGATGTCATTGAGAATGTTGCGGGCGTCAGGAGTGAGCAGGGCGGAAAGTTCGCGGTAGAAGGCCCAGGAGCGGGATAATGCGGTTTCATAGATGTTGCGGGAAGTTTCGTCAAAAAACAGAGAGACGGGTGGAACGTAGGCCTGGGCGCGATCGAGGCGGACGTAGCGCTGACTTTGCTGCTCGGAGTTGTAGAAAGGATGGGCGTGAAGAAACGACCAGACGAACTGGCGGCTGACGTTTTCAAGGCCGAACTCGAAGTGGGCGTGCTGGTAGACGGTGTGATGGCCGCTGTAAAAGGTGGCGGCGCCGATGTTGAGGCGCTGCTTGTCCGTGATTTCATCGTGGGTGATGAGATGGGAAGAGTAACAGGTGCGAGCGGCGGCGATGGCCGAATCGTAGGGATGCAGGAAGGCATTGCGAAGTGTGACGCGGGGCGCGCCCGTTTCCACCAAGCCAGCGTCCGGTGCGCCATCGAACATGCGAGATTGGGTAGCCACGTTGGAGTTTGATTCTACACGGAGAGGTGGGAGCGGACAAAAGGATAGGGAAAAAAAACGGGCCGGGCCCTTCGATGCTCAGGGCAAACAAGCCCGGCCCCACAACGATCGTTTCTTGAAGGCTATTACTTTTTGCCGGCGGCGGCAGGGACGTTGGCGTATTTCTTCTGGAAGCGCTCAACGCGGCCCGCAGTGTCCACAAGCTTCTGCTTGCCCGTAAAGAAGGGGTGGCAGCTGGAGCAGATTTCGACGCGGAGCATATCGCCCTTGATGGTCGAACGCGTTTGGAAGGTGCTCCCGCAGGCGCAATGGACGGTAACGGGATGGTAGTCAGGATGAATACCGGGTTTCATGGATCTCCAATCGAGTGTGGCCGGTCTGCACGGCATCCCTTGGGGGGAGTTACAGCCGCGTCGCTAGGTCACAGGCAATCTCTGATTATACGGAAAGAATGGGAAATTTCAAAATCGGACCGGGGAACGCTTGGCCGACTCAAGGATTCGGGACGACTGCAGTTGCGATGTTAGAGTCGACGCTTTCATCGCCGCCGGCGTCAACGGCGGTGACGACGTAGCTGTAGGTGCTGCCGGAAATGACGGCTGAATCCGTGTATGTCTGGTCCGAGATGATTGCGGAGAGGGGCGAGAAGCCGGAACCGTCATCCCGATAGACGCGATAACCAATGACGGAACTTGCGCTCGGGTTCCACGATAGGACAACACTGTGCGGTAGCGGGTTCGGCGAATTCGGAGTGGAAGCAACGCCGGCTCCAGAAACGGTAATGCTGGCCGGAGCTGGAAGATTTGAGCTTAGGATGGAAATGTGCCCGGAGGCGGAACCGCCGGCCTGCGGGCGGAACCAAACCTGAAAGGTCACGCTCTGATTGGGAGCAAGCGAGTAACCGGGTGCAAGACTGGAATAACCAAAACCCGCGCCCGAGACTGTTACACCGCTGATGATGATGGTGACGTCGCCCGTGTTCTTCAAAGTGACGTTTTGCGTGGCGACGGACTGCACACTGAGATTACCGAAACTGATTGATGTCGGCGTCACTTGAAGCGCGGCAAGCGACTTTTCCGCGACACCGGCGAGCGAGACGGAGGCGGGCGCGCTGGAGGCATTACTGGTGATCTGAATGGAGGCGGTGGCACTTCCTGCGAGACTGGGCTGAAAAATAAGGGTGTAGTCGACTTTCTGATTTGGAAGGATTGTGCGCGGAACGGAAGGACCGTTGAGCGCGAATTGAGAACTCTTGAGAGTGACAGATTGAAGGGTTAGCGGGGCACCGCCGGTATTCGTGATGTGGAGAGTCTGCGTGGCGGACTGGCCGATGGCGACGCTGTTGAAGTTGAAGCTTGTGGCGGAGAGGGAAATTGCGGGTTGGCTCGACGCTGAATGTGACCCGTAACTTGCACAGCCAGAAGCGGCCAGAACGACAATCAGCAATAACGCAGCGGCAGCGCTGTTGGGGATAGATAGATAGCTGTAAAAACGAGAGAACACCCCGGCTACGAACCCCCTCAGATTCGGAAAACTCAACTTAACGTCTCACGAACAGTAGCCGCAACCTGTCCCGGGTACAGTTGTAGGACAGGTCTTACATAGCGATGACCTGTACTAAAGAACAGGTGAGATGAATCGATGACGAATTCAGGGTGTGGGCGAGGGCGTGAAGGAAAGTGTTATGGATTCACGTGCGTGCGGCTAAGGCGCAGACGCGGGCTAGCAGAGTTGCCGCAATTGGTGGATGGGAAGAGAGATCAGGAGACGAAATGGCATCCAAAGCGGAAGGAGCCTTCTGCCGTACGGCGAGACCAGACGGGCCTCAGATAGACACGGACAGGCGGAAGGATAGGCACATGGAGGATAGCCAAGATGCTCTCCGGAAGTTCTTCCGGCTGCTCAAACTCGAGTGCAACGCCGCCAAATCCAAGATCGAGTACGCGCGCGCGACGGCTGCCCTGGTCGCCGATGATGGCGTAGGCGTTGGTTCCGACCATGGAAACCCGTTCCGCTTTGCGCTGGATCGCGAAGGATGGTTCGGCAATGGGGGCGGCAACCTTTTCTGCCAGGGCTCCGGCGCCGACGGATGAGGCCGTGACGTAATCGGTGGAGGTCATTTCGGCGGTGCGCCCAGCAGAGATGGAGATGGGGGACTGAGTCGCGGGAGGAACTGCCGGCCCCGGTGCGGCGGCACGCGAAGCTTCACCGGCTGTGCGGACATGATTGGCGTGCTTGAAGCGATAGAGCCGCTCGTCCGCGACGCGGATCAGTTGATCCGATTGATCGCCGTCCTGAGGAAAGGTGGCTACGCCATGGTCCATGGTAACGGCGAAGGCCAACTGAAGCGGGCGAAGAGTTTCGGCAAAGACGGTTTCTACCCGCCGGCTGAGCGCGATAGCTTGCGCCGCATCTGTTTGAGGAAGGAGAAGGGCAAACTCGTCGCCGCCGATCCGAAATGCAGAGTCGGAAGTACGCAGTGCTTTCTGCAAGGTGGTTGCGGCAGCTCGAAGCACTTCGTCGCCGCGCGGGTGGCCATACTTGTCGTTGACTTCTTTGAAGCGATGAAGATCGAGGATAACGATGCCCAAAGGAAGACCATAGCGGCGGGCACGGTTCAATTCCTTTTCAAACGATTCCGCGAAGAGCCTGCGATTGTAGAGACCGGTGAGGGGATCGGTCACCGCGTTTAAACGAATTTTTTTGAGCTCGTCGTACTCGAGAATGACGGGCACGCGCACCAGGCCGGAGGAAGAAAGAACGTCCATGAGAACGGTCTTGAGAGAGACCAGCCGGCCGAGCGTGTCAGTGAGTTCACGGCGGCGCGTCAAGACTTCTTCCCAGAGTTGCAGGGACTGACTTTCGCGCAACTCCAAGTGAGTGGTGGCGTGAAAATAGCGCTGGAGAAATTGACCGCGGGCAGACTGCTCCAAGCCCTCCAGCGTGTCGGCTAAGAGCTCAAGATAGGCATCTTCCATGGGCGAACGCGGGGCCACTGGGGCACCGGGGCTGGGCATAACTGGGTTTTTCCCACAATCTGCCTGTCCCCGCGGGGTTGGGGGAAAGCACAGTCCGAGAACCGCAGGATTAGGGAGCAAATCAGTTGCCATACCCCTCGGTGAGGCAGGCGGGTTGATTTAGCCCCAATCGGTTCTCATTTGCGGCATATCCTATTACAAGAAGAGTAAGGATAGGCGAGTTTTCTTCTGGAGGAGCTAACTTCGGCAGAAACGGAAACTGAAGAGTGGTCGGGAGTAGTACTAAAAGCAGCGCCTATTCAAGCGAGCGAAGAAATTCCAATCCAAAGAGTCGCTGGTCGCCCAAAGTTTCCTGGCGCCGGACTTTTGCCTGGATAGGGGGCGTCTCGGTGGGAATTAGGCTCGAAGATGAAGGAGAGGGCGCAGGGATGGTAAGCAAAACCGATTGATCGGGCCGCAGCATATGGGTGGAAGTGATGCATGCCCCGGTAGCACTTATATTGAGAGTTCGTGTGAGCTCGATGAACTCTGCGCCCGAGGCGTCGGAGGCGCGAAGAAAGACGGGAACTTGCAGGCGGATTCGAGGCGAACGGCGTGCCCGTTTCGAATCCACGCGAACTCCCTCCTTTAATTGGTCAATATGCAGGTCCATAGAGTCCGGATAGTAGTACCCAGGAACTAGTACATCTCTTGCAGGTTGTTTGCCAGTGTTTTGAATCCTAATCCCAAATTAACATGCTTTTTTAGATAGAGATAGAGGTGGGCGAGGTGGCGTGGACCGGACAAGGGATAACATAAGGCTTGGATTGAGCATGCCTTTTCCCAATTTGTGCAAATGGAACGCTTTTACCATTGACAGTCCGGGGAGCGTTTGAAAGGATGAATTGTAGCTAGGGAAAATTTTTTCCACTCGGGACGGGAGCCAACCAGCCTATATGGGAAGTGGTCTCACAACATCTATGGGCAATTTTGTGCCAGGTGGAACTAATTTTCCCGCAGACCACGTCCGGGCTCTGCTGGATACGGTCGAGAAGGGCGTGGTAGTTGCGAGCCGGGATGGGCGCGTTTTGATGGTAAATACGCGCGCGAGAAAATGCCTGGAAGAGCACGGCAAGTCCGATCCGCTTTCCCTGAACATATTTGAAGAGATGTTGAACGTGGAGCCGCGGGAAATCTCGAAAAGAATTGAAAGCGGTGAACACGAAATTGAACTTGCGGGAAAGACTGGCTCGAAGAGTTATCGTGCGCGAGTGAGATGGATTCCTGAATCGGATTGGGTGGCGATTCAATTCGCGAATGAAGCGGAACTCGTTGATGGAAATGGCGCGCCGCAGCCGACGGTTCAGGAATTATTGCAGGAACGAGAAATCACTTACAGGAACCTGCTGGCGGCGTACCTGAAGTTACAGGAAGTGAACCGGCAGAAGACGGTGTTCCTGGCGTCCGCGGCGCATGAATTGAAGACTCCGCTGGCAGTTATCAAAGGCTACTACGATTTGCTGCTGACCAATTCTCTGGGCAAGCTTTCCGACAAACAAAAGGACATTTTGGAGGAGTCTAAGGAAAGCTGCGAGCGGCTGGTGCGGCTGGTCTCGATGTTTCTGAATTACTCGGCGCTCGAAAGTGGAAAATTGGTCTTGCAATTGCGCGAAAACGATCTACGGGACTGCCTGGTGGAAATGACCGGACGGTGGTCGGAAGCGTTTCAGAGAAAAGGCGTGAAACTGGACAGCCAGATCGATCCTTCGATTCCGACTTTCAAGTTTGATTACCAGAAGGTGCAACAAGCAGCGGCGAACCTGCTGGACAACGCGCTGAAGCACACGCCGGGAGGAGGAACAGTAACCCTGCGGGCCAAGCCGCATTTCTGGGAGCGTCGGGTAGCCGAAGTAGCGCCGGTGGAAGAACGCCGCCGCTTCCGCTTGCCGAGGCCGAACAGCGTGGAAGTGAGTGTGACGGATTCAGGAACCGGCATTGCGCCGGAACATCACCAGGAAATATTCGAAGATTTCGTCCGCGTGGACCGCAATACGTCCGGGATGGGCCTGGGCCTGGCGATTGCGAAGCGGTTGATTCAGGCGCACCGGGGAAAGATCTGGGTAGAAAGCGAATCACAGAGGGGGAGCACATTCGCGTTTTTGTTGCCGATGGATCAAACCTGAAGATTGAGTTGTAGCTGGAAAGAGGGGAAGAAACATGCCGGTCAAAGAGAAAATCCTTGTTGTGGACGACGAGCCGAGCATCCGGAAGTATCTGCAAACACTTCTGGAGGTGGAAGGGTTTGACGTCGAGACTTTGAGCAGCGGGAAAGAGGCGATTCGGCGAGTGAACGACGGAGCACGCCCGGATTTCATCATCCTGGACGTGTTGATGCCGGAGATGGGAGGACTGGAGACGCTGCAGGAGTTGATGCAACTGGACCGCAGCCTCAACGTGATCATGCTGTCGTGTTCAAACGAAGTGGGCACGGTTGTGGAAGCGATCCGGCTGGGGGCGCACGACTATCTGACAAAACCGTTCGAAAAGACGGAATTGGAAGCGGCGATGTTGAAGTCGCGTCAGAAAAAGCAGCTGACGCAGGAAAACAAGGCATTGCGCGATTACTGCGATCAAGTGACCGAGGATTTGAGTTTTCTTGCAGCCAGTCCGCAGATGGTACGCATCCGGCAGCAGATTCTGCAGATTGCGCCGGTGGACGTGCCGGTTTTCGTGTGCGGGGAAAGCGGCGTGGGCAAGGAAGTTGTCGCGCGGATGATCCATTTGCGGTCGAAGAGAAGGAATCAGGCGTTTATCAAGGTAAACTGCGCGGCGTTGCCGGGCGAATTGTTGGAGTCGGAACTCTTTGGATTTGAACAAGGCGCGTTCACGGGCGCAGTTCGAGCCAAGCCCGGAAAATTTGAACTGGCCAACAAGGGCACAATTTTCCTGGATGAAATCGCCGAAATGTCGGTGCATCTGCAGGCCAAATTGCTGCACGTATTGCAAGACCACCAGTATTCGCGTCTGGGCGGCAGGCACCTGGTGGAGACAGACGTTCGCGTGCTGGCGGCGACGAACGTGGATGTGCACGAGGCCATGAAGACAGGCAGATTCCGGGAGGATCTCTATTACAGGCTGAACGTACTCTCGATCAATGTGCCCCCCCTGCGGGAGAGGACTTCGGAAATTCCGCTGCTGTTCAAGCATTTTCTGGAGAAATACAGCGAGAAATTCGGCAAGACACAGCAGACGCCTTCGAAGCATCTGCTGGACGCGGCGCTCAATTACCCCTGGCCGGGAAATTTGCGTGAACTAGAAAACTTTGTGAAGCGGTATGTGATTCTGGAAGATGACGAAGGCAGCCTGCGCGAGTTGATCGAGATGAGTGCGACGCGGCAGAGAACCTCGCCCCGCGAGGAAGCTCCTGTAGCACGCGAGCAGGGCCTGAAGGCGCTTGTCCGGGGCTTGAAGGACGAGGCGGAAATGGAGGCGATTGCGGATGCCCTGGAAAAGACACGTTGGTGCCGCAAAGACGCCGCGAAAATGCTGGGAATCAGTTACAAGGCGCTGCTCTATAAGATGCGGCAGTTTAACCTGGATACGCCCCGAACGCGGCGAAGCTCGGCAGTGAAGGCCGAAGAAGCGGCGCCGGCAGTGGTGGGTGCGAAACATGAAGGGTAGCGGGGTCTAGTACGAGGTTGAGGGCAGAGGACCCCGTGCTAAAAAAGAGAACTTGCGAGTTCTTCGCGGGCAAGGTATGTTCCCCAGCGATTGTCGGGTACGAGCGGGAAGCGTATTAGGCTGAGCCACCACGGGACATCACAATACCGAAGTGTCCAGAAAAGTTTGGTTCGTCAGGGGCGGATGATTTTCATCTAAAACTGAGCCTTTGAATTCCTATATTCACCGGACTGGATGTAATTTCAAGCTGCGGATGGCCTGCAGAGCCATAGATGGAGTTGAGGATGTCCTTGATGACTGATCGCCGGTTGGCCCGGCGTTACGATTTGACACTGCCGGTGAGCATCCGATTTTCGGCGGAAAAACTGGTGGTGCGCCAGGAAGGGAAGACGCGGGACATCTCCACCCGGGGGCTGTATTTCGTGGTGGAGCGAGATCTGGAATCCGGGAGCGCGTTGGACCTTACACTGACACTCCCCGGGGAGATCACTCACGGATCCGATGTTTTCGTCCGGGCGCAGGGCAAGGTTGTTCGCGTGGAGCGACGGCTGGAAGATGGCGAAGAACGCATGGGTGTTGCGGCCGTCATCGAACGTTACGACATTGTCCGAGGCGAGGGGAAGCGAGCGTAGCAGAATTCCGGCTGGAATATGGGCCCGGGGTGTTAATTAAGCTTATTTTTCCGTTGCAATCAGGTTCTGGCGAGTCTAGCATGAGGGCAATTCTCGTCCCCCGGAGGGTCCAATGAAAGTGGCGGATCTAATCGGGTCCCGCAAGGAAGTATTTTCTATACTAGAAACCACGAGTGTCCTGGACGCCGCAAAATACCTGCGGGAGAAACAGGTGCGCTCTGCAGGGGTTGTTGATGCCACTGGAAAACTGGTTGGAGTGGTGTCCCAGAGCGACATTTCCGACAAGGTGGCCGCGGAGAATAAATGCCCCGCGTGGTCCAACATAACAGAGATCATGAGCCGTGATTTGGTGACAGTGACACCCGAGGTCGATTTCGAAGTTTGCCTCCGGCTAATGGAACAGAACGGCTTTTACCACCTGTTAATTCTTGGGGAAGGCCAGAAATATCTGGGAATGGTATCGGTCAGCGACCTTCTAAAAGTGATAGCCTCAAGTGAAAAAGCTCGAGCGGACATGCTCGAGTCCTACGTCTTCCCGAATCGATAGCGCCAAAACGGAACTGAGCGGCAGCATTCGGGGGTTGCTGTCGAATTCCCAAGAAGAGAAGAATCGTTCCTCGTACAGTGATGAAATTTTCCTGCATTGGCCCCCCGCAGGCTTGGTCAATTCAATGTAAGTACCATTACCTACATACCATTGATTCTTGCAAACGATAGAATGTAAATGATTTAATTTCTTGCGCTCTGATTCCTGGGGTCCCGGGTGGGGCCGCGCTTTGGCGTGAGATGTGCAGTTAGGTCCATCTGATTTCCAATGCCAGCGGACAACTCCAGCAGACTTACGACACTTGAAAGGCCGGGAGCCGTACTTCCGGACCAAATCCTGTTCGGGGTTTCGGCCGTGATGGCGGAGATCCAGACACGTGCACGACGAATCTGCCGCGCTAATGTTCCAATACTCCTTTGTGGCGAGGGGGGAACCGGGAAAGAGGCGTTGGCTAGATGGATCCACAGCAATTCGGAGTATGGGGCCGGCGAATTCGTAAAGGTGAATTGCGCGGCGATTCCCGGGACATTGCTGGAAAGCGAACTCTTCGGATACGAGAAGGGGGCTTTTACCGGCGCAAACAATGTGAAGCCCGGCCGAGTGGAATTGGCGCACCGAGGAACATTATTCTTGGATGAAATCGCGGACCTGGATTTGAATCTTCAAAGCAAGCTGCTGCATTTCCTGCAGGACGGCACTTTTTCCAGAATCGGCGATCACGGCGAGAGAAAAGTGGATGCTCGGCTGATTTGCGCCACCAACAAGAATCTGGAAGAGGAAACGAGTGCCGGCAGATTCCGAGAAGACCTTTTTTACCGGATTCACGTTTTCCGGTTGAAAATGCCGGCGCTGCGAGAGCGGCGGGAAGATATTCCGCTGCTGGCAGAATATTTCCGGAAGCAATTCGAAAGACAGTTTGAGATGAAAGCGGAATCTTTTCCGCCGGAGTTGCTGGAGTATCTGAAGAATCTTGCCTGGGCGGGAAATATTCGCGAACTGTCCAATGGGGTCGCACGCTACGTGCTGCTGGGGCCCGAGGCCGCAATCCACCAGGAAATTCCGACCAGGCGATCCAAGCGGGTTGTAGTAGAGAATGGAAGCGGAGAGGCCCAGGTGACATTGAAGCGGCTTTCCAAGGATGCAATCCGTGAGATGGAAAAAAATGTGATCCTGGAAACACTTCGCGCCAACCAGTGGAATCGGCGAAAAACCGCGCAGGCATTGAAGATCAGCTATCGCGCCCTGATCTATAAAATCCAGGATGCGGGCCTTGTCTCCCGGCGGGCATCCATACAACGGATCCAGAGTGAAGGGCCGATCGGCCTTGCCCGGAATTGATTTCAACACAAATAGAGAAAATCCTCCAATCCCACCCTGGTTTGCTCGAAATCGCGCTATCCTCAAAACAATAAGAAATTAATTGAACAAGTAAAGGTAGATGCAGGAGGATTCCTTCGTCCGACGTGGAAGGATTCTATTCCGTAGTTTGGTGAACTGAAATTATGAAGATTCTCATGACGGAGATCCAGGGCGTGGTTGTTATCGAGCCAGAGGTGTTTTCCGATGCGCGGGGATATTTTCTGGAAACGTACAATGCCAAGGAATTTGCGGAAGCAGGGATCAGTGAGCGATTTGTGCAAGACAACCAGTCAAAGTCCAAGCGCGGAGTGCTGCGGGGCCTTCACTATCAGATGGAGCAGACTCAGGGGAAGTTGATCCGTGTGCTGCAGGGCGAGATTTTTGATGTGGTGGTGGATCTTCGAGTCGAATCCAGCACATTCGGGAAATGGTCGGGATTCAACCTGTCAGGCAGGGAACACAAGCAGCTCTGGATCCCGAAAGGATTCGCGCATGGATTCTATACCTTGTCGGAAAGAGCGGATATCGCTTACAAGGTAACGGAATTTTATGCGCCGCGGCAGGAGCGGGTGATTTTGTGGAACGATCCCGATTTGGCAATAAGCTGGCCGCTTAAGGGGGAGCCCGTGCTTTCGGCAAAAGACCAAGCTGGCCAGACCTTCAGGGAGTTCAAGAAATCAAGAAAGTAGACAGTCACCGTGAGACTACGCAGTGTTTTCTGGGCCGGTACAAGAGCGCGCCGATTTCTCAGGCCAATGCTCCCCGCCGGGGCGGGACCACTCGACTGCGCCTCCCTGCTTATCTCTTAGTCATCCCCAAATAGTCGGCAACCTGGCTCAGGGCCTGTGCCGTCGGCAAGCTCAACTTTACCAATACAATCGGCGACCTTAGAGCAACAGGCTGTTTCCGACTGGGTACTTGTACTTCCATTGCCCTAAGGGCCAAAGAAGCAATGTCTCAGGAATGAGAATTCCGCAATTCCACATTCAGTAAACTGTTAATATTCAATATTTTACAGATTGTCTCAGGGAATGTCAGGATCCCGTAATTCTCGGGGTCCCTGTCAAATCGACCCATTGTGACCCGAAGGGCAGGTGGAATCTTGCCTCCCGGACAGCTTAACTGGCTGTCCCGAATTTGTTCCTCCCGCCAGTAGTCATAGGGGACTAGTACTCGTACCCTCGCAGAGTGATGAAGCTGCGGAGGGAAAGACAATGAGAACTCGGGGAACTGCCAAGGCCATAGGGATGGGGGTACGGCAGAGACCCGTAAGCCCGCGCCAAAAGTTTAGTTCGATCCTGCTATCAGCCCTGCTTCTGGGCAGCGGAATCCTAGGTGGATGCGCAGGTTTGGTGAATGGCACAAAGACCACCACGGGCCAAGCGGCCTTCCAAGTGAACCCCACGAGCGTGAGTTTCGGGAAAGTCGGAGTCGGCAAGCAGACCACACAAACCGTGGCAGTCACAAACACCGGCACGATGCCCGTTTCGATTACCCAGGCGGCATCCTCCAATCCGGCATTCAGTTTGACGGGCGTAACACTTCCGATGGCTGTGGCGACAGGCCAAACCGGGAATTTTACGGTTGCTGTAATACCAACTGCGACCGGCACTTTGACCGGCACCCTGACGCTGCAGGGCAGCGACGGCGCACCTCCTGCGACAGTAAACCTCTCAGCTACGGCAGTTGCTTCGGCCCCGCAAATATCTCTAAGTAGCACTTCGATTCAATTCGGAACAGTCGGCGTCGGTTCCACCAGCAATTTGAATCTAACGATTTCCAACACGGGGAGCGCGGATCTGGCGATTTCCTTGATTTCCATTACTGGCACCGGCTTTGGGGTAAGCGGAATTGCCACGCCGAAAACGGTTACCGCCGGGCAATCGGTTTCCGCGAATGTTTCCTTTCAACCAACGGGCGCTGGTGGCGTGAGCGGAACACTGTCCATCACGAGCAACGATCCAGTCAATCCGACGACGACCGTCACGCTGGCAGGTACGGGCTCTACGACTGCCCCTGGGCAATTGCAGGCAAATCCGACGTCAGTGAGTTTCGGCAATGTGAGTACCGGCGGCAGCAGCACGAAGGCCATCATCTTGAGCAACACCGGGTCGACGTCCGTCCCGATTTCGGTAATTGCAGTGACCGGAACGGGTTTCAGCGTGAACGGGATTACGACGCCCTTTACATTGAACGCCGCAGCCACCGTGACCCTCAACGCGGTATTTGCACCGACGGCAGCGGGAAATGCAACGGGCAGCGTGACGATCACGACTGACGCACTGCACTCGCCGCTGACCATTAGCATGACAGGCACAGGAGCGCAACCGGGGTTGAGCATCTCGCCAACGAGTTTCGCTTTTGGAAGCGTGGTGGACGGGCAGACGAAATCACAGACCTTTACGCTCAAGAATACAGGTGGGACATCGCTGACGATTTCACAGTTGAGTGTGAGCGGAGCGGGCTACAGCTTGAATGGGTTGACGATGCCGAGCACGGTTGCGGCGGGGGCGAGTGTAACTTTCAATGCGCTCTTCGCGCCGACCACGGCGGGCAGTCTACCCGGAACGATCACGATTACCAGCAATGCCCCCAACTCGCCTTCGACGATTGCGCTGAGTGGAACAGGCACGGCGGGCACGGTAATACTCACCGCGAATCCGACCAGCCTGGCTTTTGGAAACGTCAACGCCGGGACCACGAGTTCCAAGAGCGTCACGCTCACCAACAGCGGAACCGGGAATGTGACGATTTCGCAAGTGGCAGTCAGCGCGAAAGACGTAACTACTAGCGGCGTAACGACGCCGGTAACTTTGACGCCGGGCCAGAGTCAGACGTTGAATGTGGCGTTCAAGCCGACAGCCGCGGAGACGGTTTCCGGAAATATCACCGTAACCAATTCGCTGGGAACGACCACGGTGATTTCCGTAAGCGGAACGGGCTTACAGGCCGCCATCAGCCTGACGCCATCAAGCGCCAATTTCGGGAGCGTAACCGTGGGCGCGACGAATTCCCAGACGATCAAGATCGGCAACACCGGGACCGCTGTTCTGACGATCACTCAGGCGACCGCGGCTGGGAGCGGTTTCAGCGTAACGGGTTTGACGCTGCCGCTTTCCATCAATCCGGGTGCGACGAGCAATTTCAACGCCCAGTATCAGCCCTCCGTTCCGGGCGCGGCGAGCGGAAGTATCACCATCGTGAGCAACGCAGCCACTTCACCAAGCACGGTTTCCTTAACCGGAACCGGGGTGGCAGCCACGCAGCTACTTTCCTTGAGCACGAATAGCCTGAGTTTCGGAAACGTGAATACCGGCACCAGTTCGACGCTGCCTGTAACGCTAACCAACACTGGCAATTCCAACGTGCAGATTTCGCTGATCGCGGCAACCGGAACGGGTTATTCGCTGAGCGGGGCCGGCGTTCCAGTTACTTTGACGCCCTCGCAGAGCCTGACCTTCAACGTACTCTTCAGCCCGGCGGTTACGGGCAGCGCGAGCGGAAGCGTGACGGTAACCAGCAATGCCACCGGGTCACCTGCGACGATTACGCTTTCGGGCACCGGGGCAGTGATCGTGACGCACAGCGTGAGCCTGTCGTGGACCGCAAGTACTTCCACGGTGAGCGGCTACAACGTGTACCGCAGCCTGACTAGCGGCTCGGGATACACGAAAGTGAACACCGGCTTGGTGTCGAGTGTGAACTACACCGACGCGACCGTGGCCAACACTACGACCTACTACTACGTGACGACCGCAGTGGATGCGAACGGAAACGAGAGCATCGACTCGAACGAAGCGGTCGCGGCAATCCCGTAAGGAGCGCAAGCAACCGGAATCACGAGGGAGCTTTTTCCTCTAGCTCCGGTGAAGGCAGCGAATTCCGGTTGAACTTGGCGTAACCCCAAGCAAGCGCCTGAGCCAGAACCGCGCCTGTGGAGTCGATCAAGACGTCGCGGAATCTGGCTTCGCGCATCGGCACAAACGACTGGTGCCACTCGTCAAGTCCGGCATAGCTGACTGCTATGAATAGCGTGATTAGAGCCCACTCCGGCCGCCAGCCCTGGCGCTCTGCTCGAACACCGTGGAATACGGCGACACTGAAGACACCGAACTCTGTGATGTGAGCCGCCTTGCGAATTCCGAAATGCAGCAAGCGAAGGGTGTGAGGAGTGGCGGAAGGGAAGAGCCAGCGCAGGACGGGGAGGATGATGTGAGAGGTCTGTTCGCCGCTGAAGTAATGTGTGGAGAAAACTGAAATCAGAATGGCCACGCCGATGGCGGGAATCCAGTAGCGGAGACGATTGAGCATAAGAAATTATCCGATGAGAGGCTGCAATTTCCCTAGTTGAGTTTGCCCATGCGTCTCAATTCGATCAGGTATGCCGCCAGGGCTTCTTGCCAGGTGCGCAGGGTGATGCCGTGGGTTGCCAGGGCTTTCGGCGACAAGACGGAATAGGAAGGTCGCCGGGCAGGGCGAGCGGCTTGAATGGATGTAATCGGCGAGATGGAGATATTTCGGCCTGAGCCGCGTAGCGTCTCTTTTGCGAATTCAAACCAGGAACAGGAACCAGAGTTGGTAATGTTCAGAATGCCGCGCGCATCCGCCTGCACCAATCCGCAAATTGCGGCGGCTAGATCTCTTGTATACGTCGGGGATCCGATCTGGTCGGCAACCACTTTCAGCTCCGGCTGGGAATCCGCCGCACGCAGGATTTTTTCCGGGAAACAGGATTTGCTCGCGCCAAAAAGCCAGGACGTCCGGGCAATCAGCCAGTGACCTGCTTGTGCCTGAACCGCTTGTTCACCTGCGGCTTTTGAAGCACCGTAGACGTTGAGCGGACGAACCGGAGCATCGGGTTCATAGGGGTGATCCGAGGCGCCGTCAAAAACGTAGTCGGTGCTCAGATAACATAGTTTTGCGCCCCGCTCCCTGGCCACAATCGAGACATTCCTCGCGCCATCGCGATTCACTGCGAAAGCCATGTCTGCGTTTTGCTCGCTGCCATCCACATCGGTGTAGCCTGCAGCCAGAATGATCCAGTCGGGATGCGCCCGGTGCACCAATTTACGAACCTGCGCGATCTCGCGGATGTCGGCATCGCGGGAAGTTGTCGGAAGGATGATGTCACCCGGCCAGTCTTCGACCAAATCACTCCCCAGGAGGCCATTGGAGCCGATGATCAGAATGCGCATAAGTTTGGTGGTGCGTTGAAATTTTTCACAGGGGCGGAATATTGTGAGGAATCTGAGGCATCCACCGTGTCACCGGTCAACATGAGAGCCGAAGGTCTCCGAGCGGCGGTCATAGTGCCGCTCATAATAATTGCGGTATTCACCGGAACGGGCGTGATCGAGCCATTCGGAGTTGGCGCCATACCACTCGATCGTTTTGCGAATGCCATCCTCGAAGCTGACTAGCGGGCCCCAACCAAGTTCCCGCCGGATTTTCGAACTGTCAAGAGCGTAGCGGCGATCATGGCCGGGGCGGTCCTGGACATATTGAATCAGGGAATCTGATTTGCCGAGGGATTGAAGGATTGTGCGCACAATTTTTAGATTGGGCTGGGATAGGCCGGAAGACACATTGTAGATTGAGCCCGGCGTGCCTTTTTCAATCGCCAGCGCGATGGCGCGGCAATAGTCCTCCACGTAAAGCCAGTCGCGTTCCTGCATGCCGTCCCCATAAATGGGAAGAGGTTTGTCCTCGCGCGCGTTCGCAATCATCAGCGGAATCAACTTTTCTGGAAATTGAAAGGGACCGAAATTGTTGGTGCATCGCAGGATCACAGACGAGACGCCATAGGTGCTGGCATAGGCAGTGACGAAATGCTCAGCGGAAGCCTTGCTTGCCGCATAGGGGCTGCGCGGGTCGAGCGAGGATTCTTCCTTGAAGGCAACTCCGGCAGGGGCGCTGCCATAAACTTCGTCGGTGCTGATGTTGATGAACTTAGTTGAGGGAAATCCGCGGATCGCTTCCAGTAGGCACTGAGTGCCGATAATGTTGGTGTTGAGAAAAGGGGAGGCGTCCTCGATGCTGCGATCCACATGCGTCTCCGCGGCAAAGTGGACGACGACATCAAACCCGCGGCTGAAGAGTTCAGCGAGCACAGTGGAGTCGGTGATATCACCGCGAAGGAAGTGGTAGCGCGGGTCTGATGCGACATCCGTCAGGCTCTCCGGGTTTCCGGCGTAGGTCAACTTGTCGAAATTGACGATTTGGACGTCGCGGCGGGCGTTCAGAAGAAAACGTACGAAGTTGGAGCCTATAAACCCCGCTCCCCCTGTGACCAGAACTTTCAATCACTGCCTTCCTTTCGCGAAATCGAGACTGGCCGCCTAAGCGAGAATCCCCTCGGCACTATCTTGGATCTTCGGATGGGCGCGGCGGTTTCCCTCGTCCTGGGAGTTTGTTGGTCCCCGTCTGGGCGGCAAGATTCGTTGCCCGCAGGAGGGATTCAAACGTTCCCGCGTCCGTCCACCAACCATCCATGGTGCTGTAGGTGAGCGTTTTTTCCTTCAGGTACATATTGTTGACGTCGGTGATTTCGAGCTCGTTGCGCGAACTGGGCCTGGTCTTGCCGATTTTCTCAAAAACTGTCGAATCATAAAAATAGATTCCAGTTACGGCAAATTGTGATTTGGGTTTCTTAGGCTTTTCTTCAATCTTGAGTATTTTGCCGCCGGAAAGTTCGGGACAGCCAAAGCGTTCCGGGTCCTGGACTTCTTTCAGCAGAATGTGGGCGCCGCGTTTTTGTTTCTCGAACGACTCTTTCGCGGCGACAATATTATTTTCAATAATGTTGTCGCCCAGGACGACACAGATCTTTTCATCTTCAACGAATGGCTGCGCCAGCCGTAATGCGTCGGCAATGCCTCCTTCCCCTTCCTGATACGTGTAATGAATGCGGTGGAGGCCGAATTCCTTGCCGTTGGAGAGCAGGCGGATGAAGTCGCCGGAGTTTTGACCGCCGGTGACGACAATCACGTCGCGAATACCCGCGTCCACCAGCGTCTGGATGGGGTAAAAGATCATCGGCCGGTCATAAACGGGAAGCAGATGTTTGTTGGTGACGCGCGTAAGGGGATAAAGCCGCGACCCCTTACCGCCGGCGAGCACGACACCTTTCATGGACGAGTTTCTCCTGGTCAAAAGTCTCCCACATTAAAGTATTTCGAGTTAATAAATTCGGAAGTTCCGCGGATAGGTGTGGAGTCCGCCGCTGGAATGGCTCGAGTCCTAAAGTTGCGAATTCTGACGCCCGGGAGATGACCTTGACGTAGGGATAACTCAAGCTACGTTGAGCCAAATCGATGCCTGCCGGTAATCCGCGCATGGCGAGTGTTTCCCGGAGCGCTGCAATCGAATCAACCCCCAGAGAGCTGTGAAATCGCTTGACGGGCTTGGTCGGCAAGCGGGGAAGTGGGATTCAAGCTGATCACCCTTTCGAGTTCGACTTTGGCTTTAACCGGATCGTTGAGTTTCTGGTAGGTGAGTCCAAGGTGGTAGCGGTAGGTCTGATTGTTTGGAGTCGCCTTCACCGCATCTTCGAGGAGAGGTGCGGCGACTGTGTAGCCGCCGTTGTGGTAGTAAGCCCAGCCCAGAGTATCAGCAGAATTCGGAAGTTTAGGAAGGCCACGCCTGGCCGTCTGAGCGAGCGTCAGCGCAACGTTCGGACTGCCGCCATGCTCGAGAAGCAGATAGGCAAGATTGTTGGAAGCGAGCGCATTCTCCGAATCAATCCCAAGGACCTTCTGATACGTGGACTCGGCCTCCTGCCAGTTGCCTACTCGTTCGTACATCCCGCCAAGGGAGACTTGCAGGCGGACATCGCGCGGAGAGAGTTCAATGGCCCGTTGATAGAGGGGGATGGCTTTTTCGGGAGAACCGCCCGCGGCCTGCAACTGGGCAAGCAAGACCATGGCAGGGACATTATTTTTATCCAGGGTAAGAACCTGGTTGGCCGAATCTTCCGCCTGCTTCAGTTGTTTCGCCTGGACCTGTAGTTCGGCGAGCAACATGAACATTCCAGCGCTGCCGGGGTTTCGCTTGATCTGTTCCTGAACGAAGGCCATTGCGTCGGCAGGTTTATTCTTTACTTCATCCACCTGAACTATACCGCGAACCGCCTCGAAAGAATTCGGATCGCGCGCGAGGGCCTGGCGAAACATTGCCTCCGCCTCCGCCGTCCGCTTTTGCGCCAGCCGTAATTCTCCCATCTTCAGGTAGTAGAGCGGACTTTGCGGGCCCATTCGTTGGAGGTTCATCAAATCGGCCTCGGCGCCCACGGCGTCGCCCAGATTCATTCGCGCGGTTGCATGATAGAGATAACCATCCGCGGAATTCGGGGAATACTTCTTCAATTGGTTGCTCAAATCTTCCAGGTTTTTCCAATCGCCCTTGGAGGCGGCGCTTTTCGTCAGAGCCAGCCACGCTTCGGTAAGAGCGGGGCGAAGCCGGACAGCTTCTCGCCATTCAGTCTCTGCCTGCTGGATGTTGCCTTTATCGACGAACGCCAGGCCCAATTGATAATGGCCCATGGCATTGTCCGGGGCGCTCTTGACCGCAGCCTGCAAGGTGGTGAGAGCTTCGTCCGGTTTGTGCTGGCGTAGCAGCACCTGTCCTTTCAGGACCAGGGTTTCACCATCCTGGGGCGATTTCTTCAAAATGGCTTCGATTCGCGGCGAAGCGTCATCCAGGCGATTGTTCAGGATCAGGAGTTGGATGTAAGTTCTCTGAACCGCAAGATCGTCCGGGTATTTTGCGGATAGCGCGCCAAATTCGGTGGTCGCCTTTTCAGCCTGGCCGCGGGAAAGATAGGAGTCTCCCAGCATCCTGTACGCAGCGGGATTGGTGCTCAATTGATTCTTGGCATCGGTCAAGACCTGTTCCGCCTGCGCCGATTGTCCCTCGGAGAAGTAGAGTGCAGCCAGCGCTGCGCGGGGAGAAGGATCCTGCGGGAGAGCGGCGATGGCTCCTTGAAATTGCTTTTCCGCGTCTGAATCGCGTTTCTGTTGATGGTATAAACCGCCCAGCATCAAGTAAGCGGTAAGCGCTTTTGGATCCAGGCTCTGTGCTTTAAGCAGATTTGGCTCGGCGTCTTTCAGATTTCCGCTGCGCATTTGCAATTGCGCGAGATTCAGATAGGTCGCGGCGCGCTCCGGCGCCATCTGCACGGCTTCGTTGGCTTCCTTGAAAGCATCTTCGGAGTGGCCGAGAGAAGCATCGGCGTCAGAAAGGAGAAGTTGCGCGTCGACGTTCCCGGGATTGGATTTGAGGATCAACAGGGCGCGGTCTTTCGCTTCCTGTTTCTGCCCGCCAGCTAGTTGCAATCTTCCAAGTTCGCGCTGCGCTTCCCAGTTGTCCGGCTGGAGCTCGACTGTTCGCTGAAGTTCGGCGAATGCAGCGGACCAGCTCATCAGTTTGAGTTGAGTTTGCGCAAGCTTGAAGTGTGCTTCGGCGTAACGAGGATCGAGCTGAATGGCGCGGCCGTAAAATATCAAAGCAGCGGAATACTTACCCTGGTCATAACTGGCGTTGCCCTTTGCCAGGAATTTTTTGGGATCACGATTGCAGCCCGAGTTTAGAATTACCATGAGCAGGAGCAGCACGGACAAAATTCGCCCGGGGGGCTTGACATGGTGGAATTGAAAATCGTGATGGAACATGGTGGATTTCATACTGGTTCGGAGAAGCAATTGTGCACCTCTGTCCCACTGGTCGCAAGCAGCCTGCTGGGTCAGTGTTAAATTTAAGAGAATCTAGCGGATAAGGCACATGATATCAGTTTGGCTGGAGTGTATCAGTAATGTGTTGATGCAAGAGAGCAATGGGAAACGCAAGGGAGGGGAAGCGAGGGGATAATAGGGATATTTTTTTTCCACTATTTGGGGTTAGAGCTGGGCAAGGGGAAAACGAATCGAGAATTGCATTGACAGGAAAAGCGTAACTTATTGATATTGAATTGGTTGTTTCATTGTGGGAAAATCAGGGGGAAGTTGAGGCTGTTTCTGCGTGGTTATCCTCGTGCATCTTGTCTCTGTCTGGGATGGCTCTGTTTGAGGCCGGTCCGGGCTGGGTTTTAGGGCTTTTCGATAGCGAGGTCGTGGGAAATGGTACGAAATGGAGATATAACAGTAGCAGATGTGAAGCGAATCCTTCGCCGCTACTGGTGGATTCCGGCTTTCATAACTGTGACGCTGGGCGCCATGGGATTGGCGGCCTCTCTTGTTCTTCCCAAGAAATACACTTCGTCCACTCTCGTTCTTGTTGAACAGCCTACAGTCCCTATAGACGTGATCAAGCCCGTGATCACGAATGACCTGAATCAACGCATGGCTTCCATGAAGGCGCAGATTTTGAGCCGGTCCCGGTTGGAACCGATCGTCAATAAATTTGATCTGTATCCCCTTGAGCGCAAGACGACCCACATGGAAGACCTGGTCGAAAAACTGAAGGGCGCAGTACACGTGGAGTTGATCGAGCCGCTAGCCGGATCCGCGGACAGGCAACCGCCAGGATTCAATGTCAGCGTGACCTTCGATAACCCGCAATTGGCGCAGCAGATTTGCCAGGAAATCACTTCGATGTTCATGGAGCAAAACGCGACGGTACGCGTGGCTCAATCGAACAAGACAACGCAATTCCTGACCGAACAATTAAACGAAGCGAAGGCCAAGCTGGACGAGCAAGACAAGCGGCTCGCAGAGTTCAAGGCAAAGCACCTGGTCTCCATGCCGGAGCGGGAACAGACAAACCTTGCGCTTTTGGGCGGGATGAATGCGCAATTGGATGCCACGACCCAGGCTCTGACCCGCGCACAGCAGGACAAATCCTTAAACGAAACATTGCTGACCAACCAGGAAGCCAATTGGAAAGCGACGCAAGTGGGGCAACAAAACCCGGAAACGCAGGATCAGGAGTTGACGGCGCTGCAGCAGCAACTTTCGGCTTTGTTGGCGAAATACACTCCACAGCACCCTGACGTGATCAAAGTGAAGGCCCAGATTGCGGAATTGAATCGAAAAATGGGCGAGGCTCCTGCCCCCAAGCCGGCAGTGTCGGCGGCACAAGCCGCGTTGCATGAGCCGCCAGCGATTCAGCAACTGCGGAGCAGGATCAAACAGGATGATTTCACGATCGCGGACATGACCAAGCGGCAGGCGCAAATTCAGGATCAGATCCGGGCGCTTCAGGGCAGCTTGCAGGCTAGCCCGGTTGTGGAGCAGCAATTGAAGGAACTGACCAGGAGTTACCAGACGGCTTCCGATATTTACAACGATCTGTTGAAAAAGCGGGAAAATTCGGCGATGGCCACGGACCTGGAGCACGAACAGCAGGGAGAAAGTTTCAAAGTGCTGGATGCGCCCAGTCTCCCTTCCACGCCATCTTTTCCGAAGAAGAGTATCTTTGTGGGAGGGAGTCTCGGAGCGGGGCTTGCCTTGTCTCTCGGCATTCTTTACCTGCTGGCCGTCAGCGACAAAGCGATGTACTCAGAGCGTGATGTTGAGCTTTGCATGAAGCTTCCGGTGCTGACAAGCGTGCCCAGTTTTGATGTGCGGGCTCACGGAAACGGATAGCGGAGAACCACCAGAACAGAAACGCGACGGCCTTGTTTCAAATTCGGGATCGGCAGTGAGAAAAACGGAAAAGAGCGATAGATGAGCCGGATTCACGAAGCCTTAAAAAAAGCCGCAGAAGAACGAAGCGCGCAGACCGTAAACCACTCGACCTCTGATCTGGTGGATATTTCGATCCACGAAGAAATTGCCGGAAAATCACCCGCAAATGGAGAAATCCAGGCCAAGCCGCGCTTGGCGGAGAAAGCCGATCCCGGACAGCAGCGATTCGAGGATTTTGCGAAACGTTGCACGCAGGTTAGCTGGAAAGTGGATCCCGGTGTGAGCGTATATTCGGCTCATTCGAATAATTCCGTCGGCGCGGAGAAATTCCGGACCTTGCGCTCGCGGCTTTACCAGATCGCTTCCGCGCAACCCCTGAAAAAAATTCTAATCACCAGCAGCACCCCGGCCGAGGGCAAGACCTTTGTGGCTGCCAATCTGGCGCAATCCTTTATCCGGCAGGAAAATCGGCGAGTTCTGCTGATTGATTCCGACTTGAGAGCCTCTCGCCTGCATCTTCATATCGGCGCATCCGAAAGGCCGGGCCTCTCGGATTACCTTCGAGGGGCATTTGATGAGTACCAGGTCACACAGGTGGAGAAGGATGGAAACCTGTGCCTGATTCCGGGCGGAAGCGAGGTTCCGAATCCAAGCGAGTTGCTGCACAGCGAGCGGATGAGACAGTTGCTGGACCGGATGTCGTTGATCTTTGATTGGATCATTCTTGATTCTCCGCCGGCACTGGCGGTGCACGATGCCAGCATTCTTGCCGATATGTGCGACGGCGTGCTGTTCGTGGTGCGGGCCGGTTCCACCGATTTTGAACTGGCCTCGAAGGCTTCTTCGGAGTTCCACGACAAGAATCTGTTGGGTGTGGTGCTGAATCGCGTGGATAAAGGCGATTCGTACGGCGGATATTATTACGGCTACGGCTCCCAGCAGGACGGGGAGCCCAAAACCAAAGATTGATTCCCTCCTGGAATTTATCCCGCGGAACCCTGGTTCAAGAACAAATCGCTATTGCTGCTGCAAAGCCACAGGAGCAGCCGGCGCTTCCCCTTTTCGCAGAATCCAATAAACAGGGACCAGCAGCGCTAAACCGATCAGAAAAAAGACGACTCCCCCCTGATGGTGCAGGCTTCCCGTCAGAAAAGCAGGGTTAACGTAATTGGCGAGCAAAGTCAGGGTGGCAATGCGGATCCCATTCTTCAATAACATCATGCAAAGACCCGCGGCCACGAATACCAATTTCTTCCAGAACGGACGGAAGGAAAAATGCGCGACGAGCAGAGCCAGGATCAGAAGCGCCAAACTGGAACGAATTCCGCTGCATTCCTGCGCCACTTCAATCGACATTACCGGCAGGCGAAATACAAATCCCTGGCGCAAGACCGGAGCGCCGCTCAGATTGAAGAATACTTCCGCAATCGCCGCCGAACCGGCCTGCAATGCGTAGATGATCTTGCCGAGAAATAGCTCTGGGATGGGGATGGCAAACAGCAGGAATGCCAGAGCGAACGCGGAGGATTTGGCGGCCACGGCACCGAAAGCGAAAATAAAACCGGCCGCCAGCAGAAGCACGAGAGACAAGACATAGCCGCTCAAGCGGGTTTTCGGAGCGCAAGCCTGGCAGTTCAAGGACAGGATAGCCGCCAGAAGCGAAGGCACAAGTAAAAGGAGTGCCGGCTGGAGCCCAAAAGCAACTCCCGGCTGTAATGGTTTTTGCTCCGTGTACAAGAGCCACGCAGTAATAAAGGGAATCAGAAGAATATGGGAAGCGGTTTCGTCGTGGCTTGCCAACTGAAAGAGGTCATAGACTGGTTTTGCAAAGAGCAAAAAAGAAAGCAATACCCAGACTCCAAAAATAAGCCAGCGATTGGGAGAACGAGAGGAATCGAGAGTCAAGAAATAGCCCTTCCTGGAAGATTGAAAATTGAACTGTCCATCATGCCAACCCCTGAGATCCGTAATTTATCTTGTCCAAGAGATCGCCCCCAGTATTTCAGATATTCGGGAAAACTCCCGAGAGCCGAGTTAGCCTGATGCCGCATGAATCAATCGAGAAAAGCTGGTGACACGGTCAAGGGCATTGTCTTCGGTTCGAAAAGGTGACGGCTAGCGTGCGGGCCGCGATGCCACCCAGATCGAAGCCGTGGGCTATAGACTACCCGTAATACCCACCCTTCCTAGCATCTAGTGGGCCCCCGCAGCGCCTACAGCCACTCTAGGGGCCCTAGGCAGAATCCAGGGTCCAGTCCTCCGAACTATTGGGGAATATGGCAACCAAGTCGAAAACGGTGGTCTTTAACGCCAGGTAAAAGCTGTGTTTTCAGTGGATTACTCCCGGTTTTAAAGCGATAGAAACCGCACTGCGGAATCCGATTGCAACAATAGGGCATAGCTTTTCTCATTGCCGCCGGGTTTTGGGTTTGGCGAATCGGTGCCCTGAATTCGACATTTTGTAAAGTATTCATAATTAGCGAGTTACAGGATGGCACAGACTGAAACTTCGGAGCCTACCCGTCATGCAACTGGCAGGGTAATTGCCCTTAAGGGAGTGACGGTCCACTGGGACTGTAACGGCGATAGCCTACCGAACAGCAAAGCGGGCTAGGAGACTGACGAAACTTTGAACCCCCCAATCGAGACCGTGGTGAACGGTACCCCCTCCAGAGCCTCCTGGTATGCGCTGCAGGTGCGCTCTCGGAAAGAGGGATACGTCGCCTCCCAGATTCAGGGACAAGGATACGAGTGCCTGCTGCCGACTTACAAGAGCGTTCGGAAGTGGTCGGACAGGGTCAAAGAAGTGGAGCAGCCGCTTTTCCCTGGTTATCTCTTTTGCCGGTTCGATTTTGAAAACCGCCGCCCGGTAATCACCACCCCGGGAGTCTTGCAGATTGTCGGGTATGGCCGGACGGCCATCTCGGTTTCGGACGAGGAAATTCAGGCGCTGCAACTTGCGGTGTCCTCCGGAATGCCCAAGCAACCTTGGCCGTACCTGGAAGTTGGCCAGCGCGTGCGAGTGAACTACGGGACATTATCCGGGTTGGAAGGAATTCTGGTCAATGTGAAGGGCAATCATCGTGTGATTCTTTCGGTGACGCTGCTTCAGAGATCGGTGGCGATGGAAGTGGAAACCTCGTGGCTTTCCGTGGTCAAGGAAGAAACTCGAGAAAGCATGACGCAGCGGATACTTCGCCCACTCCGCGCGCCTGCGGGAATCTAACTTCACTCGATTAGGAATCGGAGCAAGAAAAATGAGTCCAATGGAAGCGGTCGCGCGGCGAAAAGAAGAAAGGCCCAAGCTGGAGGTTCGGGCGCATTTGTCCGTGCCGAACATGGGCAATACCCCGCCCCGGATGTTGCTGAACGAGGACGCATTCGTCTCCATGCTGTATCTGGAACGCCGCCGCGCCGAGCGCGCCCAAAACCGGTTCGTGCTGATCCTGGTGGACGTGCAAAAGATCGTGAACGCCGTTTCCGGAAAAGACCGCATGGTTCAGACGCTGGCAAAAGCATTGTCAGAAGCCACCCGGGAAACGGACATCATCGGCTGGTATCTGGAGAACAGCCTGATGGGCGTGATTGGGACGGAGCTCGGAAAGGCTTCCAATGAAGTTGTTCAAAAGAGTTTTCTGAGCAAGCTCCGTAGCATTTTTGAATCGAAGCTGGGGATTGAGAAGAGTTCGTCCATCACGGTCTCTTTCCATTTTTTCCCTGAAGAATACGCCAGCGGAGCGAACGATCACTCGGCGAACATCAAGCTGTACCCGGAAATCCAAAAGCGCGAGGACGCCAGGAAAGTTCCTCTGGCGATCAAGAGGGCGATTGATCTGGCAGGGAGCACCGCGGCGCTGGTTTTCCTTTCCCCGATTTTCGCTGCTGTGGCCTTGGCGATCAAGTTTTCCTCAAAAGGCCCGGTGCTTTTCAAGCAGGAGCGCCTTGGACAGCATGGAAAGACTTTTACGGTATTGAAGTTCCGGTCGATGCGGACGGATTGCGATGCAAAAATTCACCAGCAGTACGTCGAGCAATTCATCGCCGGCCAGGTGGATGGAAATTCGGGAGCTGCCGCGAAGCCGGTGTTCAAGATTCAGAAAGATCCTCGAGTGACCCCAATCGGCCGGTTTATTCGCAAAACCAGCCTGGATGAATTGCCGCAATTCTGGAATGTGCTGCGTGGAGACATGTCCCTGGTAGGGCCGCGGCCACCGCTGGCTTACGAATTTAGGAAGTACGAAGTGTGGCATCGCCGCCGCGTTCTGGAAATTAAACCTGGCATCACGGGATTGTGGCAGGTGGAAGGGCGCAGCCGGACGCGCTTTGACGAAATGGTGCGCCTGGACCTGAAGTATGCGCGCGCCTGGTCCGTGTGGCTTGACCTGAAGATTCTGGCGCAGACTCCCGGCGCGGTAATTCAAGGTGAGGGCGCCCACTAAATGGATGTGTGCCGCGAGCGTTTTCCTCTTCGGAAAATTCAGTCGAACAGGATGTGCCAGTCCGGCTGAGTAGCAAGGCCTCTTAAGCAGTTCCTCTGTGATCGCTCCACAACGCGCCGCTGCCCCCGGCGCAGCCTAGGTAAAACGAAGTTCCAAGGAGTTCCACAATGCGTATCGGTGTGATCGGTTACGGCTACTGGGGTCCGAATATCGTCCGGAATTTCCATTCCCTGGACAATTCGGAAGTGGTTCTGGTGGCAGATCGCAATCCAAAATGCGAATCGCGGCTGAAAAAGACGTTCCCGGCGATCGGTTTTACCACGGATGAAAATCAGATTCTAACCGCGCCTGACATCGACGTTGTGGCGGTGGTGACCCCGGTTTGGACACATTTCGAATTGGCCAAAAAAGCGCTGGAGAACGGCAAGCATGTGTTTGTGGAAAAGCCGTTCACTTACAGCGTTGCGCAAGGCGAAGAACTCGTGGAGCTGGCAGCTCGGAAAAACCTGAAGATCATGGTGGACCACACCTTTCTGTTCACTGGCGCGGTCCGGAAAATTAAGGAACTGGTCGACAAGAAAGAACTTGGAGATCTCTATTATTACGACGCCCTGCGCGTGAACCTCGGATTATTCCAGCACGATGTAAACGTAATCTGGGACCTGGCTCCCCACGATCTTTCGATTATGGATTATGTGATCGGGGAAAAGCCCGAAGCGGTGGTGGCCACGGGCGAGAGACACTTGAACGGCGTGGAAGATGTTGCATTCATCACGGTGTACTTCCCGAAACACATTATTGCCCATGTGAACGTCAACTGGCTGTCGCCAGTTAAGGTGAGGACGACGCTTATCGGTGGTGAAAAGAAGATGCTGGTCTGGAACGACCTGGAAGCCGACGAAAAGCTCAGGATTTACGACAAGGGCGTGAGCATGTCCACAAATCCGAGCAACCTGCACCAGTTGCTGGTGAGTTACCGCTCGGGAGACATGTGGGCGCCGCAGGTGGAACAGGTGGAAGCGTTAAGGGCGGAAACGGCTTATTTCATCAAGTGTATTGAAGAAAACACGAAACCATTCAACGACGGCGAAGCGGGTCTTCGCGTGGTGCGAATCCTCGAAGCCGCCGATCGATCGATCCGCAGCCGCGGGGAGGCCATATCTCTGTGAGCGACTATGTTTGCATCGCGCCCAGCGTGAAGCTGGGAAAAGATGTGAAGCTTTCGAAATTCATCAATCTTTATGGATGCGAGATTGGCGACGATACCAAGATCGGGGCGTTCGTCGAAATCCAGAAAAACGCAAGCGTGGGGCGTTGCTGCAAGATTTCGAGCCATACGTTTATCTGTGAAGGCGTGGCGATCGAGGACGATGTTTTCATCGGACATGGCGTGATGTTTATTAACGATGTTTACCCCCGGGCGACGGCCGCCGGCGGCGGTCTGCAGACGGAAGCCGATTGGAAGGTGGAGAAGACCCGGATTTGCAAAGGCGCCTCGATCGGTTCGGGCGCAACGATTTTGTGCAATATCACCGTCGGTGAAAACGCCATTGTCGGCGCGGGGAGTGTTGTGACTAAAGACGTTCCCGCGAATGCGATTGTGGCGGGGAATCCGGCAAAATTCCTGAGATTTGTGAATGAGGAGAAAAAGTAGAGACATGGCAAACCCGACGAAAATACCGTTTCTTGATCTTGTGACGCCGCATCAGGAACTCGAGGCAGAGCTTCTTGCCGTGGTGAAGAAGGCTTTCAGCAACGCCGGATTCATTGGCGGCCCGATGGTGGAGGAATTTGAGAAAGAGTTTGCGGCATTTTGTGGGGCGAAATATTGTGTCGGCGTGAATAGCGGCACAGACGCTCTGCGGTTTGCATTCATGGCCGCCGGCGTTCGACCGGGAGACACCATCGTCACCGTGCCGCACACGTTTATTGCGACGACAGAAGCCATCTCGCAGGCCGGCGCAAGTATCGCGTTCGTGGACATTCACGAACAGACGTACACGATGGATCCCGCCAAGCTGCGCGAATATCTGGAGACACGCTGCGAAGTGAACGCCAAGACGGGTGAACTGATCGAGCGCGCATCGAAACGGCGCGTTGTGGGAATCGTTCCCGTGCATCTCTACGGGCAGACCGCGGACATGGACCCGATCCTCGAACTGGCGGATAAATACAAACTCTTCGTGATTGAAGATGCTTGCCAGGCCCACGGTGCACAATATTTTTCCAAAAAGGAGAACGCATGGAAGCTTGCCGGATCGATGGGCATCGCCGCGGCGTTCAGCTTTTACCCGGGGAAGAATCTGGGCGCCTGTGGAGAGGCCGGAGCGGCCACTACGAATGACCCTGCAATGGCGGCTCGGATGAAAATGATTCGCGACCACGGCCAGGCGAAGAAGTACTACCACGATATCGAAGGGTATAACGGACGGCTGGATTCGATTCAGGCCGGATGGCTTTCCGTAAAGCTGCGCCACCTGGGGAAATGGAACGAGTCGCGGCGAGCCCACGCGCATCGCTATCACGAGTTGCTGGCGGACGCCAAGGACGCAATCGTGATTCCCAAGGAAGCGTCGTGGACAAAGGGTGTGTTTCATCTTTACGTTGTCCGGGTGCAGGATCGCGAAGCGTTCCAGGCGGCACTGGCGGAAGCCGGGATCGGCACCGGCATTCACTACCCAATTCCTCTGCACCTCCAAAAAGCGTACGAGAACCTGAACTACAAGACAGGTGATTTCCCGGTCACCGAGCGCGTGGCGTCGGAAATCGTATCGCTGCCGATGTTCCCGCAAATGACGAATGAGCAGTTGGGCGAAGTCGCGGCAAAAGTCCGTGAGCTGCTCTCCGCGAAGCTGACAGTCACGCAGTAAAATCCTCCCGGCGAACGAGAACGCTATTTAGTTTGACGAACCACTCTCGTTCCCCGGCCTACCTTACTATTACCTTCCCGTCGGTACAGAAAAACTTCATGCTGAGACTGGACAGGACTGCCACACTCTATCTCTCCTCACCACTGACCCGAATTTTCGGGCCAAGCCAGGGGACGCGTGTGCCGATCCTGATGTATCACAGCATCTCTGGCAATCTCTTCGGAATGTCGCATCCCTTTTATCAAATACACACACTCCCGGCAGTATTTTCCGAGCAGATGCGCTGGCTGCGTAATCAGGGGTACCGAACACTGGACCTCGCAACGGCCTGGGCGGCATTGACGTCCGGCGCCGATCTTTCGAAGAGGGTTGTGCTGACGTTTGACGATGGTTACCGCGATTTCTATACCGAAGCGATGGACGTGCTGACACAGTGTGGATTTACAGCGACCGTATTTCTTGCGACGGATCGGATTCAACAGAATTCTGCGCGGATTGAAGGAGCAGATTACCTCACCTGGAGTGAGGTTAGGGAACTGCACCGGCAGGGAATTTGCTTTGGGTCCCATACGGTTACGCATCCGGACCTGCGTTCGCTGGAACCCGAAGAGCTGGAATACGAAATCGGCCAATCCAAGGAAGTCATCGAGCAGAATCTTGGCGCGGGCGTGGACAGCTTTTCCTACCCATTTTCATTCCCCGAAGAGGATAAGAATTTGGTGCGGTTCGTGGAAGATTTGCTGGAGAACTTCGGTTTTGAATATGGAGTCTCCACGATTCTGGGGAAGGCCAGCCGTAAGTGCAATAAGCTCTTTCTGCCCCGGCTGCCGGTGAACAATTGGGACGATTCACAGCTTCTGCAGGCGAAACTTGCAGGGGGTTACGACTGGCTGTACTGGCCGCAGTTACTGAAGCGAACGCTTTGGCATAATGCGGCGTTAATGGAATCCGCTCCCAGATCGCGCCGAGTGAAGCCTGCACTCTGACGCGTGCGAGTAGCTCAGAAAACAGCGTCATGGTGGTTTAGCAAAGCCCAGTAGCTATGAAATTAAACCAAGCGAGTTTCGGCGGAATGCAAAGCGAGAAAACAAATTGAAAATCGTTTCCATCGTCGGCGCGCGCCCCCAATTCATCAAAGCGGCGGCCGTTAGCCGGAAATTGCGCGAACGCCATGAAGAGATTCTTGTGCACACCGGGCAGCACTATGATTACGAGATGAGCGGGGTCTTCTTCGACGGACTCGAGCTGCCGAAGCCGGACGTAAATCTTGGGATTGGCTCCGGTCTGCACGGCGCGCAGACCGGGGCGATGCTGAAAGCGATCGAGGATGTGGTCCTTGCGCACCGGCCGGATTATGTCCTGGTGTACGGGGACACCAATTCCACCCTAGCCGGGGCTCTGGCCGCATCGAAACTGTCAGTGCGAATTGCCCATGTGGAAGCGGGCTTGCGCAGTTTCAACCGCCGGATGCCTGAAGAAATCAACCGTGTGGTCGCGGATCATCTGTCCAGTCTCTTGCTTTGCCCGAGCGACACTGCCGTCCAAAATCTTGCGACGGAGGGAATTACGCAGAATGTTCATCAGGTGGGCGATGTAATGCTGGATGTTCTGAACTGGGCGAGGGAGCGCGCGAAAGCAAAGGAATCTGAAACCCTTGGCCGATTCGGAGTGAAGAAGCAGAACTATCTGCTGGCAACCATCCACAGAAGCGAGAATACTAATGATTTGGAGCGCTTGGGAGCGATCCTGAATGCATTCAACTCGATCAGGGAGCCAATCATGTTTCCCGTGCATCCGCGCAGCCGGAAAGTGCTGACGGAGATGGGCTTTCAACCGAAGTCGCATTTAAAATTGATTGAGCCGGTCGGCTACGTGGACATGGTGTCGCTGACGGGATCTGCGCGGCGCGTGTTAACCGATTCGGGCGGCCTGCAGAAAGAGGCATTCTGGCTGGGCGTTCCGTGTTTCACGATTCGCAACGAAACGGAGTGGGTGGAAACGGTGGAGAGCGGTTGGAATGTGCTGGTCGGTGAGAACCTCGGTCAGCTACCAGACGTGGTCAAGAATTTTATTCCTCCCAGTTCCAGGCCCTCGCTGTATGGAGACGGGGCCGCAGCAGGAAAGTGTGTGAATCTGCTTTAAATCGGAGCCCCACCGCAGGGGCCTGAACAAAGGATCGAAAATGCCAAGCGCAAACGAAGGATCGAAAAAGAGAGTCGCCGTCATCGGCGTCGGGTATTGGGGCAAGAACCTGGTTCGCAATTTCTACGAACTTGGCGCCTTAGCAGCGCTCTGCGACTCGAACCAGTTGCTGGAAGAGGATTACAAGAAGAAATACCAGGGCGTGAAGTTTTGCACGAACTACCACGAAGTGCTCTCGGATCCATCCATTCATGCGGTGGCGCTGGCGACGCCGGCGGTGACGCACTATGAACTGGCAAAAGCCGCGCTGGAGGCAGGGAAAGACGTTCTGGTGGAGAAGCCGCTGGCGATTGACGTGAAACACGGCGAAGAGCTCGTGAAGATCGCGGAAACGAAGGGCCGAATCCTGATGGTGGGCCATATCCTGCGGTACCACCCGGCGATCCTCAAATTGCAGCAACTGATTCAGGACGGACAGCTCGGAAAAATCAATTACCTCTATTCGAACCGGTTGAACATCGGGAAGATTCGGACCGAAGAAAATATTCTCTGGAGTTTCGCTCCGCACGATATTTCCGTCATCCTTTCCCTGTTGAATGAAATGCCGACACACGTTTCGTGCAAGGGCGGCGCGTATCTGAGCAGCGGGGTGACTGACGTTACGTTGAGCCATTTTGAATTTCCGAGCGGAGTGCGCGCGCATATTTTTGTGAGCTGGCTGCATCCCATTAAGGAGCAGAAACTCGTTGTGGTGGGTTCGGAGAAAATGGCGGTATTCGACGACACGGTCGAGAACAAGTTGATTCTCTATCCGCACAAGGTGGAGTGGAAAAACCGCATCCCGACCGCGGTGAAGGCGGACGGGGAAGTGGTGGCCCTGGACAACCGCGAGCCGCTTCGCGCGGAATGCCAGCACTTTCTGGATTGCATCGAGTCCCGGACCGCTCCGGTCAGCGACGGCAGGGAAGGTTTGCGGGTTTTGCGCGTGCTCGATGCTTTTCAGCGCGCGCTGCAAAATGGCGGCGACGCCGGAGAATCGGTGACGACGAAACTTGAAAAGATCGAGCAGCCGTACTTCGTGCACGAATCCGCATACGCCGACGAAGGGGCAAAGATAGGAGCGGGCACCAAGATCTGGCATTTTTCGCACGTGATGAAGGGCGCGCAAATCGGTGAGAAGTGCGTGATCGGACAGAACGTGAACGTGGACGGTGGAGTGCAGATCGGCAACAACGTCAAAATCCAGAACAACGTTTCCGTGTATACGGGCGTGGTGGTTGAGGATGATGTGTTCCTCGGGCCCAGTTGTGTGTTGACGAATGTGAGCAATCCGCGTTCACAGGTGAACCGGCATTCCTTGTATGAATCCACTCGCCTGCGCCGCGGCTGTTCCATTGGGGCAAACGCCACCATCGTCTGCGGCTTGACGATCGGACGTTACGCGTTCGTTGGATCGGGCGCCGTTGTCACAAAGGATGTACCGGACTACGCCCTGGTCGTCGGCAATCCGGCGCACCAGATTGCCTGGATGAGCCGTCACGGACACAAGCTTGAATTGACCAGCGCGGACGGCGTGATGATTTGCCCGGAAAGCGGCTACCGTTACAAGGAAGTGCAACCGGGCGTCCTACGCTGCCTCGATCTCGACGAAGAAAGCACCTTGCCCGCCGAACTGAACAAGGGCACGAAATCCTATAAACAATTTAAAGAGGAGACCAAATATGCAGGTACCACTGCTCGATCTTAAGGCGCAGTACGCGACGGTTAAAGACGAGATTTTCGCGGCCATCACCGAAGTGATGGAGTCTCAACACTTCATCCTGGGCCCAAAGGTGGAGGAGTGCGAAAAGGCGGTCGCGAAGTACTCCAATTGCCAATTCGCGGTGGGGGTCACATCGGGCAGCGACGCGCTGCTGGCTTGTTTGATGGCGGAAAACATCGGACCGGGCGACGAGGTGATCACCACCCCGTACACTTTCTTCGCGACAGTGGGCGCGATCTCCCGCCTGGGCGCGACGCCGGTGTTTGTGGACATCGATCCTGTCACTTACAACATTGATGTCACCCGGATTGCGGAGAAGATCACCAAGAAAACGCGCGCCATCATTCCGGTGCATCTCTACGGACAGATGGCGGATATGGACCCGATTATGGCTCTGGCCGAGAGCCACAAGCTGGTTGTGATTGAAGATGCCGCGCAGGCCATCGGCTCGGAATACAAAGGCCGCCGGGCTGGATCGATCGGGCACTACGGCTGTTTTTCGTTTTTCCCATCGAAAAATTTGGGCGCAGCCGGCGATGGCGGCATGATTGTGGCGAACGATGCGGAACGCGCGGAAAAGTTGCGGGTACTTCGGGCGCACGGGTCCAAGCCAAAATACTTTCACAAGGTAGTCGGCGGCAATTTCCGGTTGGATGCCTTGCAAGCCGCCATTGTCTCCGCGAAACTGCCGCATCTCGACAACTGGACGGCCGGCCGGCAAAGAAACGCGAAAACCTACGACCGCCTGTTTGCCGAAGCCGGCTTAGTGGAAACTGGCGGCGGAAAAGCGAATGTTCTTCTGCCGAATGTTGCAATGAACCGGCACATCTTCAATCAGTACGTAATTCGCGTTTCGGAACGCGATCAGTTGCAGACCTATCTGAAGAATCATGGCGTGGGGACGGAGGTGTATTACCCCGTGCCAATGCATATTCAGGAGTGCTTTGCGTATCTCGGCCACAAAGCGGGAGACTTCCCGAAGAGCGAGTCCGCAGCGAATGAAACCCTAGCCCTGCCGATTTATCCCGAACTGTCCGAAGCTCAATTGCGCTACGTCGTCGATTGTGTCCGGGATTTCTTCCGGACGCGGAATGCAACCGGCAGCGAACTCACGCCAGCCACCGTTCAATCCTCAAAGGCATAGTCGACTTCCACCCTGTGATTGGAGTCATTTCAAAAGTTGCCCAGCGAGAAGCGCTTGAAGAGTTCTTTGAACTCTTCAAGACGCCCTGGGAGACCTTCGTGCCGGGCCGAAAATACGACACTATCCTGTCGACGACCGACGAAGTGCCTCTGGGCGAGGCAAAACTGGTGATCTCCTTTGGCGCAGGTCCGAAGAGTGGCGATAGTTCCATCGGAATCACCGCCACGCAGCATCGCAAAAAGGGACCTATTAAGTATAAAGGCGCAACTGTGCCGGTGTACGGTGAGTGTGCCTTACTTACGACCGAAGCCGAGTCCACCGTTCTCGTTAGCGGAGCGCAAGGGACGGTAGGTATTCGTCGTTCGCTGGCCAACGGTGCAACGGTAATACGTTTGGGCTACGACGTCTTCGAAGAGGTGCGGATCCTTTTGACGGAAGGCCAGCCGCTGGAATACGCAGCCGTGCCCACGCTCGACCTCCACATCGAGATGTTGAGAAATTGGATTCTGAGTGAAGGGATTGCGCTGCTGGAAATTCCGGCCGCTCCCGCGGATTGCCGATTCATGGTTTGCCTCACGCACGACATTGACTTCGTGGGCATTCGCAATCACAGATTTGACCACACCATGTGGGGTTTCCTCTATCGTTCCACCGTGGGAGGCATGAAGAACTTTCTGCGGGGAAGATTGACGTTCCGGAAATTACTCAAAATGTTTCGGGCTGCCGCGTCCCTGCCCCTTGTCCACCTGCGGTGGGTGAAGGATTTCTGGGAACCTTTCGAGTGGTACCTGGAGGTTGAAAAAGGGCTGGCCGCCACTTATTTTCTGATTCCGTTCAAAGGGCAGGCAGGCGAAAACGTCCCCGGGGAGCATGCGTCTCGGAGAGCTGCAGGCTACGATGTGCGGGAACTTTCAGATTGGGCGGCGACTCTCAAGCAACGGGGCAACGAAATCGGCGTTCACGGAATTGATGCCTGGCACAGTGCCGAGCGGGGCCGCGCCGAGCTGAAACGAATCGAAGATGTGGCGGGAAAACCCGCGAATGGCATCCGGATGCACTGGCTGCTGCAGGACGGCAAGACTTATGACCTCTTGGAAGAGGCTGGGTTTAGCTACGACGCCAGCGCCGGCTACAACGAGTCGGTGGGTTACAAAAACGGAACCACGCAAGTCTTCCGGCCTGTTGGCGCCAGAAAACTTCTTGAACTTCCCACGCACATTCAGGACGGGGCATTGTTCTATCCGAACCGGCTCGATTTAAGCGATGCGGAAGCCTGCACGCGGTGCAACGAAATCATTGATAACAACAAGACCCTCGGCGGGACATTGACCTTGATCTGGCACGACCGAAGTCACGGACCGGAACGGTTCTGGGGCGACTTCTACATCAACCTGGTGGAGACGCTGAAATACTCCGGCGCATTTTTTGTGACGGCCGCGGGGGCTGTGGAGTGGTTTCGGAAACGGCGTGAGGTGCGCTTCGTACGTCCGGATTCCGGGGGTGTTTCACGGAGCGGGTTGCGTTACCAGGGTGAAGAGATTCAACCGCCTGTGCGAATCAGGTTGTACCATCCATCGCGGGGAAATGAAAAAGCTGGACGTTCCAGCGAAGCGCCGGCGGAATTTGTCGACATTCACTGGAACGGCATTTCGCTGAACGATGTGGAGACTCAAAGGGTTTCGCAATTCCTGCAATCAAGCCCTAATCTTACGGTGGCACCCCAAATATGAAATCAGTTTGCATTCTGCTGCACAATCACTATGAGACGGATGTGCGCGTGACCCGGAAGGCGGAAGCGCTGATTTCCGCCGGGTATGACGTGGACCTGCTCGCGCTCCGTTCCAAGTATTCGAAGTCCAAGAATTATGATTTGGGCGGCGTTCATGTCCACACGATATCCCTTGGCAAGAAAAGGGGCTCGCTTGTCCGCTACGCGTTCGAGTACCTTATGTTCTTTGTCTGGGCGTCTTACAAGGTTTTCACGCTGCATCGCAAGAAGAAATACGCGGTGATCGACGTAAACAATCTTCCAGATTTTCTGGTTTTTGCCGGAGCGTATGCCAAATGGACCGGCGCGAACATCGTCTTTGACATGCATGAGATCACGCCTGAGTTTTATATCTCAAAGTATGGAATTAAGCAGAATTCTTTCGTTGTGCGCGTCCTGGAATACATCGAGCGGAAAAGTTTCAATTTTGCCGACTACGTGATCAACATCAATCAGACGATTGAAGACGTGCTTGTGAAACGCGGGCTGGCGCGGTCAAAATCGACAATCATCATGAACTGCGTGGATGAGGAATTTTTCCTTGCGTCGAAGCCCTCGGATTCTCCCGCGGGGCCGGAAATCCCGCAGCCGGAGTTCGTGATGATGTATCACGGGACCGTTACCCACATTTACGGCCTGGATATAGCGCTCCAGGGTTTTGCGAAGGTGCATCAGGATATGCCGGGGGCCGAGTTCTGGATCCTGGGCACAGGGACAGAAATGAAAGCGCTTGAGAGCCTTGCCGAACAGCTTGGCGTGACGTCAAAGGTGCGGTTCCTGGGCCTGGTCCGTCCGCAGGAAATTCCCAGTTGGATGAAGCGCTGCGATGTCGGGGTTCTTGCCACGCGGCAGGATATTTTTCTGGATCTGTCATTCTCCGGGAAGCTTTCCGAATACATCATCATGGGCAAGGCTGTGATTGCTTCACGGCTGAAGACCATCCGCTATTATTTTGCCGAAGATGCGTTGGGCTTTTTCGAACCACACAATCCGGATGATCTGGCAAAGCAAATGATCGGCCTGTACAGGGATCCGGCGCGGCGCCGCCATATGGCGGAAAGAGCCTTGCAAGAGTACGAACCGATTCGCTGGAAGGTGATGAAGGATCGGTACCTGCAATTGATGGACGATGCGACGGGTACATCTTCTGCTCTGCCGCAAAAAGGAACCTCTGCTCCCAGCAGGATGGCCGAGGCAGTCTCCGTGAACGATTCCGGTAACCGGAAGTAAGCGGATCAAGAGCATTGAAATCTTCGGCTTCACAAACTGCAGACGGGGAAACGCGGAATTAGCCCTCAAATGAGAATTGTTCTTCTTGCCGTTGACGACGAATTTGCCGGGGAGATGCAGAGATTTTTGTATCAGACCCACCCCGAGTGGATTGTCGGGTCGGTCTTATCGACCTGCAAGGTTTACAAGCACTCTGATTTCGCGGCTGCGATGATGGTCCTTCGCAAATCAGGCTTCTTATTCCTTGCAAACATGACTTTTATTAAGCTGCTGAAGTATTTTCACGGGGAGCGGGAGACATTCCTTCCCTCGCAGCTTGCCAAACAGCATGGCGTGGAGGAATTCAACTCGGCCGATATCAATAATTCCGAAGGAGTTGCCAAACTACGCGAATGGAATCCGGATCTGATCATTTCCACCAATTTCAGCCACTACATCGGCAAAACAGTCCGAGAAGCCATTGCCCGGAACGGCTGCTGGAATTTACATAAGTCGCTGCTGCCGCAGTACCGCGGGATGGCGCCAAGTTTTCACGCGCTTCTCGAAAATGCGAAGCAGGTGGGCGCGACGCTGCACATTGTCGCAAAGGGCTTCGACACGGGCGAAGTGCTATCCCAAGTGGAGGTGCCTGTCACCGCTGAGGACACAGTGTACGACCTGAACCGCAAGACTTCGATCGCCGGCGGAAAACTCCTCGCTTCTTTCCTCGAGAAATACGATCCGCACGCGACCAAGGCCACGCCACAGCCTGACGGGGACTGGAAGAACTATACGTATCCCACCCCCGCGGAAGTCAGTGCATTTCGCAAGAAAGGACTTCGATTTTATCGCCCTCAACATGAACAACACTGAAGCGGTACACGAAGTCCAAATGCGAGGCGGGCGAAATTTCTTTTCGGCTTTCCTTGAGCATACGAAATGCCCTCCGTCCTCCACCGACGGAATTACTTGTTCACCGGGCGACGGAAAGCAGGGCTTTTTCAAGCTGGGCCAACTCCGCCTGTTCGGCAGGGCAAACGGCGGTTCCGTTTCGAACGAGCCTTCCGGGAATTTGTCTTCGATCGATTCACTCATTCGGGATGGAAACGGCACAGTTTCATTGCCATTCGATCCGATGGAAATTATAGAAAACCTACGCTTTGAGAAGTACGCTGGCGCGGTGAGCGGGCAAACTTCTCAAATCACTGACAACAAGTCGTTGTCGCGGCGCTTGTATTACGCCATTCGGCCGCTGTTGCCCGTGAACGTTCGCAAGTATTTGCAGCGAATCGCGCTGCAGGATTGGTCGAAAATCACCTTCCCCGCCTGGCCGTTGGACACAACGGTGGAAGATTTCGTTGACTGGTTGTGGGTCCGGATCTTCCAGGTCACCGGCGCAGAACAAATTCCCTTCATCTGGTACTGGCCGAAATCGTTCAGCTCGTGCGCCATTATGACCCACGATGTTGAGACGGGCGCCGGGCAGGATTTTTGCCCTACGATGCTCAAGATCGAACAAGAGTATGGAATCAAATCCGCGTTTGAGCTGGTGCCGGAAGTCCGATACGAGATTTCCCAGGAAGTGATGGACGCGATTCGACAGGCGGGAAGCGAGGTCTGCGTCCACGGCCTGAACCATGACGGGAGATTATTCAGCTCGGAGGAACTCTTCCGATCGCGCGCGAAGGCGATCAACCAGTACGCGGAGAAATGGGGAGCGCGGGGTTTTCGGTCCCCAGTCATGTACCGGAATCTTTCCTGGTACGACGCTTTTCATTTTTCTTATGACATGTCCGTGCCCAACGTGGCTCATCTTGATCCGCAGCGAGGCGGTTGCTGCACGGTGTTCCCCTATTTTGTCGGCGACATTCTGGAATTGCCCCTGACCGCCACGCAGGACTATCCACTCTTCAATATCATCCGGTCCAATCCGATGGAGATGTGGTCGAAGCAGATGAGTGCCATCGTCGCCAGGCACGGTCTGGTGAGTTTCATTATTCATCCGGATTACATCATCGAACCAGAGAGACAGGCGCTATATCGCCAACTCCTGCAGATGTTGAAAAAATACGGCAGCGAGAAAAATGTTTGGTTGGCATTGCCGCGCGAGGTGGACACGTGGTGGAGAGAGCGAGCGGCCATGTCCCTGGAATGCGAGGATGGAGACTGGTCCGTGCGGGGTAAGGGAGCCGACCGGGCCGCGGTCGCTTACGCCACGCTCGAGAACGGCAAAGTAAAATATGTGCTGCCGGGCGAGAGCGCGGGAACATCCGCCAGCGGGTGCGCATGATCCAAGAAAGCACAAAGCAAGGGGTTCTCGCGCAGCCGTCTGTTCGTTCCGGCAATCTACAGGATGCCACGCTAAAGCTGCTCGCGTATTGCGAGTCTCGCAAGTGGGCGGGGGTTGACCCGTATGACGCGTTGAACAGCAGAATTTTTCAAGCCTTGCCAATATTGGACCGGCGCATCCCCAGATTGATTCTTACCCAGGCCTTGAAGCGGAACATTCTCGATGTCCGGCCGCTCTTACTGGTGCCCGGAGCGCAGAACCCAAAGGCGCTCGGCTTGTTCTTAATGTCCTTGCTTAAGCTTTCGAAGTTAGGTCTCGTTCGTGGTTCGGACCCGATAGCAGAAATGTTTCGCAATCTGGAATTGCTTCGTTCTTCGCACGCCAAATACTGGTGCTGGGGATACAGCTTCCCCTGGCAGACGCGAACGCTTCTGGTTCCGCGCTGGGCGCCCAACCTGGTCTGCACGACATTCATTGCGAACGCTTTGTTGGATGCTTACGAGCAGACCGGGCAAGCGCGTTTTCTTGAGATCGCCTCCAGCAGCGCCAAGTTTATCCTGAGCGAGCTCTACTGGACGGAAGGGGAAGCCGTGGCGGGATTTGCCTACCCGCTTCCTTCGATGCGGAATAACGTCCACAACGGGAATTTGCTGGGCGCTGCGCTCTTCTGCAGAGTTGCGAAACACACCGGCGAAAAAGAGTTTATCGAACCGGCCCTGAAAGTGGCGCGTTACTCGGCCTCGAGGCAGCACGAGGATGGATCCTGGGATTACGGTGAAGCGCCAAATCAGCATTGGATCGATAATTTCCATACCGGGTACAACCTGGATGCGTTGCGTACCATTGGAAACGCTCTGGAAACGGATGAGTTTGAGGAGCGCGTGCGGCGTGGTTTCGAGTTTTACCATTCGCACTTCTTCCGCGAAGACGGGGCTGCGCGATATTTTCACGATCGGACTTATCCGATTGATATCCACTGCGTAGCGCAAAGCATCATCACGCTGGTGAATCTCAAAGACCTTGATCCGGGGAACATCGAACTGGCGCATTCCGTGTTGAATTGGGCCATGAATCATATGTGGGACGAGAAAGGCTTTTTCTACTATCGGGTATTGCGAACCTGCACGATTCGCACTTCCTACATGAGGTGGTCGCAGGCCTGGATGCTCCTGGCAATGTCCACCCTGCTGGCCGAATCGGGCGCAGGGCAAATTCCCGCAAGGGACGCGGCGATCACGGCGACGGTCCAATAATGTCGAATCTTCCCACATACGTCCTGATTACGCCGGCGCGGAACGAAGCGGAGTTCATCGAACTGACGCTGAAATCCGTCGTCTCCCAGTCGGTAAAGCCGCTCAAATGGGTGATCGTCAGCGACGGGTCCACGGACGGCACAGATGAAATTGTGAGCCGATATTCGGCGCTGCACCCGTGGATTGAACTGGTCCGGATGCCGGAGCGCCGGGAACGCCACTTTGCGGGCAAGGTTCACGCGTTCAACGCCGGTTATGCGCTGGTGAAAGATCTGGATTGGGAAGTTGTCGGCAGTCTGGACGCCGATATTTCCTTTGATGACGAATTTTTCTCTTTCCTGCTGGGCAAGCTGGCCGAAGATTCCACGCTTGGCTTGGTCGGCGCTCCTTTTAAAGATAGTTCCATGTATGACTACCGGTTTGTCAGCATTGAACACGTCTCCGGAGCTTGCCAACTATTCCGGAGGGCTTGTTTCACGGCGATCGGCGGTTATGTGCCGGTGAAATCGGGAGGCATCGATCACGTGGCGGTGATCACGGCGAGAATGAAAGGCTGGAAAACGCGGACGTTCACGGAAAAGATTTGTCTGCATCACCGAAAAATCGGCACGGCAGAACGCGGCGCTCTCTCGGCGAAATATCGAGTGGGGGCGCTCGATTACGCTCTGGGCGGACATCCGGTGTGGGAGATATTTCGAACCGTTTACCAGATGTCAAAGAAGCCGTACATCCTTGGAGGGCTTATGCTCCTGGCGGGGTATGTTGTAGCGAGCATCCGGCACGAGGAGCGTCCGGTTTCGAAGGAACTTGTGGAGTTTCGCAGGCGCGAACAGATGGTCCGCTTGAGGAAGTTTTTGACCGGTGGAAAGTCTTCGCAATCCCACAGTCCGGCGGGTTCATAACCGCCCTGAGTTTGGAATTCGCATAGTGAAGAGCGTCAGCACAATGAATGATAATGCGAACGCTGTCCCCAAAGGGCCAGCGTCTTCGATAATTTCGAACTCTGGAAGTGATTGGGGAGCGGGCGTCCCGGGCAACGGTCAAACTGGGATGCTGATTATTAATGCGGACGATTGGGGCCGGGATTGCAAGACGACTGACCGGATGCTGGACTGCTTACTTCATCGCAGCGTTTCCTCCGTCAGCGCGATGGTTTTCATGTCCGATACGGAGCGATCCGCGCAATTGGCACACGAGAATGCAGTTGATGCAGGGTTGCACTTGAACCTGACCCTGCCATTTTCTGATCCGGCTTGTCCATCGAATCTGAAAGAACGTCAGAGAAAGCTGGTCGTGTTCTTGACTCGCCACCCGCTGGCGCGCGTGGTGTTTCATCCAGCTCTAAAGAACACGTTTGAGTACGTCGTAAAATCCCAACTGGATGAGTTTGGCCGTTTGTATGGCCGTCACCCAGAGAGAATCGATGGGCATCACCACGTACATCTTTGTGCGAACGTGCTTTTTGGGGGCCTTTTGCCGAGGGGAACGATGGTTCGCCGGAACTTCTCTTTCTTGCCCGGGGAAAAAAGTCTGGCAAATCGGCTGTATCGCAAGGCAATGGACAGCAGACTGGCCCGGCGGCACGTGATGGTCGATTTCCTGTTCCCTCTGGCGCCTCTGGAACCGCGAGCGCGTCTCGAACGGGTTCGCTCGCTGGCCGAGCAGCATGTGGTCGAAGTGGAAACTCATCCGATAAATGCGGATGAATACAAATTTCTGACCGGAGAAGAAGTGGTACGTTGGACGAAGGGTATGCCGATTGCGGCTCGCTTTTATACAGCGGGCAACGATCGGAACATCACGCAAGGAGCGCGAACCTGATGGAGTTTTTCAAGCAAAAGATGACCAAAGACCAGAGCCGGGATACCGGCATGGCCATGGTGCTCCTGCTACTCCTGTTTTATCTGAAAACAAGGCGGGATGGGCTGTTGTACGCGGCCACGATTCTGCATGTTGTGAACATGATTGTGCCGCGGATATATGCGCCCATTGCGGTTCTTTGGCTGGGACTTTCCCATGTGATGGGAACTGTGATGTCGAAGATCCTGCTTTCGATTTTGTTTTTTGGCCTGGTGACTCCGATTGGCGTGTTGCGGCGGCTTTTTGGAAAAGATTCGCTTCAGCTGCGGGCATTCAAGGGCAGTGAGAAATCGGCAATGACGGTCAGAAACCATCTTTTTGTCGGTCAGGATATTGAAAAACCGTACTGAACGGAGGAAACGAACATGGAATTCTTGAAAGACTTGTGGGGTTTTCTAAAGCAGCGGAAAAAATTCTGGTTGCTGCCCATGATCATTATTCTGCTGGGCTTCGGCGCGATCATGGTATTCGCCGCCGGCTCCGCAATCGCGCCGTTTATCTATTCTCTCTTCTAGGCCTGATTGCCACGGCCGGAACAAAAGACAAGGAATTGGAATGAAAAAAGCCATTCTGGGTGTATCCGCGTTCTATCACGACAGCGCTGCGGCGATTATTGTCGATGGGAAGGTTGTCGCCGCGGCACAGGAAGAACGCTTCACACGGAAAAAACACGATTCATCGTTTCCGATCAACGCCTGCCGTTACGTTCTGCAGGAAGCGGGACTGAACTACAAGGACCTCGCGGCTGTGGCGTTTTACGAGAAACCGTTCCTCAAATTTGAGCGGCTCCTGGAAACGTACCACGCCTTTGCTCCGAGCGGTTTCGTGAGCTTTGCGTCAGCGATGCTGGCATGGATCAAGGAAAAGCTTTTCATGAAGCGGATGTTGAGGGAACAACTTGCGGGACTGGGCGACGCCGAAATCCCGACATATTTTCCCGAGCATCACCTTTCTCACGCTGCCAGCGCGTTTTACCCGTCACCCTTCAACGAAGCCGCGATTGTTACGATCGACGGCGTCGGAGAATGGGCGACAACAACCATCGGCCGCGGCCGCGGGAAAGACATTGAAATCCTGGAGGAGTTGCATTTCCCGCATTCCATCGGGTTGCTCTACTCCGCGTTTACCTTTTACACCGGATTCGCCGTGAACAGCGGCGAGTACAAGTTGATGGGCCTGGCGCCGTACGGAAACCCGGATTCGCAGCGAACGTCGGAATTTAAAAAGAAGATCGAGACGGAGTTAGTGGACGTTCGAAACGACGGCTCGGTTGTTCTGAACATGGAGTACTTCGACTACGCCACCGGCCTGAAGATGGCCAACGAAGCGAAATGGGAAAAACTTTTTGGAATCCCACGCCGGAAGCCGGAATCGGAAATCTCCCAGGCATACATGGACATGGCGCTGGCGATCCAGCAGGTGACGGAAGAGTCGGTGCTGCGCCTTGCAAAGGCAGCGAGGGAATTGACGGGTTGCAAGTACATGGTGATGGCTGGCGGCGTGGCGCTGAATTGTGTTGCCAACGGAAAAATTCTCCGGGCAGGGATCTTCGACGATATCTGGATTCAGCCTGCGGCGGGCGATGCAGGCGGCGCGCTCGGGGCGGCGTATGCCGTTTGGCACATCCTGTATGGAAACGAACGGCAAGTAACGGGGCGCCGCGATTCGACGAGGGGCTCCTATCTGGGACCGGAATTTTCGGATACGGAAATTCAGCGCGTTCTGCAGCGCCACGGCGCCCAGGCCCGGCACTATGATGAATTTCATTGCCTAGCTTCCGATGTGGCCCGGAAACTGGGTGAAGGAAACGTGGTTGGCTGGTTTCAGGGGCGGATGGAATTCGGGCCGCGGGCGCTCGGCAACCGCAGCATTCTGGGAGACGCGCGAAACCCCGAAATGCAAAAGAAATTGAATCTGAAGATCAAATACCGGGAGGGCTTTCGCCCGTTTGCCCCCTCGGTACTGGAAGAAGATATCGGTGAATATTTTGAACTGGACCGGGAATCTCCCTACATGCTTCTGGTCGCACCCATCCGCCACGACAAACAGATTCCACTTCCCGCGGGTTATCACGACAAGCCTCTCTACGACCGGCTCTACTTTCTGCGATCGGATCTTCCCTCAATCACGCATATTGACTACTCGGCGCGTATCCAGAGTGTGAGCAATGAGACGAATCCCCGCTACTGGGAATTAATTAATCAGTTCAAACAGCAAACCGGCTACGGTGTCATCGTCAACACCAGCTTCAACGTTCGCGGCGAGCCGATTGTCTGCACCCCCGAAGATGCTTACCGATGCTTCATGAGGACCGAAATGGATTACCTGGTGGTGGGGAACTACCTTCTGGATAAGAAGGACCAGCCGGCGTTGCCCGAAACGGGTGATTGGCGGAAGGAATTCAAACTTGACTAAGAACGATTCCGAATAAACGCTCCTACAATGAAAATCAAAAATATATTGATAAACCTGGTGCTATTTGGCGTGGCGGTTGCTGTTGCCCTCTTGCTTGCCGAATTTGCCGCGAGATTGGTTCTGAATCCGGCCGATTTCCTGAGACTGGAAGTGGTGCAGGACGATATTTTGGGCGCCGTTCCGTCGCCCAGCGCCCTTGCCGCATTCGACCATTGGGGTTTCCGAAATCCCAAAGTGCCAGACACCGCGGACATTGTGGCCGTTGGCGATTCCCATACTTACGGGAATACCGCGCGAATGGTGGACTCCTGGCCATATGTAGCGAGCCGCTTGTCCGGCCGGCAAGTCTACAACATGGGCCTGGGCGGATATGGACCGAATCAGTATTTCTATCTTTCGAAAACTAAGGCTCTGACCTTGAAACCCAAAATGATTATTTGGGGTCTCTATATGGGCGACGATTTCGAGAACGCCTTTTCGCTCACCTATGGACTGGACTACTGGAAGGACTTGAGAATTCTCCCGCCGCAGAAAGTGGAAGCGAACATCTGGGAAGGCCCGCCCACGGATACCGGCATCAGAAAAATCAGGGTTTGGCTGTCTCGGCACTGCGTCATTTATCAACTGGCGTTTCACGCGGGTTTTGGCGGCAGGGTAAAGGGCGACATTCAAATCAGGAATGCCGCGGAACTCTACCCGGGTTACGCCACGTCCATCAATATTCCGGAAAAGCACATTCTGGAAGCTTTTCGACCGAAGGCTGTGTTTTTCGGGCTCGATCAGGACAATCCGAACGTGCGCGAGGGCATGCGCATTACGTTTGAGTTGCTGAAGCAGATGAACGAGATCTGCCGGCAAAATCACGTTCAGTTTGTCGTCGTTGTTATCCCAACCAAGGAGATGGTGTTTTCCGAGTACCTCGAACACAATTCCAAGGTGCCGATGGACGACGTCATCGACAAGCTGCTGGTCAGCGAACGCTCGGCCCGCGCCCAGACATTCCAGGCCATGACCGACAACAAGATACCCTACTTGGATCCACTCCCTGGATTGAAAAAATCCGTAGGAGACGGGCTTTATGCGAGCAGCGCGGGCGACATGCACCCGAACAGGAATGGATACCGGGTGATCGGGGAGGCGGTTGCGGAGTATCTGAAACACGCCGACACCAGCAAGCAACCGGCGGCGAGCAATTGAGCACGAGAAGTCCTAAACTGTATCGCGCAGTGGCCGTCAAGCACTCGCCCAGCGCTCGCTAATGTCACGAACGACAGTCGTCATAGGGTTCGCGGAAGCCATGTCCGCTCCGGAGGTGCTTTGGAGCCTGGTGGACGCGGGGTTTCGAGTGGTCGCGTTCGCGCGGCGGGGACGGGCATCCGCCCTGCGTCACAGCCGGCTTGTCCAATGCTACGAAATCACCTCGCCGGAATCCGATCTTCAGGCGTCCTTATCGGAACTGAATTCTCTGTTGGGTTCTCTTACCACTTCATCTGAGACCGGCCGGCTCATACTTCTTCCCCTGGATGACAAGGCAGTCTGGCTGTGCAGCCGTCTGCCCCCCAGTAACGGGTGGTTACTGGCGGGCCCGAGCGGTTCGTGCGCCGAACTAGCGTTGAACAAGAACCTGCAAGTGCAAGCGGCGCGGGAGGCCGGCTTTAACGTCCCGCAATCCGTGCTGGCGCAAACCGCGGCGGATCTGTTTGCGTTTCAATCCACTGTTTCCTTTCCTATTATTCTGAAGGCGGCGGAATGTGTTCCAGTCCGTCAAGGACGGATAAAATCCTGCCGAAAATGGATTTGCGCGAACCGGCTGGAGCTGGAGAAAGCCGTTGTGGAATGGGGCGAGAAAGTCCCGCTGCTTGCGCAATCGTTTGTTCCTGGAATCGGCGAAGGAGTCTTCGGGATTGCCGCGCCGGAAGGTATTCGGGTGTGGAGTGCTCATCGCAGAGTGCGAATGATGGATCCTCAGGGATCGGGCTCAAGCGCTTGCATCTCTCAGGACGTGCCGGAGGAAATCAAATCGAATGTGGAAGCGCTGATTGCCAAAGCGGGTTGGCGCGGGTTATTCATGATCGAGCTGCTTCGCGACTCTGGCGGTAAGATCTGGTTTGTCGAATTGAACGGCAGGACGTGGGGGAGCATGGCTCTTTGCCGTCGCCAGAGCCTGGAATATCCCGCCTGGCATGTGCACCTGGCGATGGACGAAGCGTCGCAAGCAGGGATTGGAGCTTCCTCGCAGGCGGAGCTGCTCTGCAGGCATGCAGGCCGTGAATTTATGCACCTGCTTTTCGTGTTGCGAGGAGCGAGATCTAACGCTTTGACTCAATGGCCGTCCTTCTGGAAATCCTTCGGTGACATTCTCCGCTTTCGCCGAAAGGATGGAGTCTACAACTGGCGCCGCGACGATTCGAAAGTTTTCTTCGCCGATTTTTACTATACGATTCACGACAACGTGTTCAAGTCTAAAAACTAAGAATCTATGGACATTCTTGCGGCATGCCACGTGCACTCGGTCTGGTCGTATGACGGCAGTTGGGAATTGGAGGCGCTCAGCCGGAGTTTTAGTGACCGCGGCTACCGCGTCCTGATGATGACGGAGCACGACCTCGGGTTTAGTGCGGAGCGGTTGAACGAGTATCGGGCGGCTTGTTCGAAAGCCAGTTCGGACAAGATTCTGGTTGTACCCGGAATTGAATACAGCGACGTTGCGAATCGAGTGCACATCCTGGTGTGGGGGGATGTGCCTTTCCTAGGAGAGGGGTTGCCCACCGGCGAAATGTTGGCGCGAGTGCGTTCCGCCGGAGGATTTGCTGTATTAGCTCACCCGTCGCGTCGTGAAGCGTGGAAGTCGTTTGAACCTTCGTGGGCAGACGCTCTCCTGGGCATCGAAGTGTGGAATCGTAAATATGACGGATGGGCGCCGAGCAAGAACGCGAATACGCTTCTGCACGCGACAGGGGCAATTCCATTCGTAGGACTGGATTTTCATACCGACCGCCAGTTTTTTGCGCTCGGCATGGCACTGGATGTTCACGGAGAGATATCCGAGCAGTCTGTTCTTGAGGCGCTCAGGGCCAGGCGGTGCAGTGCGAGGGCGTTTAAACTGCCAGTGAGTCAAAGTGCCGTTCGCTCCGCAATTCCAGTGTTGAGAATGGCGGAGCGCGGCCGGCGAACAGTCGCTTCCCTCGTCCGGCGGGCGCGAAAGAAAAAACAGTGACACACAGGGGTGCGCCGGGAGTGGCGGTACAAAAGCATCATATCTGCGTCTGCATATGCACCTTCAAGAGGCTGGAGCTCTTGGGTAAGCTGCTGAAGGAATTGGAAAAACAGAGGACCGAGGAGTTGTTTTCTTATTCTGTCGTCGTGACCGACAACGATCCTGCCCAGTCTGCCCGGGATTTCGTGAAAGAGTTCTCTTCGATTTCCAGTTTGAAGGTGATTTATGCCTTCGAGCCACAACCGAATATTGCTCTTGCGCGAAACAGAGCACTGGCAAACGCGCAGGGAGATTTCATCGCCTTCATTGACGACGACGAATACCCGGAGAGCGATTGGCTTTTTAATCTTTATAAGGTTTGCATGGAGCATAAAGTCGACGGCGTTCTGGGACCCGTGCAACCCTATTTCGAGAGCGTGCCTCCGGTGTGGGTAACGAAGGGCAAATTCTTCGATCGGCCAACCCACGAAACCGGCTATCGCGTGCCCTGGGAAGAAGCGCGCACGGGAAATGTCCTCTTTAGGCGCGAGATCCTGGAACCCGGCGAACCCCCCTTCAGGAGCCAGTTCGATACCGCGGGGGAAGACGTAGATTTCTTTCGCCGCATGATGGAGAAGGGCCGCACGTTTATCTGGTGCAATGAGGCTGTGGCGCACGAACTGGTTCCCGCTTCGCGTTGCAACCGGGAATACCTGCTGAGGCGAGCGTTGCTGCGCGGGAGCAATTTTCACAAACACCCCACGGATCGGCTCAAAAACGCGGCCAAGTCCCTGGTGGCGGTTCCGTGTTATACGCTGGCATTGCCGGTGCTCGCCCTGTTCGGCCAGCATGTTTTTCTCAAGTACCTGATCAAGCTGCTGGATCACGGCAGCCGACTGATGGCCTACGTTGGAATCAGCGCGGTAACGCAGCGGCACACGTGAACCCGGCGTTACCATTTTTTCCAATCGGCAAAATTGCAGGCGGTCTTACTGAGTTCCTGGCTTATCGTATTTCAATGAAGGAACGGCGGTATCGGAGACAGCTCAATGGCGGTTAACAGCATCGAAATCAGTGCTGGGGGCAGGTGGGTCAGAGTCCCGGCCCTAGATTTTCGCGGCAGATCCATAACCGTCAAGGGCGGATTGGTGAAAATCGCCGCAATTCACGATGAGTGGTGGCTGGAAAGCGAAATTGAAAATCCTGAAATCTGCATAAAACTATTAAAGGAACAGAAATCGCGCAAGCTGCGCGCCGATATCTTCACCTTCAGCCAGAAAATGCCGGGTTCCACCCCCAAATACCCGTATGCATCCGAACCGGAAAGCGTGGCCGCCGCGCGTGTTGCCAATTTCAAGGAGTGGTGGGAGAAGCTTCCCCAAGAAAGCCGCAAGAATGTCCGGAGGTCACAGAAACGGGGAGTGGAGATTCGGACGCTGGAATTCGACGAACCACTGATCGAAGGCATCGCCGGCGTGAACAATGATTCGCCGATGCGACAGGGAAAGGCGAACGCTCATTACGGCAAAAGCCTGGACCAGGTGAAAAAGGACCACGAGTCGTTCGTGGATCGCAGTGAGTTTCTTTGCGCTTATTTTGAGAACGAGATGATCGGGTATTTGAAGGTCGTGTATAAGGGCGATGTTGCCGCCATCCTGAACTTGGCAGTGAAGGCGAGCCACAATGACAAAAGACCCGCAAATGCCTTGATCTCAACCGCTGTCGAACACTGCGCGGCTAGACAGATGGAGTACCTGACCTACGGATTCTTCAATTATGGGAATAAAAAGGGAAGTCCCCTTCGCGAATTCAAGACCCGGAACGGGTTCGAAGAGGTTTTGACACCCAGATATTATGTTCCCTTGACAAATTGGGGAAGTCTTGCGCTCAAGCTCAATTTCCACCGTGGACTTCTGGGAATTCTTCCTGAAAGTTTGATCACCTTCAGCGGTGATGCGCGCTTGAGATGGTATAATTTCAAACAATTTCTTAGCCGGTGTAGCTCAATGCTAGAGCGGCCGAATCGTATTCGGCAGACGGAGCGTTCAAATCCTCCCGCCGGCTCCAATTCTGACTCTGAATAAGCGGAATACTCGAATGCTCACCTTCGCCGGAGAGCATCGATCCGCTTTTTCCAGGATGGATCTGAACCGCGTGACATTTCTCAGGTCTCGATTGAACTGATATGCCAGGAATCGTAGGCCTCATCACCAAAATGCCACGCCAGGTGGCGGAGCAGCAATTGCAACGAATGGTCGCTGCTCTTTGTCATGAAACATTTTATGTGACGGGGACATGGATCGATGATTCCCTCGGCCTGTATGTCGGCTGGGTCGTGCGCAAAGGATCCTTTGCCGACGGAATGCCCCTCCGCAATGAACGCGGGGATCTGGTGCTCGTTTTTGCCGGAGAAGAATACCCGGAGCCGGGCGCCGCTCAGGCACTGAAGGCACGCGGCCATCAACTGGATCTGGACGGGCCTTCGTACCTGGTTCACGTCGCTGAGGAAGATCCTGAATTTCCACGAACCCTGAATGGACGATTTCAGGGAGTTCTTTCGAACCTTGTCAACCGGACGGTAAGCCTCTTCAACGACCGTTACGGATTGCAACGGCTTTACGTTCATAACTCGCGGGACGCTTTTTATTTTGCCGCTGAAGCCAAGGCGATTCTTGCTGTCCGCCCGGAGCTTCGGGCTGCGGACGCGCGAAGTCTTGGGGAATTCGTCTCCTGCGGTTGCGTCCTGGAGAACCGGACAATTTTTAGGGGCATTGAAGTCTTGCCGCCGGCTTCGGCCTGGACGTTCAGCGATGCTTCCTTGCAGAACCGGAAGTCCTATTTCCAGACAGAGGAGTGGGAAAACCAGCCCGCATTAGGCCCCGAAGATTACTACCAGCAGCTGCGCGCAACTTTTTCGGAAATCCTTCCGCGATACTTCCAGGGTCCCGAACAAATCGGGATGTCCCTCACAGGGGGACTCGACACCCGAATGATCATGGCCTGGCATCAGGCAGTTCCAGGAGCGTTTCCCTGTTATTCCTTTGGCGGGATGTTCCGGGAATGCGAGGATGTAAGGCTGGCGCGGAAAATTGCGAAAGCTTGCGGCCAGAGCTTTGAGGTAATCCCTGTTGGCGGTGAATTTCTCTCACACTTTCGTCGTTACGCGGAGCGGGCCGTTTATCTGACCGATGGTTGTGTAAGCGTGAACCGCTCGAGCGACCTTTTCGCGAACGAGCGGGCGGCCGCGATCGCCCCGGTTCGAATGACCGGCAACTATGGCAGCGAGGTGCTTCGCCGTCTGCCGGCCTTCAAGCCCGTGGAACCTGCCGCCGGACTGTTTCGACCAGAGTTTCTATCCCACGTCCATGAGGCGCGTGGGACGTACGCCAATTTGATCAAAGGCCATGCGCTTTCCTTTATCGCGTTCCGCCAAACACCGTGGCACCACTACGGCCTGCTTGCCCTCGAACAGACTCAACTGTCGCTTCGTTCCCCGTATCTCGACAACAAGCTGGTGCAGACGGCCTTTCGAGCGCCGGAATCCTCCCGGGCAAAAACCGATGTATTCAAGAACGACGTGGAATGCATTCGATTGATAGCCGATGGAAATGCAGATCTCGCCAAATTGCGAACGGATCGGGGTCTTGGCGGTTCAGCAAGCGATCTCTCTGCTTCGCTAACGCGCGGTTATCTGGAGTTCACCTTTAAAGCCGAGTATGCGTATGACTACGGCATGCCGCAGTGGCTCGCCAAGCTGGATCACTCCCTCTCGGCATTCCACCTGGAACGACTATTCCTGGGCAGGCACAAATTCAATCATTTTCGCGTGTGGTACCGGGATGCCCTCTCCGAATACGTTCGGGAAATACTGCTTGATTCACGAGCCCTGGCGAGGCCCTATCTCGATCGCAGCGGAGTGGGAGCGACCGTAAACGGACATCTGAAGGGAAATCGCAACTACACGACCGAGATTCACCAACTGCTGACATTAGAGTTGATTCATCGGCTTTTCCTGGACTCGAACTGAAACGCCGCGCAGGTAGTGGGCGGGATCGTCACTCGTCCATTCCAGAATCGAAAAGAGAATCGGCGATTGACCCGGTACGCCGATACGCAAGGTAGATACGAAATGGCCGAAACAGCCAACAAGACGAATCGCAATCCAGCGCTTGATTTCACAAAAGGGGCGCTGGTCCTGATTATGGTGTTGTATCACTGGATAAATTATTTCTATGGCCCGCATGACAACCGGTATCTGAGATTTCTGACCCCTTCTTTTATCTGTATAACCGGATTCTTGATCTCCAACATTTATCTGTCGAAATACGACATCTCCGATCCGAGGCTTCCCAAGCGGCTCTGCCAGAGAGGTTTAAAGATCCTGGGAGTTTTTCTCGTTTTGAACATCATAAGGCTACTGCTCGTTCAGGGAACTTTCGCCCTGCCCTCTTTCTCGGATGGTTCTCCGGCGTCAAATCTGTTTGACGTTTACGTAGTCGGAAGCGGGGTGGGCGGAGGACAAACCAAGGCGGTGGCCTTTTTTGTTCTGATTCCCATTGGATATGTGCTCATCCTGTCTGCCGTTCTTTCAATTGCTTCGAGATTCTACCGCTATGCGTTTCATATTGTTTGTCTGATCTCCCTGCTGAGTATTGTTGTCCTGGCCGGCTATGGCATACAGAGTCCAAATCTGGAGCTCGTTACGATCGGGCTTCTGGGAGTGATCGCGGGCTACCTGCCAAGAGCGAAGGTGGATGCGCTCGTCCAGCACCCTTTACTGCTGGGTGGCGCCTATATTTTGTATCTGGCGGCGATCACCCTCTGGAATGTCATTTACCCACTGCAGATTATCGGAGTCTTCCTGAGCCTGATGATCATTTATCGGGTGGGGCAGACGGGCGAATCACCCGGCATCGCGGCCAGAATCACCATCCTTTTGGGCAAGTACTCTTTGTTCGGTTACATCGCGCAAATTGCGGTGTTGCAGATGCTTCACTTTGGATTGAAATATCTCGAATCACGGACCTTAATTCTGGGAAGTTCTTTTCTTTTGGCCTTTTGTCTGACTATCCTTAGCGTAGTGATTGTAGATCGCGTCCGAGCCAAATCTGTGGTAGCGAATAAAATGTACGGCGCCGTCTTTGCTTGATTCGCTCCGGCAAGCATGAGACATAAGCGAAATCTACGCGAATCCTTCTGAGTGAAAATGATTCATTCTGTGCCCGAACCAGTTGAACCCAATTCACCGTCCAAGAAGGTGAAGCTTGCCCGGTCTTCAAGCCGTGCGGATTCCACCGATCTGGCAAGCATTGGAAGGTGCTAAATCGTACGTCCGATTGCCGCACTGGTCTTTTTTCTAGGTATCTGGCAACTTTTTCGCCTCGTTCGAGACAAAGAAGCCCGAACGTCGATGGCCCTTTGGGTTCCGGTCTGCTGGTTGTTCATTTGCTCGTCACGCAATGTTTCCGAGTGGCTGCACTATTCCGGTGATGTTCAGACGAACCGGTATCTTGAGGGAAACCCGCTCGACCGTGCCTTTTTGACAGGACTCCTGCTGGTGGCCGTGCTCGTTTTGGTCAGGAGGGGATCTCGAGTCCTTGCGCTCATGAAGGCGAACCTTCCGATTCTGCTCTATTTTATGTACTGCGGTATCAGCTTTCTCTGGTCTGACTACCCCGACGTGTCGTTCAAACGGTGGTTCCGGGCGCTCGGCGACGTCGTGATGATCCTGGTCGTGCTCAGCGACACGGAGTGGTACGAAGCCCTCAAGAGGTTTCTCACGCGGGTCGGATTTGTGGTGATCCCGCTCTCCGCGCTTTTCATCCGATATTTTCCTGAGCTTGGTCGTGCCTATTCCAGAGGAGGAGCCCCAACTTGGACGGGCGTATGTACGGACAAAAACCAGCTCGGGATTACGTCCGCGCTCTTTGGGCTGGCGTCTCTGTATTACTTGATGGAATTGTACCGCCGGCCGCGAGAGGAAAGGGCGCGGGGGCCTCGGTTTGCCTACGGAATTATTGTTCTGATCTCCGTCTATCTGTTGTACGCGGCGAATTCCGCCACCGCTCTCTCTTGCTTCTTGCTTGGAGGAAGCTTGATGGTGATGACGCTGCTTTTTCAAAAAGCGAGGAATGGGACCATTTTGAATCTCGCGGTCATGCTCGCCATCCTGGTCCCGTTCTCCGCGATGTTTCTTGGCATCGGAAGCGGCCTGGTCGAAAATCTCGGCAGAAACACTACTTTCACCGGTAGGACCGCGATCTGGCGTTGTGCGATTCCGATGGTCGGTAATCCGGTCATCGGGGAGGGGTTCGAAAGTTTCTGGCTCGGACAGCGGCTTGTGGACATCGAGAAGTGTATTGACCAGGGACTTAACCAAGCCCATAACGGCTACATCGAGGTGTATTTGAATCTGGGCTGGTTGGGAGTCATTCTGTTGGGCATCCTACTGGTGACTGGGTATCGCCGAACTGTGGCGGCAGCTCGCTTCCAAACTCGCGCCGGCAGCCTGCGCCTTGCGTATTTTGTCGTCGCAGTAGCATACGATTTCAGCGAGGGCGGTTTCAAGATGATGAATCCGGTGTGGATTTGCCTGCTCCTTGCAATTGCGATTGTTCCGGCGACGCCTTCACCGGCTACCCTGGATATTTCCTCGGACGGTCAGGATCGCAGGTTATCGACAAGACCCGGGAGAATTGGCCCCTTAGGCCGGAATAAACTGAAGGAAGATGTTTTGCGGATCGAACGTGTGCGGGTAAAACGGGGAGTTTAAATCGCCTTTCTGCAAGAAAAGAATCCGGTTCGCGGTCTCTTCAGACGGGGCGAACCGGATTCTCTTAGAAGTACTTCGTTGATGGCTGTCCTAGTTTGTAATCACAACCAGAGACAGACCCGTTGGGGGCGCAGGCTTTTGCACCACTGTCCCGCCGCCGTAGCAAGCATTCGCATCGAAGGGTAGAGCGTTTCCTGTGCCATCTGGTTTCCCGCCCATCACATTCAGGTAACAGTTCATCGCCGGGTTCGTATTCACGTGCCCAGCCCAAGCGGTGGTGTTTAGCGCCGCACCCGCGCACTGTGCGCTGCTGGTGGCCGGCAGCCCTGCGAATTTGCCAGGGGTGTTTAGGGTGCCGCTGCACTGACCAATGTTTCCGCCGGTAACATCAGGTCCGATGGCAGGCCAGGGAAGCGAGCCGAACCAGGACGGTTTTGAAGAGAGATACAAAGATGCAGGTAGAGCGGGCTGCCCTATTCCTGTGTCACCAACCGTCGGAATCGAATTTGGATACAGAGGCGCCGCGGTGGGAATTTCCGATCCCAGGGCACAAAGCAAAGTCCATGCGCTGTTCAACGAACTACCGCACCAACGAACCGCGCCCGTCACCACATCGTAGTTACCCCAGCGCAGCATGGTGACGCCGACCAGTGGGTCATTCGGCATGTTGATGCTGGTGTTGCCGGCGCCGATGTTGAACGCTGCGTAGCTTCCAAATGCCTGGGTATGCTCATAAGAGGTGGTTACCCCCGGCGTACCGAGCACATTGCCGATCAAATTCGCGTATCGAACGTAGGAAGAATCGATGTTGGCATCGAGCGGCAAGGTCTTGGAAGTGTTCGAGCCGCAAGTGCCGTTAGCGCAGGATTCCCAGCCCCAGAAGAAGTTGCGAAACTTTGTGATGTCCAAATGCGTGCCGTGGGTGTTGTCTTCCTGATCGTTGTTAGCGGTGTTACCCTCTCGAAGATGAAAATCATCACCCGTCGAGTGTGACCAAAAAGCAGTCCACATGAAATCGTTCGGGGAAGGCACAATCTGGTTAATCGAATAGTTGTAGGCAATCACTTCGCCGGAGGCCGGGCCGTCGGCGGCGAAACTGTTCTTCCACTGCTCGAATATGTTGTTTTGAATGACGTCATCTCCACCCCACGCAACGCGGAGGGCGTACGCGTCTGGGTGACCGTTGGACCGGTAGAAGTAGTTGTCCTTAATCAAGGTGTGAGAGACATCGATCATGTAAATGCCATATGCGCGGGCGTTGACGATTTTCACGCCGCTGACCCAGCACTGATAGGTATTGAAGAGTGTAATTGCCGCGCCAACGGAAGTTGTTGGCGTTCCGTCGATCGTCAGGTTTTCGATGCCGTCCTGCGGAATGGGTTGCATTAGGACGGCTTGCGGGCTCTGGCTTGCCGCCCAGTTGGGGTGCGCGATCGGCTGGCCGATCGTCACACAGGTCGCTCCGCAACCGCCTGCGTTGATCGCGGTAACCAAGACGTTCTCCTGTTGCCAGGCATTTGCACGCCAGGTGGTGCCATCCGGTCCGTTTACCGAACAACCTGTTCCTGCGCTGTACTTCGCCGAGCATACGAAGTAATTTCCGTTATCTATGGCGCTACCCGTTGTGCAAGCCGCGCCGCTGAATCCGGTGTCGCACTGGTTTAAGAGGAGGAGAGTCTTTCCCGCGATGATTCCCGCGACGCTGCTCAACGTAAGCTGTGTTGAACCCTTCGCGTAGCCGCCAGTCCAGTTCACAATGGAGAGCCCTCCATTGCCTGGAGCAGTGCTGTCGCTACTCTGGATGCACATGAACGCGGACTGCCCCGCGTTACAACCAGGCGCCGCGCCGCTGAAAACGAGAAACGTCGAATTTGCTCCTTGCCCACGCAAAACCAGATGGCCAGTCTTATTGCCCGGAAAGGCGACGCCAGTGGAGAGAGTGAAGGTGCCGGGCCCGAGGAGCACGTATTGGTTCAGGCCGCAGGACGCCAGCGCCGTATTGATCGTGGCGGCCGTGCCGGAATAAGCCGCGATGGTTGGGCCACACTGAGTCCAGTTGGCGTCAGGGAGTCCGCCCGGGATGCCGGCTCGCGTCCAGTCGATTGCCCGGCTCGGACTGATAATGCCGTTCCACAGTTGTGCGTGGGCTCCGGCCGGAGAGAACAGAATTAATAGGAAGAAGGTGAGTACCAACTGGCAGCGTTTCATAACGTGATTAGACTCCTCTACTCTTTCCGGAAGCTTTTTGTTTCGCCAAGGCCACACTACAGGGGTGACCTTAAATAATGCTTTATTCCCCACACCCACAGTAATTCTCAACTTGAGAGAGTGACTACTGGACTGGGGAACAGATTTGGGCCAGTAGAGGAGAACAGGTTTATTTCGTACCATCCTGCCTGTCTGGAACTGATTCAGCCGTCTCAAGTTAGGGGCTTGCAGAAGAGATAATATGTTTTTTGAAGTCATAGTGATGATCTGCGCACTGGTGCAGGTGAGAACAGGCGTAAGGACGAATCGCTTCCGCCTGAATAAGCCTCCTGACCGCCACCCGAGGCTGGAGGAGTACGGTACTCTATAAGTGTAGCCTTGAAATGCTCATCAACTATTCGCAGGTACCTCGCCAACGATTGACTGTCTTGCGTCCCCGGAGAACCATTGAAACCTTTTGATCAAGATGGAAAATTTCTGCCAACTGAAATGGGAGGAGAATTGCGGCGCCGGGCGGTACGGGGCGCCGGCGTCACAGTTTTTTCCCAGGGCGTGGTTTTTGCAGTCCAGGTAGTGGCCACCGTCATTCTCGCGCGACTCTTGACTCCGGCTGATTTTGGCGTGGTCACGATGGTTACCACGTTTAGTCTACTGCTGGTAAGTTTTGGCTTGAATGGCTACACGGAAGCCGTCATTCAGCGGGAAGCCCTTGATCATCGTCTGGCCAGCAACCTCTTCTGGATAAACGTCGGCGTGGGCCTTTTGTTTGCCCTTGTTTTTTCCGCCGCTGGTTCAACCATGGCTAAGTTCTATCACGATCCGCGGGTCGCCCACGTTGCCATCGGCATATCATTAACTATTTTTCTTACAAATTTTTCTGTCATCCATCTTGCGCTCCTGAAACGGGCTCTCTGCTACTCCGCGACTTCCGCCAATGACGTAATCGCCGGCATTTTGTCGGTTCTTCTGATGATCGCTCTGGCTTGGATTGGATTCGGATACTGGGCGTTGGTTGCGGGGACGGTAGCGAGACCGTTTTTTCAATCCATCGGCGGATTTTACCTTTGCCGATGGCGACCAAGCCTGCCGGGCCGTGCGAATGGAACAGGTGAAGTGATACGGTTCGCTCTCCATGTCTATGGCCGCTTCACCGTCAACTACTGCGACCGGAATTTGGACAACCTTTTGGTTGGATGGCAGTTTGGACCGGCGTCTCTTGGGCTTTACAAGAAGGCGTATGACTTGTTCGTCCTGCCCGCCAACCAACTCCTTTTGCCGGTTCAGGAAGTCGCACTTTCGACCCTCAGTCGGCTCGACCGCGAATCCCAACAATATCGGCGTTACTTCTTGAACGGACTTTCGGTTCTCACGTTTATCGGCATGGGAATGGGGGCAATTCTCACCCTGGAAGGAACCGACTTGATCCGGTTAATGTTGGGGCCGCGGTGGGATGCTTCAGCTCGAATCTTCGTTTACTTTGGGCCGGGCATTGGCATCATGCTCGTTTACAACACGATTGGATTACTCCACCTTTCACTCGGAAGAGCAGATCGCTGGTTTCGCTGGGTGCTGGTGGAATTTGCCGTAACCGGTTTGCTCTTCCTTCTCGGACTCCGTTGGGGGCCAGCGGGGGTTGCCGCAGCCTGGACGGTTTCGTTCTGGGTTCTGTTTATCCCCGCCTTCTGGTACGCCGGAAGGCCTATACGCTTTGGGGTTGCCCCAATACTCGCCACGGTCTGGAAATACGTTGTCGCATCCTTGATTGCAGCACTGTCCGCGGCTGCGATTATTCGTGAACTCTCATCTTTGGCGTTGGCACCGGGTATCCCGGGAGTGCTCCTCCGGATCGTAACGATCTCGCTGTTGTTCACGGCTTTGTATCTTACGGCCGTGATAATATTGCAGGGTGGGCCACACCAGTTGTACGGGTTCGCAAAGCTCGCGCTCGACATGCTTCCTTCCGCCAAAAATCGCGAGTACGTGTCGTCGAATCAAAAGGAAACAGCCTCCTCAGCTACTGATGACGCAGTGGATATTAGGATCCCCAAAAAACTCGCGCGCGGGCCGGAATAAGCTAGATGAGTCTTCTTGAGAAACCTGGATCGAAACAGGTGCAAGGCATAGTCCCCCAAGCGTCGAACAGCGGCAGGAGGAAGTAGATGCCATTTGCTGATCCATGGTCCAGATTAACTGGGTATTATCAACGGACAGTTGCGAGTCTCGCTCACACGAAAAAGTTTTCCATTCATCCGCAGCGCCCGCTGATTTCATTCACATTCGATGACTTTCCCCAATCGGCCTTTCGCAACGGGGGAGCCATACTGAACCGATTCGGAGTAGCCGGCACGTATTATGCAGCGCTCGGCTTAATGGGAAAATCGTCGCCGAGCGGCACGATTTTTTCTGGAGATGACTTGGCGGTTCTCTTCCAACAGGGGCACGAACTCGGATGCCACACTTTTGCCCATTGTGATTCGTGGGACACGCCCGCGGACGAGTTTGATAAATCGCTGGCGGACAATCGATCGGCGCTGCATCGGCTCTTTCCCGACCACGATTTTAAGACTTTTGCCTACCCGATTCAGGTGCCCCGGCCAAGCGTTAAGGCCAAGACGGCTGAGCATTTCGTTTCCTGCCGTGGCGGAGGTCAGCGCATCAACGTTGGGCAGATTGATCTGAACCAATTGTCCGCTTACTTCCTAGAAAAAAGCCGTGACAATATTCAAGCGATCAAGGATGTCATCGAACAGAATCGGCAGGCCTGTGGCTGGCTTATTTTTGCAACGCATGATGTGACGGAAAATCCGACTCCCTTTGGTTGCACTCCCGAGTTCTTCAACGAGGTGGTCGAATATGCCGTTCAGTCCGGCGCGCAGATTGTTCCGGTCGTCGAAGCACTGCAAATTCTCGGTGTGCCTGTTGGCGCGATCCGCAGGAGCTCCAGGCCACTCCCCCGCCATTCGGTCCAAGCGTCGGTTCAACCTTCTCAGCCGAAGCCCTTGGTTTCAATTCTGATCCCTGCGTACAATTCACAAGCCTGGATCGCGGATACGCTGCGTTCCGCTCTCGGGCAAACTTGGGAACCTAAGGAAATCATCGTTGTCGATGACGGTTCGAGCGATCAGACCCTTGCAATTGCAAGAAAATTTGAATCGGACCAGGTCCGGGTGGTCAGCCAGAAAAACCAGGGTGCCGCCTCCGCCCGCAACACCGCTCTCTCCCTCTGCCGCGGTGATTATATTCAATGGCTGGATGCGGACGACTTTCTCGCTCCAGACAAAATATCCCTGCAAATGGCGGTACTGAGTGGAATTGGGAGCAAACGAGTTCTTGTTTCCTCCGAGTTCGGCAAATTCCTTCACCAATGGCAGCGTGCGGAATTTGTTCCCAGTGGATTATGGGATGACCTGGAGCCCACGGAATGGCTGCTCCGCAAGATGGGCGATAACCTCTACATGCAGACGGCCACCTGGCTGGTGAGCCGCGAGTTAACGGAGGCTTCCGGTCCCTGGGACACGCGCATGCTCTCCGATGACGATGGCGAATATTTCTGCCGCGTACTTCTGAATAGCGACGGGACGCGATTCGTACCCGGCGCAAAAGTTTATTACCGGGGGTTCCGGTCCAACAGTCTGGCTTACGTGGGGAAATCGAACCGAAAGCGGGATGCGCTGTGGATCTCCATGAAGCTCCACATTGGGTACCTCCGGTCGCTCGAAGACACTCCCCGAATCAGAGAGGCTTCCCTCAGGTATCTGCAGCGGAATATGATTAATTTCTACCCTGAACGCGTGGACATCGTCCAAGAAGCTGAAAAACTTGCGGCTGAGCTTGGTGGACAGTTGCGGCCTCCCCATCTTTCCTGGAAATATTCGTGGATTAAATCGTTGTTCGGGTGGAGTGCGGCAAAGAACACAGCCCTGGAAATGCGAAAAATTCGTTGGTCGTTCGAGGAATCGCTGGACAGGCTTGCGTTTCAAGTAAAGAGCCAGGAAATACCGTTCACGAGTATGGAATCAGGGTTACCTCAATCTTCTGGGAAAAATTCCAAACTCTCGTAATTACCGGATCTCCCCTTGGTCCTGATGTCGGAGTGACACCCAGGATAGCCTGAGCCCTGATTGGAATAGATGCTGCTTCAGGTGCCTTCACCCTATGATTCTTAGCTGATCAAAATTGCGCGCGATGCCCTTCAAAATCACGTCTCGCATCCATTCGTGGGTCATTACCGGTTCGTGTTTTGCGACACTAACGATTATTTTGGTAGCGGGCCTCTGGCCTTTTCGTTCGCCCCGGAACGACGTCACCTGGCTGAACGGTGAAAATGGAATCCAGTTGGGCAGATTTGGCTGTATTTTCAGCTCTGCCGGGTTTCGGGATCATGAATCCAGGGAGGATCCTTCGGGCAGTCTTGAAGTGTGGATCAAGGCGGCTCCCCTAACGAAAGGGCGACGGACGATTCTGGCGTTCGAAGGACCGGGCGAAGATTCTGCCTCATTTTCACTTCAGCAGAATGGCAACACAGTTATCGTTCAACGGAAGAATCTCGATGGAAACGGCGTACTCCACACGGCGGAGTTTGCAGTCCGGGAAGTTCTGGGTGGCGGCTCACCCGTAGCAATAACCGTCACCTTGGGATCTCACGACACGAACGTCTATCGGAACGGTACTCTGGCCGGGGCTTCCCGCATGATGGGGCAATCCACGCCAGCCTTTGCTGGACGCGTTATGCTCGGTAATTCCCTGAAGGTTGGCGGGGCCTGGCCCGGACAGTATTACGGACTCGCAATTTACAATCGCAAATTAACACCTGAAGAGGTGGCATTGCATTTCGGGGATTGGAGCGATTCACGACGTTCGGAATTGGCGCAAAGGGCCCAGCCGGCGGCTCTTTATTTGTTCACGGAACATGCCGGAAGCGTTGTTCATGAAGAGCTGGGTTCCCAGAACAACCTGATGATCCCGGAGCGATACTTGGTGCTACATCCTGAATTTCTCACTTTGCCTTGGCGTCACTTTCGCTCAACTCCCGGCTACTGGGAGGATGTTGCGATTAACGTCCTCGGCTTTGTCCCCCTCGGCCTTTCTTTTTTTGCTTATTTCTCGACCGTGCGCGCGACAAGAAATGCAGCTTTGCTCGTCGTTTTGCTGGGTTTTCTCACTAGTCTCGCAATCGAAATACTGCAGGCATGGCTCCCCACCCGGAATTCGGGAATGAATGACCTCGTCACGAACACCTTTGGAACAGGACTTGGAGTGCTGCTTTATCGCGCTCCTTTGACACGGATGATTCTGGGCAGGTAACAAGCGGAAGTTGACCGTATGCCTGCTGCCTGCAGTACGTGCTACTTCGGCGACGTTCCCCAGGCTTCTAGATTGCCGTCGATGGGGAGACTTGATACTTTCGGGTAGGACTCCCAGGTTGGCGCTCGCTTTCGATTGATCCTGAAATTTCGCCAGGACCCTGATGAAGCTCGGAGCGTTGGTTCTGTGCCCCGCGTCTCCCCCGACCTGGCAAACGATTCATGGCGGAACACAAGGGATCGCAGTATTCCTGTTCCGAATTCCAGGGCCCTGAAGTTAACGAACGATCAACAGAAGGAAAGGTCTAAGCTCAAATGGCAAAGTGTGACGTGGCAATCATTGGTGCTGGTCCGTACGGATTGTCGATTGCAGCGCATTTGAAGGCGCAGGGGGTGGACTTTCGAATTTTCGGCCACCCGATGCACACCTGGCTGGCGCACATGCCTAAGGGGATGAAGCTGAAGTCCGAGGGATTTGCTTCTTGCTTGTATGATCCGGGATCCACTTTTCCGCTGGAAGCTTACTGTAGGGAGAAAGGAATTCCCTATGCACACATAGGGCTTCCCGTGCCGCTGGATGTATTTGCGTCCTATGGTTTGGAATTTCAACGCAGATTTGTTCCAAGGTTGGAGACTAATCTTGTTACATCGCTTCGCCGATCCCCGGAAGGTTTTCGACTGGGGCTTGACGATGGACGGAGCCTGACGGCTCGCCGAGTGGTGATGGCGGTTGGTTTGACACACTATGAAAATATGCCGGCGAATCTTGCGGCCCTCGGAGAAAGCTTCGCTACCCACAGCGCCAGGCACAACACGGTTGATCAGTTCAACGGCCGTGAAGTGATCGTTGTAGGCGCTGGAGCGTCCGCCCTCGATTTGGCTGCTTTGCTTTATCAAGCCGGCGCAAAAGTCCAGGTCGTCGCGCGTAAGCCCGTCATTCGCTTCCACGATCCGCCGGACAATCTGAAACCTTCACTGATCGATCGGCTCAGGACTCCAATGACCGGCATCGGACCCGGCTGGAAACTATTCTGGTGCGCGAACGCTCCGCTGGTTTTCCGCAAAATGCCGCAGGAATTCCGATTCGAGAAGGTGCGAACGGTTCTAGGCCCGGCGCCTTGCTGGTTTATCAAAGAACAGGTCGTGGGCAAGATCCCGCTCAATGTTGATGTGCGCGTTACGGAAGCGAAAGTACTAAATGGACGCGTGAGCCTGCAACTTACAGATAGTCGCGGCACACAAAGCACTCTTATGGCGGATCATATCATCGCCGCGACGGGCTACAAGGTTGATCTCCGTCGGCTGACCTTCATGGACTCCGACCTCCAGTCGGCAATTCTGTCCGCAGAACAGACACCCGTCCTGTCCGCAAACTTTGAGTCAACAGTTCCAGGTTTATATTTTGTCGGCACCTCAGCTGCCAATACTTTTGGGCCACTTCTTCGGTTTGCATTCGGCGCCGGGTTCACTGCGCAGAGACTTTCCAGACACCTTGCGAAATCGGCGGACCGCAGCTCGATGTCGAGCTCCCAGAAGGAGCGCACCGAGAGCAGGGAACAGGACGAAGTGGCCGTTCGTTAGTACGGGGCAAGTTGACGCTGACAAACCGTTCGCAGATGTCATGCGAGACGGACCATAAATGAACCAAGTCGATTCAAACTCGGACGGCAGCGGTTCTGGCAGTCCAAAGGTACTGCTGACGGCCACAAATCGGTGGCCTAGTACGGCGCGGCTTGCCATTGGATTGACGAAGGTAGGATGTCGCGTCTACGCTGTTTGCCCCAAACAAGGCCATCCGCTCTATTCCACCAGTGTCGTACACGAGGTTTTTCCCTACAGCAGCATTCATCCGCTGAATTCCTTACAACGCGCAATCGAGGCGGTTCGTCCCCAGATTGTAATTCCATCGGATGACCGCGGGGTTCAACACCTCCACGAACTGCACGCGCGAGCCGGCGGTTTGGGCCCTGCTGGAGAAGAAATTACCGAACTGATCAAGCGCTCGCTCGGTTCGCCGGAGAGTTTCCCGATTGTGGCGGGGCGTTGTGAGTTGCTTGAAATTGCCAAGCAAGAAGGACTCCGTGTACCGGGCACCAAGCTTCTTAAAACGGCCGATGACCTCAAATCCTGGGGAGCAAGCATTGATCTCCCGTGGGTTTTGAAGGGCGATGGCACGTTTGGCGGTAGAGGCGTAAGAATCGCACAAACAGCTAAAGAAGCCGAAACCCACTTCCGGGATATACAGGGACTCTTTGGAGGCATGCGAGCCGTCAAGCGGGCAATCGTCAACCGTGACCCATTCTGGCTGAGACCTTGGTGGAACAATGTAAGACCCGCAGTCATCGTGCAATCCTACATTGTCGGTCACCCCGCGAATTGCACTTTCCTGTCCTGGAAGGGAGAGGTTCTGGCGGGGATCGCTGTGGAAGTTGTCAGCTCGGACGGTATGACGGGGCCCGCCAGTATCGTCCGTGTAGTGGACAATCCCGAGATGATGCTCGCAGCGGAGCGGATCTCGCGACGACTTTGTCTGTCAGGATTTTTTGGTCTGGATTTCATGATTGAGGATGGAGGCACGGCGAGCTACCTGATAGAGATGAATCCGCGTTGCACTCCGCTTAGCCATTTGCAGCTTGGAAAAGGGCGCGACTTGATTGGAGAGTTGGGGTCGAAGCTTTTGGGTCAGCCAGTGGGGGAAACTCCGCCGGTAACGCAAAATGACTTAATCGCCTACTACCCTCAGGCCTGGCACTGCAATAGTGAATTTCTGGATACCAGTTTTCAGGATATTCCCCAGGGAGAGCCCAAGTTGGTCGAAGAACTCATGCGGCCTTGGCCCGACCGCAGTCTCCTGTATCGAATCGTATCCAAGCTGAGCGGCATTCCTGCCGGCATCGCTGGACGTGGGATGGCACTCAAGAAGCTTCAATGAAATTATTCCAGATCGACCCGACCCAAGACACTCGGTGGAAGCAATTTTTGGAGTCTAACTCCAGTGCCTCGATCTTTCACTCGACAGGTTGGTTGGCCGCGCTGAGGTGCACCTACGGATACAGTCCGGTTGTATTCACCACCTCGCCTCCGGATCGTGAACTAAAGAATGCTATTGTGTGTTGCGAAATCTCCAGCTGGCTTACCGGTCGGCGCCTTGTTTCGTTGCCATTCTCTGATCACTGTGAACCGCTTTTTTCCTCGACGGAGGATTTGAGCTTTCTCATTCAGTCCCTGAAAGCTCAGTTGATAGATCAAGGATGGAAGTATCTTGAGGTCCGGCCCATCATCTGCAATCTCGGCGAGCTGAACGAGGCGACACGATTCACTCCCGCACGAAAATACTTTCTGCACTTACTGGACTTGTCGGGGAATTCGGATGAGTTGTTTGCACAGCTTGATAGAGATTCCGTTCAGCGCCGCGTTCGCCACGCTGAGCGGGTCGGATTGACCGGAATTTCCGGATCGTCTGAGCAGTTGCTAGCGGAATTCTACAATCTGTTCGTTACGACCCGAGGTCGGCATCGGGTTCCTCCGATGCCCTATTCTTGGTTCCAGAATCTCATCAAGAATCTGCAGGAGGCGCTCGAAATCCAGGTCGCCTATCTGGAGAACAGGCCGGTTGCCGCCATTCTCACTTTGCGCTTCAAGGACGTTCTCTATTATAAGTACGGGTGTTCCGACGTGCGGTTCAATAATTTGGGCGCTATGCCCTGGCTTTTATGGAAAGCCATCCTGAAAGCAAAAAATTCGGGAGCAACGCAATTTGACATGGGACGCACCGAAGCAGATAACCCAGGGCTTCTCACTTTCAAGAACCGATGGGTGCCGCATCCCACACAGCTGGTTTATTGGAGATACCCGCACGCTTCTTCTTTTGATTCAATCGATAGTTGGGAATTGAAGTTTGCTAAACGGGTATTTTCACGTATGCCTGCCAGCATGCTCACTCTTGCCGGCAGGTTAATCTACCGGCATATCGGGTAGAACTACCGGGAAACAATGACTGCCGCGAATCGCAACGGAAAATATCCGGATGGCCGGGTGGCATTCTCACCGGATCAACTTGGAACTTTGTATTGTGCGTTCGACCTGAATATTTTTCTGGGGCCCTGGGCTAGTCATCTCCATTTTCCCCTTCTCCCATGACATTCAAAGAAACCGCCATACCGGGAGTCTTTGAGATTGGAATCCAGGCCATCCAGGATGAACGCGGTTTTTTTGCGCGCGCCTGGTGCCGAAGTGAGTTTGAACAGCACGGCCTTGAGTCCACTCTTGTTCAGTGCAACATTTCCTTTAACGCACGAAAAGGCACCCTGCGCGGCATGCATTTTCAGTCAGCGCCCTTTGAGGAAACCAAGTTGGTGCGTTGCACGCAAGGGGCGATATACGACGTAATTCTCGACCTGCGGCCGCAGTCAACCACCTTTAAGAGTTGGGTTGCTGTCACACTCACAGCGGAGAACAGGAACATGGTTTACATTCCGAAAGGCTGTGCTCACGGCTTCTTGACCATGCAGGATGAAACCGAAGTGTTCTACCAGATGTCGGAAGTTTACAATGCAGAGTCTGCACACGGGGTGCGTTGGAATGACCCAGCATTTAGGATTGCCTGGCCCGATCAAGTGGAAGTGATTTCAGATCGAGACAGGAATTACCTGGACTTCAAATCAAGGCCATGACTTTCTTGGGAAAAGCCACTTCGGAATATCGCGCACAGGCTGGCGCGGAGCTGCAGCAGTTTGCTCGTGAGCTTTTCCCGATTTGCCGCAGCATTACCGGAAACGGCATTCGCCAGACCCTGGCGTTGATCGGCCAAAAAATTCCCCTCGAAATCCGCGAGGTCCCATCGGGCACGCAGGTTTTTGACTGGACTGTCCCGAAAGAATGGAATATTCGGGATGCTTATATTCAAGGTGCCGATCAGAGACGTATCGTGGATTTTCAGAAATCCAATTTGCACGTATTGAACTACAGCGTACCCATTCGAGCGAAACTGCCGTTGCGCGATTTGAAGCCGCATCTTTTTACAATTCCTCAACACCCGGATTGGATCCCCTATCGGACTTCTTACTACAAAGAAGACTGGGGTTTCTGCCTCACCCATAATCAACTTCTTGGTCTCAAGGACCAGGAATACGAAGTATGCATCGACTCCAGCCTTGAAAACGGCTCCTTAACTTTCGGGGAGTGCTATCTCGCCGGCCGATCAACGGACGAGATTCTGATCTCCTGCCACGCCTGTCATCCATCGCTTGCAAACGACAATCTTTCAGGCCTGGTGGTGGCCACATTTCTGGCGCGTCTGCTTTCGACAAAAGAACGTCACTATTCTTACCGCTTTTTGTTCATTCCGGGAACGATTGGAGCAATCACCTGGCTCTCGCGGAATCGTGAGGCGGCCGGCCGTATTCGCCACGGCTTGGTCCTGACTTCCATCGGTGACCGGGGGCCCTTTCATTACAAAAAGAGCCGGCGGGAGAATGCCGAAGTTGACCGTGCTGCTGAACATATTTTGAGGCACGCGACTCCAACGGCAACAATTCTTCCGTTCGCTCCAGTGGGCTACGACGAGCGCCAGTATTGTTCCCCGGGTTTTGATCTTCCCGTCGGATGCTTGATGAGAAGTGTCTGGGGCACTTTCCCCGAATATCACACTTCGGCAGACAATCTCGACTTTATCAGTCCAGAATCTCTGGCTGAATCTCTTCAGGTCTGTGCTTCGATCTTTGATCTGCTGGAGAACAATCGGAGCTACCAGAATCTCTCGCCATTCTGCGAGCCGCAGTTGGGGCGCAGGGGACTTTATCAATCGACCGGAGGAACTTCGCCGGAAGCGGAAATCAGCGCCCGCCTGTGGGTCCTGAATATGTCAGATGGACGGCATTCGCTGCTCGATATTGCAGAACGCTCTGGATTGTCCTTTGTATTGTTGAGCGAAGCCGCACAGCTTTTATTGCAGAGCGGGCTTCTGGCCCCGGCGGATTCAACGCAGGGCGCGGTCTGATCCGAGGGGAAGCAACAGCAAGGAATCGAACCCGATTTGAAACGCGGTGTCTCCGCACAAACGGAGAACCAGAGGGATCAAAAGAATACCATGCGTTTGATTTTAACTGGACACAAAGGATACATCGGCGCGGTTGCAGGACCTCTCCTGCAGGCTGCGGGCCACGAGGTTGTGGGTCTGGATACGGACCTATTTGCGGGATGTGACTTCGGTAATCCCAATCCGGAAATTCCCGAACTACGAAGGGATCTTCGTGATCTTTCACAATCCGATTTCAAGGGGTTCGACGCGGTCGTTCACCTGGGGGCCCTTTCCAACGATCCGCTTGGCAATCTCGATGCGAGACTCACCTACGATATCAACCACCATGCCTCGGTCCGGCTGGCGGAACTTGCGAAAGCCGCCGGTGTCAGTCGCTTTGTCTTTTCCTCCTCCTGCAGCACTTATGGAGCAGCCGGCGATGACTTTCTCGACGAGACAGCTGGCCTGCACCCAGTAACTCCTTATGGCGAATCGAAAGTGTTTGTCGAACGGGATGTTGCGCCGCTCGCCGACGACAATTTCAGCCCCACCTTCATGCGCAATGCCACCGCCTATGGCGTTTCACCTCGCCTCCGGCTGGACATCGTCCTCAACGATCTTGTGGCTTGGGCGTACACAAAAGGCAAGGTCTTTATCAAAAGCGACGGCACCCCATGGCGCCCCATCGTCCACATCCGCGACATCATTGCAGCGGTGATCAGCGTGCTCGTTGCTCCCCGGGAAATTGTGCACAACCAGGTATTCAACGTTGGCAGCACCACAGAAAATTACCGGATCAGTGAACTGGCCGTCATCGTTGCGGAAACGGTCCCCAACTGCCTGGTTGAATTCGCCCCCGGCGGTGGCCCGGATAAGCGTTGTTACCGTGTGAATTGCGACAAAATTCGCCGCGTGCTTCCCAGCTTCCAACCTCGGTGGACAGCCCGGAAGGGTGCCAAGGAGCTCTACGACGCCTACCGGGCCTTAAAGCTCACCTACGAGGACATAGAGCGAGGCAGCTACGTCCGTATGAACCAGATCCAGAGGCTGCTGAATGCCGGCAAGTTGGATGCCTCGCTCCACTGGAAGTGAGGGAATGTGGAAAGGTTTTCCCCCTGAGTTCCGCTGCAGCGCCACTTTTGGGGTGTTTTGTGGCCTCTTTCTAACAGCGCAGGACGACTCAGTAACCATTGTGTTTATATACAGTTAGAGGCAGGGCCCGCGCCCTCGTGCCCTCAAATTGTCCCCGTTTGGCACGTTGATTGCCTCTAACAGACGAGTCATTAATCCGGTCTGGGACTTTCATGGCGGAAGCCCACCTGGACGAGTACCCGGCCGGCCGCCTTCCTGTCCACTTAGCCTTTTCTCCTTCACCAGCGAACCCTGACGGTGAGGAAATGCGTCCAAACCCGGAATTTTGAGAGTAACCTGTTTCCCAAGGATCAAACCGAAATCCATGGCAACCATGACGCTGACATCTGAATCTTCGCAGCAAACCGCTTTGAAACCCTGCCGCTTTTGCGGTGCTGAGCTCCGCCGCACCTTCGTTGATCTGGGCATGTCTCCGCTTTGCGAGACTTATCCCTCTGCGGCAGAAATCAACCGCGGGGAAATGTTCTATCCGCTCCATGTTTTCGTCTGCGAGAAATGCTTCCTCGTGCAACTTGAGGAGTTCGAAAGTCCCGAAAACATTTTCAGCGACTACCTTTATTTCTCGTCGTACTCCGATTCCTGGCTGAAGCATTGTGAAAAATACACGACACTCGTCACCGAACGATTTGGATTGGGCGCGGAGAGTTTTGTTGTGGAAGTCGCCAGCAACGATGGCTACCTGCTGCAATACTTCGTAAAAAAAGGCGTGCCGGTTTTGGGGATTGAGCCAGCGGCAAATGTGGCAAAAGTGGCGGTCGAAAAAGGTGTGCCTTCGCTGTCTCGTTTTTTCGGGACACAGCTGGCGATGGAGCTTGCCGGCAAGGGAAAAACGGCAGATTTAATTATAGGCAATAATGTGTTGGCTCAGGTGCCGGACATCAACGACTTCGTTGATGGCCTGAAGCTATTGCTGAAACCCAACGGGGTTCTCACGCTGGAGTTTCCCCACCTGACCCGCCTGATCGAACACAACGAATTCGACACCATCTATCACGAGCATTTTTCCTATTTTTCACTGTTAGCCACCCGGAGCATTTTGCAGGCGCACGGCTTGAAAATATTCGACGTTGAGGAAATCCCCACTCACGGCGGATCTTTGCGCGTATATGCTTCCCGAGTTGAAGATCCCACGCACTCCGTCCAGCCGAGTGTGGAAACATTGATCCAGATGGAAAAGAAATCCGGGCTGGATTCCATTTCCGGTTACGAAGCATTTGCGCAGCAGGTGAAAGAAACGAAGTTGGCGCTGCTGGATTTCTTGCTTTCCGCTGCAAAGGAAGGGAAGAGCGTCGCTGGCTACGGCGCCCCGGGAAAAAGCGCGACCCTGCTGCATTACTGCGGCATTGGCAAGGATCTGATCCAATACACCGTCGATCGCAGCCCCCATAAGCAGGGCCGGTTCCTTCCCGGCACGCACATCCCGATTTTTCATCCCGATCGTATCCGCGAAACAAAGCCGGACTATGTGATCGTGCTCCCCTGGAATCTGAAGGATGAGATTATTCAGCAATTGCAATACGTTCGGGAATGGGGTGGACGTTTTGTCGTCCCCATCCCAAAGGTAGTCGTTCTCTGACATTCCTCAGCAGAGGTGCTCCGTGAAAGTTGTGCTCTTTTGTGGTGGCGCTGGAATGCGGCTCCGCGGATACGCGGATGATGTGCCAAAACCCATGGTGCAAATCGGAACTCGTCCGATTATCTGGCACCTGATGAAGTACTACGCCCATTTTGGCCACAAAGACTTCATTCTCTGCCTCGGCTATCGCGGCAACGCGATTAAGGATTATTTCCTCCATTACGATGAGTCGGTCTCGAACGATTTTGTTTGGTCTAAGGGCGGAAAGAAAATCGACTTCCTGAATCGCGATATCGATGACTGGACGATCACGTTCGTCGAAACCGGCATCAACTCTAATATCGGCGAACGGTTGAAAGCTGTGGAGCCTCACCTGAAAGGCGAAGAAATGTTTCTCGCCAATTATGGCGACGGACTGAGCGACGTGGCCCTTCCCGCCATGATCGATTCATTCCGCAAAACGAAGGCGGTTGCCTCGTTGCTGCTGGTGCAGCCTACCGCGAGTTTTGACATTGTCAATGTCAGCCCGGAAGGCATGGTCACAAAAGTCTCTGCGCTGACGAGCACAGATATCTGGATTAACGGCGGGTTTTTCGTGATGCGGAGCGACATTTTTCGTTATATCCAACCAGGCGAGGAACTGGTGCGCGAACCTTTTCAACGCCTGATCAAAGAACGCGCCCTGCTGACGTACAAGTGCGCCGGTTTCTGGCAGTGCATGGACACATTCAAAGATAAACAGCGCTTGGAAGAACTGAACCAGACCACGGCTCCGTGGAAAGTCTGGAATCACGGCGCCAGCTCAATTGCGCGCGACTCGGAAACCGTCTCGGCCGACCTATGATCCAACTGAATCTTCCCGCGAAGGCGGCCGATAAATTGGAGATTCTCTGCCTCGGCTCGCATTCCGATGACATCGAAATTGGGTGCGGCGGCGCGATTCTCCGGCTTGCGAAACAATATCCCCACTGCGTTTTCCACTGGGTCGTTTTCAGCGCAATTGGCGTGCGGGAAAACGAAGCCCGTCGCGCTGCTTCTCTGTTCGCTGGACCTTTAGCGCTTCGCGGGCCCATGCTGAAAGCGTTTCCTGACGGCTTCATGCCGTTTGTTGGCGGAGAACTGAAGGCTGTCTTCGAGGAATTGAAAAAGAATGTTTCCCCCGACCTCATCTTTACCCACTATGGTAAAGATGCGCATCAAGACCACCGCCAGGTCTCCGAATTAACCTGGAACACTTTTCGCGACCACTTGATTCTCGAATATGAAGTCCCAAAATACGATGGCGACCTGGGCCAGCCAAACCTGTTCATTCCGCTGGAGCCGGACCAATACCTGAATAAAGTGCAGTACCTGATGGAAGCATTTGAGTCGCAGCGAGCCAAGCGCTGGTTTCAGAAGGAGACCTTCCTTTCGCTGATGCGCCTGCGAGGGATGGAATGCAACGCTCCCAGCGGCTACGCCGAAGCGTTCTATTGCCGCAAGATGGTGTTGTAATCCGCAATGAGCAGCAAGCAGCGCGAACTCATTGGTGAAAACGCAATGGTGAAATGCAGGATTTAAAGTCCAGAGCGATTCGTGGGGGTTTCGCAAAAGTTTGTTCGCAAGGGGCGAACTTTGCCCTGCGCATTGGTTCCTTGATGGTGTTAGCCCGGTTGCTGGACCCGAAAGATTTCGGGCTTGTCGGTATGGTCACGGCTTTCACTGGTGTGCTTACGCTCTTTAGAGACTTTGGACTTTCTTCAGCGACCATCCAACGCTTGGAAGTAACCGACGAACAAGTCTCAACGCTGTTTTGGATCAATTCGCTGGTCGGTGCGATGCTTTGGCTGCTGCTAGCGGCGGTTTCTCCTCTCGTGGCCATGTTTTACAGGGAACCTCGTCTACTCTGGCTGACAATGGTTCTTGCCGTTGGCTTTTTCTTTAACGCGCTTGGCGTCCAGCACTCGGCGATGCTCCAGCGCCAGATGCGATTTGCCGCTCTGGCCATCATCGACTTTGTCGCGCTGCTCTCCGGTGTCGGCGTGGCGATCGCCATGGCGTTTCATGGTTTCAAGTATTGGTCGCTGGTCGCGATGACCACGGTCACCCCCCTCGTCACCTCCATTTCACTTTGGTTGACGACCGGTTGGATTCCCGGCCCTCCCCGCCGAGGGGCCGGGGTTCATTCCATGATGCGATTCGGCGGCACCATAACTTTGAACGGATTGGTGGTCTACGTCGCCTACAATTTGGAAAAAGTTCTTCTGGGCCGCTTTTGGGGAGCGGAGACTGTCGGCATTTACGGACGCGCCTACCAACTCATCAACATCCCCACTGACAATTTAAATTCGGCCGTTGGCGAGGTTGCTTTCTCGGTTCTCGCAAGAGTCCAGAACGATGCGGCACGGCTTCGAAGCTATTTCCTGAAGGGCTACTCACTCGTACTCGCATTGACCGTGCCTGTCACGATCGCCTGTGCCCTCTTTGGCGATGATCTGATTTCCGTTCTCCTCGGCCCCAAGTGGAAAGCTGCCATTCCCATCTTCCGGTTGCTCGCGCCAACGATCCTCATGTTCGCGATGATGAATCCCTTTTCCTGGCTGCTCTTTTCCATGGGCCGGGTGAATCGAAGCCTGAAAATCGCTCTCGCCATCGCGCCGCTGGCCATTTCAGCCTACGTGATCGGATTGCCCTACGGCCCCAAAGGAGTGGCGCTCGCGTATTCAACCGCCATGACCATTTGGCTGGTGCCCCATATTCTGTGGTGCATCCATGGCACAAACATTTCGTTTGGCGACATTTTGGGCGTGGTAAAGCGTCCAGTAATCTCCGCAGCCTTCTCCGCCGCATTGGCATTCGCAGTGCAATTCGAATTCGGTCAGAATTTGCCCCCGCTGCTTCGCCTCCTAATGGGATGCGGTATTCTCTTTTTGGCTTATCTCCTCATGTTGTTGTACGTTATGGGGCAGAAAGCATTCTACGTCGACTTAATCCGAGCGTTGGCTAGCCGCTCGCCGGTCGATGAGAAAAGCTTGGCTGCTGTTTAAGAACACCCGCGCGATGAATCGTGAATCACAACCCCTGGTCAGCGTCATTACGCCGGTCTACAACTGCGCGGAGTACCTTGCGGAATGCATTGAAAGCGTCCTTGCTCAAACGTATCAGAACTGGGATTACGCGATCGTAGATAACTGCAGCGACGATGGGTCCACTGAGATAGCAAAACGGTATGCCGAAAAGGATTCACGTATTCGCGTATACCGGAACCAGCAACTGTTGCCAGCTGTCCCAAACTACAATCTAAGTTTGGGCAAGATTTCTGCTGCTAGCAAATATTGCAAGATTGTCTTTGCGGATGATTGGCTCTTTCAAGGGTGTTTGGAGCAGATGGTAGCGTTAGCAGAGGCTCATCCTTCGGTCGGAATCGTTGGTGGGTATGTATCGGAAGGTTCCGAGAGGTCGTGTACCGGGCTTCCCGTTGCCAATAGCTTCTTTCCCGGTCGTGAAATATGTCGTAGCCACCTTTTGGACAAACTATACGTTTTTGGTTCTGCAAATTCGGTTTTATACCGAAGTGATCTGGTAAGAGGTAGGGTCCCTTTTTACAACGAGAGCAACATTCACTCTGATACCGAAGTATGCTTTGCCCTTCTTAGGAGCAGTGACTTCGGGTTTATCCACCAGGTCCTCACCTTTACTCGCGTTCGAGAGCAGTCTCTTTCGACTTGGTCGACTAAAATGCAAACTGCTTTCGCAGGCGATCTCCAAATTCTGGTCGCATTTGGGTCGGACTACCTAACGAGCGATGAGCTTTCTCATCTCCTTAAAACAAATCTCTCAGAATACTACCGTTTCCTCGGCAAAACTGTACTGCTGGGACATATTAGGCAGTTGGATTATCACCGCAAGAGATTTCTGGAGATTGGTCTGAAGTTTAGCTACGCGCGTGTCGTTCATGGTGCCCTTGCCACGCTGTTCCGCCTGCTACGTGCTCCCGGTCATTCCTTTGTGAAACTGCAACACTGGCGGAACCGATCGAAGCTTAAGTGTCAAAGTTAGAATCTTTCGGATGTATCGTCTTAAGACGACGTTGGTCGAGCGCCGCGGAAGCCCTAATGTTCCTATTCATTTGGTTGAGACACTGCAAACGAAACGAAGACGTTATGCGAGAAGGAGATGAGAGCGCATGACTAGTCTAGATCTTAAGGCTGGAGAGTGGGTCGAAGTCCGAACTCAAGAAGAGATTCTAGCTACGCTAGACACACAGGGGCGCCTGGAGAATCTTCCTTTCATGCCCGAAATGCTGCTGTACTGCGGTAAACGGTTTCGAGTTTACAAACGGGCCGACAAAACCTGCGAATACACAAAGGGATGGAGCATCCGTAGGATGAAAGACTCCGTACATTTGGAAGGTATTCGCTGCGATGGAGGAAGTCATGAAGGGTGCCAGGCTAGCTGCCTAATCTTTTGGAAGGAAGCATGGTTAAAACGCGCCGGGAATAATGTACTTTCGACAGAATACCTCCAGTCCAGAACTCTTCGAGGTCAGAGCAAAGCGCACCGTTGCAGCGTCGAGCAACTTGCTGCGGCTTCCCAGTCTTTGGAATCCTCGGGAGAAAAGACGTTCATCTGCCAAGCGACAGAAGTGCTTAAATTTACTACCTACATGAGTTTTTGGGATCCCCGCCAGTACATTCGCGATTTGCGCTCGGGAAATCTCGAGAGTGGTTTTGCGGGGGGTTCTCGAGCACACAGAATTCTTGAAACGGCCCTTATAGTTTTGCGAATGGCGCAAGCGGCTATGATCGGTTTGTTTAATCATATTCAGGCGAAAAGGGGAAGTTCTCGCTATCCATTTATAATCGGCACCGCGGAGAAAACCCCTGTCGATGTACTCAAACTGCAAGTGGGCGAGCTGGTCCAAGTTCGCAGTAAAGAAGAAATTCTAGCCACACTCGACAAAGATCAAAAGAATAGAGGGCTTTGGTTCGACTCGGAGATGCTTCCTTACTGCGGTGGAATTTATCAAGTTCTCAAACGCGTCCATCGTATTATCGATGAAAGAACGGGCAAACTTGTTGATATGAAGATTCCATGCATAATTCTTGAAGGCGTGGTCTGTAAGTCAGATTTTCATAGGCTTTGCCCTCGAGCTATTTATCCGTATTGGCGCGAAAGTTGGTTGAAACGTGCTTCAACCTCGCAACCTGCCCAACCCGAAAAGCAGCAGCTGGAATCCTGCAAGAATGAATGTTAACGCCGCTTCTGAAATTTGCCGCCTCGGCGGTTCGTTCCGTATCCGCGCGAAGCGTTTCACTCAATTCTTGCATATCTCTTTTTTCCTCGTCTTTTCCTCTTGTATAACTTCCTGTCGCAACGTTCCGCCCCTCAGCATTTCCTTCTCGCAATCGTCTCAATCCATCGCAGTCTACGACTTCGTTGAAATCGCGGCAAACGTCGCTGTCCTTCACGCCCAAAATCCATTCTCGGATGTGACATTTCACGGTTGGTTTGCGTCGGCCGGCGGTACAAAACGCTGGAATGTCGAGGGCTTTTGCGACTCCACGAACGGCAGTGTGTTCCGTATTCGATTCATGCCTCCGGCTTCAGGCGAGTACAAATATTCCGTGGAATACCGGCAAGGTTGGTCAACAAAAACTTTTGACGGCACCTTCCATGCATCCGATGCGCATCACCGCGGCCCAATTCGAGTTGATCCGCAATTTCCCTGGCATTTCGTCTGGGAGGGCACGGGCGAGCATTATTTTTTCAACGGAAGTACAGCGTACTGGTTGATGGGCTGGCAGGACGACAAGATCATTCAATCCAGCATCGATCGCCTTCACGAGCTGAAAGTTAATCGGATGCGGGTCACCATCGCCGGCCGCTCAAATCTCTTATATGGCGAGCCCGTCATGACAGGTGAAAACTGGACGTTGTTTATCACCCCATGGCCGGCAAAACTCCCCGAAGACCCTTACCACCCGGGATTTGATTACACCCGCTTTGATGTTGCTTATTGGCAGAAATTCGACCGCGCGCTTCGATATGCTCGAGACAATGACATGATCGTTTCTCTTGTTCTGGATATGAATGATGGTCTGGTTCACCCCGCGAAATTCAGTTCGGACGAGCGACGGTTCATTCGATACGCTGTTGCCCGGTTTGGCGCTTTCTCTAACATCACCTGGGACCTCGGCGACGATCTGGATCGCTACCGCAACCCCATCTGGACACACCTCACAGGAACTTGGCTCGAGGAACTCGATCCTTATCACCACCTGGCAACCAGCCATCCCGTCAATAACCAACACCAGGACCGCGCGTCCCCTTGGTTTGGCTTTACCTCTTTTCAGGAATGGTCGCGCGATCAGCACGCCTTCATGCTCGCTCAACGAAAAATACAGCAGGGAACAGGCCGTATCATTCCCCAAACTAATGAAGAATACGGTTACGAGGATCACTATCCCCTGTGGTCCGCCGGGCTCGGCTCAGAATCTGCGGATACTTTGCGCCGAACGGCCTGGGGAATCGTGATGGCCGGTGGTTACCAGACCACCGGTGAGTCTGCCCGGCGCGGGACAAATGTCTGGCCGGACACTGGCGGTGGCTGGATGAATGGCCGTGGCGATTCCACGATGACCATGCTCCAAGGCTATTCCCACATGGTTGAATTCTTCACCAGCTTCGAGTGGTGGAAAACCGAACCTCACGATGAACTTGTGAGCGGTGGTGACTTTTGTCTCGCAAAACTCGGTGAGACTTACGCGGTCTATCTCCCAAAAGGCGGGAGCGTCACCATTAAACTTCAACCGGGACGCTACGCCGGCAAATCGTTCAATCCGGCCACCGGGGAGTGGCGTGAAATGTCTCCCATTCAGGGTTCGTCATGGACCTCGCCTGCCGCCTCAAGCGCCAACGACTGGGCCTTTTTGCTTCAGAGAATCTCCCCTCGCTAATTCCCCTCAGCAGTCGCCAAAATTCACCTATCCAGTTCTCACTAGCCAACCCGGAGGCGTAGGGCGTGCTCTGCCCGCTCGCTCAAGGTAGAATTTGTGCGACAAGAATCTCAGCCTGTAGCCATTGTGCCCAATTGGGAGGATTCAGCTATGACGTCCAGCACGGAAGAACTGCAAGCGATCAAGAAACGCTTAAGCGATCTGGAGGCCCAGAATCGCAGACTCAAGTGGAGTGTCCTTTCTTTGCTCGCCGCCCTCTCTGCAGTCGTGCTGATGGGCCAGGCGGCCCCAACTCCCAAGGTCATTGAGGCCCAGCGATTCGTGCTGAAGGATGCAAAAGGGAATGTTCGTGCCTGGATGGGCCTGTTCGGCGAAGGCTCGGAATTAATTCTTGGTGACACCAATAAAGAACCAAAATTGACACTGAAGGTCAGTGAAGAAGCAAGTGACCTTCATTTCTATGGAGAGAAGCACTCCGGTATGAATCTCGGTGTGGACTTGGGCAATCCCGCCGTCTCTATCGAAGCTGCGGACGGGCAGGGGAAAGCAGACATTTCTTTTTCAACATCCGGCCCTTCGATTGCCCTGCAGGACGCAAAAGGGTTTTCGACGATCCTTGGTTCGGCCCAACGAACAGCTCCGGCAGGATCCGGGGGCAAAAGGCCTTCAGCTGCATCCCTCATGATATTGGATAAGTCTGGCAAAATCCTCTGGAAGGCCCCCTGAAACGCCAAGGCGCGCGGGTTTTTGGCCGAACTGCATAAGCGAGGTTCCGACACTGTCTGGTTCAGATTCGCACCACGAGCGGGCGGCTGTGTGTTGCCCCGTCAGTTCGGGAGCAGGCCGAAGACCGTGAACGCGTTTTGTCCGGCGAGATAGACTTTGCCATTCGCGATTGTGGGTACGGTGAACTTCGTCGCTAGTGAAGCGGCGCCCGCTCCCCCCGATGGACTGATGTAAAGCCGCGAGCCCAGGTTCGTCGCGTCATAGGCATTCAGTATGGTCGGCCCTCCCGACTCGTATCCGGAAACGTCCGCCACCCAGACGATGCCATTCGTAGTGCCGTTTGCGGAGACTGCGGGTGTTGCTCCCCGGAAGCCGAATTGGTTGGTTGAGTGTGAAACGGCCCCGATGGTGATGTTCCCATTGGATATCGCGTACTGCCGCATTACATCGCCCACCACAACGGCATATATATTCCCGTTCCAATAGGCCGGTTGACCGTAGAACCCGTTCGTGGCGCTGCCTGTGTTGAAAGCAACGTTTATTTCTTCCACGTCATGATTGCTGGCAGAATTGAACCCCCCCATGTTTGTTTGATCTAGCAGGTAAATCACACCGACCTTACCTGTGGCGATCAATAAATGCGGGTGCGTGGCCGAACCCACCGAGTCGGGAAGGACGATTGGATTGGAGGATCCGAGATCGATGTCATTCGTCTGCATGATCTGTTGATCAAACGGCGTGAAGAAGTCCAACCTCGTGCCCTGAGGGCTGATTTTAATGACAGAATCCGAGAAATTGTTGACTCCATCGAAAAACCCGTTGCCGGTCTCCACGTAGATGTTGCCGCTTGAATCTACCGCGGGGCCGTTTCCTGAGTTCCAGATAGCTCCGCCATTGTTTCCATTGATCGGGTCCGTCGTGTGGTAGACCCACTGTTGCGTCAGCGGCGCAGCAGCGGTGTATGCCATCATCCATCCCTGCCATACCCCGTTATCCCCGTGCGAACCTATCGCTACATACACAGTTCCGTTGTTAAGCAGTAGCGCGGCTCTTTGCAGATGTGTCAACGGATTGAAATTCGGCCCCGTTACTACTACTGGACCATTGAATTTCTCTGCGCCCGTAATCATATCCAGTGCGTGCAAACGGTGAATGAAACACGGATTCGCCGTGGAGCAGCCAGTGCCAACTGTTTCCTTCGTTTTTGCCATTACGTAAATAGTGTTTGTCGTGGGGTCGATTACCGGTGTCGAGGTGATGCCGATTTCGGGGGTGAGGTCGCCGAATTCATTTACGTCCGCGGGCGAAACGGTGGTCACTCCCGTGGAAAGGAAATTTACATGCCACAATTGGACGCACGAAGGTGAATCCGCATCGAACGCATACACGCTGTCGTGCTCGGTGGCGATGAACACGACGTTCCGGGTCTGCCCACTAATATTTAGTCCGGGGACGTATAACGGCGTCGCGTACAGGTATCCATCCACCGCACAGCTGAACAGCACTCCGAATGTGGAACTGTTGACCGTCGCTGGCGTCAGCGCGTACTCCTTAAGATTTTGGCCGGTGCGCGCATTATCGTTGTGGTAGGTATACATTCCTGGGAAATCAGTGACGGCCACGGTTGCCGAGGCGCTCGTCGATGGGCTGGAATTGCTTGTCACGGTGACCGTATGTACACCCGGTTGCGTGCCGGGCGTGTATAACCCGGCGGATGAGACTGTACCGTTTGTAGACGACCCGCCTGCAACTCCATCTACTGACCAGCTCACTCCGCCGTTCTGTGGATCGTTACTCAGTGTTCCCGTGAACTGTTGCGGTTGCGAGAGGGTGACTGCCGCCCGCTTTGGACTGATCGTTACGGAGAGATTTGTCACGTTAAACGTAACGCCGTTGCTGGCGAGGCCGCCAACGGTGACGATGACGCTTCCTGTGGTGGCTCCGGCGGGAACCGGTGCGGTGATACTGGTAGCACTCCAAGCCGTCGGAGCCGCCGTGACT